>Ga0114966_10002244_pt1 | contig 17316 bp, 13 predicted proteins | sample M_130207_XF_Meta_FD_87029 | JGI IMG/M metagenome (GOLD analysis project Ga0114966, IMG submission 87029) | Freshwater microbial communities from Lake Montjoie, Canada to study carbon cycling - M_130207_XF_MetaG | ecosystem: Environmental > Aquatic > Freshwater > Lake | place: Lake Montjoie...
ACAATCACTTAGAAGGAGATGTAGATATGTATGCAGTGATCAAGGAAGTGGTCGATATCATGCAAGAGCGAAAAATAAGTATTCCTATGCGACCCGATCATGGGCATCAAATGTTAGATGATTTAAAAAAGATAACCAATCCAGGGTATTCTGCTATTGGAAGATTAAGGGGCTTGGCAGAACTGAGGGGGTTGGAATTGGGTATTTTAAGAAGTAAGAATAAATAGTTAGTAGTAAAAAAAGTAGGACTCCTAAAAAATAATTCCATGGCAGTATCCAAAAGCAATACCATTATTAATGATTCTTTTTTATTAGAGAGTCATTTGGCGCATCAATTGTATCATCACTATGCTAAAGGGTTGCCTATTATAGATTACCACAATCACTTGTCCGCAAAAGACATTGCACAAAATAGAAATTTCAAAACCATTACGGATATTTGGCTTAAAGGGGATCATTATAAGTGGAGAGCTATGCGGGCGCTGGGGGTTTCAGAAAAATTTATTTCAGGCAAAGCCAATAATGAACAAAAATTTTTAGCATGGGCAAAAGCTATACCGCAAACTTTACGAAATCCACTTTTCCATTGGTCCATTATGGAATTAAAAAATACTTTTGGAATAGACGCTTATTTAAATGAACAAAATGCTTTGTCTATTTATAAAAACACCAATAAGCAATTGCAAAAAAAAGCTTTAAGAACAAGGGGCATATTGGCCCAATATAAAGTAGAGTTGGTGGGAACCACCGACGATCCCTGTGATGATTTAAAATACCATCAACAATTAGCTAAAGAAAATTTTCCTATAAAAGTACTGCCTACTTTTAGACCCGATAAAATTTTTAACATTCGAGATCAAGTTGCTTTTAAAAATTATCTAAAGCAATTAGAGCAAGCTAGTCAGCTTAAAATTAATTCCATCGATACTTTATTGGCAGCACTTAAAAAAAGAGTGGACTATTTTCATGAACAGGGTTGTAAAATTGCCGACCATGGGTTGATCCATATGCCAAGCAACTTAAATAGAACAAAAGATTTGGATGCAGTTTTTGTAGCCTTTCTTCAAAATAAAAAGGCATCCAATTTTGAACAAGCCGATCAATATGTTGGGGTAGTATTAGTGGCTTTGTCTAAAATGTATTGCAAGAAGGGATGGGTGCAACAATTTCATTTAGGGGCCATTAGAAATAACAATGAATTTTTACAAAATCAAATTGGTGTAGATGCTGGTTTAGATTCTATGGGCGACTATCCGCAAGCAGTGAACTTGTCTAATTTTTTAAATACATTAGAAAAATCAGGACAATTGGCTAAAACCATTTTATACAATTCTAATTCGGCAGACAATGAAGTTTTTGCCACCATGTGTGGTAATTTTAATGAGGCTGGCGTTAAAGGGAAAGTTCAATTTGGTTCAGCATGGTGGTTCTTAGATCAAAAAGATGGAATAGAAAAACAACTCAATGCCTTATCCACGATGGGGGTATTGTCAACTTTTATAGGCATGACCACGGATAGTAGAAGTTTTTTATCTTACTCGAGACATGAATACTTTAGAAGAATCCTTTGTAATTTATTGGCCAAAGAAATGGAAGCAGGCTTATTGCCTAACGATGAAGCCTGGGTGGGGAAAATGATACAAGACATTTGTTATTACAATGCAAAAAAATATTTTAATGTGTAGTTATGGATAAAGTATTTTGTTTTGGAGAAATTTTATTGCATTATTCACCCAAGGTTAATTCCGATTTTATAGCCGATCAAAATATGCCTTTTTGTTTAGGAGGGGCAGAATTAAATGTAGCCACTGCCTTAGCCAATTGGGAGGTTCCTGTTGCGTATTGCACGGCCATGCCGAATAATTTTTTATCCAAAGCTATTACTACTAACTTATCTACAAAACATATTGATACATCGGCTATACATTTTTCAGGCAATAAAATGGGAGTTTTTTATTTAGCCCAAGGGATGGATATGAAAAATGCAGCGGTCGTTTTTGATCGTGACCATTCTTCTTTTGCCAATTTACAAAAAGGAATGATTGATTGGGAAAAACAATTACAAGGTATTGGATGGTTTCACATCACTGCAATTTCTGCCTCTTTAACTACATCGGCTACGGAGGTTTGTTTAGAAGCAATGGAAGCTGCTTCTAAATTAGGTATCCCAATTTCTATAGACTTAAATTACCGGCCTAAATTATGGAAATATGGCAAAACGCCTTTAGAAGTGATGCCTGAACTGGTTCAGTATGCCCATGTCATTATGGGAAATTTATGGGCGGTTGAAAAAATGTTAGGGGTAAAATCTACCATCAAAGAAAGTGCTGGTTGTTCAGCAGGCCAATTAAATAACGCGGCAAAAGAAAGCATGAGTGAACTAAGTGTACTTTATCCTAAAGCGCGACATATTGCCTATACTTTTAGATTAGAGAATGAATATCATGGGGTATTAAAACAAGAGGATCAATTCTTTATTTCTAAATTATATGCATTAGATAATATTATTAATATTGTAGGTAGTGGAGATTGTTTTATGGCTGGATTAATTTTGGCAATTCAACAAAATAAAACACCACAGGATAAAATTAATTTTGCTGCTGCTGCAGGCGTAGGTAAATTATATGAATTAGGTGATGCCACCCATCAAACCATAGAACAAATTAAAAAAAGGATGTCATGAAAACAGAAAATCAAATGATCGATTTTGTAAAATCATTAGGGGTATTGCCTTTGTTTTACCATCAAGATGCTCATGTATGTGTGGAAGTAGTTAAAGCTTTGTATCAAGCAGGGGTAAGATGTGTTGAGTTTACTAATAGGGGCGCCGCTGCGTTCGAAAATTTTAAAATTATATTAGAGAATAGAAAACAATTTTATCCTGATGTAGTATTGGCTATCGGGACCATTCATACACAAAAGGATGCACAAGCTTATATTGATGCAGGTGCCGATTTTTTAATCAGTCCATTTTTTGATCAGGCTATTGCTGATACCGCGTATTTGCATAAAAAATTATGGATTCCAGGATGTATGACACCCACTGAAATTCATATTGCGGAAGTGGCGGGTTGTCATTTGGTTAAGTTATTTCCAGGCAATGTATTAGGCCCTGGTTTTGTTACTGCCATTAAGCCTTTATTTCCCAATATGCATTTTTTAGTAACTGGAGGTGTGGATACTTCTAAAGAAAATTTGGAAGCTTGGTTTAAAGCCGGTGTTATTGGAGTGGGTATGGGGAGTAAACTAATTACAACAGCTCATATGGATTCCAAAAATTATGATTTCATAGAAAAAGAAACTTCAAAATTGATCACCCTTGTTAGGTCTATAAATTAATAGCCATGTCAAATAAACCCATAGGAAATTATCGTTGGACTATTTGTACATTACTTTTTTTTGCTACGACCGTTAACTATTTAGATCGACAAGTTTTAAGTTTACTCAAACCAGTTTTAGAAAAAGAATTTGATTGGAGCAATAGTGATTATGCTAATATTGCCTCTGTATTTCAATTTGTATATGCCATTTGTATGTTATTCGCTGGCCGCATAGTAGATAAGTTAGGAACTAAATGGGGGTATGCTTGGGCCATAATTATTTGGTCCTTTGGCGCCATTTTACATGCTTTTTCAGTACCCATGGGTTCAGGGATAGCAACGGTGCTTGGTTGGATGGGTATTGTAGCGGTACCAGTTTCAATTGCGGGATTTATGTTGTCAAGAGCTGTGCTAGGATTTGGAGAGGCGGGGAATTTTCCTGCAGCTATTAAAGCAACGGCCGAATACTTTCCAAAAAAAGAACGTGCTTTTGCAACTGGAATATTTAATTCGGGATCCAATGTAGGAGCTATTTTAGCACCCTTATCTGTTCCCTGGATCGCTAAAAATTGGGGTTGGGAATCTGCTTTTATCATTATTGGGGCCGTAGGTTTTTTGTGGTTAATTTTTTGGTTTATTTTTTATGATAAACCCAATGAACAAAAAAGAATTTCGGTATCGGAGTTGGAATACATTCATGCCGATCTGGAAACAGAAAATAAGATCTCTGAGCATAAGCCTGTCCATAAAATAACTTGGGCTACTTTATTAAAATATAAACAAACCTGGGCATTTGCCATTGGTAAATTTTTAACGGATGGAGTTTGGTGGTTTTTCTTATTTTGGTTGCCTAGTTATTTAAAAGATCAATACAATATGGAAGGCACGCAAATCATACTGCCTTTATCTGTTTTGTATAGTCTCACGATGATTGGTAGTATTGGTGGGGGATGGTTTCCTACCTATTTTATTAATAAGGGGGATAAGCCCTATGAAGGGCGCATGAAAGCTATGTTGCTTATTGCCTTTATTCCATTAGTTGTATTAGCTGTTCAGCCATTGGGTTATCTTAGTTTTTGGATTCCTGTATTGTTTATTGGTATAGGGGCATCCGCACATCAAGCATGGTCGGCTAATATTTATACGACGGTTTCTGATATGTTTCCAAAACGTTCTATTGCAACGGTCGTAGGTATGGGGGGAATGGCAGGGGGTATGGGTGGCGTATTCGTTTCTAAAATTGGAGGCTGGTTATTTGATGCCCATAAATTAAATGGAATTCATCAAGCCGTTATTATGGCTTCTGAAAAAGGACTCACCCTTTATTTACAAAAAGTAGATACGTTCAATAGTATTGATGCTAAAGGGGTGGCAATAAAAATTTCTGAAAAAGAGTGGTCTCATTTGCCTGATAAAATACTACAACCTATTCAGACATTGGACCCCCTGCATTTTGAACAATTTAGTGTACTTCAAAAGCAAATAATACAACAGGAGATGTCAACCGCTTATGGGTATATGTTTGTTTTTTGTGCTACCGCCTACTTATTGGCCTGGCGAATTATGAAATGGTTGGTACCCCAAGAAAAATTAATTAACTTACCGTAATATATTAAATGATAATAATTGACGATTTATGAAAAAAATTAATTGGTTTATTGTAGGATTTTGTTTTTTTAATGTTGATCATGTATATGCACAAAATAATGCTGAATCGCTATTTAACGGAAAAGATTTATCTGGGTGGGTGCAATACAATGGAAAAGCAAAGTATACAGTTGAAAATGGCGAACTGGTAGGAAGGACAGTCATGAATGAACCCAATAGTTTTTTATCAACCCAAAAACAATATGGGGACTTTATTTTAGAATTAGATTTTAAAGTAGATGTGCATATGAATTCTGGAATACAATTTAGAAGTGAGTTGAATGATAACAATGACCATTGTGAAGTAACAGATCAACATACGCCCAACAGAGTTCATGGCTATCAAATGGAAATTGATCCATCTTCAAGAGCCTGGAGTGGAGGTATTTACGATGAAGCAAGGAGAGGATGGTTGTATCCTTTGGAATACAATAATGCTGCTAAAACTGCATTTAAAAACAATGCTTGGAATCATTATAAAATTGAAGCCATCGGCAACAGTATTCGCACTTGGGTCAATGGCGTGGCCTGTGCGCACGTTATTGACAATATGACTTTAAAGGGATTTATTTCTTTACAAGTACATGAAATTAATGATGCGAAAGATGCGGGACAAGAAGTAAGATGGAAAAATATAAAAATCCAAACTAAAAATTTAAAACCTGCTGCTGCAGATAATTTATTTGTGGTGAATTTAATTCCCAATACCATTTCGCCAGAGGAACAAAGAAATGGGGTACGTCTTTTATGGGATGGAGTGAGCACTAAAGGATGGAGAGGTGCATATAAAACAAGTTTCCCTGATAAAACTTGGTATGTACAAGAGGGTACTTTAAATGTGAAAGGTAGTAGTGGAGGGGAAGCTGCCAATGGGGGCGATATTGTTACCTTGGAAGAATTTCATGCATTTGATTTACAATTTGAATTTCAGATTACAGATACAGCGAATAGTGGGGTTAAATATTTTGTGACTGAAAGGGATAATAGTGGAGGATCTGCTATTGGTTTGGAATATCAAATATTGGACGATGATAAACACCCAGATGCGTTTTTGGGTTCTATAGGCAATAGAACCATGGCTTCTTTGTATGATATGATTCCTGCTTTAAAAATTGGGGAAGGCCGAAGAGAAAAAATTCCCATAGGGCAATGGAATAGAGGGCGTATAGTTGTTTTTCCTGATGGAAAAATTGAACATTGGATCAATGGATGGAAAGTGGTGGAATACCAAAGAGGCACTCAGTATTTTTATGCGCTGGTGGCAAAAAGCAAATATGTAATTTGGAAAAATTTTGGAATGGCCGAAAAAGGACATATTTTATTGCAAGAACATGGATCTCATGTTGCCTTTAGAAGTATAAAAATAAAAGAACTATAAAATTAAATATATTAAAAAGTAGTCTATGAAAAATTCAAGAAGAAGTTTTATTAAACAAACGGCTAAAGCAACCGCTGCTACTTATGCAGCTACTTTAGGGTTCTCTGCTAAAAGTTATGCCAATATTATTGGCGCCAACGATCGTGTGCGTTTGGGGGTAGTGGGATTTTCAGATAGATTTAGAGGTGCACATTTACCAAGTTTTTTAAATCATTACAAAGAATTAAATTTTGACATTGTTGCTGTATCAGACATTTGGAAATTAAGAAGAGAAGAAGGAACCGATTTTTTACAAAAAACATTTGGGCATAGCATTAGAGCTGCGCGGAACAATGAGGAATTATATGCAGGTAAAGATATAGATGGAGTATTTATAAGTACGCCCGATTTTCAACATGCCATTCATGCTACGGAAGCAGTAAAAGCTGGTATGGATGTATATTGTGAAAAACCATTTGCAGAAACAATGGAAGACAATCGGAATGCACTAAAAGTGATTAAAGCTTCGGATAGAATTGTTCAAATAGGTTCACAAAGAAGAAGTGGCCCCAATTATAAAGCAGCAGCCGATTTTATACAATCAGGAAAATTTGGCCCTATTACCATGGTAGAATTAACATGGAATGTGAATCAACCTGGCAGATGGAGAAGACCGGACTTAGTGGCTAAGTGTAAAGAAGAAGATTTAGATTGGAATCGTTTTTTATTGAATAGACCCCATGAAAATTTTGATCCAAGAAAATATTTAGAGTACCGATTGTTTTGGCCTTTTTCATCTGGAATGCCAGGACAATGGATGAGCCATCAAATTGATACAGTGAATTGGTTTAGTCAATTGCCCCATCCAAGAAGTGTCACTGCCAATGGAGGTGTTTATGTTTGGAAGGATGGACGAAAAAATTGGGATACAACTACGGCGGTATTTGAATATGGGCCTATTGATGACGCAAGCAAAGGATTTCAAGTGGTTTTTATGTCACGTATGCACAATGGTGATGAGAATCCATCTGAAATTTATTATTCAAATGGGGGGGAGCTAAATTTAGTAACCAATCAGGTATCTTCCAATGGTGGACTTAAGGCAGATCCAGCAGCAGCGATGCACATGCAACCCAATTTGCTATCCAAGTATGATTTATCCAATAACGCTGCAAAAGTGGTCGCTTCTGCGAATACCGGTGGGGATGTACTTACTTCAACACATGTAAGAAACTGGATGGAATGTATCAGAAGTCGCAAACAACCTAATGCGCCTGTAGAAGCAGGCTATCAACATTCCATAGCTACCATCATGACCAATGCCGCATGTAAAACAGGGGCAAAAGTTACTTTTGATGAAAGTACACAGGAAGTAATGGCCAATGGTAAAGTGTTTAGGTATTAATTTTCCAACAAATAACTACATAAAAAAAACCTCGATGATTTTCATCGAGGTTTTTTTATTAGTAAGCACGGCAGCACTATTATTAATCCACTTTGTACATCTTCTCATAATATTCTTCGGCCATTCTATTGCTATCAAATTGAAAACGAACATCTTTCATTCCATTCTGAGTAATTTGACGCCAAGTATCTTTTTGATCATAATACAATGGAACAATTTGATCATTCAAAATTTTATACATTTCATCTAAATCGTAATCGTCTTGTTGTTGCGTACTCATATGTGCATAATCGGCCTTGGGTACAACAAAGCCATTGTTGCCATGATTAATGAATTCTGGAATCCATCCATCGTCCGTCGAGAAGTTTACGGCACCATTCATAGCAGCAGTCATTCCACTGGTACCAGAAGCCTCTCTTGGCACGCGCGGATTATTTAACCATACGTCTGAAGCTTGCTTCATTCTTTTACTCAATGCTAATTCATAGCCAATTAATACAGCCACATTATCGTAATTTTTACTTAAATGCACCAGGTTATTAAATTGAGAAATAGCTGGATGATCTACTGGGTAGGGTTTACCTGCAAATATGATTTGTACTGGATGTTTTTTATTGGAAAGTAATTTTTCAAATCGATCCATATCCCAAGATAGAAAGTCGGCTCTTTTATAGCCCGCAAAACGTCTGGCCCAAACAATAGTTAAGACATTGGGATCAAATACTTTGCCGGTTTGATCTGCTACTATTTCAAAAGCGCGCTTTTTTAAATACATTTTACGGTCATCAAAAGCATTGTCATCATTGCTTTCGGCAAAGCGATACAATTGCTTATCGGCCCAATAACGCCAGTTTTGCGCGTTGGTAACATGGGTAATTGGGCAGATGCCATCGTATTTACCCCATAGTTCTCTACTTACATGTCCGTGTAATTCAGAAACGCCATTGGCTTTTCTTGCAAAACGAAGTGCCGCTAAAGAGTGGTTGAATTGATCATCTTCGATTCCGGTTAATTTTCTTACTTCATCTATACTCAAGCCACAGAAATAACCCATTTTGTGACACAAATAAATATCGTGCTTTTCATTTCCTGCTTCTTCAGGGGTATGGGTGGTAAATACCAAACGCTTTTTTACTTCGGCTAAAGATTTGTATTTATTTAATAAATAAAAGGCAGCAGAGAAACCGTGCGCTTCATTTAAATGGTAAACTTCGGGATTGAAATTTATTTCATCAATTAGTTTGGCTCCAGCTACACCTAGTAAAATAAATTGAGCGACTTTGGTAGCAACATTGGCATCGTATAAACGATGGGTAATGGTTTGTGAAACATAATCATTTTCTGGAAGGTCGGTGCTTAATAGAAATAGGGGAGCACTGCAAAAAGTATTAGGTGCTAAATAAAATGCTTTCACCCATACTGGATGATCGTGTATTAATACTTGGTATTTGATGCCCGTATCTTCAAGGAAAGAATATATTTTTTCCATAAAAGTTACCTGCAATGTTTGGTCTTGATTTCGGGCTTGATCGTAATAACCATATTTCCAAAGAATACCCACACCTATCAAATTTTGGTTCAATTCAAAAGCGCTTCTTAAATGAGATCCAGCTAAAAATCCCAATCCTCCACTGTATATTTTCAATGGTTGATGAATCGCAAATTCCATAGAAAAATAAGCTGCCTTCTTTTTAAATTGATCATTGATTGCATAAGGCACTTGATAGTTTCTAAAACTCATATTAACGGATTTGGTAATTTGGCTGCAATATAAAGGTATTTAAAGAAAATGTAATTAATACACATTAAACTGTGGATAACAACCGTTTGCGGACTAAAATTGTGGATTATTTTTTCTTTTTTGACTTCCTTTTCTTGTCGTAGGTATCATTAAAGTAACAGGTCATATTTCGGTGGTTGCCGCAATTGCCATCTTCTTTAATGTTTATTTGATTGCCCTGTATTTTAAAATGAATAATACAAGCGTCTCCTTTTTCTGAATAAGTGGCTGAATTTTTTGTAAAACTCATTAATCCTTTTAATTCGCCCACGCAATCATTATTATCTCTTTCGAAATGCATAAAAAATTGATATTTACCCTCTACGCCATAATCTCTGATGGATATAAAATTTTTGGAATCTCTGCCATAATCCCCACTAAATAGATTATTCATGGCTAGGGTATCAATCGGATTAATTACCTTACTATTTTCTGGTTTTTTGTTACTATCAAAATAGATGAGTCTAAAAGAATTATCTATATAGGCCCAGCCCTTTTTTTCATAAGTCAATGAATTATCGACACTCATTTTATTTTCTTCTACCAAAAAAGAAGGTTCTTTATTGATGTTTAAAATTTTACCATATTGTTTTGAACCTTTATTTTCATCTTTAAAATCGGTAATCACTTTATAGCCTAGGTATTTATTTTTTTTGCTAAAAACGATAATGCAAATTTCGAAATTGGTGCTGTGTTGTATTCGAAAAAGTAAATAATATTCTTCCTCTTTTTCTATTTTAAAAATGGGGTGTAAAACCGCTTTTTTATCTGATTTACTAACGATGTTTCCAACTATAGAGTCTGGTACAAATTGAGTCAATGCTTTTCTTCCAATCACTAAAGTGTCTGTAAATCGATTTAAATTGGTGTCAGAAATAGTAACTGGCAATACGGCCACTTTAAAAATTTTATTAAAATCGTTTATTTTAATAGGGGTATTCCCTGTTAAGTCTGTTTTTTCTTCAGAACAAGCCATCATTAAACAGACCAACCCAATAAGGTAACACCTGCGCATGTTCATATTTTTTGCTAAAATAGACTAACAAACCGAGTTCCACAAAGCTTTTATGATTAAATTTACCTATAAACCAGGAAGACCATTTATGGCTGACAAGTCCTTAGATAATTTACATGAATCGGTATCCATTCAAAATAAGAAAGGATGGCGTAAACTGTTGGCTTTTATAGGCCCTGCTTATTTAGTAAGTGTAGGTTATATGGATCCAGGCAATTGGGCCACTGATTTACAAGGAGGGGCTAAATTCGGTTATCAATTAATATGGGTCTTATTACTTAGTAATTTAATGGCCATTTTATTACAAAGCTTAAGTGCAAGGTTAGGCATAGTGCGTCGCTTAGATTTAGCGCAAGCCAATAGAGAAACCTATCCTCCCTTTATTAATTTTATATTGTACCTATTGGCAGAGTTGGCTATTGCTGCAACTGATTTAGCAGAAGTATTGGGCATGGCCATTGGAATTAAGTTATTAACCGGGATGCCTTTAATGTATGGCACTATGATAACCGTATTTGATACCTTTTTATTTTTGTTTTTGCAGCGGTATGGAATTCGAAAAATGGAGGCTTTTATATTAGTATTAGTAGCCACCATAGGGTTTAGTTTTTTAATGCAAATGTTTATCGCAAAACCAGATTTATCCTATGCCATCCAAGGGTTTATACCTTCAAAATTATCGCCAGAGGCCTTATATATTGCAGTAGGTATTATTGGTGCGACCGTCATGCCGCATAATTTATATTTACACTCTGCCTTAGTACAAACACGAAAGATAGAAAGAAGTAGCAAAGGAATTCGAAAATCTATTTTATATAATTTTGTTGATAGTGCCGTGGCCTTAAATGCAGCATTTTTTGTAAATGCTTCTATTTTAACTTTAGCGGCCACCGCTTTTTTTTCAACAGGTAATACGCAGGTAGCTAGAATTGAAGAAGCGCATTCGATGTTAGCCCCTTTATTGGGTTCGAAATTGGCACCCATTTTATTTGCGATTGCTTTAATTGCTGCAGGTCAGAGTTCAACGGTGACAGGCACCTTGGCTGGGCAGATTGTAATGGAAGGCTATTTGAAGTTGAGATTAAACCCTTGGATTAGAAGATTGTTAACCAGGTTAATTGCTATCATTCCAGCGATATTAGTTATTGGTATTATGGGAGAAGAACATGTTGATGAACTGTTGATATTGAGTCAGGTAATTTTAAGTTTACAATTAGGTTTTGCGGTAATACCTCTTATACATTTTGTGAGTGATAAAACCACCATGGGGGAATTTGTCATTGGATGGAAAGTAAAACTGCTCGCTTGGCTGGTGGCTAGTATTTTAGTATTTCTAAATGGGAACTTGGTACTTGGTTTTGTGACTTCTTTTTATCATGGATCAGGAAATGGTATTCTAAAAGTATTCCTAATACTACTAGTACTATTATTTTTAGCTTTGCTGGTTTATATTATCGCCTTTCCTATTTTCTTAAAAAGACATCATGCCAATGTGGAGGAAGGTTTTCATGGAGAAATGGTTGAATTGGATTGGACACAAGATGCGCCGGTAAATAAAATTGCCATAGCTGTTGACTTTTCAGTGGCCGATGCAAAACTTATTAAAACGGCTATTCAGCATGCCCACCAAGCGACCGAATTTATTTTTATACATGTAGTAGAAAGTGCTACTGCTAAATATTTGCAGGAAGCTAGTGATGATATTGAAACCAGGAAAGATCAAGCAAGATTAGATACCTATGCGCAGGCATTGCAATTGAAAGGCTATAAAGCAACTACTTATTTAGGCTATGAAAATAGAGTGAAGGAAATTGTTAAAATAGTAAAAACTTATGATGCTAAATTATTAGTCATGGGAGGGCATCGACACCAAGGTTGGAAAGACTATATCTTTGGAGAGACCATCGAATCAGTCAGGCATAAGGTCCCAATACCGGTCTTAATTGTGAATATATAATAGGCCCTTTAAGGGCTATTTTACTGGTCATTATCAGCTTTTTGTAAAGTTAGTTTTTGTACATTTGCGTACAAAATTTTAAAACTATGGGACAAAAAATTAAAGTAGCCAATCCGGTGGTTGAATTGGATGGTGATGAAATGACTCGAATTATTTGGAAGTTTATTAAAGACAAATTAATTCTTCCTTATTTAGAGATTGATATTAAGTATTACGATTTAGGTATGGAATATCGCGACCAGACCAATGATCAAGTAACCATTGATGCCGCCAATGCCATTAAACAATATGGGGTTGGTATTAAATGTGCTACCATTACTCCCGATGAGCAAAGAGTAGAAGAGTTCAAATTAAAACAAATGTGGAAGAGCCCTAATGGCACTATTCGAAATATTTTAGATGGTACTGTTTTTAGAGAGCCTATTGTTTGTAACAATGTACCTCGTTTAGTACCTAATTGGACGGCACCTATTTGTATTGGTCGTCACGCTTTTGGTGACCAGTACCGTGCTACCGATTTTGTAACCAAAGGGAAAGGTAAATTAACGATTAAGTTTGAAGGAGAGGATGGCACCAAACAAGAATTTGAAGTATTTAATTTTAAAGGAGATGGCGTTGCAATGGCCATGTACAATACCGATGAAAGTATATATGGTTTTGCGCGTGCTTGTTTTAACCAAGCCTTAGCTAAAAAATGGCCTTTGTATTTATCTACTAAGAATACTATTTTGAAAAAATACGATGGTCGCTTCAAAGATATTTTTGAAGATGTGTATCAAAATGAATTTAAAGCCAAATATGCAACTGCTGGAATTACTTATGAGCACCGCTTAATTGATGACATGGTAGCAAGCGCCTTAAAATGGAATGGTAATTTTGTTTGGGCTTGCAAAAATTATGATGGGGATGTGCAGTCTGATACCGTGGCTCAAGGGTTTGGATCATTAGGTTTAATGACTTCGACTTTAATTACACCTGATGGTAAAGTAATGGAAGCCGAAGCGGCACATGGTACAGTGACACGTCATTATCGCGAACATCAAAAAGGGAACAGAACTTCTACCAATCCAATTGCATCCATTTTTGCATGGACAAGAGGATTAGAATTCCGTGGTCAATTAGATAATAACCAAGCATTGATACATTTTAGCAAAGCTTTGGAAGAAGTTTGCGTAGAAACAGTAGAGTCGGGTATTATGACCAAAGACTTAGCCGTATGTGTGCATGGCAATAAAGTTAAACATGGTGATCATTATGTTTATACAGAAGAGTTCTTGGACGCACTAGATAAAAATTTACAAGAAAAGCTTGCTAAATAAAATAATTAAGCTTTAAAATATAAAAAGCCATCTCGAATCAACGGGATGGCTTTTTTAGTAGATGTAAATTAATTTACGCTTTCTTCATGCAATCTTTTCCGCAATCATGCTTGCAATCTTTGGCACTACACATATGTCCTTTTTCTCCATGATTGGCAACATGACCAGCCCCGTTTTTATGGCAGGCAGCAGTGCATTTGTGTTCTGCTTTATGACAATCTGCAGTGCATTTGTCGGCAGCGAATGAATAATTAACAGCCATTAAAAATAATCCAGCGAATAATAGTTTTTTCATAGTATATTTTTTAGGTCAACAATATTTTGTCACTACTAATATACGAAATTGTATTGGGCTGCCATCAATATAACGCGTTGTGTATTTGTTAAAATGACCAAGTTGTCTAGGCGCCTATTTTATTGCAATACTTCTAAAATGGGTTTACCTATAGCGCCACTTGGCATTTGGATGCCTAATAAAGTACTTAAAGTGGGTGCTATATCTGTCATGTAAGTCATGCTATTCACAGCCCCTTTTTTAATACCTGCTCCATACCATAATAAAGGAATATGTGCATCATAATTGTACAATACGCCATGACTAGTTCCAGTAGGGTAACCATCTACGACCCCCGACTTGGTAACGATCATCAAATCGCCGCTTCTTTGGGGAGTGTAGCCATTTACAATTCTTTCTCTTAAATTTTGTGGAAGGGGAGCACTGGCTGCATTTCTACTTTCTACTACTTGCAATACCATTGACTTTTTTTCTAAATAATTGGTTAAAATACTGGTTAGCTTGTCCGCACTAACATTTAAGCTATCCATTAAGTTATGGTTAAAATAAATATTGTATTCACTCACGGCACTAATTATTTTTGGATTAAAGTTATTCATGTTTAAGCACGCAAGTATATCATTTTTTAATGCGCCATTATCGTAGTTGTCGCCAGGTAAATTATGTTTCTTTGCAAATGCTGGAATATTGGCTACTGCATGATCAGCCGTTAAAAATACGGTGTAATTGTCTTTTCCTACTTTTTCATCTAGGAAGCTAAAAAAATCTGCAATGGTTTCATCTAATTTAATATAGCCATCTAAAGTTTCCCATGAATCAGGACCAAATGAATGACCGATATAATCGGGGGAAGAAAAACTAATAGCTAACATATCTGTGATGGCATCAGCACCCAAATGTTCATTCAATAAAGCCTGTTTGGCTAATTCAATAACTAAGTTATTTCCATAAGGGGTAGTAGCAATTTTGCCATAATCCTTACCTATAAATTCTTTTAAGCTATATGGGAAATGCTTAGCCTCTTTTCCAAAGGGAGTAGCTTCATAAACGTTTTCATCTGCATCACAATTGGCTTCATACACGGAATTAGCTAAACTCAAATTCCAGTTTTTATTGTACAAGCTATCCGGACGATGTAGGGCATTGTAGTTGCTTACCCAAATAGGCAATGATTGTCCATAATAAGTGGAGCTAATAAAATTACCCGATTTTGAATCATACCAATAGGCACCATTGGCTGCATGTCCTGCAGGAATAATGGCACCACGATCTTTTATTGAAATTCCAATTACTTTGCTTTTAAAATTAGAAGCCAATTTTAATTCATCTCCTATAGTGCTCGTCCAAACATTAACAGGACTCATTTGACCAGCACTATTATTGGTAGTTCCTAAGGGTTGAACCGTATTGTCTTCGACACAATAAACGGTTTTTTGTTTTACATTGTCAAACCAATTATTACCCGTAATGCCATGAAGGGAAGGGGTACTTCCAGTATACACACAAGCATGTCCGCAAGCCGTAACCGTTGGGATATAGGGAATTAAAGTGTTGTTACAAGTGGCGCCTTCGTTCACGAAACGTAGAAACCCATTATTACTAGTAAAAAAAGGTTTAAAACGATTTACATAATCCCATCTCATCTGATCTACAACAATACCAATAACCAATTTTGGCTTGGGGTTTGTTTTTGAAATGGAGCTAACTAATTTAGGCTTTTGCGCATTGGTTGTAAGGGCTAAAAAGCAAAAACATAGGAATACTAAATATCTCATGGGATTCAATTTTTGGTGCTTTGGTAGGCCTGTTTTTAAAAAGGCTTTGCCCTTGCAATTTACAGCTATTTATTAAGCTAATAAAGTGAAAAAAATCATTAAATTTGCTTAACACAAAAAGATAATATGGCAGATATATTTGAAAGATTAATCAAAAATTACGGGCCCATTGGTCAATACCGTGAAAGAGCACATGGCTATTTCGCTTTCCCAAAATTAGAGGGGGAGATTGGTTCAAAAATGAAGTTTAGAGGACAAGAAATGATTGTTTGGAGTTTGAATAATTATTTAGGATTGGCCAATCATCCAGAAGTGCGTAAGGCAGATGCCGATGCCAGTGCCAAATATGGTTTGGCTTTACCCATGGGTGCTAGAATGATGAGTGGAAATAGCGATTTACATGAGCAATTAGAAAGGGAATTGGCCGCATTTGAATTTAAAGAAGATGCTATTTTAATGAATTATGGTTATCAAGGTATCATGAGTGCCATAGATGCTTTGTGTGGAAGACATGATGTGGTGGTATATGATGCGGAATGTCATGCTTGTATTATAGATGCCTTAAGAATGATACCAGGACATCGATTTGTTTACAAGCACAATGATGTGGAAGATTGCGAAAAGCAATTGATAAGAGCGCAAGCTTTAATAGATAAACAAGCTTCTGGCGGTATATTAGTAATTACAGAAGGTGTATTTGGAATGGCAGGTGACCAAGGTAAATTAAAAGAAATTACAGCTTTAAAAAAGAAAGTAGCTTTTCGTTTATTGGTAGATGACGCACATGGTTTTGGAACCTTGGGTAAAACTGGAGCAGGGGCAGGTGAGGAGCAAGGTTGTCAAGACGAAATAGATTTATACTTTTCTACTTTTGCAAAAAGCATGGCTTCTATTGGTGCTTTTATGGCAGGACCTAGGACCATTATTGATTATATCCGTTATAATATTCGTTCTCAAATTTTTGCTAAAAGTTTACCCATGCCTTATGTAGTAGGCAACTTGAAGCGCTTAGAATTAATAAGATCAAAGCCTGAGCTAAAAGCTAAACTTTGGAAAAATGCATTGGCCTTACAAAACGGATTGAAAGAAAAAGGGTTTGATATTGGTAAAACTGATTCGGTAGTGACTCCCGTGTATATGAAAGGAGGTGTAGAGGAAGCTACAGCGATGGTGATGGACATAAGAGAAAACTATAAAATATTTTGTTCTATTGTAGTGTATCCAGTGATCCCCAAAGGGCATATTATTTATAGACTCATTCCTACTTCAGATCATACACAAGAAGAAATTGATTTAACCTTGAAGGCCTTTAGTGAAACCAAAGCTAAATTAGATGCCGGTAGGTATCAATCGGATTTGATTCCAGATATGGCCAATAAATAGTTTCCCTTTTTTAAAAGTAAGCTGAGGTATTATTTCAAGTATAACCATTAAAGTAAATCTAGC
>Ga0114966_10002245_pt1 | contig 17305 bp, 17 predicted proteins | sample M_130207_XF_Meta_FD_87029 | JGI IMG/M metagenome (GOLD analysis project Ga0114966, IMG submission 87029) | Freshwater microbial communities from Lake Montjoie, Canada to study carbon cycling - M_130207_XF_MetaG | ecosystem: Environmental > Aquatic > Freshwater > Lake | place: Lake Montjoie...
AAGTCTTCTTTACGCTTCATGGCGACTCCTTTCTGGGACAACGACTTACGGTGGGTGGTTCATGTGGGGTTCAGTATGCCTGACGAGATCGCATTAGCGAACAGGCGTGGCCTGTCTTCTTCGTTGTCGCCACCCCGCAGGGAGGGTGCGGTCAAGAACGTCGTCAACGGTGATCGCGCCCAAGAGGCGGCCGCCTTCGTCGCAGACACCAATGGCCAACATGTTGTACGACGCAAGACGCTCAGCAACTTCACGGTCACTGCTATCAGGTGTAATCGTGGGTTCAGTTTCAACACAATTACCGAGTTCCATGCTGGGTGGTTCGCGTAACAGTCTTTGGAAATGAACAACACCAAGATATTTTCCGGTCGGCGCCTTGTAGGGCGGGCGACAGATGAAAACTTGTGCGGCGATCGAGACCATCCATTCGGGGTCACGAATTTGCGCGAGTGCCTCGGCCACCGTATCGGTTGGACCGAGAATGATGATCTCTGGTGTCATCAGACCACCAGCAGTGCCTTCTTCATACGACAACAGGCGACGCATCATGGCGGCATCTTCATCATCCATCGCTTCAAGAATTCGCGTGCGTTGTTCGCCCGGCATTTCGGCGAGCAAGTCAGCTAAGTCGTCAACTTCCATTTCATCAAGCACGTCGAGAAGTCGTTCCATGTCAAGACCTTCGATCAGGCCAACCTGTTCGGACTCAGGAAGTTCTTCAAGCACGTCGGCCAAACGATCGTCGTCCATTGCTTCTGCTAATTGGCGACGCTGCGCAATCGGTAGTGAACGCACGACAGCGGCCACGTCGGTCGGGTGCATGTCGTGCAAGCGAGCAGCTTCGGCAGCCATCTCAGTTGTTGCGGCAAACAGATGAGCGACTTCGCGCCAGTCAACTAAACGATGACTCGGTCGACGACGAAGAGCGGTGCGCTTGGCGAGGCGAACTTGAGCAATTTCCCATCCACCAGATCTCGAGTCACTGCGTTCGCGTAACGCAACATCGCTCACGAACTCATCACCAACTTTGCGATCAATGACGTCACGACCAAGAAGTCGTTCACCCTTTTTCACTTTGAACGGGTTGAGGTCGATATCCCATGAACGTAAACGTGCGCCATCAATTCCGAGTTCAGCGACTCGGCCAGCATTCACGAAAATTCGGCGACGTTGGCTGGTGGCGGTGAAACCCACAACTCTGGGAGCGCTTCCGGCATGACCTGGCACGACAACGATGTCATCAAGGCGTCCAATATTGGCCCCGCCGGCATCGAGTAACGGCAGGCGAGTAATGCGGAATGCGTAGATCAGGTCACCGGCCATAACCGCAGGCTACCCCCGAGCCCAACACGTACGCAGGGACTATTTCACTCTGAAGTCTTATCGCAGATATTTAAGACGTTCGTTGGATGATCTGGTGGGCAACTTGGCCGTAACGCTCGAAGCGATCGAGGTCGCGACCGGCGTTGTACAGCACCAGTCGCGACGCTGTGTCGCCGTACCGAGCGATCAACTCATTGGCCAATCCGTCCCATGAAGCCTCGGCCGTAAAGATTTGCAGGTGATCATCGGTGATTTGTGCAGCCATGCCCGCAAAGTCACCAGACTTTTGCTTTTCTCGAATGCGAGCCGTGGTTCCTTCAAAGCCGGCCTCATCCCAAATGAATGCGTAGTTGGGAGTGCTTCCGTAGAAGCTGAGCATGGCGCGAGCATGTTCACGTTCGCCATGACGTTCTTCGTCGGTGTCGCCAACGATGGTCATTACCGGAATGATCAGATCAATATCGCTTGCTGAACGACCAGACTTAGCTGCACCCGCAGCAACTTGTGGAACAACGTGACGTTTCAAGTACCCCGGTTCACCTATGGGATGCACGTGCACACCATCGGCAACTTCGCCAGCCATGTGCAACATCCATGGGTTGACCGCGGCGATGTCAACTTTGGGATCGGGAGCATCGATCTTTCCGGGACTCCATTGCGGTGTGATGAACGTGAGTTCATAAAACTCACCATGATGTTCAAGTGGTGCTCCACGAAACGCTGCGAAACAGGCTTTGACCGCCAACACATAATCGCGCAAGCGAGGACCAGGACGATCAAAGGCCACGCCGTAACGGCGCACAACATGAGTCTTCACTTGTGTACCGAGACCTAAGCGAAAGTGGCCACCACTGGCTTCTTGAAGTTCCCAAGCTGTTGAAGCGGTGATGAAAGGACTTCGCGGAAATGCGACTGCCACGCCGGTGGAGAGATCAAGTCCTGGTGCGGCCAATGCTGCAGCAGCAACATTGAGATAAGCAGTTCGGCCCGCTTCGGTAAACAGCAAACCTGAAAAGCCAGCCGCCTGGGTCTGGCACGCGTGAGCTCCAGTCTTTTGCAAGGGCATCGGGGTGGTCATCACATCAACATGCACAATTCGCACAGTAGATCGTCCGACGGACTAGACATGAATATACGCACGTACTTGGGGGTACATCATGACCATGTCAGCTATCGAAGCTTTGAAGAACGAACAGGCACTGGCCGTCGAGTTAATGAACTCACTCAGTGCCGATGAATGGAATGCCCAGTCGGGTTGCACGGGTTGGCGAGTGCAAGAAGTGTTCTGCCATATGGCGAGCGTCTTTCACTCAATCGCTGATCCATCCACCATCGAGGGTGGCACCAGCGAAGATGTCGAAGAGAATGCTGAAGTTCCGGTGCAAGCCCGTAAGTCATGGACCCGCGATCAGGTCATTGCTGAATATATGGAGTGGAGCGAAAAAGGAATCGGTGCGTTGTCGTTTATGAATACGCCCGAAATGGCCGACACCGTGATCCCGTTAGCGAACCTTGGTTCACACCCGATGCATCTTTTAGCGAATGCAATTGTTTTTGATCACTATTGCCACCTTCGTCACGACGTTGGTCATACCATCGCCAAGGCTGCAGCGTTACCGCGCGACGCACAGTCATTAAGAGCAACTCTTGAATGGATGCTGGCCGGCATTCCGCAAATGTGTCAACCCGCATTGTCGGTTGCACCAAAACAAACTGTGAACCTAGTTTTTGAAGGACCTGGTGGAGGTTCGTGGACACTTGCCCCTGGTGCTGACCTTTGGACAGTGACTCCCGGAGTCGACACGAACGCACCGTCGGCAATCAGTAATGTTCACGATTTCATTTCATGGGGCACGAAGCGTGCCGATTGGAAGGCCAGCACGCGGCTGGAAAACGGAAATGCTGATGCTGAAGTAGTTCTGAACGCCATCAACGTCATTTGATATTCAACTGATACTCAACGTCGATACACGAGCGTGGCACGATAGAGACATGAGTGACGCACTGCCCTTGACCCTCGCTGCAACATCTTCGATTTGCCCTCGATGCAACACCTTGCACAATGGTCGTTTTTATGGACCGTGCGACAAGTGCCGAGTTCAGTTGAAGTCAACAATGGGCAATGAAGCTCGCGACATTGAAGTTGCAGAATACGTTCCAAAGATGAATGTCACGCCAAACGCAGTTGCAACAAAAGACGACTGATTACTTATTTATTTTCTGGTAGTTGATCTTCACGTACTCCGCCACCTGGACGGAAAGTTGTTCCTCGATCATCTTTGCCAGATTGCATTTGCTGCATCATCACACCGAGTTCGGCCGAAGCACGTTCGTCACCGAGAATCTTTTGCATGACTGCGGCGCCGGCGCCAGCCATCAATGCTGCTTGATTGTCATTGAGAAACTTCATGGACGCGCGTTGTCCAACAGTTGTGCGATTGATTTCTGGAACGACGTAACGTGCAACTAGATCCCATGAACGCAAGGTGTTTTCGCGGTTAGCCCAATCGTGCGCAAAACCTAGGGCAACACCAAAGCCACCAGTGATTTCTTGAAGGTGTCGAATCGTTGTGACGAGATCATCGGGTGTTCCAATGATCGCAGTTCCGCCGGCTGTGATTTGCTCGAGCAAATCCCATTTGTTTTCAACATGAACTGCGCCAGGTCGACCAAGCGTCCACACGTTGTATTCGTTGTGCCAACGCTGCAAGCCGTCAACTGCTTGATTGCGCGCTTCTTCGCGAGATTCAGCAATATGGAAACTCAACATGACGCGCCAATTTTTGCGATCGACAGTTTGACCGTGCTTGAGTGCCGACTCTTGGGCGAAGGACCATTGTGTTGGTAGCGCGGCGAGACCAGCGGTGCTATTTGAAGCAATTGATAGAACACCACAACCAAACTTGCCAGCCATTTGCATACCTGACGGCGACAATGTTGACGCGGTCACGACGGGCATGTTGTCTTGAACGGGAAGTAACTGTAATTGTGCATCTTTGAGAGTGAACCAATCGCTCTCGTGTGAGAAGCGATCTTCACCGCGCAGCAATCGCAAGATGACACCGAGAGCTTCGTCTTGGCGATCGCGTTGCACTAATGGATCAATACCCAGAGTCCACGCATCACTTGGCAATGCGCCAGGCCCGGTACCAAACATTGCGCGACCCTTGGTCATATGGTCGAGTTGTACGATGCGTTGAGCGACGTTGAACGGGTGGTGATACGGAAGGGAGACGACACCGGTGCCCAGACCAATGGTGTGGGTGCGTTGGCCAGCAGCAGCCAAGAACATTTCTGGCGACGCAATCATTTCCCAGCCGCTTGAATGGTGCTCGCCACACCAGAACTCATCAAAACCTAAGCGATCGAGGTGGGCCGCGAAGTCGAGGTCGCTCTGGAATTGCAAAACCGGGTTCTCGCCGACAGGGTGGTGCGGTGCCAAGAAGGTGCCGAATTTCAAACGGTCGGGCCGACCACCGGGATTTGATTGTTGAGCCATACGTCCACAGTAGGTTGCGGTGTCAGATTTGGCGACAGTTCATGGCCACAGAGGGCGGATTTTTCGGGTTTTCGGCTAACCTGTCAGAGCCGTAACGGGGACGTAGCTCAGTTGGCAGAGCGCTACCTTTGCAAGGTAGATGTCAGGGGTTCGATTCCCCTCGTCTCCACTCGTTGCTTCGAATGTCCAGTCATGCTCAGCCGATATAAGTTGTTGCCATGAGGCTTGCTCGAGAAATCATTGACCGGTTCGGTCAAGTTGAAGACGACCAGAAGTACACCCGTCTGGTTGAACTCTTTACCGAAGACGCGACCTACTACGACCCCTTTGCTGGTGCTCAGGTGGGCAAAGCCGCCATCCACGAGTTCATGTCAGAGATGGAAAAGGTCATCCCCAAAATGGGTGTGTACTTCGCCAATTGGGAGACTTGCGCTGACACGCATGTGGGATGGGCGAAGTGGAACATGGTGGTGCCCATCAATGGGGTTGAACATCCGATACCTGGTCAGAGTATTTACCGACTGCGAGACGGCAAAGTTTGTTTTGTTGCCGACTATGTGGATGCCCCTTCATATGCGCGCATACGACCCGACCGCCGACCCAATGCCGCAAGTGCTGCACTCGTCGAAAAGGGCAACAGTCAAACTGGTCAGAGTCTGAACGTGATCACTGAGTTTTGGAATCAACGGATGAATTCGTGGTCACCAGTCAAGGACGGAACCGTGACTGTGAACGACTTAGGTGTTGAAGATTCTGCTGCTTGGGTGCAATGGACCTGTCACACCGCAACTGGAGATTTTCCTGGTTGGACGTTGCACAACATTGACGGTGATCAAGTGAGTTCTGAAGATTATTGGGATGGAAACAACAGTTAGCGAAGTGCTCTTCGCCGCGCACCCAGGAGCAGCATTCCTGCTCCGATAATTGCCCCAGCCATTACTAATCCATTTTCTTCGTGACCTGTCGTGGGAAGCTGATTGGGAGTAAGAGTGGTTGTAGATGCAACAACCGAAGTCGTTGAGGATGTTGTCGTTGTGGCGCTGACAGTGTTGCCGAGTCGAACAACTCCCAAACTCATGATTCCTTGTTCTTCAATTTGGCCTGCAGCGATGATGCGTCCGTCATCTTGAATTGAAACCGAATGAATTTGGCCACTGAGAGACGAATCAGTCCAGACGCCGTGATTGGAGAATGAAGTATCAAGATTTGCAGTGTGGTCAAAACGCATCACAAATGGTGAGGCCGGAGCTCCTGAAATAGGAAATGAAACACCTCCAAGAATCATGAAACCATCATCGGTAATCGCAATACCCGTGGTGACTGTATCGACAGTGTTTGCACCAAAGTAGCCCCAACCGTCGGGAGCACATTCGGAGTCAAACTCGCCAGCGCTAGTTAGACAGACAACCAAAATACTTTTGGTCGCATCGGTAGTTGGTTCAACGTAGGATCCAACGACAACAAAGTTGCCATTTGCTCGTTGAGCAATTGATTTAAATTGTGGATCACCGCTGAGTTCGTCTATGAAGTAGCCCTGATTCGCAAAGGTTAAATCAAGTTGACCATTACTGGCAAGGCGGCCGACGATAGCCGCATCTGGGGCAGTTGTTCCGACGATTGAACCAACAAAGACAATTTGATCTTCGTCATCAATGACCACATCTTCGGCTAGCCCTTCTAAGTTTGAAGACGACAAAAATCGACCGTTAGAACCGAACGAAGAATCAAGAGTGCCTAGGCCAGTAAATCGTGTGACCAAAATACGTTGACCGTTGCCTTCATCAGCGGTGGTGTACTCATCTCCAACCACAACGATGCTTCCATTACTCTGAAGTACCAAAGCCCTACCCGATGTACCAAAATCTGCCTCGTAAGTTGCGATACCTTCGGTGCCAAAAAGTTGATCAAGGCTGCAGGAGCTCGTGAATTTTGCAACAAAGAGGGTGCCAACATTGTCGATTTGCATTGTCCCAACGACAATGAATGACTCGTCAGGGAGCACAACAAGATCACTTGCGACTGCGTCAAAGTCTGTAACAACTATTTCCCCACTACCATTACATGAGGTGTCAAAGGATCCGTCAACAAGAAAACGATTGACGAGAATTCGTGATGCTGCACCGTCGGTGACCGAACCAACAGTCAGTACTCGATCGCCAGGATAATTTGATATCGCATTTGACGTTGACGATTCAACGTGGTTCGAAACGACAATCCCGGTGCCTCCCCAAGAAGTATCAAGATCGCCGTCGCTCGCGAACGCAATGGTACGAGTGAGCAAGATTGTGCTGATAGCAATAACCGCTACGACGAATTTTTTCACAAGGTGAGTCTATGGAAATCGTCGTGTCAGGTGTTCTTATCGTGGAGACGTGAGAGCGAAGGCGACAGCTGCGGCATGTCCGACATTGAGCGAATCAACATCTTCAGCAATCGGAATACGAATCCGGTGGTCAGCCGCCGACAGAGTTTCAGATGGTAGACCATTTCCTTCTGCACCAAACACGAGTGCAAGAGGACCGGGTTTGGTGTCAATGAACTCAAGAAGTGAGATTGCATTGGCGCTAGGTGTGAGGGCCAGAACTGTGCCACTCTTTCGCCGTACCACCGACATCGCATCAGCAATGTCCATGTGCACAACAGGAATAAAGAGGATTTCACCCATAGAAACTCGCACTGTGCGGCGGTAGTACGGATCGGCACAGGTCGGATCGATCACGATGGCATCAATATGAAATGCCCGTGCTGATCGAGCAATAGCTCCGAGGTTTTCGTGATCACTGAGTCCTTCAAGGATGGCAATACGATGACGCGGTCCGTATAGCGGCGGTTGCGATAAGACCTCATCAAGTGTTAATGGATCAGGCCGGAAGGCTGAACCGACGACTCCACGGTGCATGTCAAAGCCAACGACACTTGAAATGACTTTGCGGTCGGCAACATAGATCGGGCATGCAATGTTGGCAAGAGCTGGCGTCATGATGTCAACTCGATTAGGAGATAGCACGATCGAACGCAAACGCATATTTGATACGACGAGACGGCGAACAACTTCAACCCCTTCAGATATGAAGAATTGATTGTCAGCTGAGCGACGACGAATCTCGGGATCGCTCAGACCGACGTAATCGGCCAATCGAGGATCGGTAGGGTCGGTGATTTCGATCGGATTGATACTCACTCAAGCATTCTGCCTGAGGTATTGACAAGTTGCCGGAATGGGCCACATAACATCTCAACTCCGCTCATTTAGGAGCGGGATATTTAGACTGATTTCCGTAGGTGCGTCCCGAGACACTCAATGCCGAATAGTTTTCTTGAGGAGATAGGGGCTAAATGATGAATCAACAGCAATCTGGATACGACATCATTGGGGATGTTCACGGGCAAGCAACAAAACTACAAGGTTTACTTGCAAAAATGGGCTACGTCGTTGTTGACAATGTGTGGTGTCATAAGACACGAACCGCTATTTTTTTAGGAGACCTTATTGATTACGGGCCCCAACAATTGGAGACAGTTGCCATAGTGCGAAGAATGCAAGTAGCAGGATCGGCGCAAGTCATCATGGGCAATCATGAATTCAATGCGATTGCTTGGTTTAAAGGTTGGCGAGAAAAGAGTCAGAAAAATTATGAACAACATGAACCCTTTCTGAAAGCGATAGTCGGCCAACCTCTTTTGCACGCCGAAATAATCAAATGGTTTCAGACACTTCCCGTATGGTTGGAAGTTCCAGAGCATGGTGTGCGGTTTATCCATGCGTGTTGGGACTCACAGATCATCGCGGGCCTAGATGGGCCCTTATGGACGACCGCACATCTGCAAGCCGGAACAATAAAACCCGATAATCAACACGAGGCCAATGATTTTTATTGGGCGGCGGAAACACTTCTGAAGGGTCCAGAAGATCACACCTCGCAGTTTCAGGATCACCATGGTGTTGTTCGAGCGCCTCGAATCAAATGGTGGAAAGATTATGAGGGACCTGAATTGACCTTCTTCGGTCATTATCGGGAAAAAGGACTCCCACCGACTTGCACGAGTACATACGCGATGTGTCTTGACTACAGCGATAGGGATGGAAAGAATCCTCTTGTTGGGTACAGATTTGATTTCGGTGATACAAACTTGAGTGACGAGAAAATCGTGACTTTCCCGTTGCTGTAGTCACGGCTCTAGCATCTAACCCTTATGAACACTGTGGTCATTGTCGGGTCATCGTTAGCTGGCTTGCGAGCAGCCGAAACGTTGCGGCTCGAAAAATACGAAGGCCAGATCATCATTGTTGGTGCCGAAGATCGACAACCGTACGACCGTCCTCCACTTTCGAAGAAAGTTCTCTCGGGTGAATGGGAAGCCGACCGCATCTCATTACGCAAACCTGAAGATCTCGTCAAGCTCGACATTGACTGGAAACTTGGGTCAGCAGCTACTGCACTTGACCTTAAGAACCGGCTCGTCACCCTGTCCTCAGGTGAGACGATTTCATTTGATGGTCTCATCATCGCCACCGGTTCAGGAGTTCGTAAATTGCCCAACCAGCCAGATTGGAGCGGCGTACATGTGGTGCGAACCCTGGACGATTCGTTGAACTTGCGGGCCAACCTGAATCCGAGTGCTCGGGTTGTTGTGATTGGCGCCGGCTTTATTGGTCTTGAAGTTGCAGCCACGGCGCGAAATCGAGGTTGCGAGGTAATGGTCCTTGAAGGAGCGCCCGCGCCGATGATGCGTGGTCTTGGTGCCGACATGGGTCATGCCGCGGCACTGGTACACGCAGACAACGGCGTCTCAATGAGATTCAACGTCAAGGTCGCTGGACTCATTGAGGGAATGAGTGGCTCGGTCGGTGGTGTCGCGTTAGACGACGGAGAAGTTGTTCCCGCCGACGTGGTCGTTGTCGGTATTGGCGTTGTTCCTGCCACGCAATGGCTGGAAAACACCGAACTTGAAATACGTGATGGTGTTGTTTGCGACACCATGCTCAATGCTGGTGTACCTGGAATTTACGCAGCAGGTGATGTGTGCCGCTGGTTCAACAATCTGTACGACCAAGAAATGCGCGTTGAACACTGGACAACTGCGTCCGAGCAGGGGGCTGCCGCTGCGTCGAACCTACTGGCGGTCGCTCGTGGCGAGCAAGCCAAACCGTATTCAGCTGTTCCATTTTTCTGGAGTGATCAATTCACTGCACGCATTCAATTCCTAGGCCGCGCCAACGGTGATGAAACTGCGCACATCGTTGTTGGGTCGCCGGAAGAACGTTCATTTGTCGCGCTGTACGAAAAAGATGGTTTTCTCAAGGCTGCCCTCGGTGTCAGTCGCCCAAAACAACTCATGCCATTTCGAAAGTTGTTGGCCGAACGCGCCACATGGGAACAAGCACTTCAGTTGGTGTCAACGTTTGTTGCAACCTGAACAATCTCGTGACAACGCGCTGACTATTGGTTAGTCTTTTGTAGTGCCTCGTCTTGATGCTGAACGTGTTGCCCTGTGGCGGGCATTCCAAACCGCTGGTGAGGTAGTTTCGCGCAGCATCGAAGCTGAAATGTTCGATGAATTTCACTTGGCATTGCCACAATTTGATTTGCTTGCGGCGCTGGCTCAGAGCAATGACCAAATGCGAGTCAAAGAATTGTGTGAGGTTCTCTCGGCTGTTCCTAGCAGTTTGTCGCGTCGTATTGATTCACTCGTTGAACGCGGATATGTCACGCGTGAAGAGGCTCCAACGGTTGAGGACAATCGTGCAGTGATGGTTCGACTTACTCGCATGGGAAGATTGGTCTGGCGCGACTCCAACATTTTGTATCGTCGGGCAATTCAGCGCGAGTTCGCAAATGGCCTGAGCGAAACCTAAGTCAGCACGATGGTGCGCGCGCTCACCAAGATTTCACCATTCAAAAAGTGAATTCTTCACCATGTTGAAAAAGTTTCCGAGATGGTTACTACTTTCGGCCTTTGGCGTCATACCGATCATCATTTCGTTGGTGAACGCCCTCCGCGGTGGAGCAATCTTGGTAGGCGACCGAGCAGTTTTTGCTTTGCTTGTCAAAGATGCTGCCACTGGATCGTTTCCTTCGGTCGGCCAATACAGTTGGCACGGGTGGAACCATCCAGGAGCCTTAATTTTCTATGTTTTCACCCCATTTCATTGGATATCTGGTGGGGCGGCATGGGGGCTATTTGCTGGCGTTGCGTTGTATTCGAGCACCTTGCTTGTTGGGATCGCATGGCTGGGATATCGATTGCGCGGAACCTGGGGGAGCGCATTAGGTGTTGCAGCTCTTCTTGCGTGCTGGGTGAGTGTTGGTCGCATATCCAGCGTTGACGCCTGGACGCCGTATCTTTCCCTTCCGCTTTTCATTCTCTTTGTGTTTGCTGCTCTCGGTGTCACCGAACGCGATCGATCCTCGATGTGGTTGATGTGGGTATCGGCTTCAATAGTGGTGCAAATACACGTTGGATATTTACCCATAGTGGGCCTCGTTGGTTTGGTGGCATGCATCGTCTTTTGGTGGACTGGGGGCAATCAACGTTCGATTACGCGACCGATTGCGACAGCACTCTTCCTCTTCGCTCCGTATCTTTTCCATATCCGCCAAGCAATTCGTAATTTGGGGGACCTTGCTCACTATTTCGTAACAACTAACGAACCATTAACTGGCTTGAGTCGTGCGTTACATGTGATGTCGTTTGAAATGAGTCCGCACGCTTCATGGTTGGCGGGCCCATCCGAAGTTGGACTGATTGGTGAAGCTCCACCAAGTTCAATCTCGTGGTTGATCGGCGTGGTGTTGCTCCTTGTCGCGACCACCGTATGGGTTTGGCGATCTGCTGAGGAGTCGCCCCGTCGTCAATATTTGAAGTCAGCTCCATTGATCTGGACGATGTTGATCGCCGGCATTTTGGCAGTCGCGCAAGTGCGCGGCTATTTGTTTCCGTACGTCATTCTCTGGCGAGCAGTCATTGTCATCTTTGTGTTCGCATGGATTGCAGGTGTCGTTTTCGCCAACACCACAAAGTTCCGACAACCCATGATCACCGTCGTGGCGATCGGCCTGTTTGGTTTGAACATTGTTGGTGCGACTTTGCCGGCTGTTGATAACAAGACGGTTACCTCAGATGCCGACAACGTTCATCTCGCCATCAAGCAGGCCGTTGATTTTCACAAGAATCATCCATCTCATGGGCCAATCATGCTGAAGCTGGGAGACGGTGGCCTAGTAGGTCTGTTTCCGGCGCTCGCGTATGATTTTGAAGAGCGAGGAATATCGAGTGGAATCGAACATGGCACCGAATGGGTCTTTGGTGATCGTGCGCTCACCGGCGAGGCATCTACGGTGTGGTTTGTTTGCGATACAGGGACAGCCTTTTCATTATTGGCAGCACAATCTGAAGCGCAGGTTGTGAGTGTGGTGAGTCCATTTAGTGAATCTGATGAAGTAAAAGTTCGGAATTTGCAGGTCCAACTGGCGACTCAACTGCAAACCATTGGTCACCAAGAGCTTCTGAGTGCCCTTGAGTCACCTTTGGTGTCATTGGCCTTAATGGGACTTGAAATTGATCACGACGCGGCGGCTGAATTGGCAAGTTACAACGCCCTTACTCCCGAACCAGGATTTCGCTTTGGGATTGTGGCTTTTCCTGTTGATTCGGTACCCGACCCGTGGTGGTCGCTGAGTGCTTTTTCGTAGAAGAAGAGCCGAGCCAAAATTCGTTCCCATGGTGGCCCACACAGCAGACTGAAGGCACAGAACAATTTTGGGAGACACCATGTTTAACGCAGTCATTGTCGATGCCATCCGCACACCACTTGGTCGCCGTAACGGCAAATTGAAAGATTGGCACCCCGTCGATCTCATGGCCGAGACGATGAATGCACTTGTTGAGCGCACGGGTATTGATCCCGGCATTATTGATGATGTCGTCATGGGTTGCGTGATGCAGACCGGTGAGCAGTCGACCAACATTGGTCGTAACGCAGTTTTGGCAGCTGGTTGGCCTGAGAGCGTTCCCGGCACCACGATTGATCGTCAATGTGGTTCATCACAACAGGCTGCCCACTTCGCCGCGCAAGGTGTCATGGCTGGCGCTTATGACGTGGTTGTTGCCGCAGGTGTTGAAGTCATGACTCGTGTTCCGATGGGCGCTTCGATGGCTGACGGCAAATACGGCTGGCCGTTTGGTCCAATGGTGAGTGCTCGCTATCAGCCGCAAGGTGGACTCGTTCCACAAGGAATTTCCGCTGAATTGATTGCCGATAAGTGGGGCATTAGTCGCGAAGATATGGATCGTTTTGGTGTGCAGTCGCAGTCGCGAGCCGCACGTGCAACAGCCGAAGGTCGCTTTGAGCGCGAGATCTTGCCGATTAAAGATGCCGAAGGCAACATGATGACCAAAGACGAAGGTTTGCGCGAAACCACAATGGAAAGCCTCGGAAAGTTAAAGACCGCGTTCCGCCCTGAAGACGAAGGCGGTCGAGTCACTGCCGGCAACTCGTCGCAGATCACCGACGGTGCTGCTGCTTTGTTGATTATGAGTGAAGAAAAGTGCCGTGCACTCGGCCTCACACCTCGTGCCCGTTTTGTGAACTTCTCATTGGCAGGCGATGATCCGCGTTACATGTTGACCGCCCCAATTCCAGCGACTCGTAAAGTTTTTGAGCGGGCCAAGTTGTCGATGTCTGACATGGACATTGTCGAAATCAACGAAGCATTTGCCTCGGTTGTTTTGGCGTGGGAAAAAGAGTTCCATCCCAATATGGACATTGTGAACCCAAATGGTGGAGCGATCGCTCTCGGTCATCCACTTGGATGTTCTGGCGCACGTCTGATGACAACTCTGCTCAATGAACTTGAGCGCACGGGTGGTCGTTATGGTCTGCAGACCATGTGCGAAGGCGGCGGCATGGCCAATGCCACCATCATCGAACGCCTTGGCTGATTCTTGATGACGCTCTTCGCAATGCTGGCTATGGATTTTGCCGGAGTCATTTGGTTTCTCGGAGCAGTCTTCATATTTTTCTTTGTGTGGCGCGTCGGCGTGGGATTGCTCCGCAGCATGACCACGCCTCTGCCCGCACCGCCCCCCGAGGGCGAGTTGCGCAAAGTCAACGTTCGCTATCGCTGCAGTTTGTGTGGGGTCGAGATACGTATGACGATGGCACCAGAGGAAGACCCAGTCGCGCCTCGGCACTGCATGGAAGACATGGATTTCGTCGCCCCAGTTGAGTGATCAATCACGAAGTCACAAGGTGAATGGCAAGTTACATTGATGTGACTATCCCCCGATTTATCCACAGGCTGGGGAAACAATCGCCAACTGAATCAGACCTGCTCAGAGCGGTTGAATTAACTCGTCACTGGCGTTAATGGTATTTGGTGGCGGTGAATAGCCCGCCCAGAATAAACCCAAGGCCAAGAACCAAGTAGTAGTTGCTACGGCCACCAGGAACGGCGCCCAAGTAGTACAGCAAAATAACGAGCGCGCCCAAGATGAAGAGGGCAAACATCAAGATCGGAACCCAGCTTGGGCTGACTTTGACGTACTTGGGCACTGGCGGGGTGTAACGCGTCGAAGCCGCGACTCCGTGTTCGTTGTGAGTAGGGGTTTCGGGACGGGACTCGCCGGGACGAGTGCCCTTGGGAGTCGTGCGTCCGCTTGTTGTCCGTTTCGGAGGTGCCACGAGAGACGAGTGTACGCGCTCGAATGTCGTGCGACCACACTGACTGGCAGGTTTTGCTGGCAGGCTATGGGGGTGACTCGGGTACTGGTTCTAGACAGTTACGACAGCTTTGTGTACAACTTGGTCCAGTATTTGGGCGAGTTGGGTGCCGAGCCCGTGGTTTATCGCAACGACGACCTCACCCTTGAGCAGGCATTGGCACTCGATGTTGATGGCGTGTTGCTCTCGCCTGGACCAGGACGACCAGAAGACGCTGGCATCATTTGTGAAGCGATTGTGCCCTTTGCCGAAAAACGTATTTCAGTTTTTGGTGTGTGTTTAGGTCATCAAGCCATTGGCCACACCTTTGGTGGGCACGTCATACGCGCCCCAGAGTTGATGCATGGAAAGACGAGTGAAGTAAATCATCACAACATTGGCGTCTTTGCTGGAGTGACAAATCCCGTGACTGCGACGCGGTATCACTCGTTGGTGATTGAACCTTCGTCAATGCCCGATTGTCTTGAAGTCACTGCTTCAACTGCAGACGGAATCGTGATGGGCGTCCGACACAAGACACTGCCCATTGAAGGTGTGCAGTTTCATCCCGAAAGTATTTTGACTGGATCTGGTCACGAGATGTTGCGCAACTTTTTGCAGACTTGCCAGAAGACAGTCCGAAAATAAAGAGGATTAAGGAACAGTCACTGCAGTTGTCGTCGGACTGTCAGTTGTCGTCGGAGCAACAGTTGTTGTCGCAGTAATGGCTTTACCAACCTTGAGAAGAATTTGGCTACCAGGTGTTGACTGAACATTCATGCTCGGGTCTTGAGCAATGACTCTGCCGTCATTGGCATTGCCAGTGGTGACCTCGATGTATTCAACTTTCACAATAAATCCTGACGATATGAGTTTCGCGCGAGCCTGAGCTTCGGTGAGGCCAGTGACCAACGGAACCGCAATCGTTGCTTGACCCGTCGATACATAAATTGTGACTGATGAACCTTTAGTGGTGTCGCCGCCAATAGTTGGACTGGTGCGAGTGACTCGACCCGGCTCAACAGTAGTACTGGCTTCTTCAACAATGGTGATTAAGAATTTGAAAGGTTCGCCTTCAAGAACTGAACGCGCTGCTTGCGAGGTTTGACCTTGAACATTCGGAATTTGAACAACGCCACTTCCTTGACTAACAGTCAGATCAATCGTTGCACCACCCAATACTTGTTCACCGGCTTTTGGAACTGATGCAATGATGGTATCGGGAGCAGCAGTGGGATCATTTTGCAGGGTAATGAGTCCGATGGTTAATCCGAGATTGAGTAAAGCTGTGCGTGCTTGTTCAATTGTGAGACCAGTTAAGTTCGGAACAGCCATTGGTGCATTCGATGGGTTATAGACAATGGTGACTGTGTCACCCTTTTTTACTTCTTCGCCTGGCAACGGAACTTGTTTCCACACAACATTGGTATCAACAGTTGTTGTTTCTTCGGCAACAGGGACAACGTCAAAACCTAAGTCTTTTAAGGTTGTTACAGCATTTTCAAGAAGTTGATTCGTGACATCGGGGACTGCGATTTTGGTGGCAACAGTTGATCCACCAGACAGCGCAAGAAAAGCCACAACCGTGCCAATAATTAAAAGAACTGTGGCTGAAATTGCACCAATGACAATTGCAGTGCGCTTGCTTTGGAGATCTTCGGTAGAAACAACTGCGCCACTTGCTGTGTAGCCCGGCGGCAGATCGGGGTTGGCGTTGATCGTCGTTCTCGGCATTGCTGTGGTTGCCTGCGTTGACGGCATCGCAGTTGTCGGAATGCTTTGGGTTGACGCACTCGCGAGGCCAGTGGGTCCGCCAACCATTGGACCGGTGGGAATCACCGTTGTCGGTGCGGCTGTTCCGATAGGAGTTGGGTCACCGTTACGTCGATTAATTGCATCGGCTAAGGCCTGCACCGGAATGCCATCTCGGAATCGTCGGAGGTCATCGCGAACGGCTTCGGCGGTTGCGTAACGTAGATCGGGATCTTTGGCAAGCAGACGAGCAACGATTGCTTCAAATGCTCGCGGGACATCAGAGGCAAGTTGATTGAGTGGTTGTGGTGCTTCGTGTACTTGCTTGTAAGCAATTGACACGGGGTTGTCACCCGAGAACGGGACGCGTCCACCAACCATTTCGTACAACACGATGCCGAGCGAATAGAGATCGCTGCGCGGATCGGGTTGACCACCTTGCGCTTGTTCGGGTGACAAGTAGGCAGCAGTTCCCATCACTGCACCAACTTGAGTCAAGTTGGTGTCGGCTGCACTACCGAGCGCACGAGCGATACCGAAGTCGGCGACTTTCAATTGACCATTTGAACCAATGAGAATGTTGCCGGGCTTAATGTCGCGGTGCACAACGTTGCCGCGATGTGCAAATGACAAAGCAGCGGCAACTTCGATTCCAACTTCGGCGGCTTTCATCGCCGTAATTTGTCCAACATCGTGAAGAGCTTCAGCCAAGGTTCGACCAGGAACATATTCCATGGCCATGAAGTAGGTGTTATTACTGCGACCCCAGTCGTACACACTCACGATGTTGGGGTGATTGAGGTTGGCCGCCGACTGAGCCTCGCGACGGAATCGTTCGACGAATGCCGGGTCGGTTGCGTATTCGGGGAAGAGGACTTTGATGGCAACGAGACGATCAAGCAAGATGTCACGAGCCAGGTATACGTCGGCCATGCCACCGCGACCGATGCGCTGTTGCATTTCGTAACGATCGTTCAATATCACTGCGTTGTTGTCCGACATAACTCATGTCAGGCTACAGAGGTTGA
>Ga0114966_10002247_pt1 | contig 17299 bp, 21 predicted proteins | sample M_130207_XF_Meta_FD_87029 | JGI IMG/M metagenome (GOLD analysis project Ga0114966, IMG submission 87029) | Freshwater microbial communities from Lake Montjoie, Canada to study carbon cycling - M_130207_XF_MetaG | ecosystem: Environmental > Aquatic > Freshwater > Lake | place: Lake Montjoie...
AAACTTGGAGAAAAATGAAATTTAGACAATATAGTTATGGTAAGAAAAGTATTGATACATTTTTGAATAAAATAAAAGAAACATTTGGTGAAAATATTCTAATTGGTTATGGAAATTGGAGTAAAAGCACCCAAATGAAACATTTTATGCCTACAATGAATAAAGGATTAAGGAAATTAATTCATAAAAAGTATGATACTATTACTATTAATGAATGTAATACAAGTAAAAAATGTTGTGATTGTAATAAGGATTTAGAATATTATAAGGATAATCAAGGAAAAAAGGTATTTCGTCTGTTAAAGTGTTCTGATTGCGTGAGTTGCGAAAACAAAAAAATCGTATTTAGAACAAGGGACGCAAATTCCTCTATAAACATAATGAAATTAACAAGTTGTTGGATAGAAAAACAAGAACGACCATTATGTTTTCAAATTTCGTCTTTCACTTCTTCAAGAATAAAACCAGAAGAAGAAAAAGTAAGACCATCGTAGGTGAAATTCCTACTATTGATTTTACGCTTTTTATTATTTTTTTGCCGTTAAAATCGGCGTTTGAAATGTAAAAAGGTGTAAAAGAAAAGTAAAAATGTTTGAATGTTCTCATATTATAATTAAATATTATTTATTATTTCTTAAAATTACTATCAAATCATGCATCCGTTGTTTCATTATTTACAATTAAATTATTTTCATTAAAATTCCTATTATTGTCATTATCTAATGAATGAATAATTTTATTATTATTTTCATTATCCATATTAATTAAATCTTTATTATTATTCAATTCATGTAATTCAACAGGATGAATAATTTCTTTATTTAATTCATTGATACTAGCCTTTTTAATAATATTTCTTTTTACATTTTGAATTTGTAATGCATGCATACTTATGTATGGTAAAATAGCAAGATTATTCATATAAGTTCTATAATGAAAACAAGAGATACTCGTATGTTTATTAAATTTAATACTATACCACCAAAATGCTGGTATAAATAAAGTTTTTCCTGGTAATAATGTAAATTCTAAACATTTAATTTTATCAAAATCATTTTTATATTTAGACTGTGGAGACCAGGGATTAATTGGAGATTTAAATTCAAAATTTTCATAATCATAAATAGGGCTTAAATATTTAGTACAATAGGGAGGAGCTAAAATAATTTGAGCGCTTCCTTCTGTTAAAATAAAAAAATTTCTATAATTTAATTCATAACGAAAAGGTGTCCAAGTTCCAGTGCTACTTAAAAGAATATCATAATTACAATTTGAAACCATGGGAGGTCGTAAAAATTCATCATTATATTTTAAATTTTTTATAACTCCTGTTTCTTCTAAAAAATCTTTATTATTTTCAGAATAAAAACTTGTATTATTATCTCCATCAAATAATTTAATTGCTGAATGTAATTGTAACGGAATAAATAATTCTAGGTTTTTATCTTGTTCAAATATATTTCTTATTTTCACCTCAAAAGCTGGGTAATTATTTAAAATGAAAGTTTGATTAGAAGATTCGATAATTTTTTGGCAATCAAAATCAAATATTATAGGTTGTCTAATATCACAAATTTCTTCTAACTTTTCCTTGGAAGGTTGTTCAACTTCATACATTTCTAAATCTTCGCTTGTCTTTAAATGAAATTGAATATGTAAATAAATAAATAAAACTAAACAAAAAATAAATAAACCAAATATTATTTTCATAGGTAATCTTAAATAAAAATAATAATAATATTTAAATTCTTGAACGAAGAGATGAAATTATCTAATCATTTAATTTAGGTGCAATAAAAAAAACTAAAGAACTATTATCTCCTAAAATATAATTTATTTTCATTGGACATTCATTACTTAAACATATATCAATACATGGAGATAATTTATTTGTTATGCACATTTTATATATATAAGTTAGACTATAAGTTAATTTAATTTCTTCCCCTTCCATAATACTATAACTATTTAATTCATCTATTGGAATTTCAACCATCATTTCTCCAGAAATCCCATTGGTTTTTAAATTAATTTCTGATTCATTACAAATAAATAAAATGTCTGTTCCAAAATTAGATAATTCATTTAAAACTTCATTCATTTGTTTAGATGGAATAGAAAATTCAGCATCATAATCAACGATTGGAATATTCATTTCTTCATAATCTATTTCAATAAGAGGAATTTTAAAGGTTTTTTTAAAATCACCCTTGGAACATTTATTTTGAGGTAAAAATTGGATTAATAAAATATCAGAATTTTCCTTCTCATCCATTTGAATTATTAAATCTTGATTATCACTTTTAGTTGAAATAATAGAATGGAATACATTCGAATCAAAACATATCTTTGTAGTTTTATTTATTTCATAAGAAGAAAACCATTTTTTTTCCAATTTAACCTCATATAAACAAATATGTGTTTTATCCATACCTTGAATATGCAAATAGTCGTTATAAAAATTTATATTTACTTGAGAAGAACAATTTTTTAATAATTGAAATAATGCAATAAAAATCTCTTTTTGTTTTTTATCGCTAATTATAATTTTCATATTAAATATAATTAAATTTTATATTTAATACATTTTAACTAAATTTTAACTAAATTTTAACTAAATTTTAACTAAATTTTATAATATTTTTTAATTTAATTAGCTTCAGAAGCTAGTTCTTGTCTAATAATATTTTTTAAATCTACTCTTAATATAGAATTAGAATTTTCATCTTCAATATCAATGGAATTAGAAACTTTTTTTTCTTCATTTTCAATGTCATAATTTTCCTCATGAATTAAATCTCCATTTCCTAAAGAAGATTGAACATTCTTTTCTAAATCAGATAATGCGTATTCAAAATCAGAAAACTTATTATTTGTTTCATTCGAAAATAAATCATATTTTATCATAAAGGTTTTTAATATATCTTTTGTTTCAATTAATTCCCTTTCAAATTTAAATAGCTGTTCTGTATGCTTTGATATAGCTAAATTATGTTTTATTCCTTCATCTCCAACTCTTGTAATAATTTCAGATAATTTATTAACATCCTCTGTTAATTTAATTAAATTTTCATTATTTACAGGACCAAATTCCTTTTTTTCTAATAATTCAATTCTATTTAAAAATCCTGAAAAAACACTATTATCTACAATTTTTGAGTTAACTGGTAAATTATTATTATCAAAATTATTATCATCTTGTATAGATTCATTTTCAGATTCAATAACCCACTTCTCTACTCTACCTAAACGTAATGTAATTAATCCTATTGCATCTGAAATACTTAATTTTGAAAAAGGAAGACCATTTTGTACTTGTTGTTGAGATTGTTGAACTTGTTGATAAGCATTTTGTTGTTGAATATTTCGTGAAGTTCTAACATTAGTAGGTGGTGGAGGCATATTATATTGATATCCAGGAGGTAATTGTTGTGGAGCAAAAGCAGCTTGGGAACCTATGGAAGTTATTGGTCGATTACCAGATACAGGAGGAGCATTTTCTCCTGCTCTTCTAGCTCTAGCAGCGGCGAGTGAACGTGAACTCATAATAATATTAATAAACAGATTGTTTTTAAATTACTAACGCAGATTTAACTTTTACTTAAATAATACTTAATTTTATAATAATAAAATTATATTTCTAATATATCAACATGAAAAGGAATATTTTCTAAAAAATATTTTTTTCTATTTTTTTCAGGTAAATCACTTTCATTTATATCATTTGAATAATAAATGACTTTTATTTTATAATCAGTTGTAATTTTAATATGTTTTCCAAGCAAAATTATAAATATATAGTCTAATTTATTATACAAACCATTTTGTTTTATATTATCTATTTTTTTAACTAAATTAATAATATTATTATTTCCATTATTTTTATCCTTACTAATATATGTTTTAAAGGAAACTTTTTTATTATTTAAATTTTTAATTATATTGGATAAATTAAAATTAAATTCGTCGTCATGTTTTAAAAATAAAGAAAATTCTGGTAAATTTTTATATAAACTTACATTATTTATAATACAATTTAAACTTTCATTTACATTTAAACTTTCATTAACATTTGAATTATCTATAAAATTTAATATATTATTTATATATAAATAATTAGCTTCTGTGAAAGAAAAGCAATTTTTATAGGAATTTAATCTTTCTTTATAACAACCTACATTATTATAAATAATAGGTAAACCACATTTTATAGCAATAGATAAAGTAAATGAATAAGTCTCTTCAAAAATAGATAAAAATAAAAATAAATCTATATTCTTTTGATTAATTAAACTAAAAATTTCTTCATTATTATATTCACCTGTTATTTCTAAATTATTATATTTATTTGGTAAATATGAATTTCCAAATAAAATAAATTTATAATTAGAATTATTTTCAAAATTTTTTAAAATTTTTTCAAGTAATTCTTTTCCCTTGTGTTCAGCCATTCCAACCATACCAATTATTCCAATATTATAAATTTTTTTTTTTGTGGGAAAACATCTTTCGTTATAAAAATCAATATCAGGAACATTATTTAAAATAATACAATTTTCACTTAAATTTATAAATTTATTATAATTTTGATAACAAGAATTACTATTAAAGAATACATTTTTACAATTATTTATTAAATTAATTGCAATTTGTTTATCTTGATAATTTGAAATTTCATTTTTTGATTTTGTAAAATATGGATTTTTAGGAAATAATAAATAATAATCATGTATAATTAATATTTTTTGTAAATTATTATTATTTAATAATAAATAATATAAATCATAATTAAACCATAAAGATTGGTTATAATACAATAAACTATGAATAAATACTATATTATTACAATTTTCTAAAAAATAATTTATTTTACTTAAAGGATATAATGAATTATTTACATTTATAAATAAATTTCCTATAATTTTAATAATAATATGATTATAATTATCAAAAATATTTATTAAATTTTGAATATAAACATCAATTCCTCCACCAAGATTATGTGTAATATGAAAAATATTTTTTTTGTTATTAATATCATAATTAGTATTTAAATTTAATAAAGTTTGTTTAATATTTATATTATTATCTTTTATATCTAATAAATTAGATTCATTATAAATTCTTCCTTCCTTTTTTCCATACTTATGATAATGAATCATTAATAATTGTTTATTTTTATTATATATATCTAAATCACTATAAAATAATTCATAAAAATTTACATCAAAGTTAGGATATAATTTAAAAAATTGTTCTTCATTCATTAATCTATTTTCATTCTTTCCGCAACTATGGTAATGATATAATAATGCAAATTTATTATTATTAATATTACTTAAATCTACATTAAAATTTTCATAAAAATTTACATCAAAGTTAGGATATAATTTAAAAAATTGTTTTTCATTTATTAATCTATTTTCATTCTTTCCGCAACTATGGTAATAATATAATAATGCAAATTTAGAATTATTAATATTACTTAAATCTTCATTAAAATTTTCATAAAAATTTACATCAAAGTTAGGATATAATTTAAAAAATTGTTCTTCATTCATTAATCTATTTTCATTCTTTCCATAAGTATGGTAATGTTTCATTAAAACTAATTTATTTTTATTTATATTAATTAAATCTTCATTAAAATTTTCATAAAAATTTACATCAAAGTTTGGATATATTTTATAAAATTGTTCTTCATTTATTAATTTTCCTTCCCTATATCCGTATTTATAATAATGAGGTAATAAATCTTTATCTAATAAATTTAAGCAATTAAAATTTTTATAAAATATTTTGTCAAATCTATTCATGATTTATACTTATATATTAAAATATTTTTAAATTAAATACATTAATTATTACATTATTTAGTCCATTATTAACTACATTATTTAGTAAAAATAAAATTGTATTTTTATTATTTAGAAATACTATTTTTTATTATTGTTAAATGATTCAAGTTTTTTAATCATTAACACTAAATTTGTTTTTTAATTTCTAATTATAACCTATATGGATAGTTCAGATAATTCAAATAAAAACTTCTTTAAACATGTTTTTAATTTTGACGATGATTCTAAATCTGAAATTTTAAATATTATTCAATATGCATTAATAGCTATTATACCAATTGTAATTTTAAGTAAAACAATAGGTAAATATGTTCCGGATGCAGAAAATAAAAAAGGAAGTTTAGAGATTAGTGCAGAAATAATTATTCAAGTAATTGTAACTTTTATGGGTTTATTAATTATTCATAGAATAATAACCTTTATACCAACCTATAGCGGAACAAAATATCCAGATTTTCATATAATTTATATAATTTTAGCTATATTACTTATTACTATGAGTTTACAAACTAAAATTGGTGAAAAAGTATCTATTTTGGTTGAAAGAGTAAATGAATTATGGAATGGAAAAGTAGAAAATAAAAATAAAAATAACAAGAATAGTAAAAATAATGTTAAGGTTTCTCAACCAATATCTGGTCAAATTACTGGGCAATCAATGATGAATTCATCGTCCATTCAACAATCATTTACAGATGGAACCGCAATTAGTTCTTTACCAACAAATGATGTTCAATATGGTAATATGAAATCTATTCAACCAGAAAAATTACCAAATTATAATAATATGTATCAACAAGATAATACTCCTTTAGTTGGAGCAGCTACACCAGGTGAAAATGCAGAAGCTTTTGGGCCTGTTGCTGCTAGTGAATTTTTAGGTGGAGGAAGTGCATTTGGTAGTGCTTGGTAATAATAAATAAAATAATATTAAAAATAGTAATAGTAATATTACTTAAATAAATTTAAATAATTAAATATAAATTTATATATGGATATTAATAAACTTTTAATTGCACTAGATGATAATTCTAACCAAAGTCTTTTAAATTTTACTTCCGATAAAATAAAAGAAATGAATTTAAATATATTAAAGGAATTAAAGCTTTCTAAAAATGAAACTCTGAAAATTTTAAATAAATTAAATGACTATAAATATGTAGATGAAATGAGTGATTTAAAATATGGTACATATATTCGTTGGATTCCTATTGAAAATCCAGAAAACCTTCTTTTAACAAAAGGAGCTTTATTTTGCGAATTTAAAATTACCGATGAAGGAGTATTTTGTATATGTAAAAATTTTGGTTTTAATCAACGACATTTTCAAATTTCAATGGATAAAAATTTAATTTTTCAAAAATTAACAGACCAAGAATTAATATTATTATCTGCTTTAGACCATTTATCCAAATAATAAAAATTTGCTCATTTTTGGTTTAATTTAAACTTTTAGAAAAATTTACATAAAATTAAATATTTATTTAAATAAAAAAAAATATTTATATAAATTTTTATATAAATAAAATTAAATATTTATTTAAATAAAAAAAAATATTTATATAAATAAAATTAAATATTTATATTAAATGTTAAATAATAATTTAATAAAATTTAATTCAACTCAATTAATTATTAATAATAAGGAAATAAATTTAATTAATATAAGAAAAAAAAATACATATTATGAAAAAATAATTAATTTAAATAAAAAATATGAAATAATTACTCAAAAGGATAATATAAAATAATAATATAAAAAAATAAAAGAAAAGAATCTATTATGATTTATATAAACCATGAGAAAAAAGCTATTTTTATACATATTCCCAAAACAGGTGGTTCTTATATAGGTCCAACATTGGTAAAATATTATGGATTTATTAGTTATTTAGATTTAATTTCAAAAAGAAGACCTGACCATGATATTGTTTGTAAAACCAATTTATTTAAACGAGTATTGACAGGAAATTATTTATATGATAATTCTTTTTTTAATAAGTATTTAGGTTTATTAAATTATTGTAAAACAAGTGATTATTTAAATATTAAAATGAATATGAATTTAGAAAAATGGGAAATATATACAAAATTTTGTTTTATAAGACATCCTTATGAGAGAGCTTTATCGGGATGGAAACATTTTAATAAAGTTTTTAATAAAAACATTCTTTTTTATGATTATATAAATTCAAATAAATTTAATGTTACAGATATCGAATTTGGTCACATCTTTATGTCTCAATGTAAACAAATTCAAAATTTAAATGGAACTTGTGGAGTAAATCTAATTGGAAAATTTGAAACTTTAGAGAATGATTTTATATATATTTTAAATGAAATTGGATTTGAAAAAATAAATCATTTTCCTAAAAAAGCAAATGTTTCTAATATTAATGGAACTAAAGATATTTTATTAGAAAAAAAATCAATACAAATATTAAATGAATTATTTTATGATGATTTAGAATTATTTCATTATAAAAAAATAGTTTAAAGTTATATATAGAATAAAATTAATTAATTTAATTATTAATTTAATGAATAAATTAATGATTAAAATACCAGATGAAATTATAAATATTATAATTTCATATACATATCAAATACAACCTAATGAATTAAGAAAGGATATTATTTCTTATATATCAACAAAAAATATTATAAAAAAAATATTTATTGAAAGATTATATCCTCTTTTCTATATAAATCATTTAATATTTCATATTCACGGATATTTAAAAGGAATGCCACCTATTTATTCCAATTGTAATGATAAATTAATAGAAATTTGTTGTAGAAATTTTATTAAACATAAAAAAAATGTATATAAAATACAAAATTTATTAATTTTATGTTCTTATAATTTTTCAAAACAAAAGTTGCATTATATTTTTAATACATATTGGGGTTTATTAAAATTAGAAGAAAGAAATAAATTTATAGAAATTCAAATAAATATGGATAAATTAAAAATTTCATAAATAATAGTTTTTGTATTATGAATATCTTTTTTTAATTGTTCTTTTGCATTTTTTACAATCATTAAATAAACCTGGTATAAATTTACCTTGTTTAATTAAATTTATGTGTGAATGATGAATTGGTTTTTTTATTGTTCCAATTTTTCTACCTTTTTTATACATTGTTATACTTTTATACCCAACTCCTTTTTTTATATTAACTTTACGAACTTGTTTTCCACCCATTTGATTGGTTTTAATTTCAGTATTTTGATAATTAAATTTATTATTATCCATTTATATATTAGTATATTTTTAATAAATTTTTAATAAATTTTTAACATTTTGTTTTTATCCAATTATTTGTCACTACTTTCTTTACACTTTCTAAAGCTCCTTCTACCCAGCCTTGATATCTACTAACTACCTCTCCAACTACTAAAATACCTTTTTCAGGATTTTGAACTTTTTCAACAAAATCTTCTCTATTAGCAAAATTTTTTTTTAATGGTTCATAATAATGAGTTCCTATTGGCCAATAAAAATCTTTAATTGCAATTATTTTTAAACTATTCTTTGATATACCTATTGATTTTTCAATTAATTTACAAAAAAATTCACGATTTATTTTTGTGTTTTCTAAATAATTCTTTAAAAATACTGCATTCTTATTATCACTGTAGGCAATCATAAAAATTCCTTTTTCAATATCTATTGGAATAATTTTTTGTAAGGGTCCTGGAACAATAGTATAATTTGGAATTATTTTTTTCATAATTTCGGTTGATTTTTTATCAAATTTTGCATATAATCTTAAAAATGGTTGACCATGTATTTGTTGATAAATACTATTTTTATCTAAAGCATAAGGAATTAATTTTTGAATACCGTTTATTGTAGTAGCTATAATTACTTTATTACAATAATACTTTAATCCATTTTTTATAATTAATTCAAATAAACAGGGATTTTCTCTTATTTTTTTTATAGATACAACATCTGATGAAAATTTAAAATGTTTACTTCCTATAAAATAATACATTTTCTCAACTAATTTTTTCCATGGTATTTCTAATCCAGTCCATCCCCCAATATTATCTTCCATACCGTAATTATATAATGTTTCCTGTATATCTGCTTTTTCATAATCAGAATACCCAGAACTTAAAATAAATTTATTAAATAAATTATTTCCTAAAGTTTTAATAAAAAAATCCTTAAATGTTTCGTTATGTAATTCGGGATGTTTTTTATATTCTAATTTTAAAATATTAATTATTTTTATAATATTAACGGGATTAAATGTTTTTGCATAATTCATTTTGAATTGGAATTCTTTATATTGAATATGTAAATGGTCTAATAATTTTTTTAAAAGAGGATTTTTATCTTTTCTTCCAATTCCGGCTCCAGTAACTACTTCTACTCCATAAAAATTTTCATTATTTGTTCTTCCTCCTAACCAGTCCTTTTTATGTTTTTCAAATATTAAAAATGAAGAATTAGGAAATTTTTTTTTAATATTAAATGCACTATACAATCCAGATATACCACTACCTATTATTATTATATCAACATTTAAAATATTCATATAATAATGAAAGATATTATCTTTGTTTTATTTTTATTGTTTTATTTTTTTTTATTTGTAAGACTCTTTTTTCTTTACAATTAAATATACCACGTGTTAATCCTTTTCTATTTATAATTGTTTTTGTACATATTCCAATTGCTCTTTTTTCATTTTTTTTAGATACTTTTTGAATACATCGACACAATTTATCAGATAAAATTTTTTCAGCAGACTCTTTAAGATTTTTATTTGTTTTAGGTATAGGCAAATTATAAAAATTTAATATTTGTTTATAATCTTTATTATTTAAATTATTCATAAGTATCCTATTATTTAATTATAAAAAAATTTAATAAAAATAGAAATGAAATAAATATTTTTTAAAATCAAAAAACTTATAATATATTAGTAATGAAAATAGTTGTATTTGATTTAGATGAAACTCTTGGATATTTTACAGAATTTGGTATATTTTGGGATAGTTTGATTCATTATTTAAAGGAAGATAATTTAAATATTAAATTAACACAAGATGATTTTAATAATATATTAGATTTATATCCTGAATTTTTACGTCCAAATATAATTAATATATTAAATTATTTAAAAGAAAAAAAAAAATTAATTTGTTGTCACAAAATGATGATATACACAAATAATAATGGTCCAAAAGAATGGTGTAAATTTATAATAAAATATTTTGAAAATAAAATAGATTTTAAATTAATTGACCATGTTATTTCTGCTTTTAAAATTAACGGAAAAACAATTGAAATATGTAGAACATCTCATAATAAATCTCATAAAGACTTAATAAGATGTACTAAAATTCCTTCCAATGCTGAAATTTGTTTTTTAGATGATACTTTTTATCCAGATATGGCATCTGAATATGTTTATTATATAAATGTAAAACCATATTATTATGATTTAGAATTTAATTATATAATTAATAAATTTAAAGAAAGTCATATTGGTAAAAAAATTTTAAATAATAATGATGATTTATTTGAAGAAAAAATGATGAAAAATATTAAAAATTATAAATATGATTATATACCAAAAAATTTAAATGAATATGAAATTGATAAAATAATAGGAAAACAAATAATTATTCATTTACAAGAATTTTTTAATAAAACAAAAAAAAATAAAAGTATTAAAAATCGAACAAAAATAACAAAAAAAAATAAAACAAGAAAACTAGAAAACTAGAAAACAAGAAAACTAGAAAACTAGAAAACAAGAAAACAAGAAAACAAGAAAACAAGAAAACAAGAAAACAAGAAAATATTTAAAATTTGTTAAGAATTGTTCTAAATAAAAATATTTTTAATTGAAATTATTATTTGAATGTAAAATATTTCTTATTCTATTTTGAAATTGAATTAAATAATTATTAAAGGCAGTTGTAGTTAAAATAAATAAGCCTGCACTAAAAGCGATTTTTCTATCTAAAACATTAAAATTATCTAATTTTCTAAATGGATTAAATCGCCAAATTAAAAATAAACAAATATATATACGAATATAATAATCTATTGTAATTAAATAGGATTGTGCAGTAGTATAATATCCTAAATAGGAAATTAAAATAAGAATATAAGATGTAATAATAAATATATTAAAAAATGTATTTTGATATTTATACAATTTATATTTTATTGAATCCATATTTAATATAGATTAATAAATAAATTTTGTAAAATAAAAACCACTTGTTAAATTTAGATTTAAATCTTCAAGGGTGTAAACGACCAAATATTTTTAATAAAATATATATATATATTAATGGATTTTTCTAGTATGTGTACACCTGCATTCTTGTATTTTTTTATTTCAATCATTTATTTAGTAATTAATAGTTTTAGAAATTTTAATATAATGAGTCTAATTTTTAAACTATTTATTATTATATTATGGTCTTTCTTTTTAAATTTTTTATGTGCAAATGGATTTAATATTGTTTCCTGGATATTAATAATACTTCCATTTTTTATTTTATAATAGATAAATTAAATAATAAATTTATTTCTTAATTTATCGTTTTGTTATAGATTTAAACCATTGTAGATTATTATTATAGATTTAAATTATTATTATTTAATTTATATAAAGATAGAGTTCTGGCACTAGGGTCTGAAGCTAAAGTATAATTGGGCATCCAAAAATAAGGCAATATTGAAGAACAGTTTGGAAAGTTAGTATCAAAAATTCTTTTATAATATAATTTTTCTATATCAATATTTGGTTCGTATTTATTCGTCTGTTCCTCTTTATTCATATAAAAAGCTATATATTCTTGTAAAATTTTATTTAATGACCTTCCTTGAGTAGAAACACCATCACTAAAAGCTTCCTTACTACGATATAAAATATTATCAGGTAAAATCTGTTTGCGTTGATAATCCAGAAAATTATTTACATTAAAACTATTTCTTAAAATATATTTTTCCATTTGTTTTATATTATTATGATTTCTATAATTAGAAGGAATAGATAAAACATAATTAACAAAACTTTTGTCTAAAAATGGAGTTCTTGGTTCAAGACCATGGGAAGATATAGATTTATCTGACCGCAAAACATCAAATAAATGAATATCTTTTAATAATCTTCTAGTCTCTTTATCAAATTCTATATCATCTGGACATAAATTCATATATAAATAACCTCCAAATAGTTCATCTGACCCATCTCCATTAAATATTACTTTTGCGGAAGAATTTTTTTTTATATATTTGCCTAGTAAGTAATTTCCAATACTTGCTCTTACAGTCGTAGTATCATAACTTTCTAATGCATTAATTACTTCTGGAATAACTTCAAACATTTCTTTTTCTGTAACAATAATTTCTGTATGATTTGTTTCTAAATAATCTGCAACTATTTTTGCATATTTTAAATCTTCTGAACCTTCTAATCCAATACTATATGTCTCTAAAGGAAGAATAATATTATTAATTTTGTTAAAATTATTTACTAATGCTGCTATTAAACTACTGTCTAATCCACCAGATAATAAACATGCAATTGGTCTTTCTGTAGTTAAACATCTTTTATATACAGCTGATTTTATATAATAAGAAATTTTTGAATATATTTCATCCCATCTAGTTTTGGTATCTTTATAATCTAATGATAACCAATTAAAGGAAATAACTGGTACAAAATAAGGAATATTTTCTAATTCAATTTGCCATATAGAATTTACCTTATTAGATAATTTAAATACACTATAAGTACCTGGTTTAAATTGTTCAACAGAATAAGTATCAATAGATAAATTATAAAACTTTTCTAGGCATTTTAATTCTGATGCAAAACCATATATATTATTAAAATCTTTTTCTTTTTTTGATTTTAAATAATATAAAGGTCTTACTCCTAATGGGTCTCTAGCAATATAAATTCGATTAATAAGATTATTGGATAAACGATTATCAAACAAAATAAATGAAAAAACACCGTCTAACATATTTAATGTTTGTTCTATCCCATAATTTATATATAAATGAATTATTACTTCACAATCTGAACCAGAAATTGGTTCAATATTCATCATTTCAAAGAGTTCTTTAAAATTATAAATTTCTCCGTTACAAATTAAAATAATATCATTATAAACCAAGGGTTGATTAGATTCATTATTTAAACCATTAATAGCTAAACGATGAAAACCGATTGTCATTTTTAAATAATTATCTAATTTAGTAAATTCTGGTCCTCTATTTTTTCCTTTATCAAATTCATTTTTAATAAATTTTGAAGATATATTTTCATTATTTAAAAGAGCAAATATACCACACATATTTAATTTTTATAATATCAATTAGACTCTTTATATAATTTTAAATATATATAAATTAATTATTATTGATTATTAATATTTTATTTTATATTATATAAAAATAATATATCTAATTATATCAATGAATATACCACCTAATAAACAAAATGATTTTTGTAATTCACATTATCAAGAAGAAATGAATAAAAAAATTTATGATAGAAATATTCCCTCGGAAATTCTTCAACCATATATTGATGTTAGACCAGTTTTAATGAAATATTCCTATTTTCCAATTGTTGACCCAAGGAAAGAATTAAAAGTTCCAATGGAACAACTGCCAACTTATAATGTACATAAAGTTTTTAATCCAGGAAATACTACATCTCCCTGGTCTGGTTTTGCATCTCATATTAATAAAGAATCTGAATTACGAAATCAAATTTATGCTTTACAAAAATGTAGTAATTCAGTTTATGTTCCAAATTCAGGAAGTGACTTATATCAATATAATTTTAAAACTGAAAAACAATTAAATCCACATGAATTATTATTTCAAAAAGAAAATTTTCCTAGCTTTAATCCTAATCCAGAACCTGAAATTGTTGGTTCAAGTGCATTTTATAATAGTACTAGGTCGCAAATACGTGATTTAACAAAACATAATAATTGTTAAATTTTTAATAATAAAAAATAAATTATTTACTTTTAGATTAAATGTGTTAAAATAAAAAATTAAGAATAAAAAAGAATATTTCCAATATTTATGAAGATACAACACAAAACAATAAAACAAAATAATACAAAATTTAATAAAACTATTAAAAAAAAAAAAAAAAATAAAAAAAATAAAAAAAAAAATAAAAAAAAAAAAATAAAAAAAAAAATAAATATAATAGAAGTAAAAAAAAAAATATAAATAAATCAATAGAATTAAAAAAAGTTAATTGTAGTCCAAAACCAAAAGGAGAAATAAATGGATTTTCATGTTATACAAATAAGTCATTATATAAATTAAGAGATTTATGGAATGAAAGACATCCTGATGTAAAAATTACATCTAATGCTCCAAAAGAAATTCATCGTCAAATAAGCGAAAAATTAAGTGGAATTTGTAATAAAGAATCATGTTGGTTAAGACAAAAATCTATTTTTGGTCCTATATCAAGTGAAATTTCAGAATCCTTTGCTCCTGAGTCTCCACCAGAATGGAAAAAAAATCCCAACGAATGGTTATCTAGTTTAGATATTATAAATGTTATGAAACAATATGAAAAAGCTTATAAATGTTTTGATTTTATTGGTCCAACACCAATTGATTTTGATACAAGAAAATTATATGGTGAATGTGTTTGGGATGAATTATGTAATTTTAGTTTAGAAGACCAAATAAAACACGGTAAAACAAAAATTGGTATTATTTTTAATACTGACCCTCATAATAAGCCAGGTCAACATTGGATTTCAATGTTTATAAGTATAAAAAAGAAAAAAATATTTTTCTTTGATAGTACTGGAGATGAACCTCCTTCCCAAATAATTGATTTTATAAATAGAATTAAAGAACAAGGATTAAATTTGAATCCTAAAATTAATTTTAGTGTTGATAGTAATGTAGGAATAGAACATCAATATGGTAATACCGAATGTGGAATTTATTCTCTCTTTTTTATAGTACATATGTTAGAAGATAAATTATCTGGTCATTATTTAAAAACACATATAATTAAAGATGAATACATGAATAAATTTAGAAATGTTTATTTTAATGATTCATTATAAATAATTTATAAAAATATATAAACATACTTTATTAGTTTATATATTTAATGAACAATTCATTTTTAAGTAAAGAAAATATTGCTACTATTTGGGAAGTTATAAGAGATGAGGATATATTTAAATTTTTAACTCTAGATTTCCAAGAAAGTATTTTTCAAATGTTTATTAGTAATATAAAACTTTTTTATGAAGCAGAAAAGGATAAAACTATTCAATTATTTGAATTAAATAAAAAATATATTCTTTTAATATTAAATTATATTAGAAATAAATATCCACAAAAATTGCCAACTAAAATAAAAATTTTTAAAGATGAACCTGAAAAAGAATTGATTACATTTGAAGAATTACAAAATGATAGAAAAAGTCAATTTGAAAAGGATTTAATTAAAAAACAAGAAGAATTTGAAAATTCAATTAATATTAAACCTCCTCCAGTTCCAAATTTTTCAGAAAATTTTGAAGATAAACCTATTTCTGAAATGGATTTATTAATTAAAGAAATAACTTCTAAAAGAAATTATGATATTGAAAAATTTAATTATAATTATATAAATAATTCAATACAAGATAATAATTGGTTAAAATCCCAAGAAACCTCTATTAAATCAGAAAAATTTAGTACAGTTACTTCAATGGAAGAAAATGAAAAAAATAATAATAGTATTCAAAAAAATGTTACATGGGGAGAGAATAAAGAATTTGAATATAATGTAGAAAAAGAAAAAGACTTAAATATTTTCCAAAAGCTTAAAAAAATTGAAAATAATCAAGTAAATAATTTGGAAGAAAGAATTTATTTCCTAGAAAATGAAATGAAACAAATTAATTTAAAATTAAATAATATAATTGATTTAATTAATGATAAATAAATTATTTAAACTATAATAAAAAAATAACTTTATTTATATAAAATGAATATATTTATATTAATTATACTAGTGGGAAGTATAATGGATAAAATATTCGCTATAAATAATAATAATTTTCTGAATCTAAAAAATTATGGATTCCAAATTCGAAATACAGGTTTAAGAATGTTAGTATTTAAAGAAAAAAAATATCCAATCATTTTAAATCAAATAAAAGATTTAATTTATTATTATCAAATAATATCCTATAACTATTTATATGAACAATTGTATTTTTATAATAGTTTATCTGAAGATGACAAATTATTACTTGAAACAATAGGTTCATTATTATATTAAATTGTAAAAATAACTATAAAATAATATATTTTATTAAACGAATAATAAAAAATAAAAATTCAAAAAAAATGAAAATTAATAATTTTAAGTAACTAATAATTTTAAGTAACTAATAATTTTAA
>Ga0114966_10002249_pt1 | contig 17295 bp, 16 predicted proteins | sample M_130207_XF_Meta_FD_87029 | JGI IMG/M metagenome (GOLD analysis project Ga0114966, IMG submission 87029) | Freshwater microbial communities from Lake Montjoie, Canada to study carbon cycling - M_130207_XF_MetaG | ecosystem: Environmental > Aquatic > Freshwater > Lake | place: Lake Montjoie...
AAACGCGCTGATCCGGTCGGTGGCGACGAAGAGCAAGCGGTCGCCAAAGTCGTAGACATCGCGCACCTTGCCGCGTAAGGGCGTTCGTCCGGGAACAGAACTCTGGAGCAGTGGCGTCGTGGATCGTGAGGGCATGTTGTTGCTTGGCAGTCTATTGAAAACCCTACCGGACTTGCCCCGGTGGCTCGCAGGTCTTTGCACTACTTATTCGGAGAACCTCAGTGGAACCGAGTAGTGCAAAAACCTAATTCCACGGGGGCAAGCCCGGTGGGGTTCGGTTGATGGTTCGCACGGTCGCCGAGCCTATCACTGGAGCGTTTGTTGAACAACCCGATGCGCGTTACTACACTCCTTCGGGCTTTGGAACGGCTCCGTGGCGCTGACTTGGAATGGTCCGCCATTGATGAAATCCGCAGTCCTCCGTTCGTGAGATGGATCTCAGCAATCGCCCGGCTCATCGAGCTATCGCCTTCCCCTTGATCGACGCAGGTTCCTGATGGTTTCGACCGCGTACTTCGACAGCTGCCACACACGTAAGGGCCGTTCATGGGCCTGATCCGTTTCATCGTCTATCCGGCGTCCGTCATCGACGACTTGCCGGAGGCGTACCGTGGTTACTTGACCGGTGCCGATGGTCGGGTCTTCTCGACCCGGATCGAGGTCGAAGACAACATCGTCGGTTGTCGGCGGATGAGTTCCGAGAGCTGCAAGTTTCACGTCGCTTGGCCTGTTCCCGGATTCGGTCGGCCGGTAATTGCGACGGCCTCATTGCCCGAGCGCGAGCAACCGTATCTGCTGCCGGTGGAGTTGGCTCGCGGGAAGATCGTGCAGGTGCGAAATCAGGCCTCGCAGTGGGAACTGTCGGGGATGCGCGTGCCTCCGGAATTCGCGGAACCCTCACGGCTCGCCCATCGCGCGTTTTCGCGAGCAGCCTCGTGCCAAGATCGGCCAGAGGAAGCGACACAACTCGCCAACGAAGCGCTGCATCATGCCTGTGCTGCTGCTGAAATCTTGACGAAAGGTTACGCCAATCAGGCGTTGCAAGGGCGACTGCAGCGTTTTCAAGGTTTGCCCGCATCGATCGGTTGCGAACTGCAAGGTTCGATACCGAGTCCCGACGCGAACGAACTGTTCTCCGCCGCGTTCAACTCCGCAACCGTCTCCATCCCGTGGAACAAGATCGAAGTCGTCGAGGGTGAGTACAACTGGGAGCCGTGTGATCGGCAGTTGGAATGGTGCGAGCAACAGAAGCTGATGGTCCGTGGTGGTTCGCTGCTCGACCTCGGTCCCGGTGGCCTTCCCACGTGGTTGGCTCGCTGGGAACACGACATCTTCAATCTGCAAAGCTTCGTGTGCGACTTTGTGGAGACCGCGATCTCGCGCTACGTTGGTCGCATTCGGCTGTGGGAGATCGCCGCGCGATTGAACAGCGGCGGCGCATTGGCTTTGACCGAAGCCAGCTTGCTGACACTCGCCGCGCGCGTATTGGACGTGGCGCGACAGGTCGATGAAGAGGCCCAATTGCTGATTCGCATCGACCAGCCGTGGGGCGATTCTCAGGCGCGCGGACAACACCGTCTGTCGCCGATGCAGTTGGTCGATGCGCTGCTCCGTTCGGCGGTCGGTCTGGCGGGAGTCAACCTTGAGCTGGCGGTCGGTTACCTGCCGCGCGGCAGTGCTCACCGCGATCTGCTCGATATCTCGCGGCTGATCGACGCGTGGAGCGTACTGGGCGTCCCGATTCACGCGACGCTCGCGTGCCCATCGAGCAGTGATGACGACGGGCTGGCTGGTCCCGAATGGGAAGTCGAACCGCGCATGTGGGCACAGCCGTGTGATGAAGCGGGACAGGCCGAGTGGATCGACCGAGTCCTCGAGTTGTTGTTGGCCAAACCTTCGGTCGCGGGTGTGTCACTCAGCCATTTCAGCGATGGCGATCCTCACACGTTCCCGCAAGCGGGATTGCTCCGCCCGGATGGGACTCCCAAGCTGGCCCTCGAACGGATCATCACGCAGCGCCAACGGCACAAACGCCGCGATTGAGTGGCCTGCTGAATGCCGCTGTAGGACGGGCACTCTTGCCCGTCTCTGGGCGTTAAAAACTGACGAGCAAGAGTGCCCGTCCTACATCTTCCACCAAGCGGTCTGCCGCGACGATTCCCTGTCAAATCGACGAGGTGTTGCTAAACTGCCGCCCGGCCTTTGACTCCCTCATCGGCCCTTCTCTGCTGCCACTGTCCCGGCCGATTCACCGTCGGCCGGTCTCGTTTGAATTCACACGCTCATCACCAAGCAAGGATCGGCCCGATGTCGCTCAACCCGTATGACCCCTGCGCCTGCGGCAGTGGAAAGAAGCTGAAGTTTTGTTGTCTGAATATCGCCGACGAAATGGACCGCATCGTCCGGTTGTCCACGGGGAATCAGCCTCATATCGCCTTACAGCAACTGGAAATCTTGGCTCGCAAGTTTCCGGCCAATCCGTGGGTCGGCACGACACGCGCCATCATTCTGCTCGAACAAGGTGAAGCCTCAACAGCGCGCGACGTGCTGCGCGCATTGGTCGAACACCAGCCGGACCACGAGTTCGTGATCGCCCTGCTGGCCGCAGCCCTCTTTCAAGCCGATGGTTTCGATGCGGCCAAGAAGGCGATCCATCGCGCGTTCCAAAAGAGTGCGAAGAAGTACTCATCCATGGTCAGCGGCATCGCCGCATCGATGGCCATGATCCTCATGAATCGTCAACAAGTCATGGCCGCGCGCGAGCATCTCGGTCTGGCTTTGAGACTCGCCCCCGAGAAGCAACGCCAAGATCTGTTCGTGCAGTTGCTTGAGTTCGATGGCGAGGAAGGCATTCCTTACCCAATGCGTGGCACGCACCTGCTGCCCAGCATCCAAGGGACCGAAGAGCAGCAGAAGGAAATCAAGAAGGCCCAGAAGTACGCGGCGGTCGGTTGCTGGAGTACCGCAGCCGATCTGTTTCTGTTGCTCACCCGCACGCTGCCCGAGTCGGCTGAGCTGTGGCATTCGGCCGGTCTGTGCCGCGCATGGGATGGCGACGAAGCGACCGCAGCGGAGGCACTGCACCGAGCCGCTCAGTTGTATGGGGACTTCGCCGCTGCCGTCGAATGCGAAACGCTGGCTCAACTGTTCGACCGGCACACGTCCAAAGACGTGATCGATATCTGCACCTACGAAGGCCAAGTGGAATCGGTCGGGCGGTTGCTGACGGTCCTCGATGCACAGCCCCGACTGGCGCGAGTGACATTGCCTCCCGCCAATCCCGATCAACAACACACTCCCGTCGCTGGCTATCAGATTCTCGATCGCCCGCAGTGGACGGGAGACGACTTCACGCAGTTGACCCTCGATTCGCTGCCGCGATTGCAGTCGCACTTGTCCGTCTACGATGCGAATCCGGACGACAACGAACCACCGACACTGTTCATCAGCGGTGATCGTGGGGCTGCGTTGGAAGCGGCGCGATCGCTGATCGAAACGGTCTCAACCGGACTGATGCAGTGGAAAACGGACAAGCCGCAGCCCGAAGTCACCGGGGGAGTTCCGACCGAGTCGATGACTCTCCGCTGGAGTTGGTCGCTGCCGAAGGGGACTCCCATTCGAGTCAGCCGCAAACTTCGGGACCAACAATGGCAAACGATCCTGAACGAAACGTGGCCCGCAGCACCGTTGAAAGTGTTAGGAGGCCGTTCACCGAGCGATGCGGCCACCGACCCGAAGTACAAGGTCGCACTCACCGCCGCCGTGTTCATGCTCGATGCACACTGCCAACAGCAGGGGCACGAACTGAATCTCGATGCGACGTTGACCAGGTTTGGTCTGACGCCACTCGCGCCGCTGGATGTCGATGAGCGGACACTGCTCAGCGGTCAGTCGGTCATGCAGATGCACCGCCTGCCAATCGAACGGCTAACGGACGCGCAGCTCAACGCGGTGGTGAATCGCGCGCTGCTGACGCGCCACGACCGGTTTCTGTATGCCGTGTTGAAGACGGCACTCGCACGACCGGCCTGCGAAGCGGAACTCGATCTGCCCCGCGTTCACCGCGCGCTGGTCGAACTCTGCTCGCGACACGGTCGCCGCGAAGAGGGGTTGCAATGGATCGATGTCGCCCGCACGAAAGTCCCCGAAGATGGTAAGAGCTTCGAGCACCACTGGAATTGGGACATCAGCGAACTGACCGTGCGACTCGAAGAACCGAGCGATCCGGGACTCCAGCCGCTGCTCGACCGGTTCGTCAATTACTACTCGCCCAAGGTGCCGCAAATGCGCGGATACGTCGAACGTATGTTGGAGTCGGTGGGCGTTCCTTCACCGTGGGAGTCGATCAACATCGTCACGGCGGGCAACATCTCCGCACCGACGGGCGGTGTCTGGACTCCGGGGGCTTCCGCCGCAGAGACCGCTGGCAACAAGCTGTGGTTGCCGGGGCAATGACGTAAGTGATCAGGACGGCGTACCGTCGTCGCCGTAGTGCGGCGACCCTTGGTCCGGACGAAGCCGCGAGAGAGTCGGACTCAAATCAATTTTGTTTTGACGACATCGTCCGGACCAAGGGGTCCGGACGACGAACCCACTCGCGGGATTTCGTGTTCTGTTGGCCGCGTCCGGGATCACTGCGATCGGTCCTTTTCCGTTCACGTCACGAGTAGCAGCGTGAGGAGGACCGCGGCCACGCTGAGCAACGATGCGGCGAGGTCGAACTCAATGTGACCGATTTGTAGGGATTCAAACTGTTGAGCGAACCAACCGGGGAGTCGCACTGTGAACGCCGGGAAGAGGTTGTCGGTCAACAATCGTTCTCCGTGCCGAGCGAGCTTCACCCATGTTTGCAGTGGGGTTGTGATCAGAAACTCCATCACCTCGTCCACGTAGAGCCGTCGCTGGCTGAGTTGCACCAGTGGCTGATACCAAGCGTCACGCGCGGAGTACGTGGTTGTTGAACGAGACCTTCGCCACACGAAGGCCGTTCCGATGAACACGGCAACTTGTGCGAGAACGACTCGTCCCACATCGTTCGCCAGCGGCGCGGCTTCGGTCGCACCGAGCAACCAAGCTCGCCAAGACGCCAGGTCGAACAGTCCTGCCGCGAGAGCCGCGTAGACAACGCCAATTTGTGATGTCACGAGGAAGGCCGACGCGCTGCGTGGATGAGCTTGCCCGCAAGCCACGAACGCGCCGAGAACCGCTGCGAGCGTACTCAATCCGCCCAGCAGCGCGAGCGGTGCGTCGGCCGAAACGATCAACGGCTGGAACCGCAGCAGCAGCCACACTGCGGCGGGGACGTAGCCCACGAGATAGATCATCACCCAAACCGGCCGGTCCCAGGTGGAGGCTCCGGCGTGCCAGCCGAAGCAAGGGAAGAGGCCGCTTCGGCCCAACGCACTGAGCACCAGCAGGCAGCCGATGAAACCGGGAAGTGCCGGGTTGTTCTCGCCCAACGCGGCCAAGCCCTCGGCAGACACGATGCGGTCGATCACAGAGGTTTGACAGGTGAGGCCCATCAACAGTACGGCCAAGACCAACATCCCGTCGGCGCAGAATCCCGTCGTGATCGCGCGACGAATGGCGGACAATCCGTAAGTCTCGCGCGAGGTCCAACCGACCAACTGCCACGTCGCCAATGAAACAGCACCCCAGCAGACCAACAACTGGGAGAGACTGTTCGACACGACCAGCATCGTCGCGGCACTGTTCAGCAGCCCTACCGTGACAGCCAGTGCTGCGCGCGGCTTGACGTTTGTGCCGCTCCGCGCCGTCGCCAGGACCAACCCGCCGAGTCCGTTCAATGCGGCGATCCATGCCGCCGTGAGCAGGTCCACCCGGAAAGCCCACTCCATTCGCAAAGGTCGCGGCCCCTGCAATTCCACTACGGTTCCGACTCGCCACAATGCCATCTCCGGTCGGGCACCGAACGCGCCGCTCAACAGCGCGAGGAGCAGCAATGCGGAGCAGCACGCGGCAAACATCGTGAACTGCACGCACGCAGAGACGGTGGCGTCCCCGTTCTCGCGACCCGAACGCCCGCGTGCCAACAGCAACAACGCCGTGAGGACGCCGATGAGGGGCAGCCCGACGGTACACAACACAAGCCACGGGGCGAGGTCATTCACTGCTCGTCTCCCGTGCGTGCTTCGTCAATCACGTCGCTGGCGAGAACCGTGCCCCCGACCAGCAGGCTCCACAAACAGGCGAGGACCACCAGCGCGAGGGCCGCCAGCAACAGCTCGCTCCGTCCGTGAAACGAACCACTGACGACGAACGTGACAACGATCCCTTGTGACAGCACGCCAAGCGCGATCAAACGGTCTCGGGTCGTTGCCGCCGAGACAAACAGCATCGCGCCCATGATGATCAACACCACAGCGAACAACAGACCGTGATTCCAATCCGCGAAGGTCATGGCGTTGTTCCGTCGTGCGAGCGGGTTGCGTTGTGTCTGGCCAGTGCGAGGAATGCCATTACGGTCAGTAACACGATCACGTCGGCGCGCTGATCGAACAACAGCTCGAACGGGCCGACAGTCGATTGACCGGTGACTTCGCTCTTCCATGTCGCGCGGACTCGTTCGGCCGATGGCAACGCGGAGAACCGATGGCTGGCCACCGCGCGCGATGTTTCTAATCGCATCACGTAGCGCAGCGTCCCCACGAGCAAGAGTGCGAGAACGATGCCGGTTGCGCCCGCCAGTCCCGCGCGTGTCGTGGAGGGAAGGTGAATCTCGGTGTTCGTCGCTTCGGTCGCGGTACGCGATGAGACCGGGATCAATTCCCGAAGCCACCCGCTTACAGACGGCCAGTCGTCGCGGCCGAGTTCTCGGACCAAGACCATCGCGAGCACGAGCGATGCCACCAACAACGTCCCGCCCACGCTCGCAACACCGATGGCGAAACAGTTCAGTCCGTTCGCCACCGTGAAGATCAAGAACCCCATCAACCTTCCTCGCCACGTCGGTTGACCGAGCAAACAGACTCCCGCCAACAGCGCGATCCCTGCGCAGATTGCTGAGACCGCCGCCATCACTCCGCGCGGGACCGCAGCAGAAAGAGTTGGCAACGCTCGCGGATCGCCACCGAGTGCAAGAAAGATCAGTGCGAGATAAACGAGCGAAAGCAGGCCCGCGCCCCAACGGACCTCACGCGCCGCGCGAGGCGATCCCCAGACCGACAAGGCCGCGATCCATACGCCCAACAACAGCACGAGCCACCACGGCAGTCGCGACTCATTCATGTCGGGCTTCTTCCGGGATGTGAGTTGCCCACCTGAGCAGCCTGTTGAACAACGTCGGGTAAGCGTCTCGCTTGCCCGTGATTGCAGTAGGTGTCGGGTGGGCACCGCCCACCTTCCGCAACCGGTTGTGGTGGGCAATGCCCACCCTACGAGAAGTCAGTCAGTCAAATTTGCAGGCAGTTAGGCTCTATGTTGAACCCCCACCCCGCTGGTCGGGGTGGTTCACTGGGCTTTGCACTACTCGAAATTCTCGGCGACGTTGAAGTAGTGCAAAGTCCGGATTCCACCGGGGCAATCCCGGTGGGGTGAGTTTCAAACAAAGCGCCAGCACCAAGCTACTGCGCTGGTCGTTGCGGCTGAGGCAGCACGCGCTTGGTGACATCAATCTCCACCGGGCCGAACGCCTGCTCGTGTCGTTGGAGGAAGGCCCCGAGCGCCAGCCACAATCGCTTCGCCGTGTAGTAGTTCACGATCAATCGCTGCGACACTTTCACGGGAGCGGGTGCCGAACCAAACGGCTGGGGGTTGAGGCCGAAATCGAGCACCATCTCTTCCGGCAGACCAGCCACACGCACAAAGTTCGCATAGAGGGGATCGAGTCCCTCAGGCTCAATGACTTGCTGAACATGAGGCGCGGCTGTCGCCGTGACTGCGTTGGTCTTGTCTTCCACCGGGACATCACTGACTGCGTGGGCTTTCGCCATGACGGGCTTCCTGAACTGAGTGGGATTCTGTACCTCATCACCGTCCGAGTGGACGTTGCTCTCACCAAGCACGCTTGAGGATGAGTCGTACTAGGTATTGGCGCGGCCAATCATGGTCGCCCATCGGTTGGGCTGTCAACGAATGGACCTGACGCGGCAGGGACATGACATTTGTTCAATGTCGCGTGGGAAAAGTTCGGTTCGGGCGTCAACTCAGCGAGTCCGGCATTCCGCGATCACAGGTACTCGTCGTCATCCAGCAAGTCGCTTTCGGTGATGACGCGGTGGCCGGCGTTGTTGAGGACTCCCAGAGCACCATCGACGTTATCGACGAATAGCGCCACCGCGCCGTGGCCGCGACGGCGGTAGAGCAGAGGGTAGGCGTGGTGGATGTTGATCTCGGCGTTCACCAGCGTTTTGCAGACTTCGTGGAAGGGTTTGTCGCCATCGGGAAGCTCGACGCCGACGACATCGCTTTCGCTGTAAAGGAAGCCAGAGAGTTCGAGCTTCTCGCGGGCGCGGTCGGAGTTGTTGAACATCAGCCGGACCATCGCGAAGTCCACGGAATCGACGATGCTCATTGCCAGGACGCGCGTGTCGAGCGACTCGACCTGCCGCATGAGATCGCTCAGTTTGCCGACGCGGTTTTCGAGGAAAACGCAAAACTGACGCAGGCACGGCCAGCCTTGGCCGTCCATCGTTTCGGTCTCGGTGTAGTCGCTGTCACTGAAGCTGCTCGACATGAATTCTCGTACCTCCTCCGTCCCACCGCAGACTCTTCGTGGAGCGAGGCGACTCGGTCTACCTCGTGTCCGACAATTGTGTTAGCACTTTAGGCCAAGCTGCAAAACCGGTCAATTGGCGTCCGTCTGATGTCCCCTGAAGCGAGAGCCTCCCTTGATTCAGACCTTTCTCTTCGACATGGGCAATGTTCTCGTATCGTTCTGTCATGACCGGATGTGTCGGCAGATGGGCACGCTGTGTGGACTGACCGGTCCCGAGGTGAGGCAGCGGCTGATCGACACCGGTTTGCAGTGGGAGTTCGAGCGGGGGCAAGTCACTCCCGACGAGTTCCATCACCGGTTTGAAGAGGCCGTGGCGACGAAGGTCGATCAGCGGGAACTGGCTCGCGCGTCGGCGGACATCTTCACGCCGAACGTGTCACTGCAACCAGTGCTGGCGGAACTGAAGTCGCGTGGGCATCGCTTGGTGCTGCTGTCGAACACGACGATCTGGCACTTCGAGTTCGTGCGAGACCGGTTCGATGTTTTGAAGCCGTTCGATGACTTCGTGCTTTCCTGTCACGCCGGGGCGATGAAACCGGACGCCCCGATTTACGAGGCGGCTTTGCGTGTGATCCACTGCGATCCGGCCGACTGCTTCTATACGGACGACATCCCGGACTACATCGCCGCCGCTCGAAAGTACGGCCTTGACGCCGAGGTCTTCACTGACACACCGGCGTTGATTCGCCAACTCGAAAATCGCGGGATCGTCATCTGAGATCGACTTCGGCGAAGAGTTCGAGCAGCGTTTCGAGCGGGAGGCCCACGACGTTGGTCAGGCTCCCTTCGACTTGGTCGATGAAGACGCTACCTGCTCCTTGCAATGCGTAGCCGCCCGCCTTGCCGCGCGGTTCGCCTGTCAGCAGATACCAGTTGAGCCAGCGATCGACATCGGTGCGGAAGCGGACGTGAGTTTCGATCAGCCGTTCCGCGCGGCGACCGTCTGGAGTCACGACGTGGACGGCCGTTGCGGCGATGTGAGTTCGACCGGCGTAGTAGCGGCGGAACCAATCGCTCACCACTTCGCGCCAGTCTTCGTGATCAGGCGGCTGGCCAAGGACGACCGGCGAACCATCGGCCTCGTTGGCGATGACTGTCGTGTCGGCAGCGATGATGAGTGTGCGCGGCCGTTCGTAGAGATCGGCCTCTTCCGCGTTGAGCGACTCGCGCACCTGCTCGGCCTTGTGACGGGCGATCTCTTGGAGACGCAGTCGGATCGCGGCGAGATCGTGACAATCCTCGAAGCCCTGCTCGTCGGACGACAAGGGGGGCTGAACTGCGATCAGTTCGGGATGCACGATCTGTCGCAGCAGCTCCAACCGACGCGGCGAACGGGAAGCGAGGATGTAGCGGCGGAAGGACACGGTAGGTATTCCAAGTTGTGGTGACTCAACGAGTAAGGCCGAGCACTTTGCCGTTGGGCGGGCGGCAAAAGAGAGTAGACCGGTCACTCCGTGACCGGAATCTTCGAGTCACTGAGTGGCTCGTCTACTTTGGGTCAGAGATTTGTTGCCGGTCGCCGTTAGTGGTTATCGGGAAGGATTTCGTCCAGCGCATCGACGTTGGGACCATCGACCGGCGGGGACTCGCCCCACACCGGGTTATCGAACGGGAAGTCTTCCAAGGGATCGACAACGACCTGTGCGGCGGCGGCCAGCAAGACTCGCCCCGCTTCGACAGTCCGTTCTTCGGGGGCACGCGGGTCGAGTCTGAATGCCAACTCCCAGCAGCAGTGGAGTGCATAGATGTCTTCGACCGGCATTTCGGGCGAGGTCTCGTCGAGGAGCGAGTGCGTGATGCCGCCGACCATGCCGACACCGACTTCACCCTCGTCATCGTCATCGTCTTCGTCGCCCGCTTGATCGTCCGAGTCTTCCGGGAGATAGCGGTACTCGAACAGCCACACGGTGCGTCCTTCTCGCGCGGGAGGCCAGTTCAAATCGCGCGTGTCGAGCAACTGAATGTCGTCGGGCTGGCGACCATATCCGTGCGGACTGCCGAGCCATTCGCACATCTTGGAGAACGCGAAGAATCGCGGTTCGTTGGCTTCCGGAGGGATGTCCTGCTCGGCACCCAACTCAATGAGAAAGTTGCGAGCGGCCATCGAGGTCTTGAACTCGAGGCACTGCTTGCGGAGCAACTCGCGTCCGGAGCTGTCTCCCCGGCGCGCGGCCGCCCACGCGGCCTCCATGCGGACCTCGATGTCTGGATGGACCTGAGCCAGCGCGAGCAGTTCAGCACGAGCCGGTTCGGCAATGAACGGGATCGCGGCGGTTGCGCTGTGAGCGAAGCTGAAGTCATCGTCATCGCGGCTCGTCAACCATGCACGCAGAATCTCGATCCCTTCGGGATTGTTGAACGGATGCTTGGTGAGGGCCGCTTTGCGCGTCAGTCGGTTGGTCCAGTCGAGATAGGCGACGCGCGCGAAACCATCGGGCAGCGGCTTGCTCAAGCGACGAATGAAGTGTGGCAGGATCGGGTCTGCCTCCTTTAGCTCGTCAAACACGGCGGGCCACAGGTAGCCATCGCACAATGCCGGATTGGTGATGGCCGCAGCGATGCGATCCAGTCCGTCTTCGTCTCCGTACCGCGCGAAGATTCGCAGCGTGGTGAGCAGGTCCCCTTCACGCTCATCTGCGGTGGGGAGTCGCGCATCGTACGCTTCGACGAGCAACGGGATGCCGCGCCGCGTCAACTGATGAAAGGCATCGGTCTCCAGCACCGACTGATAGAGACCGACCAGTTCGCGAAAGTCGGGATCAGCATCGCCACCGAGAACGGGCTTCTCGACGAAGTCGCGCATGACATCAATGAGTACGCCCGCATCGAAGTACGTTGTGAGCAAGTACTCGCCGAGCACCCGCATTTCTTCGCGCAAATTGCCGCCGGGTGCGACTCCGCGTTTCAGGGCGTCATGAAAAGCATGTGTGTCGTTGATCAAGTCGAGATTCCCAAAGTTCTGTACGGCTGTGGTACGAGAGCGGGTGAACGTGATTTCAACGTTCGGTGTTCGCTCGTTTCACCGCCTGTTGAAAAAGTCGTGGAGCACGATTTCATCGTGCTCCGTCCTCGAAGAAATCGAGCACTTTGGAAACGTGCCCCTCGTTTTTCGACAGGCTGTGAAACGAGGCAGACGCTGAAGGCGAAAGCGCGGAGGGATTCTAGCTGCTGCTGCACGGGATGTCCCGGCGCACACGTTCTCGCTCACGCTTCGAGTGGGTGTGAATTCAAAGCATCACACTTCCGAGATCAGCACGATCCCGACGAACACGTCGTAGACGGCATGGGTTCCGACAGTGATGCCGAAGCCGCGCAGGAAGAAGAGGGCGGCGAAGAACATTCCTGCCAGCGTCCGAAACACGAAGCTGAACCACAACGAGCGGCTCGATTGCACGCGGGCGACCGCTTCCGTCAGCAGGGAGAGCGACTGTCCGTCAGCGGCCGGGCCGAGATAGTGAGCGAGCGAGAAGACGAGGCTCGTCAACACGATCGTGCCACCGACTGACCAGCGATGCGGCACAAGCAACGCTCGCATCGCGGCGTAAGTCACGGGGATCAGACAGAGGCGAAACAGGAACTCTTCGTAGATGCCCGCTCCCATGAACGCGATCAACTTCACGAGGAACCCCGAATGCCAACGGCTCTCCTCGACTTGCAGCGTCATCGCGCCCGCTTGTCGAAAGCAGTAGTCCGTCAACTGACCCAGCAGGATCAGCACGAAGGCGAACAACAGACTCTCCGCAAGCATTCCGCCAAGTGTATCCCACGACATCCGCCACGGTTGGCGACTGAGCCACTGCCACGTCAGCAATGCTCCGACCAATACCGCGGGCAACAGCCACAACAGATCGACGCCGATCCGTTGCAGACCGAGCCTCATCCACGCATCGGCTCCGTTGCGAACGGAATTGCCATCGGCACCGCCGATCAACCACACGCCCAACTCATAGGCGAGCAGCAGCGGGAGCAAGAACACGAGATTGCAAAACGGCCGCCGCGTCTCAAACCAGTACTCAGTGTGACCTGTGACCGGTGGGACGAAGGCATCGACGAACAGGTTGCGAAACGTCATGGCCAACACATCCGAGAAGCACCGCGCGGAAGTGCGCTGTGGCTCGGCAGGTCATCGACCGAGAATGAAGTCCCCATTCAAGTTCGTTCGCACCGGCGGCAAACTCGCCCAGCACGCGAGCCGTTTCGTCGCGTAGGCGGCTCGCCTGCGTTGGCTGTGTGTGTCGAGCGAAGCGTCTCTGGCGCGCCGCCTGAGCTACGGGCTGTCAAACCTTGTCGGTTGCGAAAGATGTGACAGCCTTACCGAACCATCTCGGGGTGCGGAGCCTCACTTTGGATACAGTCGCACCGAATGTGACGCCGATCCCAACGAGTGAAAGTTCGGTGACGGAACGGCGGGATGTCACACCAACCCGCCGCGTGAGCGAGGAGGGCCGCCGCACAACTGCGAGGACGCCCGCAAACACGTCCCTCGCTCACGCTGCGGGTTGGTGTGGCTGGGGTCGGCGCATCGGTGGTCTCTCTAGAAGGCGTGTTCGATGGCGACAGACATTCGACTCAAGGATCGACTTCCCGAACTGACGGATCGCATCGTCGATACGTATCAGGAAATCGAAACGACCAATCATCTGGGACACTGCCCGCTGCCGAGCGTCGAGGCGATCGTCGAGATCGCCAATGACCTGCAAGAGATTCTCTATCCCGGCTATCGCAAGCGGCAGAATCTGCACTTCGGCAACGTCACGTATCACGTCGGCGATTTGATCGATGGCCTGCACGATCGACTCACACAACAGATCGCGCGTGCTCTTCGTCACGACTTCCGTCGCAAGAACCAATTGCTGTGCGGCGAGATCCAGCCCGACTTCGAAGCGGTCGGCCAAGAGAAGGCGATCGAGTTCCTGCAAACGATCCCCGGCCTCCGCAAGACGCTGGCGACCGACGTGCAGGCCGCGTTCGATGGCGATCCCGCCGCCGGGAATCTCGATGAGATCATCTTCTGCTATCCGGGCTTGGAGGCGATCACCGTGTATCGGCTCGCCCACGAGCTGCATCGTCTGCAAGTGCCACTCATTCCTCGCATGCTCTCGGAATGGGCGCACGGTCGGACGGGGATCGACATCCATCCGGGAGCGACCATCGGTCCCTCGTTCTTCATCGACCACGGCACCGGCGTCGTGATCGGTGCGACGTGCGAGATCGCCAGCGGCGTGAAGCTCTATCAGGGCGTGACACTCGGCGCACTCAGCTTCGCCAAGGATGAGCAGGGCAATCTGGTCCGCAACTCGAAACGTCACCCGACGATCGAAGAGAACGTCGTGATCTACGCCAATGCGACGGTCCTCGGCGGCACCACGACCATCGGCAAGAACGCGGTCATTGGAGCCGGTGCCTCGGTCTACGAAAGCATCCCCGCCAACACCGTCGTCACACTGGAGAAGCCGACGCTGCGGATGCGACAGGCGTCGTGAGTTCGAGCAGCAGCGCTCGCGGGACACCGATGTCGAGGACATGCACCGGGCCGGTGATGTCAGAGGCACCGCGCACATCGAAGCACGGCTTTCTTGCGACGAACGTCGCGGTGTGCGTGGCACGGATGCAGTCGCGAAGGCCCGCGCCCGTGTCGCAGTCCAGCCCCGAAGGGAGGTCGATTGCGAGCACCTTCCGGTGCGCGGCATTGATTGTGGCGATCGCACTGAGGAACGGCTCGCGCACGGTTCCTTGAAATCCGGTGCCGAGCAGAGCGTCGATAATCCAGTCGGCTCGCGCCAGTTCGTCGGGCCACGCGGTCGCGATCTCGGGCGGAGCGTCCAAGACGGGAGTCCCCGCTCGCCGCAGCACGTTGAACTCCACTGACGCGTCTCCGCGAATTGCAGTTGCCGGCACAGCGAGCAACACGCGCACATCGACACCGGCATTTTCGAGATGCCGTGCGACAACAAACCCATCGCCTGCGTTGTTTCCCTTGCCGCAGCAGATGGCGACCAGACCACGGATGCCGAGACTCTTCAACAAAGCAGCGGCATTGCGACCGGCATTCTCCATGAGGACCAGTCCGGGGATGCCGAACTCTTCGATGGCTCGACGGTCAACCTCGCGCAGTTCGTCGCGCGTCATGACACCGACCCGCTCGCCGCACTGATGATTCATGTGCGTTCGCCTTACTTGCCGCCTGATCGGAGCGCTTCGAGGGCTTGGCGAATCGAGCGCAGCGTGACGTGTTTGTCGGTCAGCACGCGCGACAATGAGGTGTCGGCGAAGCGGTCCTTAAAGTCCCGATGCTTCTTCGACAGAACCATGACGATCGGGGTGCCCGACTTGCGACAAGCGGCGGCGATCTTCTCGTAGGCGAACGAGGCTTCATCACCGTCGCCCAGAGCCTCGGCCATCAGGATGAGGCCCTGGGGTGGATCGGAAGTGATGCGCGTCATGGCCCGCTGCACATCGCGCAGGAGCAACACGCGATAGCCGTGCTTAGTGAAGTATTCTCGCAATGAGTCCTGTTGTTGCGTGCGGTTCTCGACGCAGAGCACGGTCGGTTGAACCCCCTTCACCGATGCGGCAGGCAATTCAACATCCGAAGCGGGGGCAAGAGGTTCGGAAAGCGTCGATCCACCGCGGGCCGATTCACCACGCGAGACATTCTCTTCCGTTCGCGTCCCGACGATCGTCTGCAAGTCTTGAATGACCTCAGTCGGCGACTGATAACGCTCGTTGGGATTGATCTGCAGCAACTGGTTGATGATCGCCATGACGGCGGGAGGGATTGAAGGATCGACCTGCCGGATCGGGCGGATATTGCGATAACGACTCGGCTGCTTGCGGTCCTCGCGGCTCTTCGATGGCGGGTAGGGTGCGACGCCCGTCAGCAATTCGTAGAAGATCGCGCCGAGAAAATAGAGATCACTGCGGGGATCGTTGTCCGGCGCGTTCGTGCTGCGTTCGAGCGTGGCGTACTCGACCGCGCGATCCACTTCCTCTTCCATTGAGGAGAGTCCTGCGTCCTGACCAGCCAACCCGAAATCGACGAGCTTCGCCACCCCTTGCGCGCTGAGCAGCACGTTGGTCAGCTTGAGATCGCGATGCGTCAGCCCAAGCTTCAGGGCGTATTCGAGTCCTTCGGCGATGTCGAGTGCGTACTTGGAGGCTTCGGCGACCGAGAACTTGTGGCGGCTTCTCAGCAGCTCACGGAAGTTGCCCCCTTCGATGAACTCCATCGAGATGTAATGTTGGCCCCCTTCGCTGCCGACTTCGTAGATCGGGACGATGTTCTTGTGCTTGAGTCGCTTGCCGAGTTCCCCTTCGCGACGGAACAGATTCACCGTGCGCGGGTCTTCGGCCCAACGCTGCCGCAGAACCTTGATCCCAATCATCTGGCCATCTTCGACCGACACACCGCGAAAGACGCGGGCAAAGCTGCCGGAGGCGTTTCGGTAGAGCAGCTTGTACGGCCCCAATCGCAACCCGTCCGTCTCCCGTTTTTTCAGCTTGGAGACTTGGTACGGCGTGAGGTAATGCCGCTGCTCAATCTCGCGAATCAACGCGTCGATGCTGGGGCCATTGGCTTGGATTCGAGAGATGCATTCCTGCAACTGTCCCGCTTCGATCAACTTGGATCGCAACAGGAAGCTCTGGAAATTGTTCAAGCTGGAAAACGGCATTGCGGTCAGACTCGTTCATCAACAAGGGGGAAGCCAAGGTGGGGGGGGGTGGCTCAATTCGCCACCCAACGCTCCTGCTGTCGCAATTTACAGCACCAACACTCCGGCGTACGAGAGAACAGAGACAATTGTTTGTTAAAACAGCCGTCAGACTTGGACTTCTTTGATTTCGAACAGTCGTTCGAGTTTGGTCATCAGCAGGACTTCGCGCACATCCACAGAGGGATTGTAAATCTCGACCATCTCAACCCGCTTGGCAATCGTGGAGAGAACGCCCAGCATCCCACTGGGAACGAGCTGCACGCCACTCAGATCGAAGGCCATCGTTTTCACACCGTGCTCGGCAATCAGATCGAGCAATTGCTGACGATACTCGGCGATGCAGACTTCGTCCGGAACGTCCTTCCCCCCAAATCCGACAACAGTGAGCTCACCCGTTTGATAAATCTTGAGTACGTTCGGATTGGCGAGTGCCCCCATCTTGAACGACGACCCCGATCCCTCCGCCTCGTCATGAATGCTGTCGCCCATAGTGCTGTTCCTTGCGATTCGAGATCAGAGAAGCCGAGTTTGATTCTCGACTCAAAAATGAGACGAATGACTCGCGGGACTATATCGGTCGAGCGTAAGCGTTGCCAACCGCGATCTGTGAAGCGATCTCGCCCTTGGCCGTTGGGGTATGACAGGGCCATCGTCTTTTTCAAGGTAGGGTGGGGCAAACTCGCTTCGAGCGCCGGCCCACCATCGTGAACTCGCGGGAATTCAGGTTCATCCGACTAATGCGTGCTGAGTGTGATGTAGGGCGAGTAGTTTGAGTTTGAAGAAGGGGAGATCACGATAGCCGTAGGCTTGTCGTTGGAGGAGTTTGATTTTGTTGTTGGTTCC
>Ga0114966_10002250_pt1 | contig 17293 bp, 14 predicted proteins | sample M_130207_XF_Meta_FD_87029 | JGI IMG/M metagenome (GOLD analysis project Ga0114966, IMG submission 87029) | Freshwater microbial communities from Lake Montjoie, Canada to study carbon cycling - M_130207_XF_MetaG | ecosystem: Environmental > Aquatic > Freshwater > Lake | place: Lake Montjoie...
CTGGCTCTCCGCCACCCAGAAGTACATCGCGGCCTCGTCGATCCGCGCCTCGACCGGTGTGGTCATCTCGATATTGTGCCGCGAAATGTAGCGGAAAAGCGGCATGAACAGACCGTCGGACTGTTCAAAGTAGTTACCCCGGCCTGCCGACTTGAGGAGTATGCCCGCGGGCAGGGTTTTCACCTCGGTGACGCCGGGCGCGGTCGGTGGAAATGCTTGTTCGGTGGCCATGGCAGATGTGATCAGCAGAATACAGAACAGCAGACAACGCGTGACGGAAGGCATGGGCGTTTCGAGTCTTGGGGCGATCGGGGCTGGCGGAGGCGGCGACGGAGTGGGAACGAGGGATCCGAGCGGTAGAACGCGGAGGGACGCTACCGCGCGAGCGGTCGAGAGCCGCTCAGAATTTCCACTCGAGCGCGCCGCTGGCGTAGGGGGCGGTGCCCTCGGATTTCACGCGGTAGTGGCGCTGGTGGTAATCGGAGATGAGCATGGGGACGGCGCCGACGGAGGCGCGGGCGGAAAACGTGGGCGAGGCGCGCCATGCGATAGCAGGACCCACCCGCAGGGATTTGTATTCGAGGCGCGTGCGGTTGAGGGCGGGTTGGTTGCGGCCACCGGGCAGCGGGTCGGCGGTGACGTAGAAGGAGGCGAAGTCGGCTTCGGCGGTGAACTCGAAGTCGAGCGCAGGGTTAAAGGTATAGATCACGCCGGTACGGGGGAAGCCGAGGGAGACGCGCCAGGCGGGGGCTGGCGTCCAGTTGAACGTGGCGACAGGCATAATGCGGCCAGTGCCTTTTGAGAGCGAGTTGTAGACAACACCGAAGCCCGCGCCGAAGTTGGGCGTGAATTTTCGACTCGCGATGGCGAGGACGCCGACGCCGAAACCCTTTGATGAGAAGCCGGAGTCGGCGTTGTGGACGCCGGGGCTCACGCTCGCGAGGAGCGACCAATCCGCGTCGAGTTTGCTGAAAACCGTGAAGGCACCGCTGAGGGATTTGAGGCGGTCAGGCAGGGGCGTGATGGGGTCGCGGTCCAGGGCGTAATGACGATAGCGGACGCTGAGGATCGGGAAGACGTTGCCGCCGACGGGCGGAAGCGGGACCACGATTTCGGCTCCGAATTGAGCGACGGAGAAACTGCCAGCGGAGGCGTCGCGGGCTTCGACTGGGGTGTCGCCCGTGTAGGCGGTGTCGAATTTGACCGTGACGGCTGCGTTGACGGGGCGGCCCAGAGCGGTGAGGGCCGGGGCGGCTGATGCGGGATTTTGTGCCGTGACGGGGAGGGCGGCGAAACCGGCGAGGGCGGTGAGCGTGGAGAGGAGACCGGCGTGAAGACGTAAAACCATAATAGTATGCTTAGGTACGTGCAGGGTCGGGGCGAGGATGCGAACGTTAAAAAAATTTTCGCGGAGAAACGGCCCTGCGCCAGCGAATCAGGAGGCGCGTTCGCCGATAAAAAGGCCGGCGCGCTCGCTCCGATCTCGGATGGCCAATGGCTCGTCTTGCGGCCATCCAACGTCGGGCGTTGGGTCTGGGCGGAGAGGACGTGCGCCCCGATCGAGCGCCGCGCGCGCTCGATTGCTCGGCGATCGGTCGGACGAGACGGCGTATGAATTTATCCTCATTGAGGAAATCGCGTGACAATCGAAGGTGAATTGAGTCTGAACACGTTGAAAACCTGCATGAATACGAATCTTGATGAACTCAAAGACTTGGTTGGTACCTTGAAGGCCGACCGGCTGGCACAGAAAGAAAAAGAACAACGCGATGGTTGGACGAAATATGTTTCGCTCTCGATGATCTGTCTCGCCGTGCTGGCGGCGATCGCGACCCAGCGTGGTGCCGGTTATTCTTCCGGCACGATGAAGCAACTGAATGAGGCGACGTTCAACCAAGCGCAGGCGTCGGATCAGTGGGCTTTTTTCCAAGCCAAGGGGATCAAGCAGAGTATTTACGAGCAGGAACGCGACCGCCTGAATATTGTGGGTAGCCCAGATGCCAAGGTTCTCGGCTCGGTGGTCGCGCGGATCGACCGTTACGAAAAGGAAAAAAAAGAGATCTCGGCAGAGGCAAAAAAGCACGAGGGTGCGCGTGACGAGGCTCGCGTTGCTGCCACGCATGCGGCCGATTGCGCGAGGGAGATGGGCTTGGCGACGACGGTCTTTCAGATCGCCATTGCGCTCGGCGGTATGTGCCTCGTGGTGAAGAAGCGCTGGTTGTGGTCCGCATCGTTGCTGGCGGGTGCGGCCGCGGGTGTGCAGATGGCCAAGGTGCTTTTCACCATGTGACCCAAAGCCGAGGTGCGGGACCTCGACTATTTTTTGCGGGGGGCCAGGCTGCCGGTCCAAGTCGCGCCCCAACCGGCGGGCGTGGCATCGGTAGCACTGCGTCCCGCGGCATTCCACAGGCATTCGCGCGACGTGAGGCTCTGCGTCGTGACGTCATAGGTCACGACTTGAAACGAGAGTCTTTTTTCGTGTTTGCCGGACTCTTTGCCCTTCAGTGGCGAGTCGGCTCGGAACACATTGAGCGCGATGGCGTCATCGGGTCCGGTCCACGTGTAGAATTCATTCCAGTTCGCATTACCGTGGAAGTAACCGACGATGTTGGGGTGTGATTTGAGAAACGTCGCCAAGGCTCGCTGTTCGATAATGGTGGGCGCGTCGACGGTGGTGCCACCGGCGATGATATCGGGCACGACGTTTTCAAATTTGTCCTTGGGGTTGATGTCGTGGCGGCCATTCGGGTTGGTGAGGTGTTTGGCCTCGATGTCGGGTTGGTCGTGGCAAAATAGGAGCACGGGCGTCGTGACGGGAAGCGCGCGAAGATCCTCTGCGATCCACGTGCGCGTCGCGCGGTCCGGCCCCATCGTCAGAAAAATGCAATGCGCGCCGCCGAAATCGCGCGCGAACAAGACTCGGTCGTCCGGGTAACGGAAATTGCCTTTGGTCCGGGGTTTTTCCGGGAGCATCATGCGATTGTAAATTTCGGCCATCGTGGTCGCGTCCGTGGTGGGCAGGAGTTTGCTGGGCGAGCCAATGGCATTGGAGACGTCGTGGTTACCCGGTACGAGCAACAGCGGGGCAAATTGCCCGGCTTGATTTTTTAACGACAGGCGGCGAATGAAACCCTCTTCGAACTGTTGCCAGGATACCGTCGCGCTCTGGATGGGCAGGGGATAAAGTTCCTGACGGTTGGAGATGTCCCCGGTCACGACGACGAAATCAATCGGCCCGATCACCTGTCCGGCGCGGAGCCCTTGGTCCTGCGGCAACACCTCGGTGGGCAGACGGTTGATGGTGGCGACGAGGGCATGGTTCACGTCCTGCGCGGTGACATTAACCGCGCCGCGGAAATTTCCGCGATTAATGCCGTAATGGACGTCGGAGGTGAAAACAAACGTGACTGGTGCCGCGCAGAGCGCGGCGCCAAGCCACGTCAGCAGTAGAAATAAAAATCGGAAAACGCCGATTTGGCGGCGAGTAAACAGGCAAGAGAACATACCGGCTTAGCGTTTGCCTCCGCTTCCGACTGACGAGCCAAATCTGCGGGACCTGGCCGGCTTTCGCTCTATCCGTGCTCGGTCAGGGATCGATCAAGAATCCACTCGTCTCCTGTCGGCTTCACGGAAGCGCGGGCCACTGCCACGGGTGAGCTGCTGTTCTCTAGAGCGTCGCTGCGAACTCATGCTCATCACGCGGGAGCAAGCCGCAGATGGGGCGTCGCTCGATCTGAAGGCGTTCGATCTCGTCATGTTTTCGAGTGGTTCGGGTAGAGCGCGGGGGGGGCCGACCAGCGAAGCGGGGGGCCATCATGTCCGCGAAGATGGGCGGGGCGGCGGCGGGGATGTCGGCATCTGTGCAGGGGCCGATCGCGCGGGTTCACATTTCAAGAGAGGCATGGGAATTCTCAGCGGCGCTCCGGCCGCCCACGCCCAGCGACAGGCGTGTCGGCGGTTATCTGGCCGGTGGTTGACGCAAGCTTGCCCAAAGCGGAGTGCCGTGCGCCTTAGGCGCGCATGACTCCCTTTTCCCTGCCGTCCGCTTACGCCCGGATCAAACGGGTGCACAGTTTTGAGGAACTGGTCACCACGCCCTTGGCGGAGGGCGTGAACGCGCTCTGTTGGGAACGCACGCTGACGGGAGATTTCGGCGAGGTGGTGACGTTGCTCGGTGGCGGGGAAGGGATTCGCGCGCTGGACGAAGCGCGCCTGCGGGCGCTCCCGGTGAGTGCGGCTGGTCGAGTGGCCTGCGACGAGCTGCTGGCGGATCTGCGGCGGCTCCAGGAGCACGCGCTCGATCCCGTGCTCAACTGTATCGATGGCTATCCGCGCGATGAAGAGCCGGGCCCGGTCGTGACGGATGTGTTCTCCTTTCACGCCGACAGCGCGCCGATCGAAGCCTCGACGTATCTGTGTACCTACTACGGGCCGGCGAGCGAGGGTCTGCGCAACGACGAGGCGTTGCGCCGCGTGGATTTACCCGCGACACGGGCGGAACTCCTCAAGCTCTACGGCGGCGCCGATGACGCCGACTTCCGCGTTTATCTGAACGAACACTGCTACGATCTTCACTATGCACCGGTGGAGGATGCGCGGCCGTTTTCGTTTGGGCTGGGAAATTTCTGGCGTATCGCGGTGGACTGGCCCGGGAGCCCGGTGCCCCCCTGCGTGCACCGCGCGCCCGCGACCGGGCCGGGGGATCTGCCGCGGTTGCTGCTCATCAGTTGAGGATGGGGCTCAAGGGGATCGTAGGCCGACGGTGTTTACGGCGATGACGCGGTAGGTGTAGTGCTGGCCCGCTGCGGCGGTAGCGTCGTTGAAGGTCATCGGCACGAGCGGCTGGTTCGGGGTGTCGCTGTATTGGCGGCCTTGAACAATCGGACGGCCACGGGGGTTGTTCGACTTCTCCGGGTGGGTGGCGATGACCTGGCCGTCGCGTTCGATGATGAAGTGTGCGAGACCGCTCTCGAGATCGGCCTCGGCGATCCACGTGAGCTGGCGACCGGTGACGCGAACGTGGGTTGGGGCGGGCGGGGGAGTGGTATCGGTCACGGCCGTGTCGGTGACATACTGGGTCCACGCGCGGGCGCTGGCCTCGTTAGGCAGCCAGATGGATTTTTCTTTCGGGCCAGAAAATTTATCGGCCGGGACCGGAGCGACGATTTTAGGTTCCCCCGCATGAAGGGGTGCGAGCAACCCGGCGGAGGCTGAAATGGAGCGGAGCGGGCTGCCACGTTTGGCGGGTAGACGGGCCGTGAGGCACGCGTCGAACCACGGAATGGCGAGGTAGCGTTGGTTACCGCATTCATGACTCGTGAGAGGATCGACCGCGACCGCAATGAGGGCCCCTTGGGCCCGCATGGTGGTAAAGAATGTTTCGACGCCGCCCCACACACCGGCGAAGCGACCTTCCCGGACAGTGACACCCTCCAGGGTGCCGAGATTGCACATGAGGGGAACCTGCGTGGCGGCGTCCGCGATTGCGTACGGCGTGGGCTTTCCGGGTGCGGCGACCACGGACGGAGCTCCGGAGCGTAACCATGCGGCGGCGACGCGATCCGGCTGCAATAGCGTCATGGCACCGGCCCAATTGGCACCGCCGCTGTGGCCCCACAAGGCCCATGGCACGGTGGCGAGCTCCGGATGACCGCTCTGGGCGCCGAGATCGCTCAGGGCGCGTTGGAAGGCGACTGCGGAGCCCTTGCGTGGGTCGCACCACAGCTGGCAGTCCGCCTTGTCCGGCTGTTCATACGCGGGTGAAAGTAAGGCGCAGTCGTGCTGCTTCGCGAGCGCCTGCCAGTGGAGATCGTAGGCACCGGTCAGCCCTGATTTGCAGGAGCCCTCGCCGCAGCCGTGTTGGTGGACGATCACCCCGCGCAGCACGTTTACCCCGGGCGGCACCCAGAGGGTGAAGTTCGCTGCGTACACGAGTTCACCCGGCGTGGTCGATGCCGCATACTGTTTGCGATAATAGGGCGGTTCGGCTGCGGGAAATACGGCGTAGGGCGATGGCTGCGCGCAGAGGGCGGTTGCCAGTGCGAGCAGGAGGAGAGCGAAGTAATGGGGCGAGCGCGTGAGGGGTTTCATGCAGGGGACCGCAGCGATTTGAAGCGGCGGGGCTTGGGGTGTGCTCAGAGCGGTGGTGCTACTCCTTCTTCGCGGCGTTTTGGCGGGCGGGCGGGTTGCCGGACTGGGCGCCCTCGGCGGTGATCTCGGTGCGGAGTGCACGCAAGGTGGCGGTCATGGCTTTCACGCGGTCAGGGTATTGAGCGGCGACGTTTTGTTTTTCGGATACATCGGACGAGAGGTCGTAGAGTTCGACCTGATCGAGGGTGGCGCTCGCGAGGAGTTTCCACGGACCGTCGCGCAGCGCAAGTTGGTGGGGTGCGTTGAGGGCGAAGTCGTATTGCCAGTAGAGCGGATGCGGGCGGATGACGGGGTTTCCAGAGAAGAGGGGGAGCAGGCTGCCGCCGTCGAGGGCGCGATCCTTGGGCGGTGTGATGCCGGCGAGCGCGCAGGCGGTGGGCAGGAAATCCAGACTGCAAATCGGCTCGGCGCTCGTGGTGCCGGGTTTGGCGTGACCGGGCCAGCGAATGATGCCGGGCACGCGGTAGCCGGCCTCGGTGACGTGGAGCTTCATGCCCCGTAGCGGGCCGGGCGAGCCGTGGCTGCGCTGGGCGCCGCGGTAGCGGTTGAGGGTTTCGGGGCCGTTATCGCTGGAGAAAAAGATGAAGGTGTTTTCGCGCAGACCGTGGTCGTCGAGGTAGCGGAGAAGTTTGCCGACGGCGGCGTCCATTTGGGAGGCGTTGGCGAAGTAGTGGCGACGATCGAGGTTTTTTTCGTTCGGATATTGGGCGAGGAACTCTTCGGTGGCGGCGACGGGCTCGTGGGTTTCGTGAAACCAGAGATTGAGAAAAAACGGGGCGTCCGGCGCGCGTGGCGTTTGGTCGAGCCAACGGGTGGCCTCGGCGACAACGATGTGCGAGGACGGACCGGTGAGTGCGCCGGCGGGGGTGCCGTTGCGGATGAAGTTGCCGGGGTTGAGGTGATTCGGGGCGGCGTTGTTTTGGGTGTAGAGCCAGTGGTCGAAACCGGCCTCACCGGGCGTGCGCTCGGAACCATCGGTGCGGCTGTTGAGGTGCCACTTGCCGGCGTGGAGTGTGTGGTAGCCGGATTTTTTGAGGAGCTGGGCGACGGTGATTTCGCCGGGGCGCAGGAAGATTCCGCTCTGCGGGGGAATCCAATCGCGGATGCCGAGCCGGTTGGGATTGCGGCCGGTCATGAGGCCGGCGCGCGAGGGGGAGCAGACGGGTGAGGCGGAGTAGCAATCGGTGAACTTGATGCCGTCGCGCGCGAGTTGATCGAGGTTGGGTGTGCGGATTTCCGGATGGGCGAAGCAGCTGAGATCACCATACCCGAGGTCGTCGCAGAGGAGGACGATGATGTTGGGGCGGGGTGCGGTGGCGGCGGCGGCGGAGGCGGCTGCGGAGAAGGAGAAAAAGAGGGAAAGAGAGAGGGGGAGAAAAAAGCGGAGCGGGTTCATGGGGAGCCTGATGGATTCAGAATCCGTGGGTATGTCGAGCGTGAGGCGCGGAGGGGAATCGTGTGATCTCAACCCCGGCACCCGCCCGGTGCGGCTGCGGGCGGCGAGTGCAGAGCGCCAGCGTCGCTTTCAACAGCGTCGGCGCGAACGGGTGCGGCAGATCACGGGCCGAGGGGGCGGAGGCAAGGATTGAGTTGCGGGGCGACGGTGCAGGTCGGGCTTCGCTCACCGGAGCGGAGTTTTTTAACCGACTCCTACAGATTTTCAGTTGACCTACTTTTTTTAGGAAGGCGGAGTCTGTCCCATGATTACGGCGTCGCGAACAGAAATCGTCCTCTTCACCACCAAGGGACAAGTCGTGATTCCCGCGCGCTTCCGCCGGGAGTTTCAAATCGAGGACGGCACCAAGGCCTCGGTCACCGTTACACCCGAGGGGATTCTCCTCCGGCCCATCACGCGCGCTTACATCAAGAGCCTGCGCGGTTCCCTCAAGGGTCGCGGTGTGATGAAGGCGATGATGGCCGACCGCAAAAAGGAGAGGGACCTGTAACATGGCGAGTCGCGTGCTGGATAGCTGGGCGCTCATTGCGTTCTTCGAGGACGAGCCGGCGGCCGGAGCGGTGGAGGAGATCCTCGACCAAGCCAATCGGGACAAGCATCGGCTTTACCTCGGTGCGGTGAACTGGGCGGAGATTTACTACAACACCATGCGGGAGGTTTCGCTGGAGGCGGCGGAAGCCCAAGCCCAGACGATCGCCAACCTGCCCATCGACGTCATTGGCGTCGGCGACGACCTTCGGCTCGCCCGTCAAGCCGCCGTCTTCAAGGCGAGCTACCGGCTGAGTCTGGCGGACGCTTTTGCCGCGGCGCTGGCGAAAGAAAAAAAGGCCGAACTCGTCACCGGCGATCCGGAATTCAAGGCGCTGGAGAAGGAAGTTAAGATTTTGTGGCTTAAGTGACCCTCGCGGCCCCGGCGGATTTTCTGGCCGCGCGCAGCGGAGTGGCGCCGCCGACGTCGGTGTTTGCGGTGACGCGGATCGCGCGGGAGCCGTGGTTCGCGGTGAACGGGCCGCGCAGCCAGTTGCTGGCGCTGCGCGACCCGCCGCCGGAGTTGAGCGCCGGAATCTTTTTGTGGCTGAGCTCGATTTGTCGGTGCGGCTGCGGGCGGGGCGTCCGCCGGTGAGTGCCGAGATGAGGCTAGCCGCGAATGCGGAACGGCAACGGCGGTTTTAGCAACGCCGTCGCGAACGGGTGCGGCGGATCACGGGTGGCGGGGCGTGGATTGATTGCTGGGTGCGGCGGGGGTTGAAAACCGCCGGTCCGTGTCGCTGCGCGGAGCTATTTCTTCTTGGCGTTTTTCTTGGCGGCAGCGGGCTCGGGCTTGGCGTCGGGGTCGAAGTTCGGATTGGGCGTGGGCATCACGGCGCCGACGTCTTGGCGCCAGGTGATGAGTTTGGCGCGGAGGGCGGCGACTTTATCGGGGTGCTGGGCGGCGAGATTGGTTTTTTCGCCGATGTCCTGCGGGATGTTGTAGAGTTCGACGGAATTGTCTTCGAACCACTCGATGAGTTTCCAATCGCCGTCGCGGATCGCGCCGTGGGGCGCGCCGCCTTGGTTGCCGTAGTGCGGATAGTGCCAGTAGAGCGGTTCGCCGCGGGAGGAGGATTCGCGTCTCAAGAGCGGGACGAGGCTGACGCCGTCGCGGTGTTGGGCGGGGAGCGCGGGGAGGCCGGCGAGTTGAAGCAGGGTTGGGTAATAGTCGGTGCTGATGACGGGGGTGTCGCAGGTCGTGTCAGGTTTTGTGATACCGGGGGCGGAGACGAGCCACGCGACACGTGTACCGCCTTCGTAGGGCCAGCCTTTGCCGCCGCGAAGCGGGAGGTTGGAGGTGGGGTGGCCCTCGCTGGTGGAGAGGCCGCCGTTGTCGGACATGAAGACGACGATGGTGCGCTTGGTCAGGCCGTTCTTGTCGAGGGCGGCGAAAACGCGGCCGAGACCGGTGTCGAGCTGCTCCAGCATCGCGGCGTAGGGAGCGTGATTTTGGACGAGACGCACGTCGCGTTCGCGCTCGCGGCCCCAGGCGTCGGGCGGAGCAGAGCGTTTTTTCCTTTCGTATTTCGCGACGAGGTCGGCGCGGGCACCGATGGGCGTGTGCACGGCGAGGAAGGGCAGATAGGCGAAGAAGGGCTTGTCCGGGTGTGCATTGATGAACGCAACGGCGTCGCTGACGATGCGGTCGGTGGTTTTGGGGTCGTCTTTGGGGTTGGGCGGAGGTGTAGCGGATTTCGGATACCAGAATTGAGTGTTGCCCTTGGTGCCATCCCCGGAGGTGAGACCGGGTCCGAAGCCCTGCGCATTGGGGGAGAATTCGCCGCCGCCGAGGTGCCACTTGCCGGCGAAGAACGTCGCGTAGCCGCCGTCGCGCAGCGCTTCGGCGAGGGTGGTTTCGGCGAGGGGGAGGTGATCGGCGTTGGGAGCGGAGAGGAGCTTGCCGGACCTCATGCCGGGGATGAAATCCGTGATACCGAAGCGCGGCGGATATTTTCCGGTCATGATGCTGCCGCGGGTGGGCGAGCAGACGCAGCAGGCGGAGTAACCCTGAGTGAACCGCATGCCGCGTTTGGCGAGCGCGTCGATGTTCGGTGTCTCGTAGAACGTGTGCGGGTTATTCGCGCCGATGTCCATGTAGCCGAGGTCGTCGGCGAGGATGAAGACGATGTTGGGGCGCGCGGGTGCGGCGGCGTGGGTGGAGGCCGCGGAGACGGAGAGAAGGAGGGAAAGAGAGAGGGGGAGAAGGAGACGGATGGGGGGCATGGGGTGGAGGGAACAGACAGGGGCGGACGTAAAAACCCGGGGCGGGGCGGCTCGCGCTTCCGGGGTGGCGTGGGACCGCCGCTTACTTCAACTCTTTAATCCGGATATTCCGATACCACACGGGCGCTTGGGCTTTGCCGTGGAGGCCTTGCAGGCCGAGGGGGCCGTTGCGGCTGAAATCTTTCAGGGCCTTGGCGAACTTGTTGGGCGTGCCGTCGGGATTTTTCTTCGGCTCCTGCCAGTTGTTGAGGTCGACGTTCCAGACCTCTTCGCCGTTGAAGACGAGGGAGACGCGGCTGTCCTGACAGGTGATGGTAAAACGGTTCCACTCGCCGACCGGTTTGGCCATGGGCTTGGCGGGAGGCTGGGCGTTGTAGATGGCGCCGACCATGCCGTAGTGTGCACTGTCCTGATTTTCGTGGACCTGAATTTCGAGGGCGGCGAGGACGCTCTTGGTGTCGCCCGAGCGCAAAAACACGCCGCTGTTGGATTCTTTCGCGACCTTGAATTCGAGATCGAGAATGAAGTTCGCGTAGGATTTTTTGGTCCAAAGGGTCTCGTGGTTTTTAGCGACGAGCATGCCGTTTTCGACGGTCCAGTCGCCGGGCTTGGTAACGGCGTCAGAAAAATCGGCGGCGAACAACGGCTGCCAGCCAGTGGTGTCCGGGTGGGCTTTCGGTGCGGCGGAGAGGGCTGAGGTGAAAGCTCCGCCGAGGACGGCGAGGCAGAGAGCGAGCGAACGCAGGCGGATGAGGGAATGTGGCGAGTGCATGGGGGAGTTGGATTTCGAGACTGGGAAAAAGAAAGGGTTAATGCGGGGCGCGGCAATCTGAACGTGTTCCGGGTCATCGAACCGCGAGCACGGAAAGATGTGTGCGGAACACCGGAGGCGGACTGCGGCTGCTTTTTCCGTGGCTCGAGGAGGCAGAGCATTTCGGCCGCCAGAGAGAAGTTCCATGGTGGGGCGGCAGGCCGACGAAGCCGTTTCTGATGGTGTGGAATGAGCGGGTCAGGGAGGCGGTGCGAGGTCGAGGGCGCGGTGCAGCGTCGGGGTGACGAGGCGGCGCCAGCCTTCGACGTTGGGATGCACGCCTTCAGGAATGAGTTTTTTCACGGCAGCCTCACCCTCGGTAGCGAGGAGGTGGTTCCACGCCACGGAGTGATCGACGAGGAGGAGACCGCGGCGTTTCGCGGCGTCGCGGTAGATTTGCTGATACGCGTCCTGATTACGCCGGTGGGCGGACTCGCCCTCGGCTTTGCCGAAGGCGGGATTCATGATTTGGAGAATGACTTCGCAGGCGGGGAGGACGGTGGCGATCCGGTCGAGGACGGTGTCGACGTTGCGGCGGACGGTATCGAGCGAGAGGTCGAAGCGGGTGACGGCGTCGTTGATCGCGAACTCGATGAAGACGACGTCGGGCTTGAGCGCGATGACGGCGGAGTCGACGTGGGCCGCGCCCCAGCCGGAGTGTTGGCCGCCGCGGGCGCTGTTGGTGAGGGTGACGAGGCCGGGGAAGCGGGCGTCGAGGGTTTGCTGGAGTTGTGGCACCCAAGCGCCGCTTTTACTGAGGCTAGTGCCGTAGATGACGACGTGCTGCGCCGTGCCGGCGCGGAGCGCGGTGATGAAGCGCGGCGGGGCGGACGCGGGTGGAGGTGGGTTGGGCGTTGCGGTGGCGCGGGCAAGCAGCACCGCGCTAGCGAGACCGAGAAGCAGGGAGAGGAGACGCATCGGGTTAGTTCAGAAACTCACGGTGTAGGTCGTACTGAATTCGCGACCGCGGCCGAGCTTGTTGGACGCGTTGATATAAAATTTGTCGAAGACGTTGTTGAGGTTCAAGGCGAGCGTTTGGCGGAAGCGGGACTGCTTCCACGTGTAGCTGGCGAACGCGTTGGAGAGTTGTACGGGGCTGTGGGATTCCCGGAGGCGCGTGGCGGTGCCGGCGCTCACTAGCGTCGCGCCGGTGTAAGACATCCCGGCGCCGATGCGCAGACCCTTCAGCGCGCCGTCGAGGAAACCGTAGCGGGCGATGGCGGACGCGGTCTGGTTGGCGGTGAGCGTGAGCCGGTCGCCGATGAGCGAGGCGGTCTCGTGCTTTTTGATTTTGGCGTCCACATAACCGAGGGTGCCGAGGAGGGTGAGCGCAGGCGTGAGGCGGGCGGAGAAGCTCAGGTCGCCGCCGCGGGCGCGCTCCTGACCCTGCCCCAGAAATTGCGGCACGCCGGTGGGCGCCGTGCCGGCGATGTAGTCGGGGTTGGGCGTCGCGATGTTATCCTTGGTGATGTCGAAGACGGCGACGGTGTAGGCGAAGCGCTCGCGGCCGAAGACGCCCTTGAAGCCGACCTCGGGGCCGCGGGACTCTTCTGGTTTCTGAATTTTTCCGGTGCCGCCATCGACGGCGACGCCGGTGTTGAACGACGTGCTGAAGTTGCCGTAGAGCAACACGGCATCGCCGAGCACGCGCAGGTTGGCGCCGCCGCTGGCGGTCTGCGCTTCTTGTGAGCCGTAGCCCTTCCGGAAATTGGCGGCGATCAGATCGTCCACGAGTGCGCTTACGTAGTGGTGGCGGGCGCTGAGCATCGTCACGAGGCGGTTATCAAAAAAATGTGCGCGATGGCTCGCCGTCGCGCCTTTGACGAAGAAGCGGCGGAGCTGGAGATTGGTGAACCGGGTGACGCGGGAGAGATCGGCGGGCGTCCAGTCGGGGTTGCGTGGGTCGAGGTAGCGCATGGAGTCGCGGAGGAGCGCGGTGTTGGCGATGTCGGCGGTGGAGTATTGGATCGAGTGATTTTCGAATCGTGTGCTCAGGTCGTCGCCGGCGAACAGGACCTGCTGTGTGATGCCGGCGGCGGTGAAGCGGCCGAGCAGATCGAACTGGAGCGAGCGTGAGCGGTCGTATTGGTTTTGGTGAAAGGGCGTACGCGAGGTGAGCCGGCCGGTCTCGGGCACGTAGTTGATACCGGCCGACCAGCGGTCTTGGTGAAATTCCTTCCAGACTAGCTCGTAGTTGAGGCGCGCGCTCCAGATGCGGTTGAAGCGGTGTTCGACGCGGATGCTGGCGCCATCGTAGTCGCGCGTGTAGTGGTCGTTGGGCCCCATCTGGTTGAAGCTGACGAGCGGCAGGTAAACGCTGCTGACCACGCCGCCGGTGCGCACGAGGGGATTGGTGCCGCTCGGCCGGCTGCCGACGAGAATGCCGACCGCGCTCGTGCCGCGGTTCGAGGTGGTGCGCGACTGTTCCCAGTAACCGGTGACGGAAGTGTGGGGCGAGAGTTTGTAGGCGAAGGTGGCGGTGTAGATTTTGCGCCGGCTGTAGTAGTGTTCCATGTCCGTCTTGTTGGCGCGGTAGCCGGCGGTGAAGAGGTAGAAGAGTTTTTTGCCCACGAGTGGGCCGGTGGCCTCGAGCTCTGCGCGTTGGAGATCGTAGCTGCCGGAGGCGAGCGTGAGCCGGTAGCCGGGTGCTTCCTTCGGTTTTTTTGTGATGTAATTAACGATCCCGCCGGGCTCAGCCTGACCGTAGAGCGTGGATTGCGGGCCCTTGATGATTTCGACCTGCGCGATGTTGGTGAGGTCGGCGGGGCTGGCGCGCGAGAGGCCGTCGCGCATCTGGAGCGGTTCGAAACCGCGGAGGCGGTTGCCGCCGCCAGTGCCGCTGTCGGGATCGCGCGGCGTGAAGTTGGCGACGAACTTCATCTGATCGTCTTGTTCGTAGAGCCGAAAATCCTCGATGAACTCCTTGGTGAGCACCTCGACATCGTAGGGCAGTTCGAGGATTTTCGCGCCGGTGCGGGTGCCGCTGATCGCCTCGGAGGCGACGTAGGTGTCGAGTTGTTTCGAGGTGTTGACCTGAAATTCGGGGAGCACGGTGGCGTCGGTGGGCGGGGAGGGCGCCGTTTGGGAAAACGAGAGGGCCGTGGTGGCGGCGAGTGCGAGGAGGCGCAGTGCGGTGGAGGCAACGTGGGTTTTCATGGGGTCGGGGTTGCAGGTGGCGGGACGGGGAGGAACTGCACGGCATCGACGATCACGTATTTGCCCTCGGTGCCGGCGGTGTCGATGCGCACGAAACCCTCGCGGCCGGCCGCGAAGCGGAACACGCCGAGTGTGCGCCAGAGCCGCGCGTGCGGCGGCTCCTGCTGCTGGTTAATCCGGAGCGTGGTCTCGCCGTCGGCGTGGCGGATGGTGACGGGCGTGTTGGTGGCGCGACGGACGTTGTAGCAATGCGCGAGGCGCACTTCATACCAGCCGGCGCGCGGGAGCGCGGGCGTGAGGGTGGCGGATTTGGCGCCCTTGTCTTGGGATTGATCGTGCAGGTAACCGAGGCCGACGTAGGGCGGCGTGTGCGTGGAGTAGTGCCACGCGCCGACGAGCGTCGCGGCCGTTTCATCGACCACGATGCCCGGGAGCGTGGCGGGATCGGCGACGATGAAGGGGACCAGTTCGGGGCGATCCACTTCGCCGGGCGCGTGGGTGTTGGGCAATGCCGCGGGGTGAGGCGCAAGCTTGGGCGGCGGCGCGGCGGCGCCTGCGCACGTGACCGCGCAGAGGAAGGTGAGGACGGGTCGCGTGGGGAGGCGCGCAGGGTTCATCGTCACTCACCGAGCCAGAGCCACCGCACGGTGTCGATCTGGACGTAGCCGTTTACCCCCGCGTTGGTGAGGACGACGGTCGCGGGCTCGCCGGCTTTGAAGCGGTAATCGCCGACGGGGACGAAGGCGAAGGGCGAGTCTTTTTTGCGTTGGTTGATCTTAACGGTGGTCGTTCCGTCGGCGTACGCGATTTGCACGGGGGTGTTGGTCGCGCGATTGCTGACGGTGGCGTAGGCGACGGCTACGCGATAGCGGCCGGATTTGGGCAACGTGGTGGTGAACTCGGCGCGGGACTGGCCGTCGCGTTTGTTTTCGTCGATGAGGCCGACGCGATTGCGGTATTCGATTTCCTGACCGCGCGAGCGCGTCCAGCGGCCGACGGTGGTGGCGTGCGTGTAGTGGACCTCGCGATTGAGCGAGTCGCCGCCCTCGACGGTGACATCGAGGATCGCGGGCAACGCGAAGCTTTTGTCACCCTCCCACGCGAGGAGCATGACCGAGTATTTACCGGGGTGAGGAAACGTGAAGCGCGCCTTGTTGGCCGTGCCTTGGACGGCGCCGCTGCCGTCGAACGACCACGCGAAACGTGTGAGTGGTGTGCGCACGTCGCGTTCCACGACCTCGAAGTCGATGGGAGTGCCCGGGCGGTAGGGGCCGTTTTGAGCGGCGCGAATTTCAACCCACGGGCGGTAGGGGGCTTTCAGCGGCATACCGGCCGAGGTGAGGCCGGCCTGGAGTTTCGCGATGGAGATGTCCTGCACGGAAGTCTTGCCCGTGAGGGCGAGGTGCGCGGCGAGACCGCCTGCGTGGCCGAGCATCATGAAGACCGGCTCCATGCGTACGCTGGCATAGGCGACGTGGGACGCCGAGATCGCGGCGACGACGAGGAGGTTTTTCACGCCGTAGGGCGTGAGGCTGCGATACGGAATTTCGTAGGCGTCGGCGGCGCCGTTGAAATCGCCCTCCAGTTTGAGGCCATCCTCTGTCTGGATCATCTGGATACCGTGGCAGTCGGTGCCGTAGCTGCCCATGCAAATGGCGTCGGGTTTGGAACGGCTGCGCTGCACGTCGTGCTGCGTGAGAAAATAGCGCCCCTGCATCCGGCGTGCGACGCGCACGTAAATTTGGGGAGTAACGTGATTGCTCTCGAGATATTCGTCCTTCGGAAGGCCGTAGCGGCGCGCGTCTGCCTTAAAGTCCTCTGGCAGTTCCGGATCGTTCTGGAGCATATACCAGTGGCTGAGCCAGTAGTCCTGGACCCTCGCCGTGATGCGGGCGCGTTGCTCATAGTCGCCCTCGCTGTAACCGAGATTCGTGCCGATGAAGTCGGCCTTGTTCGGATCCAGCTTGCCGTTGATCTCGGCCCAACGGTCGCGGTCGGGATAAAGTTCGACGAGGCGTTTTAATCCGTGGGCGTTCACGGTCGCGATGAGGTGCGCGTGGGCCTCGCGGAAATAGTGCTTGGGCTTCGGAATCGGCACGCGGTTGTTCGGGTCCACGCTGATCGTGCTCCGGACGTTGTAGGATTGGACGCGGTGGTCGCCCGTGCCCAGATACTCGGCGGGGCCTTCGGTGAGGCCGGCGAGGGACTCGTTATATTCGGCGCGGGCCTCGCGGCCCACGCGGTAGAGCACACCTGCCTGCGCCATGAGGTCGCCCTCGTAGGAGCCATCGATGAAGACGGTGCCGGTGAAACGCGTCTCGGCGCCCGTCTCGTAGTGGCGCGTCACGAGGCTGCGGATCAGGCCCGCGACGGCGTCGACCGACTGCAATTGCTCCTTGGTGCGCACGGTGACGCCCGCTTCGGCGAGCATTTCGCGGAAAATCTGGAGAGCGATTTTTGGCTCGAAATAGTAACCGCCGCGCGTCTTCGGGTCCTGCGTGTAGTCGAGGGCTTTGACCTGCGGTGAGCCGGCGCCGTACGTGGTCGTGTAGAAAGCCATCACCCGTTTAAAAAACTCGGCCGAAAGTCCGCCGATCGTATCACGTTTGCCGATATCCGTTTTGTGGAGTCCCCCGCTCATCAGCCCGCCGATGAGGTAGCTCGGCTCGATGAGGACGACTTTGGTACCGTGGCGTCCGGCGGCCACGGCGGACATGATGCCGGCGGGGGTGCCGCCGAAAACAATGAGTTCGGATTTCACCTCGGAGACGGTGCCCTCCGCGGCGCGTCCCGCACGGGGTGTCAAGCTCGCGGCGAAGACGAGGCACAGGCTCAGCAGAATGCGGGAGCGAAGGAGCAGGGGGTGGGTGACGGGCATGATGGCGGTTTTGAGAAAACGAATTCGGCGGGTGAACCGATCAGGCGAGAGCGGGGAATGGGACGTGAGACGATTCGGCAGGGTAAGC
>Ga0114966_10002251_pt1 | contig 17283 bp, 12 predicted proteins | sample M_130207_XF_Meta_FD_87029 | JGI IMG/M metagenome (GOLD analysis project Ga0114966, IMG submission 87029) | Freshwater microbial communities from Lake Montjoie, Canada to study carbon cycling - M_130207_XF_MetaG | ecosystem: Environmental > Aquatic > Freshwater > Lake | place: Lake Montjoie...
CGCTCAGATCAAGACGACGATCAGCCCGCGGAAACACGTGCCGACGATCGCTGACTTGGGTGGCTCCCTCGCGACCTTCGACGTAAACTCATGGCACGCAAACGGCAGTGCCATTCGGGGCAGGCACCAATTGAGAGGTTTCCGAGCGGGGCGGCGTCAGCCCAATGGCACTCACTTTGAGCGGCACGGCGCTAGTCGCCGGTAAACGGAGTTGTGTTTCCAAGCAAAGAACCGGCGGCTAGCGCCGTGCCGCTCACGGAGTGAGTGCCATTGGGCGTCAGCCCCCCGGTTCTTCTGAAGAGGGCTTACGCCCAAGAACCGGGGGGCTGACGCCGCCCCGCTCAGAGGTCTCATTACAGACCGCGCGAGGTCTACGCGCTAACTCTCCACGGCCCTCACCACTTCGGCGTTGCTTCGCCGGGGAAGAGTCTCTGGCCGCGTAGCTCCTGCAGCTCGTCACGGAAGCGGCTGTAGGGGCGGAATGGCGGCTTGACTGTGGTTCCTGTCGCGTCGAAGTCGATCGCCCGAATCGGGACGAACCAGCGTTCGGGGACACTGAACGTGTTGTCGTCGCGAATTGCCGTCGCGAAAGTTTGATCGGCCCCCTTTGGCGAGCTTCGTTTCGGTCGCCAACGGCACGTCGATAACTCCATCGACGGGGACGAGCGTGCCGAAGCCATCGAGTAGTTGAACGTGCAGGAGCAGGCCATCGAGATCGACGAACCGCCACGCGATCGTGCCGCCGTTCAGTGCCAGTGGGGTCGGCGCTTCGCGGCCCCCAGCGAAGCGGGATTCACCCCAATCTGGGGGCGGCAAAGCGCCGACCGCAGTCACACAAGTTTGAGTTCGGGAAGTGATTGCGGCCCCGCTCCGAAACGCCTTTTGTCCCGTAATAAACGCCGCATTGACCAGCGCAGACGGCTTTGAGCAGCGCGCAGACGACTTTTTTGGTCGTGCAGGCGTCTTTTTTATCAGCGCAGACCGTCTGCACGCCTCACAAAGCCGTCTGCACGCCTCACAAAGCCGTCTGCGCTCGTCACAAAGTCGTCTGCGCGCCTCACAAAGTGGTCTGCGCTGGTCAAAGAGGCGTCTGCGCGCTGCTCCAAGTGGTTTGCGCGACACAAAAAGTCGTCTGCGCGCCTAAAAAAGTCGTCTGCGCAAAAATGGGTCACGCTAGCAATGAAAAGACTTACGTCGCGAAATCGCCATTTTGACGTAACCGACAGAAGTCCGAATTCGGTGAGCCGGGCGGCGTCACCGTCCGCGCCCGTGCAGGGTGCGGAAGTGTTGTCCGAAGTGAACTGCGGCGCATCATTGATCCTCCGCATGGTTACTGATCGAGACGCCGGTCGTCGCGGGTGCGTTGGTCCCAGCTTCAGTGTGCACCCGACTCACGTCACCAGCGTGGCGTTCGCGGAGAGCGGTTGCTGCGTTCCGCCGATATTACTGCGATAGACCTTGGTGGTTGTCGTTTTTCCAGAAGGAGACGTGACTGTAACGGTGACCGCACGCAAGCTTTGGTCCGTCGCGTTGTTGCTCAAGACGGAATAGGCGTTCTTGGATGACCACCGCCCGCGTCCAGCCGGTGTAGCCCGTCAGTGCCGTTCCCGCCGCGTTCTGCACGGTGCCACCGTTCATCTGTAACGTCAGCAGTCGGTACTATTGGTGAAGGTTCCTGGATTGGCTCGGTAAGGCTTGCCTTCTCAAATCGCATTGCGGCCACTGTGTGTCGAGGAAGTTAGCACGATCAGCGGGAGCGAGTCATCCAATATCTCGCTGGCAACGGTGGCGGACATCCGATGACCGAACATGCTTTCGGCTCCTCTGCGCAGCCAGTGCTCTTCGGTGTTCCAACCCTGATCGCCATCGACGACTGCGAGAACCAACTCCGATTCGGGGATGGCCGCGAAGACTCGGACCAGTTCGGCATCCCACCGAATTCCCGCCCGGCTCTCTAGAATGTCCACCGCCTTTTCGCGCGGCATTCCCTGACGATAAGGCCGGTTGCTGGTCATCGCGTCGTAGGCGTCGGCCACGGCGAGGATGCGGCCCATCAGCGGGATTGCATCGCCCTTCAATCCGTGTGGATAGCCGCTGCCGTCGAAGCTTTCATGATGGTGGAGGATACCCGGCATCAGGTCCGACAATTGAGGCAGTGTCTGGATGATGCGCGCACCGATCTCGGGATGACGCTGCACGATGGCGAACTCATTTTCGGTCAGCCGACCCGTTTTTCCCAGCACCGCATCCGGGATGCCGATCTTGCCGACATCGTGGAGCAGCCCCGACAGATAGATCCGGTCGCAATCGTGACTGTCCAGACCCATGGCTTCGGCGAGCTGTCGTCCGTAACAGCCGACTCGTTCACTGTGACCGCGGGTGTACGGATCGCGGGCATCGACGGCGTGCCCCATCGCGCGGATGACTCCAATTACGAGGTCTTCGCGGTCCTGCAACAGCTCGACGTTGTGCGAGTGCGTGGCGAGCATCTTTGCGGCCACTTCGACCAGCCCGGCTTCGACCGTGCCGAATTCGACCTCGCTCATTCCGCTGGGCATTTCATCGAGCGAATCACGGCGGTACGGAGTGCGGTTCACGGCGACCGCCCAGCCATAGACTTTGTCGCCCCGGCAAACTTGCACGGCACACAGCGAGCGGATGTCGAAGCGACGCAGCCGGGCATCCACGCGAGACCCGTTCTGAACCACCGGCCGACCATGAGGTGTCGTCGGTTGGCTGCTCAACCACGCTTGCCAGAACGCGTCTTCAATGGACTGCGGTCCATCCCACAACACCGGAGCGATGAGTTCTTGTTTCGGAGCCTCTTCCCCTTCGGTCGTGCTGGTCAGCAGGATGGCGATCGACTCCGCTCCGACGAGTTGCCTCAGCGAAGGCAACAATTCGATCGCCACATCTCGCAGGCTCCGACGGGCCGAGCAGAGAGTCAGGTGGTTCGAGAGAGACCTCAACCAAGTCTGCTCCTCCAGTCCATAAGTCAGATTCTCCAGACAGGAGTCCATGTCGTCCGACTGGTCCGAGAGTTCGACCTGCTGTGCGATCAGTTTGCACGCCGCAGCGATCAGGAGTGGAGTCTGCACGAAATCGGCATTCATCACCGTGCCGAACGCAATCAATTTACGATGGACTATTCCGGGCAGTCGAATCCAGACTCCCAGCGTCCCATCTTCGAGGTCCAGCGTGCCAGATCCGTACTTCCGGGCACGCTCCAGCGCGGCGACCACTTCTGCGCCATGCAACGGGCGGCGTTTCGACTCCACAGCTTTCGTCTTCGCGATGTGATTGGAAGTCGTGTTGTCAGCAGCCGACTCGTCGGGATGTGCCATCCAGAGCTTAAAGGGAGTTCCGAGAGTGGACGACAGCGTCGCCAGCAACGCTTCGCATCGAGCGGAACAATAACTTTCGACCGAAGGGGGGGCGGCTGAATTCATGGCCAGGTTCACGTGGGGTGTTGGTTGGTCAACAGGGAAACACAGGAAGCAAACTCACGAAGTTGTGGTCGTGGTAACGGTCGCTCGGCCGCCCGCAATCCGATCAGGATCGCAACCTCAATCAACGTTCCGTCAACCTAGGTCAGAGATCCGACTTCGCAAATCCGCCTGAGTCCGAGAGGCAAGACACCGATCAACCGCAGCACATGGCGTCATCGCAGATGCTGGAACGCGAACAAGTCATGCGACCGATACGACTCGCGCCGTGTCTTCCAACCAAGATGCCTCCGACAGAAGTGGTGAGCCGGGCGTGCCCATCGTGAGGGAGGCTGCGCCAGTCAGCCGACAGCGCTCAGGCGAATGCCACGGCTGTCCAGTCCCGTAGCGGAAGTCGTGAGACTTCGGTCTGAAGTCTCACGACTGCGACGACTGGACGCGATCTCCTGCCGCTCACGGAACTGGAACGACGAGTCGGCGTTGTTCTCTCCCACCGGTCCCGATGATTTTTGCCACATGTTTCCGAACCGCAACTTGCCCTTCGCGATTTGTGAACTAGGCTCACTTCTGTCTTCAGTCGCGGCGGATGAAATCGGCAGTAATGAGTCTCTCTCGACGGAGGCTCGGTCAACCTGTGACTGACTCGCCGAACGAACAGAGAAACTGAAAATGATGCTCACCCCGTCCAGCAATCGTGGGACTAAACGCCGTGGATTCACACTTGTCGAATTAGTCATCGTGGTGCTGGTGATCGGCATCCTGACGGCCGTTGCCGCTCCCAAGATGATGAATACCGCGACCAACGCCCGCGTCAGCGGCACGAAGCAATCGTTGATGGTGTTGCGCGACTCACTCGAACTCTATCGCTCGCAAAACGGGACGTTCCCGACTCTGGCCAACATCAATACGAACTCTGGTTTGATGCCGTTCCTGAGCGGCCCGTTCCCGATCAACCAAGTCACGACCGCGAATCAAGTCGCCACCGTGGTCGCCGGAACGAGTCCAATCACGGCGACCGTCGGTACGGCGGGCGGCTGGTCCTATGACGTGGCGAACGGGGAACTTCGAGTCAACGATGCCTCTACTGCTGTGGCCAATCCAGCTCCAGTGACTTGGTAAGCGAAAACGACAGAGTCCAACAATTTGAAGAGAGCGGCTAGGCCACCGCTGCACTTCGAGTTTCGATACCACTTTCGCGAGAACCGCAAACATCAGCTACGACGGTGTCGTGATTGAGTGGCGTCCAACCTTCTCGCGGACGTTCTTTAATGAGGAGTTGATCATGCGCGACGAGCGTTCCGCCGTTTTGATTGTTGAAGACAACCGAGCCATGACGCAGGTGCTTCGGTTTAACTTTGAGCGAGCCGGGTTCGCCACGGCCGTCGCCTTCGACGGGTTAGAGGCGATCCGACAGCTGGAAGAGCAAAACTTCGACCTCCTGATCACGGACCTTCAGATGCCCGCCATGGATGGCGGCGAATTGTGTCGCCATGTCCGTGACGTGATGCAGCTCAAGGATCTGCCGATCATTCTGTGTTCGGCTACAGGAATGGAAGTCGATGCCGCGCACTTGGTCGTGGCTTACGACGTGAACCAAGTGTTCTATAAGCCGATCAGCCCACAAGCCGTCGTCTCGTATGCCCGAAGTTTGCTGGACACCAATGCTCTCGCTCCCTGTTGCCGGTAACTCTCGCGGCAGGTTGAGGGCCGAGGGTTGAAGGTCAGAAAGAAAGTGTTGCGGTCTGCTTCTCTTTTCTGACCCTCAACCCTCAACTCGCGTCCCTCCCCCGGAATGAGATCGCCATGACGGGCCACACGCTTTCGCAGCCCCTCACGCGGCGATTGGTCACTTGGTATCTGGCGTTTGGTTTGGCCGGACTGTTCCTGTCCCTCGCCATCACCATGTTGCTGATCTATCAGGGCCGCATTGCCGACTTCGTGCCGTTAGCGGCCGTCGTGCCGTTGGGCATCCTGGCTGTCGGAGCGATCGTGCTCGCGTAAAATGGCTTCGGCCAGGACGATGGTCGGGATCGAAATCGGTTGCCACTCGGTGAAGATCGTGCAGTTGGAAGCGGGATACGGGACCATCCGGCCGCGCGTTTGCCGCGTCGTGCCGCACGCGATTCCGCTCACGCCCGCCGATCCTTATCGCTGCCTCGACGAAATTGGCCGAACACTTCAACGCGCTTGGTCGTCACGCAATCGTTGGTGGCCGCTTCCCGCCGCCTGCACGTTGTCGATGAGTCTGATGACGTTTCGCACGCTGGAATTGCCCGTCGCGGAAGACGAACCGAACTCATCACAAGAATGGCAAAAAGCGTTCCTCACCGATTCCGTGGCGGGACCGGGGACTTGGATCGTGGACGGCTAGCCGACGCAAATCGAACTCCCCGCTCGCGGCGGTAGGTCGTATGCGCTGCTGGGGATCGACGAAGAATTTGCCTCGGCCATCTCACACCAATTGTGGCGAGGTGGTCTCGACTGCCAGATTCTGGATGGACTGCCATTCGCGATGGCCCGCGCCGCCGCCGCCGCGTCAGCACTCGGCGGAGCAGTGCAGGGGGGAGCCGGTCGCCGTCATCGACTGGGGCGAATCGGCAATGACACTGACCGTGGTGGTCGAGGGGCGGCCCTGTTTCACGCGCCTCTTGCGCGATTGCGAACTCAAGACGCTGACCACGGCCGTCAGACGCACGCTCAATCTCGAAGCAGACCAATGTCGGCAGGTCATGAAGGTGTATGGCTTCGGCCGATCGGCGGGCGGCGTCGAAGCGAGCGACATGTCCTCGCTGTTGGCTGAGATCGCGGCTCCCTCTCTGAACCTGCTCGGTGAAGAACTGCACCGGACGTGGCTGTTTCTTCAGCATCTGTCGGGACAGACGCCGAACCGCGTGATCCTGATGGGGGGCGGAGCGACTCTGAAAATGAGTGCGGCTCACGTCCGAGCGGCGATGCCGGTGCCGGTGCCGGTCGATGTCGGGACGATGCCACAGAGTTCCACTGCGGAAGCGAAATCGGAATCGGCCTCCGCCGCATTTGGACCGGCGTTGGCTCTGGCCAGTCTGAAGAGGGACCGATGAACACCCATCTCAATTTGCTGCCCTTCACCGCGCGCCGCCGCCGCCGCAATCTCGCCTGGATGCGAATTCGCCAATGAAGTCTCGTCTGGACGATGGTCACCGCGCTGTGTGCGGTGACCATCGTGGCACAGTTCTCGCAGATCGTCTCCCAGCACTACCAATTGTCCGTGATGGAAGCGTCCTCCCAGCCGTTGCGCGAAACGCAGCGGGAACTGGACCAGATGCTCCAGCGACAGACGACGCTGCGCAGCCGTGCGTCGATGCTGGCGATGCTCGAACGGATGGAGCAGCCGGTCCAGTTGCTGGGGACCATCGGGCGTTCGATTGGCGGTGACCGCCCCGAAGTTCAGGTCTACGACATGATCATTTCGCCGACTCAGATGGTGCAGGTGATTAAGGAGAGCGAAAAGACCGCAGCTCAAAAAGCCAACGTCGCCACGCCAGCAACGCGCAATGTGGATCGTGTGCAACTCAAGATTGACGGTCTCGGCGTGGATGACCTCGCTGTGGCCCGCTTTGTGGCCGGCCTGCGCGAAGCGGGCGTGTTTGAAACCGTTGCTCTGAAATCGTCTATCCACGCCCTGTCACTCCCCGGCGAGAGCCGTCAGTTTTCGGTCGAGTGTGTGCTCCAATCAGGATGTGACCGACAGTAGTCCGAATCAGGTGAGCCGGGCGGTGTCAGCCCAATGGCACTCACTTTGAGCGGTACGGCGCTAGCCGCCGGTAAACGGAGTTGTGTTTCCAAGCAAAGAACCGGCGGCTAGCGCCGTGCCGCTCACGGAGTGAACGACAAAGTGAGTGCCATTGGGCGTCAGCCCCCCGGTTCTTGGGCGTAAGCCCTCTTTGGAAGAACCGGAGGGCTGACGCCGTCCCGCTCGGAAACCTCTCACTTTGTTCTGCGTGAGGTATCGCTGCCAGTTGAAAAACCCTCGCTTCAATCTCCCCATCGCGACTGCTACGATCCGAGCCACTTTCGGTTCAGTTCCGACAAATGTGTGGCTTTTCTAGCGGAGAAACTGGGACATGGCGGCAGCAAATCCTTTCGGTACGGAGTCGGTCCTCAAGACGAGCGGTGGCGAGTTCAAGTACTACTCGTTGCCCAAGTTGGCCGCGAAGGGCTTTGGCCAGATTGAGACGCTGCCGTTCTCGATGCGAGTCCTGCTCGAAGCGTGCCTCCGCAACGTCGATGGCTTCCTCGTCAACGAAGAGCATGTCGCGCAGGTCGCCAACTGGAACGCCGCCAAGCCCGAACAAGTCGAAGTGCCGTTCATGGTCGGCCGCGTCGTCTTGCAGGACTTCACCGGCGTCCCGGCCGTCGTCGATATGGCCGCGCTGCGTGACGCGATGATCCGCATGGGAGGCGATCCGAAGAAGATCAATCCGCTCGTGCAATGCGATCTCGTCGTCGATCACTCGGTCCAAGTCGATTACTTCGGGACCGAAGGAGCGTTGCAGCAGAACGTCGATCTGGAATTCGAGCGGAACCTCGAACGCTACCAATTGCTTCGCTGGGCACAGCAGGGGCTAAGCAACTTCCGCGTCGTGCCGCCAGCCACCGGGATCGTGCATCAGGTGAATCTGGAATACCTCGCGAAGGTTGTGCTGACGAAAGATGGCGTCGCGTATCCAGACAGTCTCGTCGGGACTGACAGCCACACGACGATGATCAACGGACTGGGCGTTGTGGGCTGGGGCGTCGGTGGAATCGAAGCCGAAGCGGTCATGCTCGGCCAGCCGATCTACATGCTCATGCCCGAAGTGGTCGGCTTCAAAGTGAGCGGGAAGCTCCCCGAAGGAGCCACTGCGACGGACCTCGTTCTCACGGTGACGCAGGCTCTGCGGAAGCACGGCGTCGTTGGAAAGTTCGTCGAGTTCTACGGCCCCGGCCTCGAGTCGATGTCGCTCCCCGATCGCGCGACGCTGGCCAACATGGCTCCCGAATACGGCGCGACGATGGGCTTCTTCCCCGTCGATGATGAAACGCTGCGCTTCATGACTCGCACCGGACGAACGGCTGCCGAAGTCGAACTGGTCGAGACGTACTACAAGGCTCAAGGCATGTTCCGCACGGCGAGCTCCCCCGAGCCACGCTTCACCTCCAAATTGGAACTCGATCTCGCGACCGTCGTCCCGTCGATGGCGGGACCAAAACGCCCGCAAGACCGTGTCCTCTTGAAGGACATGAAGTCCTCGTGGCAGAAGGAGCGAATCGGCTTCGGCAAGGCTGAGCCTTCCGCGCCTGTCACGGTGAAGGGCGACAAGCCATGCCAGATCACCGACGGTGCCGTCGTCATCGCGGCCATCACGAGCTGCACCAACACGAGCAATCCGTCGGTGATGCTCGGAGCCGGGCTGCTCGCACGCAATGCCGTCGCGAAGGGTCTCACCAGCAAGCCGTGGGTCAAGACGAGCCTCGCGCCGGGGAGCCGCGTTGTCACCGAATACCTCGCCAAGTCGGGACTCGATCAGTCGCTGAACGCCCTCGGGTTCAACACGGTCGGCTATGGCTGCACGACCTGCATCGGCAACAGCGGTCCGCTGCCCGATGCCGTGTCGCACGCGGTCACCGAGGGAGATCTCGTCGTGTCGGCGGTCCTCTCGGGCAACCGCAACTTTGAGGGCCGGATTAACCCGCAGGTGAAAGCCAACTACCTCGCCAGCCCGCCGCTCGTCGTGGCCTATGCCCTCGCCGGGACGACCGACATCGACCTGACGCACGATTCACTCGGCAAGGGGAAAGATGGCAACGATGTCTATCTCAAGGACATCTGGCCGTCGTCCCAAGAGATCGAAGAGACCGTGACCAAGTCGATCACCCCCGAGATGTTCACCACCGAGTACGGTCACGCGGCACTCGGTCCCGTCGAATGGCAGAAGATCACCGGAGCGACCGGCCCGCTCTACAAGTGGGACGAGAAGAGCACCTACGTGCAGGAGCCTCCGTTCTTCATCGACATGCCCGTCACGCCGAAGCCGATTCAGGGAATCAGCGACGCGAAGTGCCTGCTGTCGGTCGGCGATTCGGTCACGACCGACCACATCAGCCCTGCCGGTTCGATCAAGGCGAGTTCTCCCGCCGGAGTCTTCCTGCAAGCCAACGGCGTGAAGCCACTCGACTTCAACAGCTACGGAGCCAGACGCGGCAACGACCGCGTCATGACGCGCGGCACCTTCGCCAACATCCGCCTCCGTAATTTGCTGTGCCCCGGCACCGAAGGGGGAGTCTCCAAATACTTCCCGACCGGCGAACAGATGTCGGTCTACGACGCGGCAATGAAGTACAAGGCCGACGGTACGGCACTCGTCGTCCTCGCCGGTTCCGAATACGGCACAGGTTCCTCCCGAGACTGGGCCGCAAAGGGAACTTATTTATTGGGCATCCGAGCCGTCATCGCCGTCTCGTTCGAGCGGATCCACCGCTCAAACCTCGTCGGCATGGGCGTCCTGCCCCTCCAGTTCCGCGCCGGAGAGAACCGCGAATTCCTGGGCCTCGACGGCACCGAGATCTTCGACATCCAACTCAACGACAAACTGAAACCGCTCCAAGCCGTCGAAGTCATGGCCACCAAACCCGACGGTACCGCGATCCACTTCGTCGCCACCTGCCGCATCGACACCCCCGTCGAAGTCGAGTACTACCGCCACGGCGGCATCCTCCACAAAGTGCTGAGAGACTTGGTGAAGGGATGACGAGCATCATGAGTGGCGTCTGCCTTTCACCTCGACCGCCCGGTATCATTTCGTCGCGACGATGAAATGTCGGAGACTTTTAGTGAGGAGCGTGACTCATGGAGACTGTGATGGGCAAAGTCTTGGTCGATGTCAGGGTCGAAAACTTCATGGACTTGGAGCGGGTGAGTGACGGACGACTCGCTCCCGAACAGGTGCGCACGCTCGAAATCCCTGACGCACTCGTCGATACCGGAGCGATGTATCTCGGTTTGCCAAGCCGAATGGTTCAGGAACTCGGGCTGCGCCCCCTGTTCAAGAAGAACGTCAAGACCACAAATGGGACGGTAGAACGCACTATTTACGGCGTCTGCCGTGTGACCATTCGTGACCGGCAATGCCACGTCGAAGCGGCGGAACTTCCCGACGATTGCCCGGTGTTGATCGGCCAACTGCCGCTCGAAGCGATGGATTGGGTCGTGGACTGCGCCAACCAGCAACTCATCGGCAACCCCGCCCACGGCGGGAAAGAGATGTATGACATGTACTGAAGTTCACTCAACCAAAACCCGATGGCGAGCGAATGGGAATCGTGGAGATCAGACCATGCTGCCGAACGTGGACCGGCTCCGAACAACGCTGGAACAAATGGAGCGACTGCTGCGAGCGCTGGACGATCTGAAAGAGAACGTCTTGCCGAAAGACCCGATTCTCTTCGCCGTGATGGCCGAGGCTCCGTTGGACGATCTCGCGCGTCTGCGGACCGAAATCCACGGCTACGCCCATGAGTTGCAGTCGACTGCGTGAGCAGCATCGGCCGATCGAACCGGCCCTACTGGACTGATTGCAACCGCCAGAGAATCACATGGAAATTCAACCCGACAAGCAGAACCTCGATCAGACATTCTCAACCACCGTCTATTACATCGACTTCTACCAGCGGGATTACAAATGGACCGAGGAGCCGGTGAAACGGCTGTTGGACGACGTGTTCTACCAGTTCGACGAGGCGTATCAGAAACACTCGGCATTGGAACCGAACAAAGCGAACATCAACGCTCGGTATCCTTGGTACTACTTGAACACCTATGTGACCAACATGGTGGGTGGCCGAGTATTTGTGGTCGATGGTCAGCAACGGTTGACGACCTTGACGCTCATCTTGCTCAAGCTCCTGTCGAAGGCCAAGGAATGGAAATCCAAGACAGCGGGTTGGTTGGAGCAAAGGATCGCAGGGTATTCGGGTACCGAACACGAGTTCTGGATGAACCATGTGCGTCATCGCCATGTGTTGGAAGGACTACTGAACGGCGTCGAACCATCCAAGATCGATATCACGACCGGCATCACTGCCGCCAATATGGTTCGCAATTACGAAACTATCAGTGCCGAGTTGGATGCCCGATTGAAGACCGCTCACGCGTTCGACACCTTCGTTCATTATTTCTTGTTCCGTTTGGTACTGATCAATCTCTCCGTGGATTCGACCCATGTTCCGATGGTCTTCGAGGTGATCAACGACCGTGGCGTGCGGCTCAAACCCTACGAAATCCTGAAGGGCAAGTTGCTCGGACAGATCGACAAGATTGAGCTTGAAAGTGGAAAGTTCAACGAACTGTGGGAGAGCCGTCTTCAATCGGTCAATGAATTCCGTGAGGACGAAATCGACAGCTTCTTCCGTTACTGGTTGAAGGCGAAGTTTGCAGATAATCGTAAAAATGGCCAGCGATTTGACGGTGATTATCACCGCGAGATGTTCAAGTCGGACTCGAATGAGACACTCAAGCTCGACCATAACGCATCCGAAGTGAAAGCGTTCCTGAACGGCTCATTCCGGTACTACACGACCTTGTACGCGAGGCTTTGGAAAGCAACTCAGGAAGAGTCGGCGGGCTTCCGATCGGTTTTCTTCAACAGTCTCAACGAACTCGACACTCAGTTCATGCTGGTACTGTCAGCCTGCAAGGTTGACGACCCCGACGAAACGAACAAGATTCACGCAGTCTCAATCGGGCTGGATCGGATGTTCGCTTTGCTGCAACTTCAGGGGGCATACGATTCAAATGAGTTTGCCGGCCGTTTGTTCGAGGTAAGTGCAGAGATTCGGGAAAAGCCGGCGAGCGACATTCCCGGGATTTTTGAGAAGCACTTGATCGCGGAACTTGTTGAACGCAGGGGTATGCAGATCACCCAAGCATTCAGTTATCAGTTGTTTCGTCCGATGTCGATCGACCGATTGAATACACGATTCACTCGTCACTTCTTCGGCCGAGTGGAGGCTCTTCTTGCCGAGGGCATGAAGCAGAAGGTGATTCACGAACTGAAGGACTTGGTGACTCTGCGCGGAGTCAAAAACGGATTCCACGTCGAACATATCCTCTCACGCAATGACGAGAATCTCGAACTTTTCGACAACGACGAAGAACGCTTCGAGCAAGAGCGCAATCGGTTGGGGGGCGTGCTGCTCCTGAAGGGCAAGGACAATATCTCCAGCGGCAACGAAAGCTTTTTGGACAAGCTTAAGTCCTACGCCAAAACACTTCACTGGAATGAGACATTGCGAGAGGACTGTTACAAGAGCAAACTCGACTTCAAAGTTTTCGCAAAAGCGAAGGGCTTGAATTTCAGATCGCTCACTAAATTCGGCCCCGAAGAAGTTGAAGAGAGACAGAAGCTGCTGTTCGAGCTGTGTCAGTTGATTTGGCCCGCAGCTGTCGATGGGCAGTTGGGGACGCGATGAGGTTCTGCGAAAGGCATGGGTGACAGAGGTAATAAGACAGTGGTTGGAAGGTGACTCACATGAATCCGAATGCTGTTGGCGGGCAGTTGCACGACCGAGCGACCCGCGGGGTCGAGTTGGCTGCGGAAGAACAGGCTCAACTTAACGAGTGGTACGCGGAGCAGGATCGTGTCGAGGCGGCAGTGCTCTCGCGGCCAACGTCGGCACAGCCGCTCGATGCCCTTCACGCTCAAGTGGACCGCGTGATGGTTCAGCTTGGTGACGTGACTCAACGGATTCAGACGTTGTCGGCCGAGAGCGATGCCATTCGGAAAGAAATTGCCGAGTTGCAGTGACGGATGGCGTCCAAGTCAGCGGCTCAGCCAGCATGACGATACATCTGCTCGCCATCCGTCCCAGAGGTTCTTCTACAAGCCGGCCAATTCAATCGCCTGCAAGCCCGGCACGACTTCACCGGCGAGTCGGACCATGTGGGGGTGACAGGTGAAGAACAGGACTTGGGCCGAGCGGGAGACGTCGGCCAGTGTGGCGAGGGTTTGGCGGGTGCGGGCTTCGTCGAAGTTGACGAGGACATCGTCGATGATGATCGGCAGCGGTTGGTTCTTCTCGCAGTAGTGCAGGACGTAGGCGAGGCGGATGGCGAGATAGAGTTGTTCGCGCGTACCGGTGCTCAGTTGGTCGGGCGTTCGTTCGACGCCATCGGCGCGGCGGATGAGAACGTGTTGTTTGCCTCCGCCCGACCGATCGAACTCGACGTACTTGCCGCCGGTCATTTGAGCCAATAGGCGTGAGACCGTCGCGATCATCTCGGGCTGATTCTCCTTCTCGAAGCGACTGACGGCGGCGTTGAGGAGATGCCGCGCGTAGACGAGCGGCATGTACCGATCAACCTCAGCGGCGAGCAGTGAACGCTTGCGAGCGAGGTCTTCATTCAGGCTCGCGACCACTCCGGAGCCGTCGAGTTGGCCGAGTTCCTTTCGCGCGGCACCGACCGCTTCATCGGCCTCACGTTTCAGCTGCTCCTGCTGACGAAGCTGTTCGGCGAGATCGCGTTGTTCACCTTCGAGGACCGCCCGTTCGCTCTGTGCCAGAGACGCTTCAAACTCGTCGCGGTCGTCCCCGGCGCGGATGAGATCGACTTCGCGCTGAAGCTGCTCGATCTCGGAGTCCAACCGAACGGTCTTCTCGGCGCGTGTGACGACTTCGAGGAACTCGGCTTCGTTCGCGGCATTGGCGAGTCCAAACAGGGCGACTCGTTCGGCGTCGAGCTTCGTGTGGCGGTCGTTCAGTGACTGGGCTTGCTCACGCGCCGCAGACAACTTGTGTGAGAGATCGTCGTGTCTGCGTTGGGCTTCGACCGCATGATCGACTTGCTCGGCGAGCTTTTCGATGGCGAGTTCGCTCGGCACGCGCAGCAGTTCGGTTTCGAGGGACTCGCACAGTGAACGGACGCGCTGATCGAACTCAGTGATGCGCGACTGCATCGCCGCGATCCGAGCCTCTTCGCCGGGCAGGCCGTCGAGTCGGACGCGCGTGGCGCTCAACTTGTCGATCACTTCGCGAGCCAGCTCGGCGGTCCAATCGGCGGGGAAATTGAGACGACTCAAAACCGCCTGCCACTCGGCGTTTGCGGCCGCTTCCCGCACGGCCAGACTCTGCAAATCGGCGTCGTACTTCGCGAGCAGCTTGTCGAGCCGACGAACTTCCTTTTGTAACTCGACCGCGCGGCGTTGCTGGTCCTTCACCTCTTCGACGGTCTGGCGTGCTGAGGTCAGCCAGACCGCGAGGTCATCGCCATCTGGCACCCGATCCACGTCCTGAATTCCGAGCGGGGCGGCGTCAGCCCCCCGGTTCTTTGTCGTGACAACAGAAGGGCTAACGCCCAAGAGCCAGGGGGCTGACGCCGCCCCGCTCAGAGTTACATCGACGCTGTTCGCGCCCGGAGCTGCATCACCGCTGGCAGTGTCGGTGTGATTGCTACCGCACGCGGAGCGCAGCCGTTGCTCGAACGAAGTAATCCGTTCGGCGAGTTGCGACTGTACCGCGAGCAGTTCCTCGCGCTGGGAGATCGTCGCGCAGGCCGCTTCGTGATCGTTGAGCCACGCCAACATGGCATCGGGGGCGAGTGGCTCGAAACCGCAGGGCTGCCAGAGTGCGAGCCACTTCGTTTGCAGATCGGCCTGCTGTCGTTCGAGGTCCGCGATCCGTTGCCGCTTCTGGTCGAGTCGCAGTGCGAGCGTGGCGAGCTGTCGGCGCAGCCCCTCACGCTCGGCGACCTCGTTCGCGTTGGCATAGATTTGATCGGCGATCGTGTCAGCGTCACGCACGGCTTGCTCGTAACCATCGGCCAGCGCTCCCGCATCCGGCTTCGGTGAGCCGGGTGGCGTCAGCTCCCGGACGAGTGTGGATGCTGTCGGAATATCGCTCGTCCCCGTCCGGGGGCTGACGCCGCCCGGCTCACCAAGAGTGTTGGCACTGGAGCTGTTTGACGACTCATTCAACCAAGCGTCGATTGTGGCAGCGGCCCCTTCACCGGCGACGTACTTCTGACGAACCAGTTCCCAACCGGCATCGCGTCGGGCGCGAGCGGCATCGCGTTCGTCGAGGCTCGGGACAACGCGACTCGACATCGCGGTGGCGAGTGTCCGCTCGATCTCGTTCTGTTCCGCAGCATCTTCCTCGAACGAAGTCCGTTCGATGCGAAGTTGTTCGCGCAGGTCGGTGAAGCGGGTTTCAAAGTCGGAGACGGTCTCGGCCCGTGGCACGGGGAGTTCTTGAGGCGCGACGGTCGCGGCAGGCATCGGCGGCGTGAGCTTGCGGCATTGCGTGGCGAGCTTCCGCTCCAGCTTCGCGAGGTCGGCGCGAGTCGCATCCGCTTGCTTGCGGTTCGCGACGAAGTCCGCTTCGTCCGCGAGAACGGCGGCGAGCGCAGTCACATCGCGCGATGGCCCGATCTCGGCGAGATCGTCTTGCGCGCGATCGCGGTTCGCGGCGTCGGTGTCTCGTTTGGCCGTCAGCTTCGTCTGCGAGGTCGCTCGTTCCCGACGTTCGTCGCTCGATTGACTGATCTCGGCACGCGTGGCGACATCGACCGAGAAGGCTCGCAAATCGTCGTGAGTCCAACCGGGACGAAGCTCGACCAACTCGCGGTCGATCAACAGCTTCATGGCCTCGCGCTGACGTTGGCGTTCGGGGAGCTGTTCCTTCGCTTCGATGAACGACTGACGGAGTTCGAGACACGATTTGATCTCAGCCCGATACGAGACCGCGCCCGGATTGAGCTTCAGCGCGGCCAAGCTCGGTTCCAATTGCTCGGCCTCGGCAGTCCGCTTGGTCCGCTCATCGGCGAGCGACTTCAAATCTTTGCTGAGTGATTGGAATCGCTGCCGTGCGTCGGCGGGGATTCTTGTACGGTGGGTCAAGCCCGCTTCGGGCGTCGGCCCACCATTGGCAGTCGCCACTAATTCATGGTGGTCCGGCGCCGCGAAGCGCCGCTGGTCCCACCCTACGTTGGGAATGCCATCGCCAAGTGCCGACCGTTCACTCCGTCGTTGCTGCAACTCCCACCACTTCGACCACGCGCGGACGCGCTTCTCGATCTTCGAGTGCTCGCGGCGGAGTTGATCGACTTGATCGTGCAGCCCCTTCGCACGCTCGGCCGCTTTCGTGACGGCGGCCTCCGCTTCGTGAAACTTCTCTGGGCGGAGTGACTGGTCTTTGATCTCTTTCGCCAGCTTCTTGAGGTCCGCGAGCAATACGTTGATCGCGGGCTTCGAGCCACTTTTCTTGAAGAGGTCGTCGGCTTGGCGAGTCAGTTCGGCAACAACTTTATCCGGGCTGTTGTTCCCGCCGAGGCTCCCGCCGAACAGAGCCGATTGCAGACTCTCGTGCTTGAGCGTCGCTTCGCCCTGACTGAGCTGATCGAGACCGAACGCGAAGACCGACTCGAACAGACCGCGATCGGCGTGATCGAGCAGCCGCAACCATCCGGCGTCATCGAGATCGGTCGGCTGGCCATCGACCTTGATCGCCACCTTGTCCTTATTCCCCTTGCGCCGTCGCAGCTCAACGGAGCGACCGTCACGCAGTTCGAGCTGCGCGACACCGGCCATGTCCCCCTTGTCGCCGAAGTCGTAGGGCGTTCGTGAAGGGAAGTCGAACAACAGCCCGCGCAAGAATTCAAGCAACGTCGTTTTGCCCGCTTCGTTCGGGCCGTAGATGACCTGCAAGCCATCGCCGGGAAAAACGAGGTCGCATTCGTTGAAGTGCCCGAAGCGGTTGATGTGCAGTTGGCGAATTTTCACGGGGGGGGGGGCTTTCAGGGGTCTGATGTCTGCGTCGTTTAACC
>Ga0114966_10002253_pt1 | contig 17276 bp, 15 predicted proteins | sample M_130207_XF_Meta_FD_87029 | JGI IMG/M metagenome (GOLD analysis project Ga0114966, IMG submission 87029) | Freshwater microbial communities from Lake Montjoie, Canada to study carbon cycling - M_130207_XF_MetaG | ecosystem: Environmental > Aquatic > Freshwater > Lake | place: Lake Montjoie...
GGGAAGTCACCCTGGCCCCAATTCTTGCGCCAGCCGCGGATGAGCGCGCCCATGAGCGTGACCTGATCCACGCCGACGATGTTCGTCCGGCTCTCGCCCTGGTCCCACAGCACGCCCTTGATCGCATAGCCGACGTACGGACGGACGAATGACTCGAAAAGCTGGCCGACCTTGCCGCCGTTCGTCTCGCCCGGCTTGATGGGAATCTGCGGGGCGCGCGGTGCGCCGGGCGCAGGCTTGCCCTCCTTTTTCGCCTCCTCGGCGAGCGTCTTCCATGCTGCAAAATCCACATCATATTTGGCCTTCGCCACGTTGTGCTTCGCGAGCGCCTCGTCGTAGTTGTAGGTCGCCGCAAATTTCTTCACCACCTCCGCACACGCGGCGTCGCTGCGATACATCTCCTCGCTGAGCCAGAATCCCGAGGGCGTGCCACCGACCGCCCCGACCATCAGGCCGATCGGCACATCCACCTCCTTTTGCAGCGCGTAGCCGAAGGAGAAAAGCAGCGCGCTGAATTTTTCATTCACGCCGGGCACGGCCAGTTCCCACACACTGCCCGCGTTCTTTCCCATCAGGCGCATTTTTGGAAAAGTCTGCTTCACGGCATCCGCGAGCACGGGATCGCCCGCGGTGTAGCTGCCCGCGAGCATGTCCATATTCGACTGCCCGGAGCCGACCCACACGTCGCCGACGAGCACATCCTCGATCTTCCTTTCGCCGACCGTCATCACCTGCGGCTCGGCGCTCGCGGTCAGCGGGGCGAGCTTCACGCGCCACGCGCCCTTGTCGTCGGCAGTGGCGCTCACGGTCTGCCCCGCAAACGCGACGCTCACCTTTTCACCCGGAGCCGCCGTGCCCCAGACCGGCACCTCCATCCCGCGCTGGAGCACCATGTGCGGCGTGAAGCATTTCGAGAGCTTCACCTCGGCGTGAAGCGCGGAAGCGCTCCATGCGGTGACGAGGCAGAACAGGGCGGCGGATGAGGACGAGATACGTTTCATGGGGTGAGTTGGTCGCGGATTAACCCGGATGCTGCGCGAAAATTAGCCGCCTACGCCACTTTCTCCGCGTAGCGATACTTCTGGAATCCCACGAACGCCTTCCCGTTTTCCTCCGGCCTGCCGAGGTCGGCGAGTGCATCCGCGATGGCGTTGTTGCATTTTGACCTTCAGCGGCGGCGTGAGCTTCGCCCGCTCCAGTTCGCCGCGTCTCCGCGCTGGCGTTTCAGTTCCAGCAGGTCGCGCAGCCGCACCAAATCCGCGCGATCCTGCTCGCGGCAGGTGGTCTTGCTTTGGATGAGCATTTCAAGGCTGCGGAAGGGCACCCGCACGCCTTCGATCGGGATCGCCTCGGCTGTCGCGATGGCGTCCGCGTAGCGCGCCTGCCACGCTTGGCGGCTCACGTCCATCCCGGCCTCGTCGGCTATTTTCACGACCGCATTTTCCGCGATGTCCTGCGGCGTGAGTTCGGCGGCGACGTGGCCTTCGAGTGCGGGGAACAAGGATCGATTATCCCAGTTCACCAGCCAGGCGCAGCGCTTCCGCACGCAGGGTGTTGCTGATGCGAAACTGACGGGCTTCCAGAGCGTCGAGAAGCGGAGTCACCGCCACCACGAGACCTTGCGCCTTCGCCTTCACTATGAGTCCGACAGTGCCAGTCACAGCGATGCCGAGTCGCTGTGCGACCAACCGGCCTTTCAAATCATCAATGATAAGCCGCACGCCTTTCTCATAAGCCAGCGTGATGGCCTCCGCTTCGCCAGGGTCCACGATCAAGCGCAACGCGGCGACCATGCCGCGATCCGAGGGTGTGACTTCGGTGATCCAATCGGGGCGCGAGCCGAACTCCTGAACCACAGCAGGCGGGGCAATGACGGGTTCCAGCAATGCCGACAAGAGGTCCAACCTCCCGATGCGCTCAAGGCCGATGAGGCAGGCGCAATCCAAGACGGCGGGAATCTTCACCACGCGATCTCGGAGGCGAGATCAGATGCCGGGTAATTGACGACGGGGATGCCGTGATGCCCCATCACATCCATGAATCCACGCACCGAGTAGCCCGCGATTTCCGCAGCCTGAGCCAGCGTCGCGCGCCCAAGCTCGAACATTTTCATGGCCATGAACAGCCGCCCTTCATCACTGCCCACGACGAGTGGCGCGGCGCTGAAATCCTGACTTTGGAGGGCGGTGGTCATGCACGAAGGATAGGCAGTTCATGCCGTTTGACAACAGCGGGCAAGATCGCCGCCGTCTTCGATTTCACGATCACATTTTCCGCGCTTGTCCTGCAGGAACAAGCGACAGACGGATTATCGCGTTTGACGATCTGCCCCCCGCTTTCTCGACCTCACAACGAGCAAGTAGCGGTCAGCTATCGGGCCCCTGACGACGGCGGCGCGGGTGCCGCGGCGGGACGCCCGTTGAAAAGCGGGAGCGATTTCTCGACGGACTTCACGATTCCCCATCCGAGCGGGATGCCGACGACCAGCCATGCGATGCAGAGCATCGGGAGATTTGACTGGCCGGACTGCCGCGAAGGCTCGCCGGGTGCGGGTTGGTGATTGGTGCTCATCGTTTGCTCGAAAAAATCACGAGGGCTTTTCGCCTTTCCAATGATGCCGGCTGTCCACGGCGCGGATGCACGCATTGCAGCACGCGCCGATGACGAGCAGCGCGGCCATGAGATACATCGTGAAATTGTAAGACTGCGCGACGGGCACGTTGCGCGACTTTTGATACTCGGAAATGTAGGTGACGAGCTGCGGGCCGAGCACCGCGGCCATGGACCACGCGGTGATGAGCCGACCGTGAATCGCGCCGACCTGCATCGTGCCGAACATGTCGCGCAGATACGCGGGGATCGTCGCGAAGCCGCCGCCGTACATCGAGATGATCAGCGCGGTGACGCCGACGAAGAACGCCACATTCCCCATCCGCTGCGTGAGCGGGACGAGGCAGTAGAGCACCGCGCCGAGGAGGAAATAGATGAAGTAAACGCGCTTGCGCCCGGTGTAGTCGCTTGTGCTCGACCAGAAAAAGCGGCCGCCCATATTGAAGATGCTGAGGAACCCCGCGAAGCCGTCGCCGACCGTCTTCGGCACGCCGAACATGCTCTGGCACATGTTCGACGCCTGCCCGAGGATGCCGATGCCCGCGGTGACATTCAGGCAGAGCACCGCCCACAGCAGCCAAAATTGCGGGGTCTTGATGGCCTCGTCGGCGGTGACGTTTGCGGTGGTCACAAGTTCCTGCTCGACGGTGCGCGGGACGAAGCCCTCGGGCTTCCAGCCGGGAGGCGGCACGCGGACGGTCATCGAGCCGAAGACCATGAAGCAAAAGTACACGGCGCCCATCACGAGGAATGCCTCCATCACGCCGGTGGAATGCGGCGTTGCAAAATGCCGGAGCAGTTCGCTGCCGAACGGCGCTCCGATGAGCGCGCCTCCGCCGAAGCCCATGATCGCCATCCCCGTCGCCATGCCGGGCCGGTCGGGAAACCATTTCACGAGCGTGGAGACGGGCGAGATGTAGCCGAGCCCGAGGCCGATTCCGCCGATGATTCCGTAGCCGAGCAACACGAGCCAAAACTGGTGGAGCTTGATGCCAAGGCTCGCGACGAGGAATCCCCCGCCCCAGCAGCACGCGCTCACGAACATCGTCTTGCGCGGCCCATTTCTCTCGACCCACTTGCCGAAGAACGCGGCGGACAGCCCGAGCAGAATCAGCCCCGTCGAATACAGCCAGGCCACCTGCGGGATCGTCCAGTCGCCGGGCGCGGACTGCGTGATGCCGAGCAGCCGCGTGAGCGGAACATTGAAGACGCTGAAGCCGTAGATTTCGCCGATGCAAAGATGCACCGCGAGCGCGGCTGGCGGCACGAGCCAGCGCGTGAAGCCGGGCCGGGCGACGGAACGTTCGCGATCGAGGAATTGCATGGAAAAATGGTTACGGCGTTGGCGCTTGCTTGCCATCGGGGCCCGGCACGTCGTGCGTCACGTCCACGATGGATTCGCACGCGCCTGCGCAGCGAGCGGCTGCAAATCCACGCTTGGCCACGAGCGGGGCCGGTTCCGCATGAAGCACCGCGAGGGCGCACAACAGGAGCGTGAGGAGAACGCGCATGCCCGCGATGATGCACCGCGCCGCCGCACGGACGAGCGGAAATGATGCCCCCCCTACGACTGCTCACAAACAATCCGATCCCGGAAGAAGCAGGCCGGCGATGAGCGCGGCGACGGCGAGCGCGGCGACGGCGAGCGCGGCGACGGCGAGCGCGGCGACGATCACGAAGCTCCTGTCGCGCGACGCTGCCTTTTCAGGATCAACCTTCGCAGGCGAGGCGTTGGAAGAAATGGTCACGCCCACCGGCGCGGATTTCGTCAGCTCGGCCATCGTGGGCAGATCGGGGATGCCGGCGCTTTGCGCGGTGAGGAGCGCCTTCCAGTCGGCAGCGGGAAGCTCGACGCCCGCTTCGCCGTCGGCTGCGCTCTCCTCGCCCTCATGAAGGGAACCGCCCGCGAATCGAGCTAATTCTAAATAGCTGTCAAGATGAGACTATGTGTGGCATGGGTGCTGCATGCCCCGAAAACCACAAATCGATCCTTCGGCAGTCAAACGCGCACAGGTCGCCGCGGACGCGGCCTCCACCATCGAAGAACTCCGGCGTGCCCAAGCCGTTTTGCTCCCGGCCCTGCTGGGGGCAACCTTGGAGCAGACCGCCTCCGCGCTGGGGGTGGGACGGGCCACGGTTCCAAGGCTGCAGGCTGCTTTCCGCCAACGCTCCGCAAGCCGGGGCCCGGCTCCGGCCCGCAACTGGGGTGGACGGCGCAATGTCTGGATGACACTCGATGAGGAGCGGGAATTTCTCGCCCCATGGCTCAAACTCGCCATGGCCGGGAGCCTGCTGGTGGTATCACCCGTGCGTGCTGCGCTGGCTGCGCGCGTGGGCCAACCGATCAAGGCGTCGCTGGTTTACCGGATGCTGGCGCGTCACGGCTGGCGCAAGGTGGCCCCTGGCACCCGGCACCCCAAGAGCAACCCGGAGGCGCAGGCGGACTGGAAAAAAAACTCCCCGAAGCGCTGGCAGCCCTCTTGAAGCCGGAGGAGGTCCGGGGCCGAAGGGTCCGGCTGATGTTCCAGGACGAAGCGCGTTTCGGGCGCATGGTGCGCATTCGCCGCTGCTGGGCGCCGAGCCCGGCGCGCCCCGTGGTGGACAATGGCTACGAACGCGAGTTCACGTACGTGTATGGAGCCGTCAGCCCGCTCGAAGGCGAGCACGACTGGATGCTCTGCTCGAAAATGGACACCGGACGCATGGGCGAATTTCTCGCCCAAGTCAGCGCGGCCCATCCCGAGGAATTCATGCTCATGATCGTGGACGGGGCCAGTTCGCACGTGGCCAAAGCCCTGGTGGTGCCCGAGAACATCCGGCTGCACCGGCTCCCGGCCTACGCGCCGGAACTCAATCCGCAAGAACACCTCTGGGACGAACTACGTGAGAAGGAATTCCCCAACCGGGTCTTTGCAGACATGGCCGGAGTGCTCAGCCAACTTCAGCAAGGCCTGCCCCGCCTCGCCAAAGATCCCGAACGGATCAGAAGCATCTGCGCCTGGCCCTGGATTCTTGGACTCAACTTGAACGCTAATTAGAATAAGGCAGCGCCGTCGGCGTCGGATTCTCCCCAAAGCCCCCTCCCTTCCTCTTTCCCAAGGAAGCCCGGCCGCACCGCGCCCGTTAGCCTTGCCTTCCATCTTCGCCTAAGTCGCCGGCGGTGTCGGCACGGGCTCGGTCTCGTGAATCCGCCCATAGTCCACCTGCAGCCTGCCGTTCCCCAGTTCCTCGTAGATGTCCACAAAGCGCTCGCCCCAGCGCAGCTCGCTGCACGAGTAATCCCGCTCACTCTGCACCGTCGCCGCCATCACCGTCTCCACGGAGGTCACCTCGGCGAGGAAGAACGCGTCGCTCGCCGCGAGCGTCTCGGCAGTCTCGCCATGCAGCGGGCTTTGCTCGTCAATCGTGTGGCGAATCGTCAGCGCCGCCGGGAAGCGCGTCATGCGCTCGGGATACACCTTCAGCTCGTGGAAGCGCCGCACATCCCCGCCTTCGAGCACCTTCTCGTCCCTGGAAAAGACGAGGCTGAAATGCGCATCCACCATGCTCGTGTGCCGCAGGTTCGCCACGCGGAACATCAAAGTGGGACGCCCGTCATGATTCCCGATCACGAGCGACTTGCTGAAGACAATCCGCGCCGTCGGTCGCGAGAAACGCACGAAGATGAGCCCCGTGATCACGGCGAGCCACACCATCCCGAGGAAAATCTCCACCGTCACCACGATGTGCCCATAGAGCGTGGCGGGAAACATGTGGCCGTAGCCCACCGTGGCCAGCGTCTCGACGCTGAAGAAAAACGCCGCCCAAAAGGAGCCCGCCTGCATCTCTCCGATCGCACCGGGGCTCACGAGATAGAGCACCGCGAAAACCGTATTGATCACGAGATAGCTGCCGAGCAGGAAGAGCGAAAACTGCGGCCAGCTCAGCGAGAGCACCCAGTGGTAGCTGTCGCGCCAGTCACGCGGCGCCGCATTGATCTTGAGAAACTCGATGCTTCCAGAGCGGACCGGAATGGGAGCGCGGCGTTTTGGCATGGGTCGGGTCTGAAGTGAAAAAGTGGGCCGGAATGGTGATGCTTATCGCTGCTTGATCGCTGCTGGCGATGAGCACGGGCGGCTCTGCCGCACTATCATGGCGCCTCCGCCTGTCAGCGAACAAAATCCAAGGCTGACGCAATTCCGCCCTCTGGCAGCATCGGCCCCTCGTCCTGCGCGGACATTTCTCCCCGTCCCCGCGTCTCCTCGTCTCCAAGTCTCCCGGTCTCTTCTTCGCCACACTCCGGCAGCCCTTCCGTTTCTTCGTGAAAGAGGTCGCCCTCGACCTTTCACCCGGCGGCGGGAAGCTCGACGCCCGCTTCGCCGTCGGCTGCGCCCTCCTCGCCCTCATGAAGGAAACCGCCCGCGAGGGAAGCTGAGCGGCTTACTTCCTTTTGATTAACTCCCCTTCTCGGCGGCTGCCTGAACTGCTCGGTGCTCATTTTCGGTTTCGGCGAGAGTTTTCTCAAAAAGCGCCTTCAATGCACCTTTTGTTTTCGTGCTCTTGTAGAATTCTTGTCGACGCTCGAAAGCCTTCTTGAAAGTAGAAACAAGGTCTTTAGGAATGACCCTCGTCTCGTGTTTAACCATACGTTGCCTGAGATGAAAAAATAAAATTTCGATCGAGGAGATTGATTTGGTCTTTTCTAGAAATCGGTCTATTTCAATCAACGATTCCGGATCCGCAATGTCGCTTAAAAGAAGGATCAACAACAGCTCCTTAAAATCGTTCTTCGTCTGTCGCACACAGACTTTGATTGCTTCGCAAAGAGCTTGGTTTCCTAACGCCGCCGCCATGAAACCTTGCCCGGACCATGTCACCAAGTATGCAACGACCGTCCGAAAATCCTCATCTTTGATTTTCGCGTGCGCGAGATCGATTAGTGCAAAATTAGTCTGGATATGAAGATCCAAAATCCGATCAAGAAAATGAGTTTTTTCCTTACCGTCTATGTCTTCGAGATTTTTAAATATACTATAAAATGCGCTCAGGCTTGAAATCCGCGTCGAAATCTCGTCCAGTGAAATATTAGTACCTTGGCGGATCAGCTTTCGGCGTTTTGCTGGAACCGCCGAGCGCTTCCGTTCGTATTGGTCGTCCATCGCTTCGTAGTCGACCTTCTTGTCAAGGTCTCCAGAGGCAATGCTATCAGGTGTTACACCTTCCTCAAAGCCAGGCGCAATGAGATCTTTGATGTGTTCGTCAAGAGCCTTCAAATCTCTTTCTTCTGGCTCAGGAAACCGCGCCTCAATCGCTCCAAGAAGGCGCTTTCCAAGAGCACAATTGTCCCGCTTCATCCCCGCAAAAAGCGCCAGTGCGTACGTTAGTCGCACACATTGTTCCAGAGTAGTAGCAAACTCCAATTCTGCGAGATTACCCGCAAGAATTGCGCGTGCCAAATAATAGTCAAGGAAGACAAAATGAACAAATTCGATGTTTTCCTCCCTCACAATCAGTATTCCGGAGCGAATAAGCCCACTCAAGATTAAATCAGCGTCAAATGCTAAGAGCTTACCCGCAAATCGCTCGGCAATAATCTGCTTAACTTGCACTGGAGACAGAAAATCAGCATTCTGACGCAACATAGCCTCAGCAATCCGGTCAAGAATCTGTTGCCGGTAGTATTTCGTATCCGTGGGCGGATTCTCGCTGGTACCAATACGGCTCTCCTCGATCTGCTCCAGAAGACGCAGGAACGAGATGCCAGAAATGGCTCCCCCCGCCTTTGCGAGGAGGCTCATGTATAAGCTTACGGTAGTCGGCGTCGCTGGAAGGTCATATTCTTCCAAGCTGCGTCGAACTGACTCATATACGAGATTCACATCAATTCCGGTCTTTTCAAACAAGCGCACGGCCATTTCCCGAATTTTGCTTGGACCTCAAGGTTGGATTGCATAAAAGTTAATGTGTTTGCATGATTCCGCTTGAGCAAGCGTCTCAGCAACAAAGACACCGCTGAGCGCAAGAAGAAAAGACCATCCCTTCTGGCCGCACAGTTCCTGAATCATTGCGACAGTCGCTTCTGTGTCAGACCTGATGTCGTCAACAATTAGGCGGAGCAATGGTAGGTCTCCTTCGCCCCCGGTGACTCCGGTGAGCTTAACGATCACGTCAATAATCGTCGCAGAAGTTATAGGTTTCGGAATCCGTGAAAGGCTTAAGTACAGACAAGCGGGCACCGCGTCACCATTGTCTTCCAGCGATGAATTGGTATTCTCTTCACTGGCAAGAGACTTGAGGAGGATCGATTTTCCTGAATCCGCTGGTCCGAAAACAATCGCGTTCGCTTTTAGCAGATCGCTCAAGGCAACGGCTCGTCGATCCAATATGCGTTTCCCTTTGCTGAGCGTGAACGGGAAAAGCTTCGGCGTCACAATGACCGGATTAGTCGTGCCTTGAAGTATTGAGAGTTCCTGGCGGATTTCTTGTTGAAGCTCATTTCCCGTGTCAGCAAGGCGCTGAATCGCAAGCGAGTGCGAAGGAAAAAGGGATCGAGAAAGGGGTAGGTTAAATGGAAACTCTCCTTCGTCAGCATGGTCGGTATCTTTTGCGAAAACATCACGTTTTCTGACGTATTTGAAGTACCGGGCTACAAGCCTCCGCTGAGCGATGTCGGCTTCATACACATGGAAGCCGTCTTCTACTTGTTCTCGAATTTTTCCATCAAAAAATGCGCGCCCTGTGAACACTAGTGTTTCGGAGGAAGGAGTTAGTTGGTATTCCGATTCAGGCTGATGTAGGTGGCCGGTGAGGATAACGTCAAACGTGCGAGCCAAGTCACCTAAACTCAGTTTGGCTTCTGCCGAGTGATACCAATCGAATGGATGATGGCAAAGGGCGATCCGAAGATGAGCAGACTTCAGAGTCTCGACAGCGTCACTAACTTGTCGTTCTGTTAGAAATAGATGATTTTTGTCGTTGTCGTCTACGCAAAGCCAGGCAGAATTTAGAGCCGCTACCCCTACTCTGATTCCGCGGATTGAGAACAAACGGGTGTGCGCATTTTCAGCCGAAATTTGGCTTGTTACGATTGAAGAGCCCGCACCCGGAAAGAACGATTGCGCGAAGGAAAAGAAATTCTTTAGGCGGGGAGAGCGCTCCTTGAGTAACAGGTTTTCAGCATCCCGGGTCTGCGACAGACTGCGCGCCAATTCGTTTTGGGGGGCCGTTACCAGGTCTCTTTCGACGTCATGGTTACCAGGTATGAGAATGAAGTGTTTTGGCTGCACATGAAGGCAGTTCGCCAAAGGAAGCAGGACAATTTTCTCAAATAACTCGTACTCGCCTTTCGCTCCCGAGAAGGCAATATCTCCTGTGACTACCACGATGTCGGGCTTCAGAGCTTTCGCGGTAGCAAATTTTATGAATGCGTTCACACGACGCTTCACATCGTCCGCATGCTTGCCTCTAATGTGAATATCGGTCAGATGAAGAATAGTGATAGGAACAGCCATGATTTGGTTTGGAATGGTCTAAATTTTTCGAGAACGGACTAAAAGAGGGGCATCGGAACAGATTCGTTGCCACCGAGTTCAGACTGGCCGCGTACGGTGATGCGCTGGCTGTCGGCGACCGGAACGAAGAGAGTCCCCTCCTTCGGTGATGACGTCCACCTTGCCCGCGATGTTGCGGGTGAAGGCGTGGAATTGCGTTTGCGCGGGGTCGATGTGCCGGAGGGTGAGCCGGAAGGGTTAGAGACTTGGAGAATGGGAGACGGGGAGCGGCGGAGTCGCCGTGCGGGCCATTGCTGCAGGGCGGCTGATGCTGCGCTGCCGGTGGTTGTCTCGTGTCTCATACCGCGTGGGAGGGTGGTTTTCGCCGCGGAGGGTGCGGGGCGGGGCTGCGCGTGGCGAGGAAGAAATGCAGGACTTGGAGACGAGGGGATGAGGAGAACCGGAGGATGCAGCCCTCTGTCAGCGCTTCTTCTTGCCGTAGGCAGGCGGGTGTTCCCGCAGCACCCAATCCCCGGCACCGGGCATGAGTTGCACGATCTTCCCGTCCCGGATCCCATGGAGCGGAGTATTCGTGCGCTCGGCCACTTCGCGCGCGCGTTTTGCGGCGCGCATGAGCGCATTGTCGGCCTGCTGTATCCAAGTCTGCTTCGTCTTCATGACGGGTCGCTGCTGGCGAGCAGCAGCGGGCTGTCTCCTGCATGATCATAGTGCCGCCATGCGTCGGCGAGCGATTTGGAGAGATTCAGAAAGTTCCGCCTTCCCGCAGTGAAGCGGCGGCGGATCACCGGCTCCGGAATGTCGTGCCCGCCTTGCGCCACGCGGTCTGCCACACGCCCGATTGCCAGTTCGACGCTCGGCGGTTCGAGGAAGAAGATCGCCACGCGATAGCCGGCCTTTTTCCAGCGGGGAATCATCTGCGCGTAGCTGCGCCCGCTCAGCGTCGTCTCGATGGCAAAGCTCTCGCGGCGTCTCACGCTGTCGGCAATCATCTGCAGCATGATGCGTCCCGCGCGCCGGGCCGCCGCCTCCGGGCGGAGGGGCGAGAGGCCCACGGCAATGAGGTCCGCATTGATGAATGTGGGTCAGTTCGCCTCCTGCGGAAGAAACTCCCGCGCAAAGGTGGTCTTCCCCCGCCCCGTTCGGCCCGGCGATGATGATGATGTCCCTCATCGGGCGCGGATGGCGCGGCGGTGATGGAATTGCCCGCGGCAAACGCCGCCGCTTGATTCACCAAGGCGATGAAGAAGACTTGGCGACTCGGGGACTTGGAGAGGAGGAGTGAAAGGGATTTCCGCGGACTGGATGGGTGGAACGCGACCTCCGGGCGCGTTGGCGGTGAGGGAAACGCGCCCGGAGGTCGCGTTCCACCGGATTGCGGCCATCGGGACGGCAGGCTCCGGAGTCTCAGCCGGGATTCTCGGCGGATTCTCGGAAGGCGGCAAGGTGGAGCGCGTCGCTCCGCGCGCGCTTCCTCGGATGGAAGGCTGGTTTTTCCACCCTCACCGAAACGCGCGACGGAGCGACGCGTTCCACCCCATGAGCAACTGGGATGACCCTCCACGACTTGGGACGACTTTTTCTGGGATGCACCGGATGCGCCGGTGCTGCCCCTTCAGCGTTTTGTCTTCCTTTGAATGCAATACCCAGGGCCTTTGGCCCTCAATGCAGCATCGTTTTCACCGAATCTGCATCGCCTTCAAAGCGCGTGACAGAGCCTACTCCCGCGGCGGATTGATCTCGCGGGTTGTCGCGCCGTTCGTGTCGCTGAGGATCAGGATCGCGAGCTTCTCGACTTCGTTCAGCTCGGCGGGCTTGAGCATCTGGTAGTCGAGGCCGTTGGCGGGCGGGGCTTCGTGGCCGCGCTGCACCGCGTGCATCCCCGCAGTGCCGTTCAGGCTCGCGTAGTCGAAGCGTCCGCGCAGGTCCGTGTAGCCGTCCTTGAAAAATCGGACGGTGCCGTTTTTCAGGCGCGCATAGACTTTCACGTAGGCCTTGCCCACGGCCTTGTCGTTCGATGAGTCGCGCGCTTCGAGGCGTCCGTAATTTTCCGCGACGGTGAGCTTGAGCGTGTTGGCGTGATACGCGTGCGCCTTGCGCTGGCCGGCTCCGACGATCTCGATGAGCACGTTTGCCTTCGCAAACTCCGCGGGCAGATCGATCGAGGCCGCATCCTTGCCCTTCGGCAATTCCTCCCGCACGGATTTGCTCGGCTTCACGATGCTGAAGCGGCCCGCGTCCTGGCTCACGAACGGATTGCTGCTGAAAGAAAATTCCGCGTCCATCAGGTAGTAGTTGATCGTCACGTCGCCGAGATTCTTCCACGTCAGCGCGATGGCCTTGTTTTCCACCTTGAAGTCGAATCCCGGCTCGGTCGCCGCGAGTTCGCCCTGCTGTTTTTCGCGATCGGGTTTGTCTCCTTTCTCTGGCTTCACCGCCTTGCCCTCGATCTCGTCGAGCTGCGTCGTCACTTCGGTGAAAAGTTTCTGCCAGCGCGCGACCGGGAAGTCGGCGTATTTCGACGCGATGCCGCGCGCGTCGGCGAGGTTGCCCTCGTAGAAATCCGCGTAGCAGCGGAGGTAGTCGTGTTGGATTTGCGTGGGCAGCGCCTTCGCATCAATCGGGCGGAAACGCGTGAGAGCCTCTTCCACGCGGTCCTGCAAGAAGAGGTAATACGACACGCTCATGTTGTCCGCGGCGTCGAGCTGCGGCTTGTGCGCGAGGACGTTCAGCAGGCCGCGATACTGGCCGAGCACGGCGGGATTCGCGATGCGCCAGTCGCCGCCGAGGCGGTGTGCGCGCTGGTTCACGAGCGGCGAATATTCGAGGTGCTCGTATGAGCGCCGCTCGATCGGATCGAGCAGGATGAGCTTACTCGAAAGCCACGGCCCGCACTGGCGCACAAACTGATCCTTGTGCTTGAGCCATTCGCGCAGCGCCGCGGTGTCGTTGTGGACGAGCGCGTAGCTGTAGATCGTCTCGTTCCAGATGTGATGTCCGCCGAGGAACGCGGTGAGCTTTTTGAAAAACGCCGCGTCGTGACAGCGCCACGCGATGCGCGTGAGGTTGAGCGATGCGAGGTTGTTCTGCCCGAGGAATGTGAAGACGTCGTCCGCGCTGCCGTATTGCGAAATGTAGTCCCACGACGACTTGTCCACCTGCGTGAGCTTGCCGACGACATTGAACTCGAACGCCTTCGCCGCAGCCGCCGACGTGTTCGCGACGGCGACATTCACCGGGAAGTGCGGGAACTTCACGCCAGCCTTCGCGCTCACCGCGGGGAAGTAGAAGTAATACTCGAACGTCTTCGTCGTGTAGGGCTCCAGGCGCACGTAGCGCGAATCGGTCGCCTTGCTGCCCACGACCGGCACTGCGCCGAGCGGGATTTGCAGCAGCACCTCCGCCTTCACGGGCGCGCTCGTCGGGTTCGTGACGACTGCATTCGCGCCATAGACGACACCCGTGAGAAATTCGTCCGTCACGTATTTTTCAAACTTCTCATTCCCCTGCTGCCGGTAACGGTCGCCCTGACGGAAGAAGCTCTGCGAGACGAGCAGTTCGCCCTGCCCGGCCTTCGCGGCGGCGGCGGGTTTGATCTCCTTGTGGAATACGATGAGCGGTCCGCCCGCGGTGAGCGTGAGCTGTCCGCCGTCGGCCTTCGTCGTGTGCTTCGGCGCGTCGAACGGCAGGTCGAGCACGGCGAGCGCGAGCATCATCTCGCTGAAATTGCGGCTCGCCTCCGCGACGTGCGGCGAGACGAACGGCGTCTTCACGCCCGACGCGACGTGCGCGGCGTAGTCGCGCCAGAATGCGTTCACCGGCACGAGCGCGGCGTTTTGATCCGTGATGCGCAGGCGGTAGTAGTTGTTCTCCGCCCACTCCTTCGTCGCGCCGATCTGCCGGTAGTAGGCACGCACCGCCGCACGATTTTCCCCTGCGACATCGCCTGCGAAATATCCCCAGTGCTGTCCCTTTTCATCGCCATCTGCCTCAGCGCGACCGGATTTATCGAGAGCCTGCCGGCGGGCTTCCGCCTGGTTCAGCACGTCGCGCAATGCGGGCTTGTCGTCACCGAGTTCCTTCTTCGCGTCTGCGAGCCGGTCCATCTCGTCAGAGCGAAGCGAGAGACCGCGCGCCTTCTTCTCTCCTGCAACGCGGCCGAGTTGGTCCGCCGCAGCCTTCTTCGCCATCGGGGTATTCGAGGACAAGGATATGTTACCAGCAGCACCAGCATACGTCGGCACCGGATGCGGAGCATCCGCCGCAGGCGCGGGTTTACGAGGAGCGAGCGCGGACTTCGGAGCAGCCGCGTGCTCCGCTTTGGCGCGTTCCTCCCGGAAACCCGAGACGAGCGAAACATCGCCCTCGGCCAATTCGAGCGCACGACCGCGGAGGCCGGTTTCAAAAAGCACATCGAGCCGCTCGGGATCGGGCGGCAGCAGCTCCCATTTCTCGCGCAGATTCCGCGCGAGATTCGCCGCCTCGTCCGGCAGACGCTGGCCGAGCAGTGCGCGCTCGGCGGCGTTCAATTTTTCAAAGGCCCACGGATCGAGGTACGGCTTCACGTCGTTGCCGAGCAGGAAGTCATCCATGAAGGTCTTGTCCTTCTTGTTCGCGAGATACGGCTTGATGACCTTCTCGAAAAACGCGGGGTCTTTGCGCGCGAGGAAAAGGTTCAGCTCGTGGCAGGCAAACTCGGAATACTTCGCGCGCCTCTCGTCGTCCTTGAGCTTCGGCCACTGGAGCACCCACGCGAATTGCGCGAGGTTCGCATCGTGGCTCAGCGTCGTGAAAAGCGCGTGGATGCCGCCGAGCGTGTCGTAGGATTCCATGTCACTCGTGAGGATGTCCGCGAGCGTGAGCGTCTTGCCGTTTGCGAGCACGGTGACTTCCTTCTTCTGCGTGAATGGCGTGGCCGGATCGAGATTCCTCGCGAGCCGCACGTCGGTGAATTTCGTTGGCACTTCCGATGCCTCGCCAATCGGATTTGCTCTGCCGAAAAGGCCGATACTACCTCAACATCTCAGAATCCTACTACAATACCCACCGGAAACACTCCTCCCTCGGATACAAAACCCCAGCCTTTTTCGAGGCTCACCTCCACTCCATCAACTAAACAATTGTTGGTCCAGAAATCCGTTGCATCTCACACGACCTCCCGCCGTCTAGTGTTTCGGCGGGCGCTGACGCTTTGGCGCGGCAAATTTGAAGTGTAAGCTCCAAATACGGCTACGCTATTTGTTGCCCGGCACTAGAGATGCTGGTTGCGCGGAAATCTGGCGCTCCGCAATTCTCACCTGTTCTATGAGAGATTGAATCTGTTGTCTGTAGGTTGCAGAAACCTGTGTCCAGTGCTGTTCCTCGCTCGCCGTAAAGAAATTTTTCTCAGAACTGGCCTCCGTCCTCGCTCGCTTCCGCTCATTTTCCGTAACCTTCGGAGCCAACGCTGCCATGGGGCGCTTCGTATGTGAATTACGAAATGCAATAACCTGCTTCTCGCGTTCATCCATGATTGTGGCAAGGGCCCCTGTAACGGCGAGTGCCCGTTGATGAATGACTTGCTTTTCCGCCGGAGCTTTGCTGGCCTCACTGCGTAGCTGCTGGTCAAATTGCGTTAGCTGCGTGCGTGTTTGAACCGGCAGACTTCCTTTACCAAGAGGGGCGAGAATGCTGTCGAGAAGAGCGCCCGCAAAGGTGGAGACTTGCTCAGAAGGTAGTTGGCCCGCAGCGGGGGGGGCTGCGGATGGAGGCGCAGCGCCTTGTCCTGCTCCGCCTTTGTGTTTCTTGGCAGCGAGAGAGGGGAGGGTGAGAGCCAACATTGCAAATAGCGTGATGATGGGGATAGCTTTCATTTGAGTCGGGATTTCTTATTTGGGTTCTTGCCCACGGCTTTTCTCCCCCCCCGCCTCAGTTCCGCAAGCGCAATCTTCACTTCATTTCGGGCTTGATGGAATCCCGCACCGAATTCTTGGCCGTGGATAATCCGACCGCAACCCGTCTCACGCTGTATATTCTCGCGGCAGTCGTAGAGAATGAAGCCCTCGCCATTTCCGCACGCACCAAAGCGGCCCTCGCCGCACCATCGGCGAAGAGCTTCAGAAAATATTCGCGCACGAGCGGCTCGTCGTTGCCGATGGGCTGTGCGCCGGGGAGCGCCTCGGCGAGGTCCGCGCCGAGGTCCGCGGGGTTTTCCTCATTGCTCCGCTTTTCAAGCCACTTCGGGTTCACGTAGTCGAGCTGACGCGGCAGCTTGAGGTATTCGATGAAGCGCGCACGATCATACAGGCCCTTCTTCCGATCGTGATCGAGGCGGCGATAAAGGATGTGCGCCTTCACCGAATTGAACGCCGGAGGCAGCGTCTTCGCATACGCCCACACCCGGTCGAGCCACGCCTCGCGCGCGGCTGCATCGAACTGCACATCCGCATCCGCGCCCGGCGCAAGCTTGCGCAACCTTGTGAAAACGAATGCCTCCTCCGTGACCAGCACCGGGATCGCCTTCGCGAGCACATCGAGCTGCGCGGGCAGCAACGCGCGGTGAATCGCAAGCCCGCCGAAGCCGGATGACTCCTCCGATTTCAAATCCGCGATGATCAGCTCGGGCAGGTTCCGCACATCGGGCCGCTGCAATCGCTCGATCAATGCGCGCCGCTGCTGCACCGTGAGCAGCACCTTGTTTGCGACGAGCGACTCAATCGCGGTGTCGGAAAACACCGAGAGGTCGCCGTTGTTGGCGAGCGCATTTTTCTCGAACACGTCGCGCGCGATGCGCTTCGGATCGAGCACGGCGGGCAGCGCCGGCTTCTTGTCGCGCACCTCCTGTTGGTGGTTGAACTGCACGCCGAGACGCTCCTTCAAATACGCGAGCGTCTTCTGCGGCGACGCGTCGTAGTCGAGCAGCGCCGCGCGGTTTTCGATCACGCGCCGCCGCTGGCTCTCGTTCGGGAAACGCTTCTTCCACTGCTCGAGGATGTCCACGAGCTTCGCCGCATTCCGCGTGTTTTGAAAATGCAGCGCGTGGAAAAAATAGTAGTCCTCGCTGCCAGGGACGAGTTCGCCGAGCACCTTCTCGCGATCCGGCGCGAGCGCGAATTTCTCGATGAAGCCGACCTCATTTTCACCCCAGCACACGACCGGGAAAACGATGGAGGTCAGCGCGGCGAGGGCGACGGGGAGGCA
>Ga0114966_10002254_pt1 | contig 17271 bp, 14 predicted proteins | sample M_130207_XF_Meta_FD_87029 | JGI IMG/M metagenome (GOLD analysis project Ga0114966, IMG submission 87029) | Freshwater microbial communities from Lake Montjoie, Canada to study carbon cycling - M_130207_XF_MetaG | ecosystem: Environmental > Aquatic > Freshwater > Lake | place: Lake Montjoie...
GATGAATAAGATTCGTTTTTTTTCAGACATTCCGTTTGGGGTTTAACTCAGTACAAAGTTTGAGTGTGCGAAGGTACGTAATACTAAGCACTTTAAGAAACGACAAAAAAGGGGAATAAATAAGCCCTTCCAGCCTCATTTATAGACATTTGGTTGTAAATTGCAGAGTATTGAATTAAATCTTAATTAATGGGTAAACTTCTAAAAATAGCCTTCTTTTTTTTCATAGGCATATTGTTGATTTGGTGGAGTTTACATAAAATTCCTCCTCAGCAGTGGGATAAATTCAAGCTATCCTTACAACATTCCCGATTTTGGATCATAATTCCTGTATTTTTTTTATTGGGCTTATCCCATTTTTTACGTGCTTTAAGATGGCGTTTAATTATGGAACCTCTGGGCTATAAGCCAGGTATCATGAACACCTATTTAGCAGTACTTATTGGTTATTTAGCCAATTTGGCTATTCCTCGTTTAGGAGAAGTATTAAAATGTACCCTCCTTTCAAAATATGAAAAAGTACCTGCAGATAAAATAGTAGGAACCATTGTTGCAGAACGCGCCTTTGATGTTTTTTGTTTGGGACTTGTTTTTTTACTAGCCCTAACTTTACAATTTAGTGTTATTCAAACTGGATGGAATCAATTACGAACAGCACCAGTAGCAGGAAGCGGCGCTCCCAATCACACACAACTCATTATAGCAATTATTGCAGGGGGTATAGTTATTATGATTGTTTTATTTATAGCTTTTAAAAATAAATTAAAGAAGGTCATAGAAAGTATAAAAAATATATTTTGGGGTGTTTGGGCAGGAATTATGAGTGCAACAAAATTAAAAAAACACAATTTATTTTTCGTTTACTCTTTTGGTATTTGGTTTTTATATTTGTTTGCCACTTATATTGGTTTGTATGGCACAATAGGTACAGAAAGTTCATTCGCAACTGCTATAAGTTGTTTGGCCTATGCTAGCATTGGCATGATCATTACTCCTGGCGGAATTGGTGCTTACGCCTATTTTATGGCAAAAGTACTTGAGCTCAATGGAATTGATTACACATTAGGACTCGCTAATGGAACGCTCCAATGGTTTTCTCAGTTTTTAATAGTTTTAGTTTTGGGCGGACTTAGTTTAATAATACTTCCAATTATAAATAAACAAACTAAATAGCATGCGTGCAGTATCATTGATACAACAAAAAATTAAAACGATTGTGGAGGCGAAGGCGCAAATCAATGCTTGGAAAGTAACTGGAAAAACTTTTTCATTCACCAATGGCTGTTTTGATATTTTACATCCTGGTCATCTATTTTCATTGGCCCAAGCTGCAAAAGAAGCCGACTTTTTAGTGGTGGGATTAAACAGCGATCAAAGTGTTCAAAAGCTTAAAGGTCCCACTAGACCCATTAACAACACTCAAAGCAGGGCCATTGTTCTTGCCAATTTACTGGTGGTAGACATGGTGGTTATTTTTGAAGAAGATACTCCACTAGATTTAATAAAAGCACTTATGCCGGATGTCATGGTCAAAGGAGGCGATTATACCATTGAACAAATTGTGGGTGCCAAAGAAGTCATTGCTCATGGGGGAAAAGTAATTATCAACCCCATCGTAGAAGGTTTCTCTACCACACAACTGATTGAAAAAATAAAAAAATAATTGTGCTTGCTTTTTAGTTAGTGCTTGATTGATTACAACCCTTACATTTAAAAATATTATGGCTATGCAATTTTTACAATCCTTACAAATACAAAAAGAAAACGAAGGAAGTTCCACAGGAACTATTTGGCAAAAGAGTAAGGGACAAAAAATAACCTCCTACTCTCCAGTAGACAATCAAGAAATTGGAGCCGTTATTAGCACCGACCAACAAGCTTATGAAAAAATAATCAACACTGCCCAATCTGCATTTCAAGAATGGAAAAAATGGCCAGCACCAAAAAGAGGCGAAATTGTAAGACAATTAGGAGAAGCTTTAAGAAATGATAAAGAAGCATTAGGTCAATTGGTAAGTTATGAGATGGGAAAAAGCTTACAAGAAGGTTTAGGAGAAGTTCAGGAAATGATAGACATCTGTGATTTTGCTGTGGGCTTATCAAGACAATTGTATGGATTAACCATGCACAGCGAACGTCCTTTACATAGAATGTATGAACAATGGCATCCATTGGGTATTGTAGGTATTGTATCTGCATTTAATTTTCCTGTAGCTGTATGGAGTTGGAACGCTGCTTTAGCATGGGTATGCGGCAATGTGACGGTATGGAAGCCAAGTGAAAAAACACCATTGTGTGGCAATGCCATTCAACATATTGTAGCTAAAGTTTTTAAAGCCAATCAAGTTCCAGAAGGTGTCAATAATTTAATACAAGGCGGAAGAGAAGTGGGTGAATGGATGAGTCATGATATAAGAATTCCTCTAGTCTCTGCCACTGGATCTACAAGAATGGGAAAAGAATTAAACCAAGCGGTAGCTGCAAGATTAGGTAAAACCATATTAGAATTAGGCGGAAACAATGCGATTATTATTTCGGAACACGCCGACTTAGATATGTCACTCGTGGGTGCTGTTTTTGGAGCAGTAGGTACCGCAGGACAAAGATGTACCAGTACTCGCCGATTAATTATTCATGAAAAAATATATGATACATTTGTTGCCAAATTAGTGAGTGCCTATCCACAAATAAAAATAGGTAACCCATTGGATGCAACTATACATATGGGTCCATTGATTGACAAAGCTGCAGTAAAAATGTATTTAGATGCTATAGCCGCTTGCAAAAAAGAAGGCGGCAAATTTATTGTAGAAGGTGGCGTTTTAGAAGGGGCTGGATTTGAAAGTGGATGCTATGTTAAACCATGTATCGCCGAAGCACTCCCCCAGTATGCGATGGTTCAGCATGAAACATTTGCGCCCATTTTATATGTAATGAAATATACTACAATTGAAGAAGCCATTGCTATTCAAAATTCCGTTCCACAAGGTTTATCTTCTGCGATCATGACTTTAAACATGAGAGAATCCGAATTGTTTTTATCTACCTTAGGAAGTGATTGCGGTATCGCCAATGTAAATATTGGAACCAGTGGTGCCGAAATAGGCGGCGCTTTTGGTGGAGAAAAAGAAACAGGAGGAGGAAGAGAAAGCGGAAGTGATGCTTGGAAAGCATACATGCGCAGGCAAACCAATACCATCAACTGGGGCAATCAATTGCCTTTGGCACAAGGAATAAAATTTGATTTATAAATTTTATTCCTATTTATGAAACGAGTGCTATCTATTCTCTTTTTTTTATTCATCAAAATAATTTCTTGGAGTCAGTCGACAAAAAATTGGCATTGGAAAGATTATGAAAAAGACAGTGTCCATGGAATAAGCTTACAAAAAGCTTACCAATTATTAGCAACTTACGCTATACAACCTAGTCCAATAATTGTGGCTGTAATTGATGGTGGAATTGATACCAATCATATCGAATTAAAAAAAATACTCTGGACTAATCCAGCAGAAATTCCCAACAACTATATTGACGATGATCACAATGGCTATGTAGATGATATACAGGGCTGGAATTTTTTAGGTGGAAAAGATGGACAAAATATAAATAAAGCCGATGCAGAAAAAACAAGAATTTATCATCAATATAAAAGCCAATTCGAAAATAAAGTAGTGGATACTCTTTCATTGAATAAGGTTCAAAAAAAACAATTTACTCTTTGGCTGGAAGTAGCTAAAGACATGGAGTTTTCGGATCAAGAGGCAGCCAATTTACAATACATCACCATGGCAATGAATGCGCTTAAAAAAATTGGCGCAACCATTATTAAAGACATGGGCGATTCTAACTTTAGCGCTGAAAAATTAGCACCTTACCAACCCATGGGAAGAATTGCGTTAGAAGCTAAAGCTGCTTTTTTAAGAACTGTAAATATTTTAGGCATTGATAAAGAAATCTCCTTCCCTGAAATCATCAATGATTTAAAAGACTACATTGATGGTAAAGAAAGATTGGCCAATGCAAAACAGTCCATGCTTTCTACGATTAGAGAAGACATCATTAAAGATCATTATTCAGATTTTTCGGATCGATATTATGGCAATAATGATATTACAGGGCCTAATGCAAGGCATGGCACGCATGTAGCAGGCTTGGTAGCCAGTTTACCTGATAGTAGTTGGCATGTATCCCAATTGTATCCACCACTAAAGATTATAACCATAAGAGCTGTCCCTGATGGCGATGAATATGATAAAGACATTGCACTAGGCATAAGATATGCCGTCAACAATGGGGCTAAAATTATCAATATGAGTTTTGGTAAATCTTATTCTCCCGAACAAATTTGGGTAGATAGCGCTATAAGATTTGCAGCAGAAAAAGATGTACTCATTATTCATTCTGCAGGAAATGAGTTCTATAATTTGGATCAAAAAAATGTATATCCCAATCCCTATTCCAGTATCCTTAATGACTCTGCAAAAAATATCCTCACCGTAGCAGCAAGTAGTGATGAAAGCGTTGGAGAAAGTATATTAACAGATTTTAGTAATTATGGACCTAAAGTGGTGGATATTTTATCGCCAGGCAATAAAATATATTCTACATTACCTGGAAAAGATAATCATGGTTTATTAAGTGGTACCAGTATGGCATCCCCTATCGTAAGCAATATTGCTGCACTAATACGATCTTATTTCCCACAACTTACAGCGATACAAGTAAAAGATATATTAATTAAATCGGTATGGCAACCTGCTGACAAAAATTTAAGTTATAGTATTCCACAAAGGGAAGTATCCAAAAAATTGGAAGAAATAGCTAAATCGGGCGGTATAGTCAATGCAGCTAAAGCCATTGAATTGGCAAAAGCAATGGCTACTGCTCACCCAGCAAAAACGAATAAAAAGAAAAGATCAACTAATTAAGAATTTAATTTAATATTTACCGAATAAATATAAACCATGCCAAGACCCAGTGCAACCGAATACGGTAGTTTTCATCAAACTTATATTAATTACACCAGTGGAAAAGATTATTCCATCTTAGTACAACAATATCAAGATAGAATTATCGAATCCTGGAATGCCATTCCTACTGAGAAAATTAATTTTGCTTACGCACCAGACAAATGGACGATCAAGCAAATGTTACAACATGTGATAGATACCGAAAGGATATTTGCTTATAGAGCTTTAGTCATTGCCAGAAAAGAACCCGCAGCACTTCTTGGCTTTGACGAAAATGAATATGCTAAAAATGCAACTGCTGCTCATAGAAATTGGAAAGAAATGATTGCTGAATGGAAATTAGTAAGACAATCCACCAACATGTTATTTACTTCTTTTACTGAAGAAGATTTAAAACAAAAAGGCAGTGCAAGCGGCTTACCCATATCAGTAAATGCATTAGGGTTTATCATTTTTGGCCACGCCTTGCATCACTTGCATGTACTTAAAGAACGATACTCTATTTAAATAATACCTCGTCCTTTTTTTTCAAATGCAAGGGCCGTATCATTTCTCTAATAAGTCCCAACAATCAAATTATGATTTAAAGCGCCTAAAAAAAGCCCTCGATTACTCGGGGGCTTTTTAAATAAATTAAACTGAAACTATTTAGTCCCGTAAATATGAATCGCTAATTGAACATCTGAATCTACCATTCCAATACCATATTTAATTCCAAATACAGTTCTATCAAATGGTAAAAAAGCTTCAGCAAAGAATCCTTTGTCATCTGTATTTCTAATGCTAGCTATGAAAGTGATAGGCGCAGTTAAATCTTTAATTTTTAAATCACCAGTAATAGAAGCTTTATCGCCAGTGGTATATTTTACACTAGTAATTTTAAAACTTGCTTCACCGAATTTTGTAATATCAAAAAAGTCTGCAGAAGACAAATGACCTTGCAATTTTTCACCACCACGCTCATCGGTTACTTTTAAAGCGGCTACATCAATTACAAAACTACCCCCTACTAACTTTCCACCCTCTACTTGAACCGAACCAGACTTGATAGGGAAATAACCCGTATGGTAATCACTTTTTTTAGAACCAATCCAGTCTATTTTGCTTTTTTGAGCAGTAACTGTAAAAGTTACAGCATCTGCTTTATTTTGTTTAGGGGTAAAAGATAACAATGAAATCGACGATGCGATAACCGTTAAAGAAAACATGATTTTTTTCATATTTGAATTTTTGTTTAATTGTTTAATAATTTGAGTTTACTAAAGTACATTCTATTCTTGTAATTTAGACAGCAAAGATATAAATCAATGTTTAAACAACAAAATTAATTTTTAGAGTTATTCTAAGTTAAAATCTACTAACTTCGCCAAAATTTACTTCGTATGAATCTGCATGAATATCAAGCAAAAGAACTACTTAAAAAGTACAACGTTCCAGTACAAGAAGGAGTAGCAGTAGAAACGGTTGAAGCCGCTGTTGCAGCCTATAATAAAATTGCTACAGAAACCAAGAACAAGTTTGCAGTAGTGAAGGCACAAATTCATGCAGGAGGAAGAGGAAAAGGAAAAATTATTGGTACCGAACAAAAAGGCGTAGCAGTTGGTAAATCGGCAACTGATATCGAAACCTTTGCAAAAAACATATTAGGAGGAACCTTGGTGACTATTCAAACAGGTCCTGCTGGAAAATTAGTATCTAAAATTTTAGTAGCACAAGACGTATATTATGAAGGCCCCGAACCTACTAAGGAATTTTATTTATCGATATTATTAGATCGCGCAAAAGGCATGAATGTTGTTATGTACAGTACCGAAGGTGGAATGAATATTGAAGATGTTGCTCACGATACACCTGAAAAAATATATAAAGAATGGGTACACCCAGGTGGTGGATTGCAAGGTTTTCAAGCAAGAAAAATTGCATTCAACTTAGGCTTAAGTGGTGAAGCCTTAAAAAATTGCGTAAAATTTGTGACTAATTTATACAACGCTTATGTAGGATTAGATTGCAGTATGTTAGAAATTAATCCTTTGTTCAAAACCTCTGACGATAAAATGATTGCAGTAGATTGTAAAATGAATGTAGATGACAACGCATTAATGCGTCATCCAGATTTATTAGCTATGCGTGATGTTACAGAAGAAGATCCAACAGAAGTAGAAGCAGGCGAATACAATTTAAACTTTGTTAAATTAGATGGCAACGTAGGTTGTATGGTCAATGGTGCAGGATTAGCCATGGCTACGATGGATATGATTAAACTAAGTGGTGGCGAACCAGCCAATTTCCTTGACGTAGGTGGATCTGCGAATGCACAAACCGTTGAAGCAGGTTTTAGAATTATCATGAAAGATCCTAATGTAAAAGCTATTCTTATCAATATATTTGGCGGTATTGTTCGTTGCGATCGTGTGGCTTCGGGAGTGATTGAAGCTTTCAATAAATTAGGCAATATTAATATTCCTATTATTGTTCGTTTGCAAGGAACTAATGCAGTAGAAGCGAAAAAACTAATTGACGAAAGTGGATTGAAAGTGCAATCTGCTATTCAATTGAGCGAAGCAGCAGCACTAGTGAAGCAGGCCGTTGCTTAATAATTCTACAGCCCAAATTCAAAGAATTTATGGGCTTTGAAATATCCTCTAATGATTTTAAAATACCCCCGAATTTGGGGGTATTTTTTTTAATACAATTTTACTACTTGCACTTCGGTAAGTGCACTAAATAAATAAATATTTCCTGTAGTAACTTGTATACATTCAATACGTTTACGGCGTAATTTTATTTTTTTAAATACCACTCCCTTTTCTGCAGTAAATAATGTCCCATCTGGCAAATTGGCTAACACCACTGCTCCTGTTGTATTTACTTTATTGTACTGCCTCAAAACCAATAACAAAGAAGTTTCCCCATTGGCGGTGGCTGCAGGATTGAGTAAAGTTTTTTTTAAACTTTTGGTAATATCCAGAGGAAACAAATTTAAATCTATAAAGCCCCTAAGTAAATTCCCATAAATCTGTTTCCATTCTTTACCATGTGCTTCTACCCTATTTTTGAATTGCTCAAAACACAACAGATGCGCCAATTCATGTAATAAAGTAATTAAAAACTCATACTTATTTAAATTGCCATTGACAGTTATTTTATGATTAGAGCCCATAAATGGATGTCTATAATCGCCTAATACCGATTTGCGCGCCCTGGTAACCGTTAAATGAACTTTGTATTGATGAATGAGTTGCACCACTGGTTCGAAAGCCCCATGTGGGAGATAATGAGTAAGTGCATGAAGTGGATGTTCGACCTTGGACAATGTTTGAAAATATTAAATTAATTACTTCTTATACAATTCTCCTTTAATTTCTAGCCAAGTATAAAAAAGGTACAACCCCATACTGGTCATTAAAGTGGGCATGCCTACCCGATCTTTAACTTGAATTGTATATGCCATGGCTACACTTACAAAAACAACCATTTTTAGTAAAGTGCCCACCATGACCGACCTCACCATGGCATTGGGATTGGTTTTATCTAATTGTTTAATTCTGATAATGTTAATAAAATACATGAGCATTAACATGGCATTGACTACTAATAGAAAATTAATTTTAAGCGAAGTTGATAAAACTCCATTCTGCGCTAAAAACCCAAATAAATTTATGGCTACAAAAAGTAACAGTACCGATTGTGTTTTATTTTTAAACATTCAATTTATTTTTTGTTTTGAGTATCTCTGACCACACTAATTAAAACAACCATTATAAATAAGGTTGGTGTTAACCAAGCAAAAAAGGAATGTTTGTTGAAATATTGATCTAGTTGCTTTCCAACGTATAAGGTGATTAATAAACCAACAATTAATTGAGATCCAAGCCCTATATATTTAGTCCAATTATAATTAGGTTCCTTATTGGATGATTTATTTTCAGTAGCATTTCTAGACATTAATCAAAAGATTGTTTATTCTCAGGTAATTTCAATGGTAAGGTATCTAATTGTTTAGGGTTGCCATCCGATAAAACTTTTTTAATACCTTCTAAATACTGTTCTTTATAATGAATAGACTGTTCTAAAGAATCGGTACGAATTTTTAACAATTGAAGTGCTGTTCTGCTTTCTTTGGTGCCATATCCAGGAATATAAAACCTAAGTGGAGTAAAAGCAATCAACGCAATAGTCATTCCAACTAATAATATAAAAGTGATACTCACCCCTAAATACACCGATCTTCTTGACAATCTAAAGGCCAAAACCTCGTCATATGTATCGTCATTCATAATCACCAATCGATAGGAATTACTGGTGCGCTTAAACGTATTATTGATGTCTAAATTTGGCATAGAATTGAAAGCAAGTTAAAGATACGATGGATTCTATTTTTTTAAGTAAATAATAGGAAATAAATGTATTTTTAAGCTGTTTTTACCCTGATTATGCAAAGAAAACAAGTCCCTTTTAAATATTACAGTTGTTGGTTTTGGGCAATTTGCTTTAGCCTACTAATTCCGCTTGCTTTAAAAGCACAGGATACTTCTAAAAACAAAACAGACAGTTCCTCCAGTTTGTTTAATATTAATGATACCAAATTAATTAAAAGTATCAATAAAATATTGGACACCAATCAAAAAAAGATTAAAGCTTTATTTTATAGCAAAGCAGATAAAATACAAGCTAAAGCCGATAGTTTAATTAACAGCACAGTTAAAAAAGGAATATTTAGAGAGGTGGAAAGGCCCTTACCCTATGAAAGGCTGTTAAAAACTAAATACACTTTGGGTAGAAGGGCTTATCAAAATACAGTTTCTCAGTTTAACTATTTATTTAATGCAGATGAAGAATTTAATGAAAATTTACAAAAAGTAAGAAATGAAAACCAAGATGATTATACTACTTTAATAAGTTTTTACGATTATGATTTAAGTGCCATAGCTAAACACAGTTTAGACTCGATGGTATATAGATGCAACGCCAATATCGTATTGCATGATTTAAGAAGTAATTATGTTGACGATGCTTATCTAATGCTAGCAAAAGTTTATTTATTTCATAAAAATTTTGATACCGCTGGTAGTATTCTGCAATTTATTAACTACTCCTTTGATGAAAAAGAAAATGGAGCGGATATTCCCGTTGGAAGTAATGTAAGAAACACAAAAGGTAAATTTAGTATTGCCACTCCCGAGAACAATCGTTTATGGGAAAATGTGAATGTCAGAAATGAAAGTATGCTATGGCAGGCAAGAAACTATTTTGAAATAGGCGACTTAAATGAAGGAATGAGTTTATTGCAATTACTACAATCAGATGCCCTATTTCCCAAAAGACTACAACCTTTCTTGAATGAGCAAATGGCTTATGGCTATTATTTAATGGAAGTTTATGACAAAGCGGCCGCTGCCCTTGAAAATGCATTGCCTAATGCTTTAGATGATGCTGCCAAAACAAGATGGTATTATTTAATTGCTCAATTATGGCAAAAAGCAGAAAATTGGAAAAAGGCCTATAGCTGGTACAAAAAAGCAGAGCAATATGCCACTAACCCAATTGTGGGCGTATATGCCAAAATAGCTATCATCACTATTGATTCAAAAAATGCCAATACCCCTTGGGTGGAGTTGGCCTATTCCTTAGAAAAAATGACAAAAAGGGAAAAATATAAACCCTATACAGATATTATATATTTTGAAATGGCAAAGTTAGCTATCCAAAATAACTCCTATAACATTGCTACCGACTGGCTAGTATATTCTATTAAAAAAAATATTAGTAATTTAAAACAAAAACAGAAAGCATTTGAACTACTAGGTAATATCAATTATAATATCGAAGAATATACCATTTCCAAAATTGCATATGATAGTTTAATTAGTGTTTTAAAAACAAACCCCAATTTCGAAACCATTGAATTAAGAAAAAAATGGATACGCGATATAGAAAAAAATGATAAAATTATTAAACTTCAAGACACACTACAATTCATTTATGATTTACAGTCTGATCGACAAGAAGCTTTTTCTACCATTTGGCAAAAAAGACTAAGCAATACAAAATTGCTTCATAAAAATTTATTTCTTGATAAGTCTATTAAATTAAGTAACCAATATGCAGTTGAAGAAAATATCAACGCTGCCCTACTCAATAACTATAATAATAGCAATTCCTCTAGTACCGACTTTTACTTTGACAACAAAAGCACCGTACAACAGGGTAAACAAACATTTATAAAAAAATGGGGAGACCGACCCAATGTAGATGAATGGAGAAGAAAAACAAGCCCCAATATTGCATATGCGAAAAATAAAAATGGAAATGGACAGGGAGATGGGCCAGGTTTTAACCAAGGGAATTACCAAAACAATAATCCTTCCTTCAATCCTACTACAAATGGAAATTCTGTAAACAAAGGCCCCAATAACAATAACAATAACAATAACAATGATATTGACACCCTACCTATTGTTTTAATAAAAGATGCCAATTCTTTATCTAGTTCCATGACAGAATGGAACAAGGCTGCACTAGCTAATGCACAATTATTTCTACTGCAATTAAATGATTTTGAAAAAGCCTATCCTATTTATGTAAAAATAATTAGAAAAAATATTGACCCCATAGTTACAGAAAGAGCCATGTTAGATTTGGCAAGTCAATACATTCATGATAGTAAACAAGAAAAAGCAGACAGTATTATTCAAATCGTATTAAGTCAATTTCCAAATGGTTTTTATATTACCAAGAAGAATGAAGCTTTAGACAAAAAAAGTAAAGACATTGCACTAGTTGAAAGTTATAAAGAGGCTTACTTTCTTACTCAAATTGGAAATTGGGATGGTTTTTCAAATACAACCTCCTCCTTAAATACCAGTTTAAAAGGCAGTAAATGGTATTACCCCTATCAATTTTTAAAAGTGAAAATGTATGCTCAACAAAGAAGAGATAGCTTGGCTGTTAAATTATTAGAGACTATAATAAGTTCAAATAGAAATGAAAGAATAAAAGACAAAGCAAACACTATTTTAACAGAAATAAATAATAGAAAGATAACTGAAACTTACCTTGATACCTTTAAATTAAAAAAGGCAATTATAGAGCTTCCCTTTGTTCGTATCAAAGAAGAAGCCAATTTAATTATTACTCCTTTGGTTCCATTAGCTCAAAGCACCAATCTATCACAAAAAGTAGTTAGTAGGGACAACCCCACTTTAACTATCAAATCCTTGACCAATTCCGTTGACGTTAAAAAAACAACAGACAGCCTACTTCAAGCAGTGGTTAATTTTGAAAATGATAGCTCGGAGCCCCATTATATAGCTCTAGTAACCAATAAAGTAACTGCAAGCTTTATTAAAGAAATCCAAAATGCATTTCAATTATTAAACAATGACGAATTTGTTAAACTAAAATTAAATGTAACTTACATTCAATTTGACGACTTTACTTATATAGTATGGATTGGCTCTTTTAATAATAGATTCAACGCCAGCACCTACTTAAATAAAATAAAGCCAAGACTAAGCAAAGAAATCATTTCATTTATACCAACAAAACAATATCAATTGTATTTATTAGGAAAATCAAATATAATTTTAATTAAAAGTCCAGAAGATTTAAAAAATTACGAGCAGTTTATGATCCAAAATATTTATAAACCATAAATAAACTATAGTGAACAACCCTGAACATAAACCTAAAAACTGGGTACGACTATTTTGGAAGTACTATTTTATTAGTGCTGGCGTATTTATTTTATTCCTATTAATGTTGAATTGGGGATGGATAGGCGATATGCCTAATTTAAACGATATCGAAAATCCAACAGCCTCTTTAGCTAGCCAGGTATATGCACAAGATGCCACTCCCATGGGTAAGTTTTATTTAGAAGACAGAATCAGCGTTAAGTATCGTGACATTAGTCCTTATTTATTGCAAGCATTGGTGGCAACAGAGGACAAACGTTTTTATGATCATTATGGAATAGATGGGGAAGGCTTAATGAGGGCCGTGGCATTTTTAGGGAGCCAGGGAGGCGCTTCCACTATTACCATGCAAACAGCAAAAAATTTATTTACTGACAATTGGAGTACTAAGAGTAAAATTTTAAGATTTATTCAAAAAATTAAGGAAAGTATTATCGCCATTAAATTAGAAAGGAATTTTACCAAGCAAGAAATTATCACCCTTTACTTAAATACAGTTCCCTTTAGTGAAAATGTATTTGGTGTAAGCAATGCTTCACGTACCTTTTTTCAAAAAGAACCCGATCGCTTAACTATTGAAGAGGCGGCGCTATTAATAGGCATGATTAATGCCCCCACCAAATACAACCCCAACCGAAATCCTAAATTGGCTTTAGAGAGAAGAAACTTGGTATTGAATAGAATGGCTGGACAAAAATACATTACCAATGACCAATTAGAAATATGTAAAAGATTACCAATTGCCACTCGTTTTAGAAAGCTGGACCAAAATAATGGACTTGGGCCCTATTTTAGAATGACTTTAGGAGAGTACATGAAAAAGTGGTGCAAAGAACATAAAAAAAATAATGGTGATGCTTACGATTTATACAGAGATGGTTTAAAAATATATACCACCATTAACCCAAGAATGCAATTGTATGCAGAAGAAGCTGTGGCTAAGCATATGTCTTATTTACAAAAGGAATTTAACCAACAAAGCAATATAAAATCAGGTACCATTTGGAAAGAATTTAGTAGTCAATTGGAATTGGCTATCAAACAAACCGATCGTTGGAGGAATATGAAAAAAGAGGACATCGATGAAAAAGTCATTAGAAAAACTTTTAACGACCCCCTTCCAATGCGTGTTTTTGCCTGGAACAAAAATAGATACATTGACACCATTATGAGCCCTTATGATTCCTTAAAATACCATAAGCAAATTTTACAAACTGGATTTTTAGCCGTTGATCCCAATACAGGAGAAGTGAAAGCATGGGTAGGTGGTGTAGATTTTAAAACATTCAAATACGACCACGCTAATATTAATACTAGAAGACAAGTAGGTTCAACCATCAAACCACTACTCTATTCTTTAGCCATTGAAAAGTCTGGATTTACTCCTTATACCATTGTACAAGACCAACAACAAAATTTTGATGGCTATGGCATGGTGCCCAACACAACAAAAACATGTACTGGCTTGTCTATCCCCATGGCACAGGCATTGGCCGAGTCAAGAAACTGCTCTTCGGCTTATATCATGAAACAAATTAATGGGAAAGGCAATGAAGCAGCTAAAGAATTTGTTGATTATTTAAAACAATGTAATGTTAAAGCCGATCTTCAACCCTACCCATCCATTGCTTTAGGGGCTTGTGAAATATCTCTTTTTGAAATGGTACAGGCCTATACGATGTTCCCTGGTGGCGGTTATAATGCACAGCCTTTTTATATCAATAGAATAGAAGATAAAAATGGTAACGTTTTAGAAAGCTTTTCGCCACAAAGAAGAAAAGTGATTAACGAGGTGACTGCTTATTCGGTGGTAAGTATGATGCAAGGTGTTATTTCAAAAGGTACAGGACGAAGCATGTATTCGTATGATGTACCTACCCAATCCATTGCAGGCAAAACAGGTACGACGAATGACAATAGTGATTTATGGTTTATGGGCTATACCCCTCAACTTTTAGCGGGCGCTTGGGTAGGTTGTGATGATAGATACATTCGTTTTTCTGATAATTACTTTGGACAAGGTGCGCATGCGGCCTTACCCATCTGGGCCAGCTTTATGAGTAAAGTGGCGCACGACCCTGCTTGTAATTTAGACGCCAATGCAAATTTTGAAAGGCCCTCCAATGTTACTAGCGACTTTAATGTTGACTTTATTTCGGCTGATAATATTCCTTTTGATAACAACCTTATCAATATTGAAAACAAGGAAGATGTTAAAGCAGAATCAGATTATGAACTACCTGTTACCAACACTCCAGCTATCGTAAATAAGATTGAGAATAATAAGCCAATTAGCTCCAAAGAAGCTCCTACCAAAAAAACAGATGCTAAAGTAAATAAGGAAGCACAAAAACCTAAAGCTTTATTTCCGCCAAAGAAAAATTAGTGATTTATTTTTTCAAGGAATAAAAAACGGAAAAGTGATGGTATAAATTTCTTTGAAAAAAGGCATTCCCATATTGTATTTTAGTACGTGGTAATTTTACGCCGAGTCCAGCACTAAACCCATTGAACCAGTTTTGTTGGTTTTGAATATTCAAATCAAAACGACGTATAAAATTATAACCGAAATTAATATCTACTTGACTGCCTATATAAGCCTCTGCACCAACAATCAAATGATTGAATAGGTTTTGCATAGAACCTGGCGCCTTCTGACCTTCTTGATTGGCATATTTAACATCATAATATGAATTGTTCCAAACCGAAATTCTTTGTGCTGTTATAGAAAATTGAATGGGCGCTTTTTCTAATTTAATAGACCAACCAGCGATTAAATTAAAAGGTAACTCTTCTTTAATGGTGTATGTTTTTAATTGACCCCCTATATTGGTTAAAAGCAAACTCGCTTGATTTAATGTATTGTAAGAAGTATACCGAAAAGCCACATCAAAAGCCATCGCATTAGACTTGTAAATACCATAATTAGATTGAATCCATTTTAAGGTAGTACCTAGTTGAACATTTTTAATATAATAAGTGGACAAGGACACTTGCGCCATGTAATCATTGGGTCTAAAATTGCCCATTTCATTTCCAGCCGCATCCGTCATTTTAATAGTGCCATAATCCATATAGTGAACTCCCCAACCAATGACCCACTTTTTTTTAACCCAATAATTGGCACCACTAAAATCATATTGTTGAATGTTAGCGTAATAAGGTCTAATACTTAAATGCAAACTGCCATCCATGGAAGAATCTAATAAGGAAGGATTAAACATCGCTAAACCCAAATCATTACCAATGGCACTGATATTCATTCCTCCCAATGCAGAAGCCTTGGCACTATAAGGAAGGTTTAGAAAATTATAAGTCGAATTACCCCCAGTATTTTGAGCCAATAAGTGAAAGGAAGAAAAAAACAAAGCAATTATAAAAAAACCTTGCTTTGGCATGAAATATCTTTTCATAAAACAAAGCTAGGGTTTGAAATCATGAATAACAATTTAAACAGTACAAATTAACCTACCAAAGCCAAATCAAGCACTTGCTGCATGGTTTTAACGTAATGGAATGTTAGTCCTTTAATAAAAGTATGGTCAATTTCATTGATATCTTTTTCGTTTTGCCAGCAAAGAATAATTTCTTTCATCCCAGATCTTTTTGCGGCTAATATTTTTTCTTTGATACCCCCTACTGGTAATACTTGGCCACGTAAAGTAATCTCCCCCGTCATTGCCAAATAGGGTTTTACTTTTTTACCAGTAAAAGCAGAAGTGAGGGCAGTAAGCATGGTAATGCCAGCACTTGGACCATCCTTAGGAACAGCCCCTTCGGGAACATGAATATGTATAGCTTTATTGGTAAACAAAATTGGATCTACTCCAATTTTTTTAGCATTGGCTTGTAAATAAGTAAAGGCAGTATCTGCACTTTCTTTCATCACATTGCCTAAGTTACCCGTTAATTTCATTCCGCCTTTTCCTTCGGCTATTAATACTTCAATAAATAAAATATCTCCCCCCACATAAGTCCAGGCCAAACCAACGGCCACCCCTGGCATATTTACTGTTTTATAAATTTCATTACTGTACTTAGCTTGTCCTAAAATTCTAGGTAAGTCGGATCTGGTTACCGTAGGTTTTACTTTATTTTTATATGCTAATTCTTTGGCTTGATAACGCATAATAGAAGCCAATTGACGATCTAATTCACGCACCCCACTTTCTCTGGTATAATCCTCAATTACTTTTTCTAATACATTGTCCAATACTTTGAAATTAATTTTTTCTAATCCATGAGCAGTTCTCTGCTTGGGTAGTAAATGCCTTTTGGCAATTTCTACTTTTTCTTCAATGGCATAGCCACTTAAGTCAATAATTTCTAAACGGTCTCTAAGCGCTGGTTGTATGCGACTAATGTCGTTGGCCGTAGCAATGAATAAAGTTTTACTTAAATCATATTCCGATTCTAAATAATTATCATAAAAACTATGGTTCTGCTCTGGATCCAAAACTTCCAATAAAGCTGATGAAGGATCGCCTCTGTGGTCACTACCTATTTTATCAATTTCATCCAATATCATCACTGGATTAGATGTTTTTATTTTTCGAATACTTTGGATAATTCGACCAGGCATAGCGCCAATATAGGTTTTA
>Ga0114966_10002256_pt1 | contig 17267 bp, 12 predicted proteins | sample M_130207_XF_Meta_FD_87029 | JGI IMG/M metagenome (GOLD analysis project Ga0114966, IMG submission 87029) | Freshwater microbial communities from Lake Montjoie, Canada to study carbon cycling - M_130207_XF_MetaG | ecosystem: Environmental > Aquatic > Freshwater > Lake | place: Lake Montjoie...
TCGACCTCGGGAGGCGCCCGCAACTTGCCGAATCTCGAGAGCAGCCAGCTGTTGAGATTGAAGATGAAGGGATTGAGCACGATAGACAGGATGGCCCCGGCCAAAACGAGGTCTCTTCCTGCGTCGGGCAGCAGGCCGAGCGACACGCCGAGCCCGGCAAGAATGAACGAGAACTCGCCGATCTGCGCAAGGCTCGCCGCAATCGTGAACGCCGTCGACAGCGGATGCCTGAACGCCACGGCAATCAGGAACGCGACGACGGACTTGCCGATCAGAATGATGAACAGCACACCCGCCAGAGCGAGTGGCTGCGAAATGACAATCATCGGATTGAACAGCATACCTACCGACACGAAGAAAAGGACGGCGAACGCGTCGCGCAGCGGCAGCGACTCCTCCGCGGCCTCATGCGCGAGTTCAGATTCATTCAGCACCATCCCCGCGAAGAACGCACCCAGCGCAAATGAAACGCCGAACATCTGCGCCGCACCGATAGCCACGCCGAGCGCCACGACCAGCACCGAAAGCCGGAACAACGCGCGCGATCCGTAGCGCACGGTGTACTGCAGAATCCACGGAATGACTCGGCGCCCGGCCACGATCATCAAGACGACGAACGCCCCGACTTTTCCCAGCGTCAGGCCGAGCGTTGCCAGCACATCGACCGTTGCCATCCCCGGCTGGGCGCCTGCGCCGGGTGCCAGCATCGCGCCGATGGGCGGGAGCAGTACGAGCACCAGCACCATGGAGAGGTCCTCGACAATCAGCCAGCCCACGGCGATGCGCCCGCGTTCGGTATCGACCAGGCGCCGCTCCTCAAGGGCGCGCAGCAACACCACGGTGCTCGCGACCGACAGAGCCAGACCCAGCACGAAACCGCTATAGAGCGGCCATCCCAGCAACGCGCCGAGCCCCATCCCCATGAGCGTTGCCGCGACGATCTGCGCGATGGCACCGGGCACGGAGATCGCACGGACCGACAGCAGGTCCTTGAAGGAAAAGTGCAGACCGACGCCAAACATCAGCAGGATCACACCGAGCTCGGCCAGCTCCGCCGCGAGAGCACCGTCAGCAACATAGCCCGGCGTGAAGGGGCCGACGACAATCCCCGCAAGGAGATAGCCGACAAGCGGCGACAGCTTGAGGCGGGCCGCCATCGTGCCCAGCACGAACGCAAGGCTCAGGCCGATGACGATGGTTGCAATGAGGGGAGTGCTGGCGTGGGGCATCGGTCAGAGATCCTGGGCGGCCAAGCAGAGGCATTCGTGGCGAACGCGAGCGCTACGCAACTTTGTAGCACAGCAGCGCCGGCCGCGTACCCTTCGTGGAGCCAACCTGCCGCACGCCGCTACTGCGCGCCGAGGCCGCCAGACAGTGCTGCTCCAAGCTTCATGCCGGCGGCGCCTATGTGAAGCAGCGCACACACGGGAACGAGTCAACTGCGAGATCGTTGTCAACGCCATACCGAGGGCCAGCGCACGGAGAATGGCCGTGAATCACACGGTACCGTGGCAAACCGCAACGGCAAGGAAGCCAGCCGCGACGTCGCCGTGCAGCGGGATGCGGAATCAGGCACGAGAACCCGCGACGTCACCGAGACAGGGTTTGGCGGCAAGTCTCGCTCCGCGTCGACGGTGAGCGAGCGGACCGAAAACGGGGTCACGCGCTCGCAGACGGCAATAGGACCCAACGGTCGCGAAGTCAGCCGTGACGTTGCGGCAACCCGCGATCCGGCGACCGGCACGTTCACGAAGGATGTGAAGGTAAACGGCGGCGCGCCGACTCCCTGATCTTTCCGGGCGTCGTGGATGCCGCGCTCATGCTGCGAGAATCAGACCTGGCGGCCCGGCTTTGCGGGCCGCTTTCCGTTGATCGGGCCGAAGCAGGCTTTCCTTCGGCATGCATGCCATTCCCTTTGCGACCACCGTGGGACTGCGGGCTATCGGCCAGCGCACCACCGAGCAGGAGCGTCGCCGTCTCGGTGCACCGAGCGACGAGGACAGTGGCCGCTCCGTACAACAACGTCGATGACTGCCCCCTGCCGCACGTCGTTCTCGAGGTCCTCGGCGCTCCAGCCACGCGTATGGTCGATGTAGGGGAATGACGGGAACTGGCACCCGACCTCGGCAAAGAACCCCAGCATCTGCCCTGCAACAGGTAGTACCAAGGGCACACGACATAGTCGCCCTGCAGCCCGCCCTCCCCGAGCGGGCCGCCCAGGTGATTGCATTTGGTCGATACGGCACCGAAGCGTCCGGCTGCGAAACTGAGCGCCAGATGCGCCCCTAAAAGCGGCCGACGCGGCCTTGGCGTGGCTCTTCCGCAGGTAGCAGAAACGTACGTCGATCAAGCGGTTGTAGCCGCCTCTCGCCCGCAGCGCGGTGCCTTCGCCCCGACCATCCCGTGGGACAGGACCGCGGCGACGCCACACTGTAACGAATTGCGGCCCGACCTTTGCACTACTTGACTTGAATCCGGGGACCGAAGGGTCAACTCTATTGTCTACCAGAGCGCTACCTACTCCGTGAGCAACGGAAACCGGAATCCCTCAAGGAGCTGAAACATGACGACGATACAGAAACTCTCGGTGGCCGCTGGTGTGCCTGCCCTGCTGGCGCTCGCTGCGCTGGCCGGTGCGGCCGAACGTGGGCCGCCCGCCGACACGAATAAGGATGGCACCATCGACTTTACCGAGATGCAGGCACGGCAACCTGGCTTGACGATCGAGCAGTTCAACGCTATCGACAAGGACCACAACGGCCAGATCACCCGCGAGGAAATGCGCACTGCCGGCAAGGAGCGGATGGAGGCACGGGCTGGCGAGCGGTTCAAGAAGCTCGACGCCAACAGCGATGGCGGCGTCACGCAAGCGGAGCTGGATGCGGCACGCAAGCAAGGCGAGGCCGAACGCTTCAAGAAACTCGACACCAACGGTGACGGCAAGCTGAGCCAGGCCGAAATGGAAGCGGGCCGCAAGGCCATGATGGGCGACCGCGGTGGCCGCAGAGGTCCCGGCGAAAGTCGTGGCCCCGGCCCGCATCGCGACGGCCCGCCGCCTGCTGGCAACTGATCGCACACACGACCTTCATCAATCCCCCCCCTACCCCCTATTGGGCCGGCACCTCGCATGGGGGCCGGCCCTTTTTTTACCCGTCCGGCCCGGCTCAGGCGACAATGCCGCTCGGCCAGGAATCGCAGGGGGAAGCTGATGAGCATCAAGACCGCCGTTATCAATGGCGTCGCCACGCTGGAAATCGCGCGGCCCGACAAGAAGAATGCCTTGAGCCTCGTGATGTACCAGGCCCTCGCCGATGGCATTCGCGGCGCATGTGCCGACAACGCAGTGCGTGCAATCCTGCTGACTGGCCAGCCCGGCATCTTCACTTCGGGCAACGACCTGGAGGATTTCATGAGCCGCCCGCCGCCCGGCCCGAATTCGCCGATCCTCGCATTCATGACAGCACTGCTCGACTGCGACAAACCGGTAGTCGCTGCTGTCACGGGGGCAGCGATCGGCATCGGCACGACGATGCTGCTCCACTGCGACCTCGTGTACGTCTCCGATGAAGCGCGCCTCGCCATGCCGTTCACGAGCTTGGGTCTGGTCGCCGAATTTGCGTCGAGCTTGGTCATACCGCGGCTGATGGGGCATGCGCGCGCGGCGGAGAAGCTGCTGCTCGGCGATCCGTTCACCGGCGCCGAAGCCGTGGAGTGCGGGATCGCCAACGCCGTGCTGCCGCCCGATGAAGTCTTGCATTATGCGCGCCGCATGGCTGAGCGCTTCAATACACTGCCGCCGGGGGCCGTCCGCGATACCAAACGACTGATGCGTCGCGCCGAACGGCAAGCGATCCACGATGCCATCGCCGCCGAGAACGCCCTCTTCGCCAGCCGCCTGCGCAGCCCAGAGGCGATCGAGGCCTTCCAGGCCTTCTTCCAGAAGCGGTCACCGGATTTTTCCAAGTTCAACTGACTTTGGCTGCACATGGCCTGGAGTTGCCGGATTCAGTCACAAACACAAGACAACGCCGGAAGCGGAATGGCATAGTTGAGGCAGCCTGAAAATAACAAGCCAGTGACGACGGGGCGGCCATGGAGAAGGGACTGATCACACGGATCGTGCTGGCAGCGGGCATGCTGCTCGCGTCGGCAGCTCCAATGGCTCAGCGTGCCGACTTCCATATCGTTCACGCAGAACGAATCGCGCTGCAACCCGCGGTTGCAGCGAACAGCGCCGCTTTGAAGGCGCGTCCGTGGCAGACCTACTTCCGGTTCGCGGCCTACGGTAAGAAATTCAACCTTGAGCTCGAAGGACATGACCGCCTGCTTGTGAACCTGCCGGGGCCCCAACGCGAAAAACTGGTCGGCTATCGATTGTTCCGCGGTCAGTTGGCGGGCATCGCAGATTCCTGGGTGCGCCTCGTACGGACGCCATCCGGCGACTACGGCGCCATCTGGGATGGCGTCGAGCTGTACACCATCGCGCCGGCAGCGGCAGTACGACAGGCACTTGACCCTGTGGAACCTTCCGGCCAAGCGGATACCCTGATCTACAGGACTGCGGATACCGATGCTGCCCAGGGGCAAGCGTTCTGTGCCGTCGTAGTGCCCGGGAAGGACTCCATGTCATCGAGCCCGGTCAACACGTCGTACAAGTCCCTGCTCGCCGACCTGCAGTCAAGCTACGCCGCGTCCGTGGATCTTGCTGGCCAGCTCGAAATTGCACTGCTGGGCGACAATGAATTCTCGACTGCGAATCCGCTCGATCCGCAGGCGGCGCTGCTCAACCGGCTGAACATCGTCGACGAGATCTTCAGTCGTCAGGTCGGCATCACTGTGCTCGCCACGCAGCTCGAGACATTTTCCGGCGGCGCCGATCCGTTCACATCGACGGCACCCGTCACGCTGCTGGAGCAGGTGGCTAACTTCCGCGATACGACACCCACCGTCCGCTCCCGTGGTCTCGCGCATCTCGTTACCGGGAACAACCTGGACGGGAGTACGGCGGGAATCGCGTACCGAGGCTCGCTATGCGACCCGCACTACGGGGTCTCGTTGAGCGAGGGACGGGGCGCGGACATGACGACCTCGGCGCTGATCATGGCGCATGAGCTTGGGCACAACTTTGGTGCACCCCATGATGGCGAGGCAGGCGCGTGTTCCACGACCACGGAGAGCTACCTGATGTCCCCCTTCGTCGGAGGCAGCTCCACGTTTTCCGCCTGCAGCCTTGCCGAAATCCAACCGGAGATCTCTGCGGCAACATGCATTGCGCCAGCCACGGCCTTTGCCGATGCCTCCATCACGAATACGCCGAGCAGCGCGCAAGGTACCGTCAACCGTGCATTCCCGTTCACTGTCGAGGTCAGCGCTCCCGGGACACGGACGGTCCAGGATGCCACGGTGGTGTTGACGGTACCGAGGAGCCTCTCGATTGCATCGAACTCCGTGTCTTCCAGCCTTTGTTCGTACGACTTCTTGGGCGTCGAACAAACCGTGCTGACGTGCAGGATGGGGGTGATTCCGGCGGGTAGCGCACTGCAGATGAACCTGCAGCTCATCAGCCAGCAGACTGGACCGTTCAGCGGCAACGTCCAGGTCAACGCGACGAACGACCGGTTCAGCGCGAACAATTCGCAGGCCATCACCTTCGCCATCGTCGACGGCAGCGACGGCCAGATCCGCTTCAATGCGTCGCAGTACACCGGCATGACTAGAACGCCCATCGGCTTCGACCTGACGGTCGAGACCAGTGGCGTCGAGGCCCTGCTGAATGCGAGGGCCGACATTTCATTCGGGGGATTGACGATCCAGTCCGCGACCAGCGATGTCGGCAGTTGCGCGCCGGCCGGGATCGGCTGGTCGTGCCAGCTTGGTACGTTGCTGCCTCCGCAATCGGTTGCCATCCACGTAGTGGCCAGCGCTTTGTCGTCCGGCACAACACTGGGCAACGCTTTTTTCAGCGCGACCAACGACAGTAACCATTCGAGCAACTTCGGCGAGACCACCATCCTGCTGAGCCCCACTCGCAACGTTGCCGTGTCCCTGTCGGCAGCGCCACCGCCAATGCTGGTCGGGACCACTTTTTCGACCACGGCAACCCTGGCATCCGTCGGCGTCCAAACGACCGGCAACATCGATGTGCACATCGCCACCAGTGCCAATGTAACGATCCAGTCGATCATCCCTTCCGCAGGGAGTTGCATGGCTGAATCGGGAGGGTACCTTTGCCAGGTCGGCCCCATTCCCGCCGGTCAGTTCCGCACGGTGGCACTCAACGCCACCGGCGCTGCCGTCGGCGTCGGTGGCATTTCGGCGTCCCTCGACTTCGCGGCCGACGACGGCCCCTACGACAACACGGCTGGACTCAACGTCGAGGTCCGCAGGCCCGTAGACATCGAAGTGAGCGGTCCAATCGACGCCTTCGGCTACGACCTGTTGCCCTTCAGCGTATCTGTTCCGGTGGCGTCGCTCGGCTTGAACGCGGCACAGAACGCAGCGGTCAACGTGACCTTGCCAACCGGATTGACCGTGCGGTCCGCTGCACTGACCGGCGCCAACTGCGCTGCGTCAGGCAGAACTGCGACCTGCACCTCCCCGTCCCTGGCGCCGGGCTATTCCGGCAATCTGGCGTTGGTTGTGGAAGCACAGGCACCGGGCATTTACACTGGCACGGTATCCGCCTCGGCCTCCGGCGACTCCTACACAGCTAACAACGTCGCGGGCCTCAGCTTGCAGATCAATGCCTTCGTCGACACGACACTGCGCCTGCAGAATCCACCTACGGCAATCACCGTCGGGGAGATTTTCACGCTGCAGTACCTGGTGGAGCAAAACCGCAACGCTGCAGACAACGTGAACTTCCAGGTCTTCCTGGATGACGCATTGGAAGTCGTGTCGGTTCAGACACCCTTCCAGAACTGTCAGACTTTCGGCATCACCATTCTGCAGTGCGAGATCGGCACCCTGCCCCCCAATGCCAGCAGGACGGCAACCCTGACGCTGCGCGCAACCGCTCGCAAGCAGATCCGCGTCTCTGCAAGCGTCTGGGCCACCCAGCTGACTGCACCGAACAACAACATGGCCCTCTTCGATGTGTTCGCGAATCGCCAGGGCGATGCATCCGTCACCGTGGAATCAACCCCTGGCTCCGTAGTGCAGGGCTCCCTGTTTGCTCTCCACACCTTCAAGATCACTGCAACCCGGGCCATCGATGATGCGACCCTCGAAGTCGACATCGCCAACCCTGCCATCGCGTCCCTTGAATGGGCGGGCAACAGCGTCACCGTCTATTGCATAAGCGTCTCCGAGCGCCACGCGACCTGCAACATCGGCACCATGGCGACGGGAGAGACCAGGGCCTTCACGGTGCAGATGCGGGCGCTTGTCGCTGGAACCACCACCGGCACCGTCGTGCTCAAATCCCCTAATGACACGGATGCTTCCAACAACACGGGAGTCATGTCGCTCAGCGTTACCGCACCGGCGCCCGCAACGCCTCCCACGTCGACCACGCCAGCGACCCCCAATGGCACTGGAAGTGGTGGAGGCGGGGGCGCTCTCGATGCACGTTGGCTAGCTTTGCTGATCGTGCTGGCAGCATTGCGGCAGTGGCCACATCGCCAGCGACGCAGCTTGCGTACCCTAAGGAAAGAAGAGGGCGTGGGAACTTGAGGTTCCCTCGCCCGGATCCATCCCGTAGTCGCTCGTCAGGCCAGGTAGTACCCGCAGACAGACTTCGCTTCCAGGTATTCCTCGATGCCGAAGATGCCGAACTCGCGGCCGTTGCCTGAGCACTTGTACCCGCCGAAGGGCGCCGCGAAATCGTGGCGCGCGCCGTTGAGGCGGACCTGACCGGTACGCAGGCGCTTCGCCACACGACGGGCCCGATCCAGATCCTTCGACACGACGAAGCCCGACAGGCCGTACTGCGAGTCGTTGGCGATGCGGATCGCGTCCTCTTCATCCTTGTAAGGGATGATGGCAAGTACGGGCCCGAAAATTTCTTCTCGTGCAATGGCCATGTCGTTGCGCACGTTCGCGAACACGGTGGGCTTCACAAAGTGGCCGACCTCGAGGCCTTCCGGCTTGCCGAGTCCGCCCGCGACCAGCGTCGCGCCTTCGTCGATCCCTTTCTGGATGTAGCCCTGTACGCGTTCGAACTGGTTCTTGCTGACAAGCGGGCCGACCTTCACGCCCTCCTTGAGCGGATCGCCGACGAGCGTGCCTTCAGCCGACGCCTTCGCGAGCCGCACAACTTCCTCGTGCAGATGCGCCGGCACCAGCATGCGCGTCGGGGAGGCGCACGCCTGGCCCGAGTTCATGAAGCAAGCCTGCACACCGGCGGGCACGAACGTCGCGAGATCCGCGTCGTCAAGCAGGATATTGGCCGACTTGCCGCCGAGCTCCTGGGCCACGCGCTTGACCGTGAGTGCCGCGTTGCGTGCCACTTCGATGCCCGCACGGGTCGATCCCGTGAACGACACCATGTCGACGTCGGGATGTACGCTCATGGCCGTGCCCACCGTAGGGCCATCGCCATTGATCAGGTTGAACACGCCGGGCGGCACGCCGGCCGCGTCGATGACTTCTGCAAACACATGGGCATCGAGCGGGGCGATTTCGCTCGGCTTCAGTACCATCGTGCAACCCGCGGCGATGGCCGCGGCGACCTTGCAGCCAATCTGGTGCAGCGGCCAGTTCCAGGGCGTGATCAGCGCGCACACGCCCACCGGTTCGCGGCGAACCAGCGATGTGCCGAGCTGGTATTCGAACTTGAACGTCTTGAGAACCTTGATGGCCTCGGTGAAATGCGCGAGGCCGAGCGGCACCTGGGCGTCGCGGGCGAGCCAGGCGGGTGCACCCATCTCGGACGTCACGGCGCTGGCCAGATCTGCGGCCTTCGCGGTATAGGCAGCCACGATGCGCTCGAGGATCGCGATGCGCTCCTCGGCAGTGGTCTGCGAGAACGTCACGAACGCGGCCTTGGCTGCGGCAACGGCGCGGTCCACGTCGGCCTGGCCGCCGAGCGAAATCTGCGCGATCACCTGGCCGGTGGCCGGGTTTTCAACAGCGAACGGGCGGGCAACGGCGGGCGGAGTCCACTTGCCGTTGATATAGAAGAGTTTTGTGTCGGTCATGAGCGTCGTTCCGTGGGCAAAAAGGCATGATAGCAAGGGTGTCAAGGCGACGGGCGGCGGGAGCAGAGTCGGTCCGCCTGACGGAGTGGCAAGCGAGCAAGGCGGGGGCGTAGTCTGGCTGCGCGCAGCAGGAAGTGGCCTGGAACCGCACGAGTCCCTGCCGTCACTTTGCCCATCGACCAGACAAGGAGAGCGGTGATGCCGAGCGGGGAATCGCGTCAGCTAAGCGCAGCACCCTTAGTGAGCGTCGCACTGCTAGGCGGCTGCTTCGTCCTGGTGCTGGCCGGTTGTGCCGCCCCCTCCGGCGAACGGCAGGCCGGGGCACAGCGAGTCGGTGATGTGAGCTGCTCGCTGCGGGCCCTGGTCACCCTTCGTCAGGGGTCGTCCATCCGCAGCGACTCCGATCTCGCCGAGATCGGCCGTCGCCTGGGTGTCAACGTGAGTGTGCTGCAGTCCATGGGTCGCAATTCGAAGCTGATCGTCATCCGCGAGAACGGGCCGCAGAACGCATGCGAGGACTCCCTGGCCGAACTGCGGAATGACCTGCGCATCGAGTCGATCGAACGGTACTGAACGGCTCCGTCCTGGAGTGGCACCGCAACAGGGTTCTTGACCCCGGGCGGCGAGCCCGACCTTCCGGCATGCTGACGACTGAAACAACAACCTGCTACGCTTGGCGCTCAGGTTGACGTCCATTTCCTAAGGTTCAAGCGCAGGGGACTTTTCCATGAACCGCACGTCGCAGCCGGCTACGGCCCCACTTTCCCGTCGCGAATTCTTGACCAGCGCCGTCGCCATCGGTGGCGGACTGGCCCTGTCCTTCTCGCTGCCCGCCCAAGAAGGCGGTCCGCCGCGTCCGGCAGGCCCGCCCGCGGCACCGCGCCAGCCGTCCGGGTTCCTGCAGATCGCGGCGAACGGTGCCATCACGATCATTACGCCCGCGGTGGAAATGGGCCAGGGCGGCCACACCGGCATGCCGATGATCATCATGGAAGAGCTGGGCGGCGACTGGAAACAGCTCGTCGTCAAGGATGCCGCGGCGGCGCCCCTGTACAACAACCCGCTGTTCGGCCAGCAGTCGACAGTCGGCAGCTTTTCGGTGCGCGGCTGGTACACCGAGCTGCGTCGCATCGGGGCTGCGGGTCGAGAGATGCTGGTTGCAGCCGCTGCAAAGGAATGGGGCGTCTCGCCCGCCGAGTGCACCACCGCCAACAGCGTCATCACGCACAAACCGAGCGGCCGCACGAAGACCTACGGCAGCGTCGCCGCCGTCGCCGCCACGATGCCGATCCCGCAGAACCCAGCCTTGAAGGCCAATAGCGAGTTCAAGGTCATCGGCACCTCGCCGGCCCGCAACGACGTCGCCCCAAAGGTGGACGGCAGCGCCAAGTACGGCATCGACATGGTGTTGCCGGGCATGCTGGTCGGGGCGATCAAGGGAGCGCCCACGGTAACGGGCACGCTCAAGTCGTTCGACGACAGCGCCGCGCGCGGCATGAAGGGCTTTCATTCGACAGTCGCGCTGCCGAACGGCGTGATCGTGCTGGCCAATACGTACTGGCAGGCCAAGAGCGCGCTGGACAAGGTCAAGGTCGAGTTCGATCCGGGCAAGCTCGGCGGCATCGATAGCGCGAAGGTGTCGGCGCTGCTGCACGCGGGCTTCGACGAGCAAGGCGCAGTGGTCCGCAATGAAGGCGACGCGGACAAGGCGCTCGCGGGCGCGGCGCGCGTGGTCGAAGCCACGTACGAAGTCCCCTACCTCGCCCATGCCTGCATGGAACCGATGAACTGTACGGTCCGCGCGAACGGCGATACCGCCGAGGTCTGGGTCGGCACGCAGTCGCCGCAGGCCGTCCAAGCGGCAGCTGCACAAGTGCTCGGCCTTGCGAAGGAGCGGGTCACCGTCCACATGCAGTACCTGGGCGGCGGCTTCGGCCGTCGCGGCGAGTCGGACTACGCGACGCAGGCCGCGATGGCCGCCAAGGCCTCTGGCCGGCCGGTCAAGCTGGTCTGGAGCCGCGAGGAAGACATCCAGCACGACTTCTACCGCCCCGCTGCCGCGATCCGCTTCCGCGGTGGGCTCGATGCGTCGGGGAAACTGACGGCGATGGAAGCCCGCGTGGTGACCTCTGCCGCGCCCAGCTTCGGCGGCCCGCCGAATGCCGGGTTCTACACGTCCAGCGTCGGCGACATGGCGTACGAGATCCCGAACCTGAAGGTCACGGGCATCAACAAGGACATCGGCGTGCGGTTCGGCTTCTGGCGATCGGTCAACCAGTCGCACAATCCGTTCATGCTGGAAGGCTTCCTCGACGAGGTCGCCGCGGCGACGAAGCAGGATGGCTATCAGTTCCGCCGCTCGCTGCTGCAGAACCCGAAGGCCAAGCGTCAACTCGCCGTGCTCGACATGCTCGCAGAGAAGTCCGGCTGGTCGAAACGACAGGCAGGCCACTTCTACGGTATCTCCGCGTTTGGCGCTTACGGCAGCTACATCGGCTCGGTGGTGGATGTGTCATTGAAGGACAAGACGATTGTCCTGAACCGCGTGGTCACGGTCATCGACTGCGGCGTGGCCGTGCATCCGGCCAACATCGTGGCGCAGCTCGAAGGCGGCATGGTGTATGGCCTGTCCGCCGCGCTGCGCGGCGAGATCACTTTGAAGGATGGCGCGGTCCAGCAGAGCAACTTCCACAACTATCCGGTGGTGATGATGTCGCAGATGCCGAAGACGGAGTGCTACATCATGCCGAGCACCGAAGCACCGGGCGGTGTCGGTGAACCGGGCACGGCACCGATCGCGCCGTCGCTGGCAAGCGCGATCTTCGCCGCCACGGCATCGCGCATCCGCTCGCTGCCGCTTTCCAAACACAACGTCACAGTCGTCGCTGCTGCGAGGGTTTGAAGATGATCAAGCTCAACATCAATAGTAAGCAGGTTGATCTCGACGTCGATGCGGACACACCGCTCCTGTGGGCGCTGCGCGATGACGCCGGCCTTACGGGCACGAAGTTCGGCTGCGGCATGGGCTTGTGCGGCGCCTGCACGGTGCTGCTCGACGGTCAGGTCATGCGCTCATGCGTCCTCAAGATCGGCGACGTGGGCACCAAGGCCATCACGACGATCGAAGGGCTGTCGAAGGACAGCAGTCATCCGGTGCAGAAGGCCTGGATCGCCGAGAACGTCCCGCAATGCGGCTACTGCCAGTCCGGTCAGATCCTCGCTGCTGTGGCATTGCTCAAGCAGAAGCCGAATCCCACCGATGACGACATCGATGCCGCGATGACCAACATCTGCCGCTGCGGAACCTACAACCGCATGCGCGCAGCGATTCATCGCGTGGCGAAGGAAAGCGCCAGCTGAGCCAAACTTGCACACCATGCGGCCGTAGCTCAGTTGGATAGAGTACCTGGCTTCGAACCAGGTGGTCGGGGGTTCGAATCCCTCCGGCCGCACCATATGAAAAAAAGCCCCGCTTCGAGTGGGGCTTTTTTTTCATGCGCTCGCCGGAGGGATGAGAGTCCCCGAACCGCGATCCTGCACAGCAGGTCGAGGGTTCGGCACAAGAACGTACGGAACGATCTTCGCCGGCGCTGGCCGGGGTGACGCCCTGAACCGGGATTAGCTTGTTGGCCCATCCTCCGATCCTCCACGATCCTTGCAAATAGCCGCACAAGTGGAGCGCCCCGGACAGCTTGTGTTTCGTTGCGGCTGCACTCCTCCCAGGGCCACGGTATCGTATGCAACCTGTCGTGGTACCTTCCCGGGACCCCTGTATGCAAAGCCGAAGACGTTTCCCGCGATGAGTCATCCGTTGCCGCACCGTTCACGCAAGTTCACCTTGGTCGCGTTCGTTGCGGGCTGCCTCCTGTTCCTGTCGGCCATCGCGGCACAGGCACCATCGGGTACCGCGGCGCCCGCAGCGGAATTCCACATGGCGCGGCTGATTTACACCATCGCAGGCGATGGCGGCGGCTTCCGTTTCGGACCGGGGCGGCCGTGGTGGGCGATCGACTATCCCGAAGCCGAGGATCACTTCCTGAAGGGCGTAAGGCGCCTGACCCGCATCGACTCGACGCCGGACAGCCGGCACGTTTCGTTGCTGGACGAAACGGTATTCGACTACCCCTGGCTGTTCGCGCAGCAGGTGGGCCGCTGGCAACTGTCGGATGAGGAAACTCGTCGTTTGCGGGAATACCTGCTCCGCGGCGGATTCCTTGTCGTCGATGACTTCCACGGCCAGTATGAATGGCAGGTGTTCCAGTCAGTGATGCAACGCGTGTTTCCCGACCACACCATCGTCGAGCTCCCGGCCGGGGATCCGCTGCTGCATATTCTCTATGACCTCGACCAGCGCACGCAGATTCCGGGAAGGCGGCACCTGCGGCGTGCGGCGAATGGCGAGATCGTTGCGCAACTCGCGGGGCCGCCGCACTGGCGCGGCATCTACGACGAATCGGGGCGGCTGCTCGTCGCCATCAACTTCAACATGGACATGGGTGATGCATGGCAGCACGCCGATGACCCGATCTATCCGGAACCGATGACCGCCCTCGCCTACCGTTTCGGCATCAACTACATCCTGTATGCGATGACGCACTGATCGGCTGAGTCCTAGGGAAGAGTCTGGTGCCGGACACGAGCTACTGAAGCTCAAGCAAGACGCATTGCCCCCCGATCAGCCTGAGGTCAGCTAGTCCCGCACGACGCATGGCCGCGGCTTCCACTTCGAGCCGTCGGGCTCCTTCCTGAAGTTGCTGCTCGTGATGTAGTCGGTGCGGAGGTACTTGGGATCGTGGACGATCGCCGTCACCACAAGCCACTGCGCCCTATCCACGTCGGTGTAGACGTTGAAGTACTCCGTCACGACCGTGTTTTCGCTGAATGGCACACCGTTCTTGCGCAGGTAGCCATCGCGCAGCTGCGCGGTGACGACCTTGAGTGCGCCGCCGTTCGGCCTCGCCGGCGACGGGCGGATGGTCCTGGACCGTCGTCCGGCCAGACCGATTTCGGCGCCGACGGTGTCGAGACTGAACCTCCCGGCGTATTGCCACTCGGCCCGCGAGAGGCCTTGCCATGACCTGTCCGTGGTCGGCGGCGTCGCCTCAACGAACTGGAACAGACGAGTCTGCTGGCCGGCATCCGTATCCACGCGCAGCGCGTTCCCACCGTCCACCCACGTAATGCGCAAGCGCCCGGGCTCCCGCATGATCGACGGCGCAGCGTAGGCCTGGCAAGCCATCCCGGCCGCCTCGTCACGCGCGGGATCCCAGCTGTTTGTTACCCTTTCGCCTTCGGCATTGAGGGGCATGTTCGAGAGGTCGCCTTTAGGCGGCGTGATCATGCGCAACTGCCAGTCCTCGGTCACCAATGAAACCCAGTTGCCGGTGAGATCGATCGGCGCGTACTGCTGATACACGCTGCCGTCGGCAGAGGGGGATTGCGCCGCCCATGCCGAACTGATGACGGACACGCTGACTACGCCCAAGGCGATGCGCGCAGCGAGTGTTCGCAAAGAGTGTGTGATCATGGGGCTCTCCGTGCCCTGAACTCGTCGTAGACCGTATCGATGAACATGTCCGTCGTCCATCCGGCGTGACCGTAACGGGCCTCCCAGCCCAGCAGCGGCCTGCGAGACTTGACCTGCGCCAGCGAGAGCCGTTCACGGCCTGCGAGGTCGGCGATGCGCGCGCGAATGATGTGCACCATGTCGCGGTATTCAGCGAGGTCCGCTTCATCGCTGATGCGGCCGTGCCCGGGAATGATGTATGTGCCGCCCTCCGCGAGGTCATCCGCCACGGCGATGTCGATCATCTTGTTCAGCGCGCGGAGCAGCCCGGTCAGCGACCCTCCTCGGGCACGGTCCACGAGCGGCAGCGAGGTGGTCGTATAAATGTCGCCGGCCACGAGGACGTTGGAACCGCGGAAATACACGATGCTGTCGCCGTCGGAGTGGGCGGACGGCTGATGAATCACGTCGATGACCTCGCCGTTGAACACGAGATTCCGCTCAGGGACGTAGTAGCCGTCGACGGGCCACGCCTGCGACGGATACGCCGGCGTTCCGCCTTGCCCCACCTCGCCCATCCTGACCACCACGTTTTCCTGCGCCAGGATCCGTACTTTCGCGCCGCGCGTCTTGCCGCTGAGCGAACCGCCCGGCAGCGCCGCGAACTTGGCGTTGCCGCCGACGTGCTGCGCCGACACCGACGTATTGACGACGTAACGGATCGGCCGGTCGGAGATCGTGCGGATGGCAGCCATGACGGCATCGGTCAGGCCGATGGCACCGGTGTCGACCACGACAATGCCTTCGTCGCCTGCTTGCACGGCGATGTTGCCGCCCGCGCCGGCGATCAGCCAAACGTTGCCTTGCACCTTCATGACGCCGAGTGGGGCACCGCGGACCTCCGGCTCAACCGGCGACGGCGTCTGCGCGGATACGACCGTGGTCACTGCAGCTAACGCCAGCAGGAGGGGTGTCAAGAGCCTAAGTGCGCTGCTCATCGCTGCAACCTGTCGCGGTATTCGGGATACGCCGTTGCGGCGCCGCCCAGGGTCGCTTCGACCGGGATGCCGAAGCGTTTCGCCTCCTCACCGACGAACGGGTTCCTGCCCGGAAGGTAGTGGGGGACGTCGTGCTGGTCCGGCTTGGCAATCTCTTCACTCGTGAAGCACTTGAAGAAGTAGTCGTCGCCGGCATCGACGGGTTCCACTCCGAAGCGAGCCGTGGAGACGGGCTGAGTAATGAAGTCGACGGACTTGATGTACGGCTCAGTCAGGTAGACCGGATCGTGCACGATCCAGGTGACGGTCAGGACGTTGCCGTTACGCGTATAGAACGTGGCGACCGTCGACTGGTCGCTTGCCACCACGCCATTACGCCGGATCCAGCCCCACTTGAGGTGCGTCGTCAGGGTGACGAGGGTATTGCCGCGCCACTCTCCCGTCGTGAAACCTGCCCACGTGTGCGCGGCGTAGTCGGGCGGGTGGCTGCGTCCATCCATGTAAATGGTGCGATCCGCACGCCGGAATGTCCCGCCCACGACATACGACACCATGTTCAGGTTCGAATCCAGTTCAGCCGAAATACGGAGCCGCGCCGGCCCCCAGAACGAGTACTGCGATGGATGCCGCATGCATACATGCTCGGGCACGCCGAGCAGCGCCGCATCATAGGCCAGGGCCCGGGACAGCCCCTCCTCATTCAAGGGCAGGCCCAGGTAGTCCACGGGCGATGGACCATCGGCCCGCTCCCTCGAATCCTCGATGAAGCCGAACAGCGGCGCCAGGGCGGTGCCGAGCGTCATGCCGGTGGCGGGTTGGTCCCAAAAGCCGACGATGTCGCCTTGCGCTGATGCGACCTGGGTCCAGGTCCATCCGCTAAGCGCAATCAGGGCCAGACAGGCTAAGCGGCCGTGTCGGTACGCACACATCTTGTTGTTACCCCCAAACCACACGCTCATTATTGTGTTCTTGCTTGCACTTCACTGCATCGCGAGGCCTGCACATGCCTCGCGGGTCGCTCCACTCAGACACCGAATTGACGGCTTCATTGCTCACCTTCGGGGAGCGGGCGCTGTGTTGGGCTCGCCTCTAGTGTAGAGCAACGGAATTGAATAACGAAAGACAACGAAGAAATTGAGCCGCATCGATGAGTTGCACCACCGCCCCAAGCGCATTGCACAACAAGATTCGAGCGAACATCGGATCGTGTCAGCAAGACGACAACAGTGGGCAATCCTCGATGACCGCTGCCGCAGCTCCCGGTGCCACTCGCCCTCGACATCAAAGAAATCAGCGGCCTGTCTAGAGCGCCCCGCCGCCCAGCGCGCCCAGATTCGGCAGGTCAACTTGCTTCGCGGTGCCGGTCGAGAAATCGGCGTCGGTGAGTGTGGCTTCCACGATGGCCTTCAGCTGCTCGCGAGCCACCGGCTTGCCGTTGCTGAATGTAATGCTCTGCACCGGGTAGCCTTCGATGCCGGCCTGCGTGATGCCTGTGCTCTCCATCATGCCCGCCAGTGGGGTCGATTTCACGGCCTTCATCATGCTGGTCGTGAACTCCCGCATCTTCTCCAGGACCTGAAACTCCTGGGCTCCCAACTTGACGTCGCTGAGCGTCGACGCACA
>Ga0114966_10002257_pt1 | contig 17267 bp, 13 predicted proteins | sample M_130207_XF_Meta_FD_87029 | JGI IMG/M metagenome (GOLD analysis project Ga0114966, IMG submission 87029) | Freshwater microbial communities from Lake Montjoie, Canada to study carbon cycling - M_130207_XF_MetaG | ecosystem: Environmental > Aquatic > Freshwater > Lake | place: Lake Montjoie...
GGATGGTTGGGCCGTTGGTTAGATTCACAACCAGAAGATCCGATGCTTGCTATTTCTTTAGGTTCTGTTCTGCCACCTATGTTGGCGGGAAATAAAATTTCTGGCTCAGCGCTACCGTTAGGTGGGTTGGTAATTCCTAAAGGTAGCTTGGCTAATCAATGCATAAAACTTTCTACTCCTGCACCTACTGATTCTAATTTAATGGCCGCGGCTGCAACATCAATGCGAAATTTATTTTCCGTCTCGACTTCGATCCAACCGGTATTAAAAGCACCAGCGCCAATTGCGGTCGATTTGCCTACAGTAAATGGTGGTAACGCTGGAGGCGACAACAATCTTTCACAGCAGTTAGATGTTGTAGCAAAATTAATTGCAGCTGGTTCGCCCACTAAAGTTTGGTCGGTTTCTTTAGGTGGATTTGATACACATGCGAACGAGGCTAATGCTCAAGCTGAATTACTAGGCGTCGTCTCAACATCATTAAGCCGATTCTTGAGTCAGTTAAAATCAACTACAAGATCTAAAGACGTAACAGTTATGGTTTATAGCGAATTTGGCCGACGGGTTAAAGGAAATGCTTCTCAAGGAACAGACCATGGAACCTCCGGGCCCATGTTTCTACTCGGCGAAAAAGTGAAAGGTGGCTTTTATGGAGATCAACCTTCGCTCTCGAAATTAATAGATGGTGATTTGGCGGTTACTACTGATTTTAGAGATGTATATGCCACTGTCTTGGATTCGATCTTAAAATCTCCGGCTGAACAAACTCTGGGCAAATGGAGTGGGCGAGCAAACTTCCTTCAACCTGATTAATTATCGGCTTTATAAACAATCACTTCGGTGCGTTTGCGGCGAGTGATTCCTTTTGGTGGATTGGCTTCAACTAAGGCATCAACTTCAATTCGAAGCTGGGCTACTTCGATAGCCATGTTGGCCATTGCAGATTCAAGTTCAATAATTCGCTTGATTCCAGCGTGATTAATTCCTTCACCCACTAGTTTTTGTACAGCCCTTAGTAATGCGATATCGCGCAGTGAATATCGACGGTTACGTCCTTCGGTCCGTGAAGGTGAAACTAAACCTAAGCGATCATACTGTCGCAATGTTTGTGGGTGTAAACCTGAAATCTCTGCCGCAACTGAAATCACATAAACAGCTGCGTTATCGGCAGGTGCGTCATTTTTTAATTCATCGCTCATTGTTTGGCCTTAGCCGCTAATTCTGCACGCACATCTTGACTAGAAGTTTCCTTAGCAAAAGCTTTAAGTGCATCCAAAGCTTTACCATCAACGCGTTGCGGAACTTGTACATCAACAGTTACTAAAAGATCTCCAGTGCTTGCACCTTTAGTAATTCCGCGTCCCTTAACTCGCAAAGTACGACCCGATGGAGTTCCAGGCGCAATACGCACCGTTACTTCATCGCCACTTAAGACTGGAACTTTTACATCTGCGCCAAGTGCAGCTTCGGCAAAAGTAATAGGTAAAGTCAGTGTTAAGTTTTCACCTTTACGCGCAAATAATGGATGCGCCTTTACATGCAAAAGAATAAATAAATCTCCTGGACCAGCTTCTCCGGGAGAACCTTTTGCCTTAACGCGAATCTTTGCGCCATCATTTACTCCCGCAGGAACTCGGGCCGTAATGTTTTGTGCTGCGCCACGGTCAGTACCAAGTCGTAAATCTAGATTTGTGCCAAAAATAGATTCGCGAAAAGTAATTGTGGCTTCGGTCTGTAAATCCTGACCTTTACGTGGTCCACGTCGACCGCCGCCGCCAAATAGATTGGAGAAAATATCTTGTGGATTTCCGCCACCGAACATGTCTGAAAAATCTCCGCCTTGGAAGTTTTGTCCACCTGTTGGCGCTCTAAATCCGCCACGTTCAAACAATGAACGCGCTTCATCATATTCAGCTCGCTTTTTCGGGTCTGAAAGAACTTCATAGGCCTCTGAAATTCCTTTGAACTTTTCCTCTTTTGCCGAATCGCCTTTAGTTTTATCTGGGTGAAGTTCGCGGGCAAGTGCACGGTACTTCTTTTTAATCTCATCCGGGGCAGCCTTTTTATCAATGCCAAGGGTTTTGTAGAAATCCTTTTCATATAGATCTTTGGCTGCCATTGCTAATTATTCTCCCGCTGGATCTGTAACTGCTACACGAGCTGGACGCAAAATACGTTCTTTGAATTTGTATCCAGGTTGCAAAATCTTTGAAGCAGTTGGCACAGCTACATCAGCAGATGTGTCGTGCATTAAAGCTTCGTGAATCTGTGGATCAAAAGCCTCGCCTTCGGTTCCATATTTTTCCAAACCAATTCGGGTAACAATTGAATTGAGTTGATCGGCAACAGCTTTAAAGCCACCCGTGAGTTCGCCATGTTGTTCCGCGCGATCTACGTCGTCTAAAAGCGCAAGTAGTTCGGTAAGAACCGCGCCGATTGCCATTTCATGCGCCAGCGAACGATCGCGTTCTACGCGCTTGCGATAGTTGGCATATTCAGCTTGAAGTCGCTGTAAATCACTAGTTAATGTAGCTACCGGATCAGTTACCTGATCCGGCGCTACATCTTCAACTACTGATTCTTCTGTAACCGAAGTTTCTTCGGTCATTACGCTTCTTCTACCACTTCAGCGTCTTCAACACCATCTTCATTTGGAGTTGATTCGCCTTCAGCAGCTGCGCCTGCATACAACGCAGCGCCAAGAGCTTGGCTAACAGTTGCAACCTTTTCAGTTGCTGACTTAATCATTTCGTAGTTTGAACCACCAAGTGCGGTTTTCAACTCAACAAGTGCGGCTTCAGTTTCTGTTTTCTTCTCAAGGGCATCACCTGTCGACAACTTCTCTTCGTTGTCTTTAATGAACTTCTCGGTTGAGTAAAGAAGTGAATCACCCGCGTTGCGAATCTCAGCTTCTTCTTTGCGCTGACGATCTTCTTCAGCATGGGATTCCGCATCCGCCATCATGCGTTCAATCTCTTCTTTAGAAAGTGCGGAGCCACCTGTAATGGTCATGCTCTGTTCTTTTCCAGTTCCAAGATCTTTTGCAGATACGTGAACGATTCCATTTGCATCGATGTCGAAAGTAACTTCGATTTGTGGAATTCCACGTGGTGCAGGTGGCAGACCGGTTAGTTCGAACATGCCAAGTTTCTTGTTATAAGCGGCCATTTCGCGCTCACCTTGGTATGCCTGAATCTGTACTGCTGGCTGATTGTCATCTGCAGTTGTAAAGACTTCGCTGCGCTTTGTAGGAATAGTTGTATTGCGTTCGATTAACTTAGTCATAACGCCACCCTTAGTTTCAATACCAAGAGATAGTGGTGTCACATCAAGTAATAGAACATCTTTAACTTCACCCTTTAGAACACCTGCTTGAAGTGATGCACCAACGGCCACAACTTCATCAGGGTTTACGCCCTTGTTTGGCTCTTTTCCACCAGTTAATTCCTTTACAAGATCTACAACAGCTGGCATACGTGTTGATCCACCAACAAGTACAACTGATTCGATTTTATTAATTGGAATTCCAGCATCTTTTAGAACTGCTTGGAAAGGCTTCTTGCAACGTTCTAGCAATGCAGAAGTTAACTGTTGGAACTGTGCGCGAGTAATTGTTTCATCAAGGAATAGTGGGTTCTTTTCAGCATCCACAGTGATGTAAGGCAAGTTAATTGATGCGGATTGTGAAGATGAAAGTTCGATCTTTGCTTTTTCAGCAGCTTCACGAATACGTTGCATCGCCATCTTGTCTTTAGTTAAATCAATTCCATTTTGTGAACCAAAAGTTGTAACTAGGTGATCAACTAGTGCTTGATCCCAGTCATCGCCACCAAGGTGGTTGTCACCATTAGTTGCTTTAACTTCTACAACACCGTCACCAATTTCTAGAAGTGAAACGTCAAATGTTCCACCGCCAAGGTCGAAGACAAGAATTGTTTGTTCTTTGTCGGCCTTATCAAGACCATATGCGAGCGCAGCTGCAGTTGGTTCGTTGATAATGCGTAAAACGTTTAGGCCAGCAATTTCACCAGCTTCTTTAGTTGCCTGACGTTGTGCGTCATTGAAATATGCGGGAACAGTAATAACTGCATCGGTGACTGTTTCACCAAGGTATGACTCTGCATCGCGTTTTAGCTTTTGCAAAACACGTGCTGAAATTTCTTGTGGCGTGTATTTCTTGCCATCAATATCGGTAGTCCAGCTAGTGCCCATGTGGCGCTTTACTGAACGAATAGTGCGATCAACGTTTGTTACTGACTGGCGCTTGGCCACTTCACCAACAAGTACTTCGCCATTTTTTGCGAAAGCGACGATCGACGGGGTCGTACGGGCGCCTTCGGCGTTGGCGATAACGGTGGGTTCTCCACCTTCCAAGACAGATACGCAACTGTTAGTGGTACCTAGGTCGATTCCAACTGCTCTAGCCATGTTTGTGGTGCTCCTTTTATCTTCGCTCGAGCCTGATTTAGGGTCGAGGACCGCTTGAAACCTGAGCCAATCATACCCAAAAGGTTGAGTCGTAGCGACTCAGGTTTGCTACTAAGGGAACCGCTGGCCCCCGCCACTTATTCCCGTTCTGCCTCAGGTTCGCGGTTAACCTTTCCCCATGAACCTGACTCTTGCCGCGCTTTCATATGGAATCACCGTCTTTGCCCTTGGCCTTGTAGCTGTGCGAGTTCGGCAGTTGCTAGCAATCTATAAAAAAGGTGCAGCCGATCCCACACGTGGTGAACATAAAGGCACGCGTCTGCGTATGGCCTTTCGCGAAATCTTTGGCCACACCAAGATGTTTAATTTCACGGTTGTTGGTTTTGCCCACTGGTTTGTCATGGTCGGCTTCGTTGTTTTGTTTGGAACTTTAGTCACCGCGTACGGTCAATTAATTAATCCGCGCTTTGCATTGCCGATCATTGGTCATTTCTGGGTTTATGAATACATCACCGAATTGATTGCTTGGGCAACTGGTATCGGAATCGTTACTTTAATTGGGATTCGTCAAGTAACACGTCTTCGTAACAAGCGCTCACGTTTTTATGGCAGCGGAATGCTTAAGGCGTATTACGTTGAATTCACAATCTTGCTTATTGTTTTTTGTGTTGTTGCCCTGCGCGGACTCGAAGGTGCACTCTCTGAAGAAACCGCCTGGAATCGTCACTTTGTAACTACTTGGTTTGTAGCAAAGATCTTTAAAGCTTGGACTCTGCCTGAAATTATTTCTGCGATTCAATTAGTTGCCGCAATCAAAATCATCGGCTCGATGACCTGGTTCATTGTTATCGCAAGTAACTTAACAATGGGTGTTGCTTGGCACCGTTTCTTGGCGCCGTTTAATATTTTCTTCCGTCGAAATGCTGATGGAAAATCATCACTTGGACCACTTCCTGAAATGTTGTCTCATGGGGAAGTTGTTAACTTTGAAGATCCAAAAGATGACGATGTCTTTGGTTTAGGCACACGCGCCGACATTACCTGGAAGGGTTTGTTGGACATGACTTCATGTACCGAGTGCGGACGTTGCCAATCACAGTGCCCGGCTTGGCATACCGAAAAACCATTGTCTCCCAAGCTTTTAATCATGGCTATGCGCGATCACGCTTTTGCTAAGACAGTTGAAACTGAAAATATGGTGGGCGAAAACGCAGCTATTACTTCAGATATTTTGTGGTCTTGTACATCTTGTGGTGCATGCGTGAATGAATGTCCAGTTGATATCGAACACATCGACCACATTGTAAATATGCGTCGCTACCAAGTAATGGTTGAGTCAGATTTTCCAAGTGAACTTGGTGGAACTTTCCGTAACTTAGAACAATCTGGAAATCCATGGGGTGCAAATAAGAATGATCGCGAAGCTTGGATTGCTGAGTGTGATTTCCCAATTAAAGTTGTAGAAGGTGTTTTGCCTGATGAAGTTGAATATCTATTCTGGGTTGGTTGCGCAGGTGCATACGATGAACGTGCACGCAAGACCACTAAAGCAGTTGCTGAACTTTTGTACATGGCTGGCGTTGAATTTGCTGTTCTTGGTAAGAAAGAAACTTGTACTGGAGATCCAGCCCGACGTGCTGGTAATGAATTCTTGTATCAAATCATGGCCGCTGAAAATATTGAAACTTTCAAGGAAGTTTTTGCTGATCGGCCAAAGGGTAAGAAGAAAGTTGTTGTTACGTGCCCTCACTGCTTTACAACTATCGGTCGCGATTATGCACAAAGTGGTTTTGAACTTGAAATGGTCCATCACACTCAATTACTTAATCAACTAGTGCGTGAAAAGAAATTGCTTCCAATCAAGATGAGTCATACTGCAATGACGTATCACGATCCTTGCTACCTGGGTCGTCACAATGAAATTTATCAACCACCGCGTGAAATTCTTGAAGCAACTGGTGCACAGATCACTGAGATGCCACGTAATAAAGAACGCTCATTTTGTTGCGGCGCAGGTGGTGGACGTATGTGGATGGAAGAAAAACTTGGAACCCGCATTAATTTAAATCGCGTTGATGAAGCGATTGGCACTGGCGCACAAGAGTTAGCTGTTGCCTGTCCTTTCTGCCGCGTCATGACAACCGATGGAATGAGCTCTCGCGAGTCAGCCATGGAGGTTCTAGACGTAGCTCAAGTGTTGCTCCGCTCAGTTAAGGGGTAAATCTGAGTCCATTCTCAGGAATCTCCCAGATGGTGGGAGCATTGTTGAGCCATGACCACAACAGCAGAAAAGACAATGCAGCGCATCCTCGTCGTTGACGATGAGGCAAGTATCAGCGAGTTAATTTCTACCTCGCTGCGATTCGTAGGCTTTGACGTGCGCACCGCAGCTAATGGCGCACAAGCGTTAGCAATGGCGGAAGATTTTAGGCCGCATGCAATGGTTCTAGATGTCATGTTGCCTGATCTTGATGGTTTTGAAGTCTGTAAGAAAATCCGTAACGAAGGTGTTGATACTGGAGTTTTATTCTTAACAGCTAAAGATGGCATGGAAGATAAAGTCAAAGGTTTAACTCTTGGTGGCGATGACTACATGACAAAGCCATTTTCACTTGAAGAGTTGGTTGCACGTTTGCGCGCGCTTCTCCGTCGCACAGGCGTGGATCACATTGAAATAGATGATGAAAAGATGCGCTTTGCCGATCTTGAACTCGATGAAGCTACGCATGAAGTTCGCCGTGCAGGCAACTTACTTGATCTATCTCCAACAGAGTTCGCGTTAATTCGTTACTTAATTATTAACGCTGATCGCGTTGTCTCTAAGTCACAGATCCTTGATCATGTGTGGCAATATGACTTCCGTGGAGATGCAGGAATTGTTGAAACTTATATCTCCTATCTACGCAAGAAAATTGATGCTTTCGATCCGCCACTTATCCATACAGTGCGTGGGGTTGGCTATCGCTTACGAATGCCAGCTAAGTAAAACTGAATGAATTCACCCCTTCGCAATTGGTCACTACGTAACCGTTTAACGGTTGGGGTGTTGATTCTTTCGGCGCTGGGATTTATTGGTGGTGGCCTAGTAGTTCAAACTTCTTTGCGTGGGTATTTGATTGGTCAGATTGACGAACAGCTCACAAGCGTTATTGGTGGCACATCGCAACGTCTTAATGCTGCAGGAATTATTAATGACGATGAAGTTAACCCTGGTGAATCAGGCGAAGAAAATGAAAATGGGCGAATGAGTGCCCAAAACAAAGCAGTTACACCGCTTAATCGAATTCCAACATCAATTTCAGTTTCACTCTTAGATAGCAATGGTGCATTCGTTGGAGGAATCGGTGGCGATTTAAACACCAATAGAATCGCAGATTTCATTGTTGGTTGGACACCACAAGAGATTGCAATGTTGGGTGATAGGCCATTTACCCTGCGAACCCAAGGGGAAGATTTTCGTTTAGTTACACAGGTTTTGCCATCTGCTGCCGGATCAGTTGTGGTTGCCCAGTCACTGGCTGATTTTGATAAGACTACGCATAAAGTTGCGCGCGCACTTTTAATTATCGGTTTTATTGTTTTGCTACTTATAGGTTTTGCAGCTCGCCAAGTTATTAAGCTCAGTATGAAACCTCTTGAAGATGTTGAAGCGACTGCAGAGAAGATCGCAGCAGGTGATCTATCTGCACGCCTTGATAACTTTGAACCCGATACCGAAGTTGGTCGTTTAAGTACGTCACTTAACACAATGCTTGAGCGAATTGAAGAGTCATTCGCTGTGCGAACCGAGAGTGAAGAAAAACTCCGTCGATTCGTTGCCGATGCCAGCCACGAACTTCGGACACCGCTTACATCTATTCGCGGTTTTGCCGAACTACATCGACAAGGCGCAGTACCTGATGGTGAGAAAACTAAAGAACTACTTGGAAGAATTGAAAAAGAGTCAATCCGCATGGGTGCATTGGTTGAAGATCTATTGCTTCTGGCGCGCCTTGATCAATCGCGTGCGATTGAATCTAAGCCCGTTGATATTGCACATTTAATTAAAGAAACTGTTGCATCGGCATCAGCAGCTGGACCAGATCATCTGATTAATGTTCAAATGCCGAAAGAGTTATTCGTACTTGGGGATTCGGATCGTATTTATCAAGTCTTTACAAATTTATTGGCAAATGCACGTGTACACACACCAGCTGGTACTTCTATTCAAGTGATTGCGCGTCAAGAAGAAGATGGCGTGTATGTCTCTGTCGCCGATAATGGCCCAGGATTAAGTGAGGCCGATCAAAAGCGAATCTTTGAACGATTCTTTCGTGCTGATCCTTCACGCCAACGCCTTAGCCAAGAGGGCAGCGGTTTAGGTTTATCTATTGTTGATTCAGTAATGCAGGCACATGGCGGCAAGGTTGGCGTTGGCTCTAAACCAGGCCAAGGAACGGTATTTACGCTGTTTTTCCCAACAGAAAAAGCTTAGTTCAACGATTCCATTGCTTTAAGAACGGCAATGCGTTCTTGAATTGGTGGATGGGTTGAAAATAACTTTGAAACAGCTTTTGCATCTAAGGGTGACTCAATCCAAATATGTGCAATTGAATTTGATTTCTGCCGAACAACTGTCGAATCCTGTGCAAGAACTTCTAACGCACTTCGAAGCCCGGCTGGGTTTCGTGTAAATGCTACGGCAGTTGCATCGGCTAATGATTCACGCTTTCTGGAAATTGCAGATTTTAAAAGCATCGCCGCAAGTGGTGCCAAAATTAAAATGAGAAGTGAGAAAACTAAAGCTAGTGGATTAGCGTTGTTGTCACGATCGCGACTTCGCCCACCGCCGAACCACATCATCCGTGTCAGCATATCGCTCAAAATTGCTATCGCCCCGGCTGTAGTAGCAGCCACCGCGGAAACTAAAGTGTCGCGGTTAGCAACGTGCGCCATCTCGTGTGCAATCACTCCTTGAAGTTGATCGCGATCCATTACATCTAAAATCCCAGTCGTAAATGCAATTAATGCATGTTCTTGATTTCGACCTGTCGCAAAAGCATTTGGTGCACTATCAATAACGATTGCAACTTTTGGCATGGGTAGGCCACTTGCAATCGTTACTTCTTGGATCAAATTAAATAATTTTGGGTTATCTGATTCCTGGATTAACTTTGCGCCAGTCATTGTTAAAACTAATTTGTCCGAGCCGTAATACGAACCCCAAACAGAAACCAGCGCAATACCTACGGCTATCGGAACAATTGCAGTTGTTGATTGGCCAAAGTAAGTAAGGGCGGCAAAAGCCACAAGCCAAACAAGTACGCCCATACCAATGAGCAAACCGATTGTCTTGCGGCGATTAGCTGCCTGCGCAGTTCTAAAGTTCATTAAAACTTAACGTTCGGAGCTTTGCGATCTTGTGGATCTTCAACTTCGTAAAATTCGCGCTCGGTAACTTTTGCAAAACCTGCAAAGAAGTTAGTTGGCACTGTTTTTACTGCTGTGTTGAGCGAGCGCACATTGTCGTTATAAAACTGACGGCTAAATGCAACTTTGTTTTCTGTAGTTGCTAGCTCTTCTTGTAATGACATGAAGTTTGCCGACGCCTTTAAATCTGGATAAGCCTCAGCGACTGCTAGTAATCCGCGCAACGCTTGTGTCAGCATTCCATCTGCAGCTGCAGTGTCAGCAACAGTCGTTGCGGTAGTTGCCTTTGCACGTGCAGTGACTACTGCATCAAAAGTAGACTGTTCGTGCTTTGCATATCCCTTAACTGTTTCTACTAAGTTGGGGATTAAATCTGCACGTCGCTTCAGCTGAACTTCAATCTGTGCCCACGCTTCGTTAACTGAAATATTTAAACGAATAAGGCGGTTGTACTGAGCCACGAAAAATACGGCGATTAATGCGATGACACCAAGAATTACGATTATTTCCATACCTAATTAAACCGCGTTTTAAGCAGTTTCATTCCTGGAGATTTACTGAATTTTTGATTTATGGAAGTTTAAGAATGAGCGTGAAGGCGTTGGTCCGCGCTGTCCTTGGTATCTAGAACCGTATTTTTGGCTGCCGTAAGGGTGCTCGGCTGGAGATGAAAGTTTGATCAAGCACAGCTGACCAATCTTCATTCCTGGAAAGAGTTTGACGGGCAAGTTGGCAACGTTTGAAAGCTCTAACGTGATGTGGCCGCTAAAGCCTGGGTCGATAAATCCTGCAGTTGAGTGAGTTAGTAAACCAAGTCGACCCAATGATGATTTACCTTCTAAGCGCCCTGCAATGTCATCGGGCAAAGTAATAACTTCGTAGGTGCTTGCTAAAACAAACTCACCTGGGTGCAAAATAAAGGGTTCATCGCCTTCTGCAATAACTTCACGGGTTAACTCTGGTTGCTCAGTCGAAGGATCAATGACGCTGTACTTGTGATTTTCAAATACTCGGAAAAATTTATCAAGGCGAACATCTACCGATGATGGCTGGATCATCCCTTCGTGGAATGGCTCGCAGCCGACGCGGCCTGCGTTGATTTCGGCGAGAATGTCGCGATCACTTAGTAGCACGCTTGGAACCCTATCTTGGATTGGTGGCGCATTTGGGCAACGAAATACGCCTAACAGGGTTGCATAAGTTACTGGCGGGTAGCACTATTTGCCCATGAGCCATTACACAGCCAACCTGCGCGATATCGAATTCTGCCTCTTTGACCTACTTGGACGCGAGAAAGTCATGGGTGCCTCTTTATATAAAGATGTTGATCGTGACACCGCAATGGGCATGTTGGAAGAAATGAAGCGATTGTGCGAAAACGATCTTGCTGCATCTTTTGTTGAAGGCGATCGAATGGGAACAGATTTTAATAAAGCAACAGGTGATGTGAAGTTGCCTGCAAGTTTTATTAAGTCATACCAATCCTATGTCGACGGAGAATGGTGGCGTCTTGATGCGCCTGTTGAACTTGGTGGAATGAAAGTTCCGCCATCGGTTCGTTGGGCAATCGCTGAAATGGTTTTGGGTTCTAATCCTGCAATTCATATCTATGCATCTGGTTATGCATTTGCCCAGGTTGCATATGTCTTAGGAACCGAAGAACAAAAACATTTAGCAAAGTTAATGGTTGAAAAACACTGGGGCGCAACTATGCAGTTGACCGAACCAGATGCAGGCTCAGATGTTGGTGCAGGTCGCAGCAAGGCTGTGCAGCAAGCTGATGGTTCGTGGCATATCACCGGAACAAAACGCTTTATTACTTCAGGTGATGCTGATCTGTACGAAAACATTATTCACTTTGTACTTGCGCGTCGCGAAGGCGGCGGACCAGGCACAAAAGGCCTTTCATTATTTTTAATTCCTAAGTTTATGTTTGATCCTAAAACTGGTGAGCTTGGAAAGCGCAACGGGGTGTATGTAACTAACGTTGAACATAAGATGGGCTTAAATGTTTCATCTACCTGTGAAATTAATTTGGGTGAAAAAGAACCTGCAGTTGGTTACTTGCTCGGGGACGTGCATGAAGGTATTGCACAAATGTTTAAGGTAATTGAGTTTGCCCGCATGATGGTTGGAACTAAGGCGATTGCAACACTTTCTGCGGGTTACCAGCAGGCACTTGCATATGCCAAGGTGCGTATTCAAGGCGGAGATATGAAAGTAATGAACGACAAAGCTTCCCCGCGTGTATCGATTATTCATCACCCTGATGTGCGCCGTTCTTTAATGGTCCAAAAGTCTTATTCAGAAGGCATGCGCGCCCTTGTCTTGTACACCGCATCTATTCAAGATGAAATCGAACTTGCTGAAGCGGCTGGCGATAAAGATCGCACCGCCGACATGATTGCACTTAACGATTTGTTGCTACCAATTGTTAAGGGTTACGGATCAGAAAAATCTTGGACTTTGCTTGGTACCGAATCACTTCAGACATTTGGTGGTTCTGGATTTACGCAGGATTGGCCACTAGAACAGTATGTTCGCGATGCAAAGATTGATACTTTGTATGAAGGTACTACCGCGATTCAAGGTCTTGATTTCTTCTTCCGAAAAATTGTTAAAGATGGTGGACGCGCGCTGGGTCTGCTTGGAAAAGAGATTCAAAAGTTTGCTGAATCTGGTGGTGCTAACGCTGAAGAGAAAACCGCACTACTCAAAGCTCTTGGTGATTTAAATGCAATCGTTGCTGTACTAGTGGGCCATGCAATGGAATCACAAAGCGATGCGGCAAAGATCTATCAGGTTGGGTTAAATACCTCTCGTTGCTTGATGGCGGTTGGCGACATTATTACTTCTTGGTTGTTGTTGCGCCAAGCAGATATCGCAGTTGAAAAACTTCCAGCTGCGACTGGTAAAGACAAGGATTTCTATACCGGCAAGATTGCTTCGGCATCGTTTTTCATTAAGAACTACCTTCCACACATCACTGCTGATCGCATTATTGTTGAAGCAACCGATGGCGCAATCATGGATTTGCCAGAAAGCGCCTTCTAGACCGCTATCCTTGCCGGATGCTTACGCGCTATAAAGGCGAAATACTTACCTTACTTGGCGCTGTCTTTTTTTCATTTAATGGTGTTGTGGCTAAATTAGTTTTAACATCAGGTCTTTCATCTATGCGTTTAACCCAGGTGCGCTGTGGCGGGGCATTTATATTTCTTGGTCTTTATATTTTCTTACGTTATCGCGATAAGTTGAATGCAAAAAGAGAAGACCTACCCCTGCTTTTTGCTTATGGAATCATTGGATTTTTGCTTGTCCAGGCGCTGTATTTCGTTGCAATTGCTAGATTAAACGTCTCTGTTGCTTTGATTTTGGAGTTCACCGCACCTATTTGGATTGTGTTGTGGCTGCGCTTTGTAAAGCACAAAGTAGTTCCACGGTTAATGTGGGTGGCAATCTTTTTAGCTTTTGGTGGCCTGGTTCTTATTGCCCAAGTATGGAAAGGCAGAACATTAGATCCCATTGGTGTTGCTGCGGCCTTACTAGATGGAATTGTTTTAGCGGCATTTTTCTTGCTTGGTGAAAAACTCACAGCTAAACGCGATGTTGAATCGCTGATGGTTTATGGCTTTGGTTTTGCTTCCCTTGGCTTAGCAATTGCAATGCCTTTGTGGTCATACCCAACCGAAATCTTTACGCAGTCAATGAATCTGCAAGGTCGTTTTGCCGCTTACAACATGCCGGGTTGGGTATTAATTGCGTGGGTAATTATTATGGGAACCATAGTTCCCTATTTGTTAGTAGTTAAAGGTTTGAAATTACTTTCTGCGTCAACAAGTAGCGTAATGGGGATGGCTGAGCCCGTCTTAGCTGGAGTATTTGCTTGGATCTGGTTATCTGAAACATGGAACTTCATCCAACTAGTTGGTGGAGTAACCGTAATTATTGGAATTATCTTGGCCGATAAAGCACGTTCAGCTGCGCATTAATTACGCGCCAAAAACCACGCCGTCAGTAGGTGGTGCTTCACGTTGTTGAGTCCAGTCTGTTCCGCCGCCTGGGTTTTGTGGCATGTCATAGAAACGTGCGTAGTGAAGTTGGGCAGAAACTGTAATTGTCTTTGTAGGTCCATTACGGTGCTTAGCTATAATCAAATCCGCTTCTCCGGTACGGTTTTGTGAGTCATACATGTCATCACGGTGCAGCAAGATAACCATGTCAGCATCTTGTTCGATGGAACCTGATTCACGTAGATCTGACAGCATTGGCTTTTTGTCGCTTCGCTGTTCAGGAGAACGGTTGAGCTGTGAGATAGCAATAACCGGGATATTGAGCTCTTTTGCCATCAATTTGAGGTGGCGAGAGAACTCGGAAACTTCTTGTTGACGGTTTTCGACGCGCTTACCTGATGACATCAACTGCAAGTAGTCGATAACAATTAACTTTAAATCATGGCGCTGCTTTAATCGACGCGCCTTTGCGCGGATTTCCATCATTGAAAGATTAGGTGAGTCATCGATAAACAAAGGTGCTTCAGAGATTTCACCCATACGACGTGCAAGTCGAGACCATTCATCATCAGATAATGTGCCTGCGCGAATATTGTTTAGACCCACACGTGCTTCGGCGGACAACATACGCATTGTGATTTCAGATTTAGACATTTCAAGTGAGAAGATCACTGAAGTTTGACCATCATGAATCGATGCGTGACGTGCGATATCAAGGCCGAGAGTTGACTTACCAACTGCAGGACGCGCAGCCAAAATAATCATGTTGCCTGGATGAAATCCGTGCGTCAGCGCATCAAGATCTTTAAATCCACTCTTCACACCTTCAATACCAACGCCCTTTGAAATTGCTTCAATCTCATCGAGTGCTTGCGGCAATAAAGTAGAAAGTTGTACGTAATCTTCTGATGCACGACGTTCGGTAACTGCATAAACCTCGGCCTGTGCTTGGTCGACCATGTCATCGACTTCACCCTCAGATGTATAACCGAGTTGAACGATTTTTGTTCCAGCTTCAACTAAGCGGCGCATGATTGCATGTTCGCGAACAATCTTTGCGTAATAGCCAGCGTTAGCTGCAGTAGGAACAGATGAAATTAAAGTGTGCAGATATGGTGCACCACCAGCGCGTGCAATATCTCCGCGCTTGCTTAACTCAGATGAAACAGTGACAGCATCAACAGGTTCGCCGCGACCGTAGAGATCAATAATTGCATCGTAAATTAATTCGTGAGCAGGGCGATAAAAATCGCGATCGCGAATTACTTCGATGACATCTGCAATTGCATCTTTTGATAACAACATTCCGCCGAGAACAGATTGTTCTGCAATTAAATCCTGTGGTGGAGTGCGCTCGAACTCGGCGCCAACAGAGTTAATGTTGGGATCTCTAGTTGGGCGATTATTAGGAAGTTCGGCGATGCTCACGCGTATAACCTCCCATTAGCTACTGACATTTGACCTGTGTGCGTAACTTAGGCGGGCGGCCCTATCGCAGGCGAGAATCGCTTCATGGTGATGGGGATAAAGCTGTGGGTAACTCGGTGGATAAGCGTGTTTTCCTGTGCACAAAGCGGTGGATGAATTGTGCGTAACTAGGCAGAAACTATTGTTGCCATGAAAAAGCGCAGGTCAGGGGCGAACTTTCTTACCGAGGGGTGTGCACAAAACAATTTTGGGGAATCTTACATTTTGGGATTTAAGTTTTTATGCGCTCATTCGTTGGATCAAATAACGGTTCAGCGCAGATTGTTCCTGCGCGCCACGTTCCAAAAAACTCTACATCTACTTGTGTTCCAACGTCAGAGTTTTGAATGGGTAGATAAGCGTAAGCAATAGCTTTTTTGATTGTGTAGCCCTGGCCGCCAGATTTAATTCGCCCAACAATTTTTCCATCGATTCGTATTGGCTCAGAACCAAATGGAACACAAGTGATGTCATCAAAAACTATGGCCACAAGTTTGCGCTTGGGATTAGCTTGAGCGGCAAGGGCTGCTGCCTTACCGTGAAAGTTTTCTTTTTTAAGTGAAACTGCAAAGCCAACTCCGGCTTCGAATGGATTGGTTTCAGTATTAATTTCACCAGCCCATGCACGATAACCTTTTTCAAGACGAAGTGATTCGATTGCGCGGTAACCACAGGCTTTAATGCCATGAGATTTTCCCGCCGCCATTAATTTTGTCCAGAGCTCTAAAGCGTCGGCAACATCTGCATAAAGTTCCCAGCCAAGTTCTCCAACATATGTCACTCTGGTTGCACGCACCTTTATGCCATCTACAGTTATTTCTTTGGAGGTCATAAATGGAAAAGCTGTATGGGAAAGATCGGTATCAGTCAGGGTTTGCAAAATAGTTCTAGATTTTGGTCCCATGATTCCAAAACAGGAAAGCTCGCGAGTGATGTTAGTAATTTCAACATCGTTAAATGAATGTTCCCTGCGCATCTTTTCTAACCAACCAAAATCATGAACTGCAAATGCTGTGCCGGTCACGATTAAGAATTCGTTTTCACCAGTTTGTGTAACGGTGTAATCAGATTCGATTCCAGCTTTTGAATTAAGGGCTTGTGTGTATGTTGTTTTTCCAACACCTTTCACAACATTGTTCGCACAAACATAATTGAGGAATTCTGCAGCCCGTGCACCGTTTATGCGTGCCTTAGCAAATGATGATTCATCAAATAGACCTGCGTTATTACGCGTTGCGTGGTGTTCTACTTGAACTGCGTTCGACCAGTGATTTCCTAGCCAATCCTTAGGGCGCAAAGCATCGTTACCAATGTTTGAGGCATAGAAATTAACGCGCTCCCACGAAGCTTTTTCACCGAAAATCGCATCATTAGCTTTATGCCACTCATATACCGGTGAGGTGAATTTTGGACGCGCAGATTTTCGTTCTTCACCTGGGTAATGGATGTCGTAATACTCTTCATAGTTTTCAGTAATACGTTGCAAAGTAAAGTCAGGTGATTCATAGGATGCACCAAAACGTTTGATATCCATGTGCCAGAGATCCATAGTTGGTTCACCGGCAACAATCCATTCGGCAACAACTTTTCCGATTCCGCCAGCGCCAGCGATTCCATGTGCGCAAAAACCTGCAGCAACATAGAAACCACCGACTGAAGTTTCACCTAAGCAGAACTCGTTATCGGGCGTGAAACCTTCCGGGCCATTAATAAAACTCTTAATTCCAACTTCGCTCATTTTAGGAACACGTTTTTGTGAAGCTTCTGCAATATCTACAAAGCGATCCCAGTCTTCGGCTAACAAGGTGTTATTAAAGTTTGCTGGGATATCATCGATATTGTTGTAGTCGGCAGACCAAGCTTTAGATGTGCGTTCGTATCCGCCCATCAATAATCCAGAGACTTCTTGTCGGAAGTAAATTAAATTGTCGGGGTCTCGTAGTGATGGCA
>Ga0114966_10002258_pt1 | contig 17263 bp, 13 predicted proteins | sample M_130207_XF_Meta_FD_87029 | JGI IMG/M metagenome (GOLD analysis project Ga0114966, IMG submission 87029) | Freshwater microbial communities from Lake Montjoie, Canada to study carbon cycling - M_130207_XF_MetaG | ecosystem: Environmental > Aquatic > Freshwater > Lake | place: Lake Montjoie...
ACGACCATCACCGGTATTTTGGAATAGGTCAGGACCTTGCGCGTTTCGCTGCCGAGCAGCACCGCCGCCAGCCCTTTGCGTCCGTGCGAATGCAGAAGTATGAGGTCGCACTTCTGCGCTTCCGCGGTTTTCAGGATGGCATCATAGGGATGGTCGCTGGTTTCGCACACGGTATCGCACGGCACGCCAGCGTCGCCGCAGGCCTTCTGGATGAATTCGAGATAGCCATCGGCGCGCGAGCGCGCCTCTTTTTCGATGCGCTCTTCGGTGACCGGATCGAACGCGCCTTCATACGCGATCATCAGGTGATAGTCGGGAATCGCGTGCACGCCGGTGACCCGCGCGCCGTGAAACCTGGCCAGTTCGACGCCGGTGCGTATGGCTTTTTGCGACAGCTCCGACCCATCTGTGGGGATCAGGATATGCTTGAACATACGACCCTCCTGCGCGGCTAGCCTAGTAGGAAATGCACCTTATAACAACGTCGCGGGCAAATCAACACGCAGGCCCGCGTATCCCGAAGTCATAAGCCCCGCCGTTCCGCTATTCGGGCGTGATACCGGCCTGGGCCACGACCTTGATCCACTTGGCGATCTCCGCGCGGTTGAACTGGTCGTATTCGTCGGGCGTGCTGGCAACAACCTCGGCGCCCTGCTTGCCGAGGTTGTCCTTCACCGGCGCGTCATTCAGCGCTTTCACCAGCGCGGCGTGTATACGCTCGACGATGGCGCGCGGCGTGCTCGCCGGCGCGAACATTCCGAACCCGCTCGACACCACGAAGCCGGGAACCCCGGCTTCCTCCATCGTCGGCGTGTCGGGCGCGGCGGCAGAACGCGTCTTGCCGGTCTGCGCGATCAGGCGCAGCCGCCCCGTGCGCACATACTGTATCGCCGCCGGCATGCTGGACAACTGCATTTGCACCTGGCCGGCAACAAGGTCAATCATCGACGGGCCGGCGCCCTTGTACGGCACGTGCACTATTTTGATCCTGGCCATCGAACTCAAGAGTTCCGCCGCGAGATGGCCGACGGTGCCGCTGCCTGAAGTCGAATAATTGATCTCGCCCGGCCGCGCGCGCGCTATGGCGATAAATTCTTTGACGGTCTTCGCCGGAAACGCAGGATGCAGAACGAATGCGGTCGGCACGTCGGCGATTAATGCGATCGGCGTGAAATCCTTAACTGAGTCGTAGGGCAATTTTTTGATCATCGCGGGATTGATGGTGTGCGCTGCAGACACCATCAGGATCGTGTAGCCGTCAGGCGCAGCCTTGGCGACCACATCGGTGCCGATCACGCTGCCGGCGCCGCCACGGTTCTCCACCACGATCTGCTGGCCGAGGTTTTCCGCCATCTTCGGCGCGAACACGCGCGCGATGATGTCAGTGTTGCCGCCCGGCGGGAACGGCACCACCATGCGCACCGGCTTGACCGGATAATTTTGCGCCGCCGCGGGGCCGGCGAATATCAGGATGGCCAATGCACAGGCGACAACGCGCAATGCATGAGTGATCGTCATGTCTCCTCCGGATTCTTTTTGCGGCACCTTCCGGAGCGCCTCGTTTGCGTGCAATCCGGGCTGGTTTGAGCCGTGTTATTCTTGTCGCCGATCCATTATATATGGCTGCGGCATGCTCGCCAGCGTGCACGCGTCAAAGCTGGATTCGATTACCTGCACAGTCCGCCAGCCATCCCTCCACTCTCTAATTAAACGCCCTGGAACTTTATGCCGCTTAAAATGATATTGACGGGTGACGTCAACCTGATGAACGTCACCGACCCCGATGTGCCTTTCAAACGGGTGGCCGAAGAATTTCGCGCGACCGACGTCGTATTCAGCAATCTCGAGTGCTGCCTGTACGATCCGCCGGGCGGCCACTCGGTCGACACCGCCGAGGGCTTTTTTGCGCATCCCGGGCCCGCCGGCGAAACCATCAAACGCGCTGGCATACACGCGGTCGGCATCGCCAACAACGTCAATTACGGCGAGGCAGCGATTACTTCGTCGATCGCGCGACTCGACGAGCTGGGCATTCCGCATACCGGCGCAGGAGCAAACCGCACGGCGGCGCGCGCGCCGGTGATCCTCGAGCGTGGCGGCGTGCGTTTCGGTTTTCTGCAGCGCACATCGGTTTACTGGCCGACCAATCACGAAGCCGGCGACCACGCTACGGGTGTTGCCGCCATCCGCGGTCACACCGCGTACCAGCTGCCGCTGCACAAGACGCGGCCCGAAATTCCGCCATGCAACCGTCCCGGCCTGCCGCCCATCATCAAGACCTGGGCCGATCCTGCGTATCTCAAGCTGTATCTGGAAGACGTCGCCGCCTTGCGCGCCAAATGCGACGTGCTAGTAGCGTCCTGCCATTGGGGACTGCATCAGGACGTGCTCGAATACATGCCTGAAATTGCACATGCAGCGATCGACGCCGGAGCCGACGTCGTGTTTGGCCACGGCCCGCATTACTCGCTACCGGTCGAATCCTACAAAGGCAAACCGGTGTACTACGGCCTCGGCAGCTTTTCATTTCACACCGGCCACGGCGGCAAGAAACACGGCGACTGGGTCGGCATGATGGCGCGCATCACACTCGACGGCAAAACGGTCAAGAGCGCGACTTTCCAGTTCGTGCGCCACAACGACGCCAACGAGACCGTGCTGTGCGCGCTGGCGCAGGAGAAAGCCACGCTCGAAGACATCAAGCAGCGCAGCGCACCCTTCGGCACGCTGCTCACTCCGCAGGGCGACCAGGTCGCGATTTCACTCAAACGTTAGCGTAGCTCTATACTCATCCTCCCCTTTTCCGCGCAGCAAATCCCCTTGCGGGACAAGGGAGGAACGAGGTGGGGATGGGTCGATCATTTGCCGCCCAACCCCTGGCGGGCAATTACGGGCCTTCGTCCGCCGGGTGGCGCAGCTTGCGCGTGGGGTAGACCACGGCCGGATGCTTCTTCAGCGCTTCCTCGTCGATGTCGATGCCGAGACCCGGCGCGGTCGGCAGTTCGATGTAGCCGTTCTTCGGCTTCAACTGGTTGGGCGAAATCTTGTCGCAGAATTCGACGAACGGCAGGAAGTACTCGGTGATGATGAAATTCGTCATCACGGCCGACGCGTGCACGGTCGAAGACAGCCCGAGGGTCGTCGAATTGTAATTGTGCGGCGACATCGCGACCATATACGGCTCCGCCATCGCCGCGATTTCTTTTAGTTCGAGTATGCCCCCGCAGCACGCGACGTCGGGATTGAGTATGTCAGCCGCGTGCGCTTCGAGCAGCGGGCGGAAACCCTGCTTGAGATATGTCGCTTCGCCGATCACGATGGGCAGGCCGGTGCCGCGGCGGATTTCGGCGAGCCCGTGCGGATATTCGGCAATGGTGGGCTCTTCCATCCAGTAGAGGCCGAACTCGGCAAGCTTTTTGTCGAGAGGTATCGCATGCATCGGTGCCAAACGCCGGTGCTGATCGATCAGGATATCGACATCCGGCCCCACCGCATCGCGCACCGCCTTGATCACCGCGACCGCGCGCTTCTCGTGCTCCTTGGGTATCCAGGTGCGCCACGGTGAAGGCAGCGGGTCGAGCTTGAGCGCGGTGAATCCCTGCGCAATGACTTTCTCCGCGGCGCGCGCGTAATCGGCAGGCTCTTTCAACTGGTAACCCCAACCGTTCGCATACACGCGTATCTTGTCGCGGCAGCGGCCGCCCAAGAGGTTATAGACGGGCTGCTTGCAGGCCTTGCCGGCGATGTCCCACATTGCCTGCTCGATGCCGCTGATGGCGCAGAAGAGTTCGAGCGAACCGCGCCGCGCCGCGTAGTCGTCGAACGCCATTTGCGTGAACTGCTTGATGTTGAACGGGTCGCGCCCGACCGCGTAGCGGCCCAGCGCCACCAGCTGCGCCATCACCGCGGTGTCGCGGTCGTATTGCGAATAGGCCTCGCCCCAGCCGTGTATGCCCTCGTCGGTTTCGACCTTGACCAGGATCAGGTTCTTGCGCCAGCCCGGATGGATGGCGTACGGCTTTACCGCGGTGATCTTCAATTTATTGTCCCCCAGATGTCATTGGATCGTAAGCTGCCGGCTCCGTATTGCACGCAGCCGCCTAACCTTCCATACTATGTTCGCATATTTCGCATAATAATTCTTACCGCGCCCCCAGAGCGCAGTTGCATTCATAGCGAGGAGACGATATGAACAAAGCGATCGCGGCCGCGTGTTGCGCGTGGTGTGTCATCGGCACTGCGTCGGCGCAGAACTATCCGTCCAAAACGGTGCGCATCATCGTGCCCTATCCGGCAGGCGGCACTTCCGACATCCTGTCGCGGCTCCTGAGTCCCAGGCTCAACGAAGCGTTCGGCCAGTCGGTGATCGTCGACAATCGTCCGGGTGCGAACGGCAATATCGGCGCCGACCTCGTCGCGAAGTCGGGTCCTGACGGCTACACCCTGTTGCTCGCCGACCTCGGCGCGCTGGCGATCAGCCCCAGCATCTACAAACTGCCGTTCGATCCGGCAAAAGACCTCGCACCGGTGACCATGGTCGCGTATTCGCCCCACCTCCTGGCGGTGCATCCGTCGGTGCCAGTGAAAACGACGCAGGAACTGATCGCGCTCGCGCGCTCGAAACCCGGCCGCATGAATTTTGCCGTGTCCTCGATCGGCGGCGCGCCGCATCTCGCCGGCGTGGCATTCGAAGCGCAGACCGGCATCAAGTGGGCCTATATCCCGTACAAGGGCGGCTCGGACGCCATCATCGGCCTCGCATCGGGCCAGGCGGACGCCATATTCAACGGCATGCTGGCGACTTATCCGCATTGCAAATCGGGCAAGCTGAAATTGCTCGCGGTATCCAGCGCCAAGCGCCTGGCCTCCATACCCGAAGTACCGACAGTCGCAGAAGGCGGACTCAAGGATTTCGAAACCGGCAGCTGGCAGGGCGTGCTCGCCGCGGGCAACACACCCAGGGATGTCCTCGCGCGGCTCAACAGCGAAATCGTCAAGGCCTTCAGCACCGCCGAGATGAAGGAAAACCTGGCCAAGCAGGGCGCCGAGGTCTACCCGATGACGCCCGAGCAGCTCGGCACCTGGCTCAAGAAAGAGATCGACAAATGGGCTGCGATCGTGAAGGCAGCGAATCTCAAGCTCGAGTAAGCGGACTGCACGCGACAAAAAAGCCCGCGCGCGGGCTTTTTTTATGCGGCTTGCGACTTCATTCGCTGCGCGCACCGACTTTCAGCAATTGACCGATTTTTTCAGATGCTTTCAGTCCCGTGCCGGTCAGCACCAGTACCGTCTTCTGCTCCGGCACTATTGCTTTGCTCTTGAACAACTGGCGCAACCCCGCCGCGGCGGCGGCGCTGGTCGGCTCCACGTACAAACCCTGGCGCGCCAATGCGCCCAGTGCGGAAACGATTTCGTCTTCGCTCACCGCCACGATGCTGCCGCCGGAATTTCTCACCGCGCGCACCACTTCGCGCAAACGCGTCGGTTTGGATGAAGCGATGCCCTCGGCGACTGTCGTCGCAACATCGGTGGGCACCGCTTCGTCTGCACCCGCCTTGAATGCGGCGTACAACGGCGCGCAGTTCGCTGCCTGCACCGCGAACAGCTTCGGCAAGCGGTCGATTTCGCCGCGCCGCTTCAATTCCGCGAAGCCGCGCTCGCAACCGCAGACATTGCTGCCATAGCCGACCGGAAACACGATGTTGTCGGGGATATTGAAACCGAACTGCTCCCACAGTTCGTAGGCGAGCGTCTTGGTGCCTTCGAGGAAAAACGGCTGCCAGTTGTGGCTCGCGTAAAAAATCTCTTTGGCGTAACGCAACGCGGCATCGGCAACATCCTGGCGCGAACCTTTGACCGTGACTACGTCGGCACCAGTCGCCGCCATTTGCGCGATTTTCGGATACGACGCGGTTTCCGGCACCAGGATGCGCGCCTTCATGCCGGCGGCGGCCGAGTACGCGGCCATCGATGCGCCGGCATTACCCGACGAATCCTCCAGCACGCTCATGACACCACGGTTTTTCAGATATGTGATCAGGGTGGTCATGCCGCGGTCCTTGAACGAACCGGTCGGCATCATGAACTCGAGCTTCATCGTCACACTGATGCCATCGAGCTTGCCGTCCACCAGCGGCGTCCAGCCTTCGCCGAGTGTTACGGCGTCCTTCGCCTCGACGAGCAAAGCCCTGGCGTAACGCCATACCGAATACTTCGTGGTATCGATCTCGCCGCGCGTGAGGCCCGGCGCATCGCCCAGGTTGAGGTGCGCGCCGCCGTCGCCGCACCAGCGCGGTTTGTCTAGTGGGTAAGTCGCACCGGTCGCGGCGTCGATGTAATTCACTTTTACTGTTCGCCTTCGATGGGCTTGATGCCGGCGGCCTTGACCACCGACTTCCAGCGCGCGATTTCGGATTTGACGATTTGCGTGAACTCCTGCGGCGTGTTGCCGACGGTCTGGTAGCCCTGCACCGACAAGCGCTCGTTGACATCGCGCGCTTCCAGCGCCTTGACCGCATGCTCGCGCAATTTAGCGATGATGGCCGGCGGCGTGCCTTTCGGCGCCAGCAGTCCCTGCCACGTGCGCACATCGAAACCCGGCACGGTTTCGGCGATGGTCGCGAATTCCGGCGTCGCCGGCACCCGCTGCAGGCTGGTGACTGCGATCGCGCGCAGTTTGCCCGCGCGTACCAGCGGCAACGCGGTGGGCATGGTGCTCAGCGACAACTGCACCTGGCCGCCGACGACGTCTGCCGTTGCCTGCGGCGCGCCTTTGTACGGAACGTTCACGATATCGACGCCGGTCATGGTTTTGAACAATTCTCCGGCCAGATGCGAACCCACGCCGATGCCGCCCGACGCGTAATTGATCTGCCCGGGCTTCGCCTTGGCGAGCGCAATCAAATCAGCGACGGTCTTGATCGGCACCGACGGATGCGCAACCAGCAGGTAGGGCGTCGACGCCAGCATGGTGATGGGCGCGAAATCTTTTTCCGGATCGTATGGCAGTTTCCTGTACACGCTCGCGTTGATGGTATGCGCCGACGACACCATCACGATCGTATACCCATCGGGTATGGCCTTGGCCGCGAGGTCCGAGCCGATAATGCCGCCCGCGCCCGCGCGGTTGTCGATGACGACCTGCTGCCCGAGGGATTCCGCCATTTTCTGCCCGGCAGTACGCGCCACGATGTCGGCGCCACTGCCGGCGGGAAAGGTCACTATCATGCGTATCGGTTTGGTCGGATAGGTCTGCGCGTATACGCCGGACCCGAACAGCGCGAGCCCGATCACCTCAGCCATCACCACGGCCTGCCAGGTTTTCATTGCGGATCTCCTGGTCATGCGGCGCGCACCGCCTGGTAACGTAACGGCGCCTGAAAATCTTCGAGCGATTTCAATGTATCAAGCCGCTTGATGCGCGCAAGGCAGTCGTCGCTGTTCGCCTGCGGCAGCACGCGTTTAGCGTTGCGCATGAATTTGTCGATGAGATCGGCGTGCACCAGTTCGCCATCGACCGCCGGCACGGAGAATCCGGACTTGATGTGACGCGACACGGTTTTCCCGTTCTTGAGTTTGATCACGACTTCCATGCCAAGGAAGTCCGCCCCCTTGGTGAAATCGAGGCCGGCCATGGAGGGATGCGGCTCCAGCGTGATGCGCTTGAAGAGGGCGCGGATTTTCGGGTCCTGCGCGCGACTTTCGTAAAACTGCTCGACTTCAAGCTGCCCGTCGGTGAGCGCCGCTGCCAGGCAATAGTGCAGGCTCAGCTTGCCTTCGAGGCCGGTCTGCGGATTGTCGTTCCACAGCGAATGCTGCGTCATATGGTTGGTCAGGCAGCGCACGCTGTCGACGTCGTCGCCCTTGACGCCGTCCTCGCGCATCATCTGCAGCACCGCCACCACGCCCGCCTGCGTATGGAAATTGGAAGGGAAAATCTTGAATGCGAGACCAGGGTCGAGTATTTCGAGCGGCTTGCCGATTTTTGCGGCCAGCGCATCGTAGTCGCCCGGCTTGCCGCCCGAGAATGCATGCGCGAAACCATGTGGATCTTCGATCAGATCGGGCGCGCCGACGAAGCCGTCGCGCGCGAGCATCGCCGATGCCATGCCGCCGCGCGTCGCCAGCCCCGCATGCAGCGGTTTCGCCATCCTGCCCAGTTGCGGACGCAATCCGCATGAATGTGTTGCGGCGAGGCCGAGCGCGTTTTCCATCATGGCGGCGTCGAACTTCCAGACCTTGCCGACCGCCGCCGCGGCGCCCAGCATACCTATGATGGCGGTCGGGTGATAGCCTAGTTTTATGGTTTGCGGCGTAATCAGCCGGCCGAGCTTGGCGCACACTTCGACGCCAGCCACATAAGCGGCGATGAATTCTTTACCGGTAACCGGCTGCAGTTCGCACGCGGCGAACAGCGCGGGCATGATGACGACGCTCGGATGGCCGGCCATGCCGAAAGTCGCATCGTCGTATTCCTCCCAGTGCGCCATGGTGCCGTTGAAAAGCGTCGCGGCCTCGGCCGACATTTGCGCGGTGTCGCCGATGATGGTGTTGCTGCCCATCGCATACTGGGACCACACGTGTTTCCTGACGATCTTCATGCCGTCGGCAGGACAACCGGCGAGCGCGACCGCGAAATAATCGGTGACCGCCGCCTTCGTCCACGGCACGACCGCCGCAGGCAGGTCTTCGAAACGCAAATCGACTATCCAGCGTGACAGTGTCTTGGTGAAACCCATGCTGATCTCCCGCCCTTAAACATATTTAGTTAGAACTTATTTCAAAAATACAACACCGACAAGCAACCGCCGATTTGTTTTTGAGACCGTTTCTAGTTTGCTGTGCGCGCTAACGGGCGAGACGCTCTTCGCGTACATCGCGCGCGCTGGCGGCCGCATCGCGTTCGTCGGCCGCGCCGTAACCGCCGCCCGCCGGCGTGCAGATGCGCAGCACGCTGCCGCGCGGCAGCGCCATTTCGCCTGACGCCGCCGGCAGTTTCTGTTCCTGCGGAGTGCCTGGATTCAGAATAAACGCGCCGAGAGCACCATCGCCGCCGGCCTTCATGCCTCGCGCTGCGACGTTCTGGCGCTCGGATGACAGACTGACGACGATGTCGTCGCCGAGCACGCGGTAATCGCGCACCACACCCATGCCGCCGCGGTACTTGCCGTCTCCTGCCGAGCCTTCCCACAGCGCGTAGCGCTCGACGCGAAACGGATAAGCGTGTTCGAGCGCTTCGACCGGCAGATTGGACGAGCCCGATGCGTGCACGCGCACGCCATCGACGCCATCGCGATTGGCGCGTGCGCCCATGCCGCCGGCCAGCGTTTCGTAATTGACGAAGTAGGCGCCGGTGCGCGGGTCCGATCCTGCCAGCACGTACAGATGATGCGGCCCGCTGCCGGCGAGCGCTTTGTGCGGCATCGCCTGCGATAGCGCGTTCGCAATCACGTCACCCAGCACGCTCGCGGATATCGAGCGGCAGCCGATGGCCGCGGGCGGCACCGGGCCGACGACGCAACCGGCGGGGGCTGTTATTTTCAGTGTGCGATAGTAACCGGCGTTGGCCGGCACTTCAGGGTCGAGCAGACTCTTCGCCACCGTGTAGACGGTCGCGAGCAACGCGCGGTACGGAATATTGCGCGCGCTTTCGAGTTGCTTGCCCGAACCGGCAAAATCAAAATCGATGCGTCCGTGGCCCACCGTCATGGCAAGACGTATCGGGCAGCGCTCGCCTTCGGTATTGCCGTCGAGAAAATCTTCCGCGACGTAACGACCGGCAGGCAGCCGGTTGATTGCCGCGCGAAAGCGCTTTTCCGTGAAATCAAGATAAGCGGCTATGGTCGTGGCGGTGTCGTTGACGCCGTAACGCTCGAACAATTGCAGAACACTTTTGGTGCCGACGTTGTTCGCCGCGAACTGCGCGTTCAAGTCGCCGATGCGCTCGGCGGGCGTGCGCGAGTTGAGCAGGATGATGTCGATCACGTCCCGGTTCAATTTCCCCTCGCGCATGATGCGCACCGGCGGAATGCGTATGCCTTCCTGGTAGATGCTCTTGCACACCGCGGCTTCCGAGCCGGGCACCATGCCGCCGACGTCGGCGTGGTGCGCGATGTTGGCGACGAAGGCCACGATCTTCTTGCCGATGAAGACCGGCGCGATGATATTGATGTCCGGCAAATGCGTGCCGCCGCCGTTGTACGGATCGTTGGCGACGAACTGGTCACCCGGCAGGATCTCGTTGAGCGGATAGCGCTTGAGAATTTCATCAACCGCGCCGACCATCGAACCCAGGTGTATGGGCACGCGTTGCGCCAGCGCGATCACCTCGCCCTGCGCGTCGAATATCGCGGTCGAGCAATCGGCGCGTTCCTTGATGTTCGGCGAGAACGCGGTGCGCATCAGGGTCGCGCCCATTTCCTCGGAAGTCGCCAGCAGATAGCGCGCGACAACTTCCGCCTTGATCGGGTCCACCGCTTTGGCGGCTTTGACTACTTTGCGCGCAGTCTTACGTTTCGCGGCCATGATCAGGATGCTCCTTTGATATGCAGCGGCTCGACTTCGATGTGCAGATAACCCAGCTTGTCGTTGCGCATCTTGGCGCGCGGCGGCACCACGGTCGTGGTGTCCATCTGCTCGACGATGGCCGGCCCGCTGATGCGCGCGTTGACCGGCAGCTTGTCGCGGTCGTAGACCGGCGTCATGACGAAACCGGTTTCCGGAAACCATACTTTGCGTTTTTCCAGCACGGCGTCTTTCACTGTAGTGCGCGCCGCCTGGTGCTTCTCGTGCGTCGGCGCGCGCCGCGCGACGGTGACGACCAGCCGCAGGTTGACGACTTCGACGGGCTGCGCCGGCATGTCATAACCGTAAATCGCGTGATGGCGCTTGTGATAACCCGCGATGAGTCGCGCCAGGGATTTAGTGTCGAGCTTGCCGTTTTTTACTTCGAGCGACAGCTCGTAATTTTGGCCGAGGTAGCGCATGTCCATCAGATACGTGTATTTCGCCTGCGCACCCTTGCCCGCCTCGCCCAGCAGCCATTCGCCGCCGCGCTCGCGTAGTTCGCCGAAGCCGGCGTTCAGCGCCTTGACGTTGGCATCGGCCGCGACAAGCAAACGGGTCAGGCTGAAATCGCCGCGCACGTCGGCGTGCAGCAACCCTAAAGCCGACAGCAGGCCGGGGCGCGGCGGCACCAGCACGTTGCGTATGCCCATGTTGCGCGCGACGTCCGCCGCGTGCAGCGGGCCGGCGCCGCCGAAAGCCACCAGCGTGAAGTCGCGCGGGTCTACACCCTGCTCAACTGATATTACGCGCACCGCGCCCATCATGTTGACGTTGATGATTTCAACGACACCCGCCGCCGCGCGCGTCAAATCGACTTTGAGCGTCGGCACCAGTTCGTCTTCGAGCACTTTGCGCGCGCGGTCGGCGAACATTTCCATGCGCCCGCCAAGCAAGGACTTGGGATTGAGGCGGCCCAATACGACGTTCGCATCTGTCACGGTCGGCTTGGTGCCGCCGCGCCCGTATGCGGCAGGCCCCGGAAATGCGCCCGCGCTTTGCGGGCCGACTTTGAGCAGGCCGCCCGCATCGACCCACGCGATACTGCCGCCGCCCGCGCCTATGGTGTGGATGTCGATGGTGCGTGTGCGCACGGGAAAGCCGCCCATTTCGCGCAAATCTTTTTTCGCCGGCTCGCCGTCGCGGATCAGGCACACGTCGGTGGAAGTGCCGCCCATGTCGAACGTAATCAGGTTATCGATGCCGAGTTCGGCGCCCAGACCCACGCTGCCCACCACGCCGCCTGCCGGGCCCGAGAAAAAAGTATTCACCGGCAGCTTGCGCACGGCACCCGGCGTTACCGCACCGCCGTTCGATTGCATGACGCGCGGCGCTACCTTGATGCCGAGATCGGCAACCCCGCGCTCGAAGCGCTCGAGGTAGCGGTCCATGATGGGCATCAGGCTCGCGTTGACCACCGTTGTCGCGAAACGCTCGAACTCGCGGAACTCCGGCAGCACGCCGGACGAAGTGCAGAGATAAGCCTCGGGCCAGATTTCCTTGACGAGGTCGTGCGCCCTGCGCTCGTGCGCCGGGTTGGCGTAGGAATGCAGCATGCAGACCGCGACCGACTCGACTTTCTTTTCGCGCAGCACCGCGACGGCCTTGCGCACGTCATTTTCATTGAGCGGCGTCACTTCGGTGCCGTCCTGCGCGATGCGCTCGGCGACTTCGACGCGGCAATCGCGCGAGGCGGGCGGCGTCGGCTTCAGAATGTCGAGGTTGAAATAATGCGGGCGGCGCTGGCGCGCGAGCTCGATCACGTCGCGAAACCCCGCCGTCGTGATCATGCCGGTGCGCGCGCACTTGCCTTCAAGCACGGCATTGGTGCCGAGCGTGGTACCCAGCACCAGGAACTCGACGTCGTCGCGCGGCAGTTGCGCCAGTTCGATCACCTCGGCGATACCGTCGAGCACCGCCTTGGCCGGATCGCCGGTCGTGGTGGGCAGCTTGTGATAGGTGTACTTGCCGGTGGTGAGTTCGCACAGCACAAGGTCGGTGAAGGTGCCGCCGGTGTCGATGCCGATCCAGATTTTTTTCAAGGGAAAGCCTGCGGGTACGAAGGGATGTTGGAATTTAAGCATGCCGGGATTAATATAACAATTAGATGTTCCGTCACTACTTATAGGTATTACATATGAATTTTAAACTACGCCAGCTGCAGGGATTCGCCGCGGCGGCGATGCACAGCTCGTTCAGCGCGGCCGCGCGCGAACTCGCCATGACGCAGCCGTCTTTCTCGCAGCTGATCCGCGAACTCGAAACCTCGCTGCGGGTAAAACTCTTCGAGCGCACCACGCGGCGCGTCGAACTCACGCCGGCCGGACAGCGTTTTCTGGCGATGATCCAGCGCCCGCTCGACGACCTCGGCGACGCCTACCGGTTCACGCGCGAAATGGCGGCCGGCACGCGCGGGCGCATCGTGTTTTCTTCGCTGCCGTCGGTGGCCTTCGGCCTGGTGACGACGGCGCTCGCGCAGTTCACGGCGCTGTACCCGGCGATTACCGTGCGCCTGATCGAAGACCAGGACCTCAACATCACGGACAAGCTGCTGCACCGCGAAGTCGATTTCGGCATCGGCACGCTGAAAACCCCGCACAAGGAACTGGCGTTTCGCGAATTACTGCACGACGAATTACAAGCGATTTACCCGGCGCGCCACCCGCTCGCGGCCAAACGCCGCGTCACCTGGCCCGACCTTGCGGCCGAACCGCTGGTGCTGCTGCCCAAGCAGTCGAGCGTGCGCGAGCTTGCCGCGCACGGCTTTGCCGCGGCGGGCATCGCGCGCGAACCCGACTACGAAGTCTCCAACATGGTGACCGCCTTGAGCATGGTACGCGCCGGGCTCGGCGTCACCGTCCTGCCGCGCATGGTGCTCGACGAACTCAATATGAAAGGCCTGCACGCGGGCCGCATCAACGACCCGCGCCCGGCGCGCATCATCGGCATCATCACGCGCATCGACCGGCCGCTGTCGCCCGCCGCTGCGGCCTACGTGGACCTGCTCTTCGCCGCGGTGGGCCGGCCGGCCTATAATAAGCACAAGCGTCAGCCGCTTTCCGCTGCGTGATCGCACATCCATCCAACAGGACACCCGCCATGCCGACAGTAACTTCGCTGAAACCAGCCGCCGCCCCGGCACCGCCGCTCGCCGACGATTACTCGTTAAGGCTGTGCGAGCAGCTCGCGCGCTGGCGTTACGAGGATTTGCCGGCGGAAGTCGTGCGCGCGCTGAAATTTTTCCTGATCGACACCCTGGGCGTGATTGCCGGCGCGCCCAATGCTGCCGGCATCCGTGAACTCAACCAGCGGCTGTCGAAATGGGAGACCACCGGTTCGGCCACCGGCCTCATCGGCAAGCGCCGCTATTCGCCGCCGACCGCAGCACTCGCCAACGGTGCCGCCGCGCATGCCCTCGATTTCGACGACCAGCACGATCCGGCGCGGGTGCACTCCAACTGCGTGGTGCTACCGACATTGCTCGCCACCGCCGAAGATATAAGCCAAATGAGCGGCAAAGTCAGCGGCAAGGATTTCCTGCTCGCCTACGCCATCAGCACCGAACTGCACGCGCGTCTCGGGCTCGCCTGCTACAACAGCCTCGGCAAAGGCTGGCATCCAACCATGGTGTTCGGCACGCTCGCGGCAAGTCTCGGCGCGGCAAGCCTGCTCAAGCTCGACGCCGAAGGCATGCGCAACGCGCTGGGCATGGCTTTTCACCAGACCAGCGGCTCGGCGCAAAGCATGCGCGACGGCGTGCTCTCAAAACGGCTCGGCGCGGGCTTCGCCGCGCGCGCGGCGGTGCTCGGCGCCTTTCTCGCCGCCGACGGGCTGACCGGCACGCGCCGCCCGCTCGAAGGCAACGCCGGCCTGTTCGCGCTGTATGAACGCGATGAAGTAAAAACCGAACTGATCACCGATAAACTCGGCAGCCACTGGCGCATCACGGAATACAGCTTCAAGCCCTATCCGTGCTGCCGCTGCAACCACACGGCGATCGGACTTGCCATCAAGCTGCGCGACCAGGGCGTGAAACCCGGCGACGTCCGCGAAGCCGAAATCGGCATGGGCAACGTCAACTGGCTGACGGTCGGCGAACCTTACGACGTCAGGCGCGACTCGGTGGTGCACGCCCAGTTCAACGCGGCCTACAGTTTTGCGCGCGCGCTGACCGATGCGCGCATCGATTTGCGCAGCTTTCAGAAACCGGCGATCAGCGATCCCGCAGTGGTGGCGCTTGCCGGGAGGACCCGCACGGTGGACGACCCTACGATCGACCCCACGGCAATCGAGCCGGCGCGCGTCAAGGTCACACTCAACGACGGCCGCGTGATCGAAGTCAGATGCGAAACGGCCAAAGGCAGTCCGCAGGATCCGATGAGCGAAGCCGAGTTCCTCGACAAATTCCGCGGCTGTCTGGAGTTCGGTGCCGGCGCAAAACGCGCAGATGCCGACAAGCTGGCCGCTGCGATCATGAACCTGGAAAGCGCCACCGATGCCGGTGCCGCGCTGGTCGGCGCGTTTCCGCAGACAAAATAAGTGAGCCCGCCATGCCCACCACCCTGCTGCGCCTGTTGTTTGCCGCAATCGTTATCGGTTCGACGTCGTTCGTCTATTTGACGTCCGGTCAATTGCCCGATCCCGTCGCCTCGAAATTCAACACGGACAGCCACGCCACCTCCTACATGTCGCGCGACGCCTATCGGGCCCTCATGACTTTCGGCACCCTCGCCTTGCCGTTCGCCCTGCTCGCGGTCCAGGTATGGCTGCCGCGCGTCCGGCCGCGTTTCATCAGCATCCCCAACCGCGACTACTGGCTCACCCCGGAACGCCGTCCGCAGGTGCTCGCCTACCTCGAGCGCCACGCGCTGATTTTCGGCAGCGCGGCGCCGCTGTTTTTCGCCGGCATGCACTGGTTGATCGCGCAGGCAAACACCCGCGTGCCGCCGCAACTCGACAATCCGCCGTTCCTGCTGATGACGGGGGTGTTCGTGCTGTGCACGATCGCGGCGGCGGTCACTGTGTCGTTGCGCTTTCGCCGCACTGCCTGAACCGCGCGGCGGCGCACAGTTCACGCCGTCGTCAACACCGCTTTGCCGATTACCTTGCGCCCTTTGACGAGCGCCAGCGCCTCGGCGTAGCGTTCGAGCGGAAACGTCGCCATCACATACGGCTTGAGCTTCCCCGCGCTGTAGAGATCGAACAGCTGCTGGCGCACCACGCGGCATTTCTCGGGTTCGCGGTCGCGGTAATCACTGAACTGCAGGCCGATCGCCGCGATGTTCTTTACCAGCAGGTGGCCGGCCTTGATTTCGGGAATGCGCCCGCCGGCGAAACCGACGATGACCATGCGGCCACACCAGGCGACCGCGCGCATGCACGCGTCGAACACGTCGCCGCCGACGTTGTCGACCACGATATCAACACCGCGTTTGCCCACCGCGGCGAACACCTGCTCGCGCAGTTTCTCGCGCAAGTCCGCGACGCTCGTATCGATGACGTGATCGGCGCCGGCCGCTTTCGCCGCCGCGGCCTTGTCGGGACTGCTGACGGCGGCGAGCACCACCGCGCCCAGCGCCTTGGCCACCTGTACGGTCGCCATCCCCACGCCGCCCGCGGCGCCCGTCACCAGCACGATTTCGCCCGGCTTCAATTGCGCGCGTTCGACCAGCGCGAAGTGCGCGGTGTTGTAAGTAAGCCCCATCGCCGCCGCCTCGGGAAAGCTGATCGCGGCAGGTAGCACATGGCAGTTGACCGCCTTGGTCGTCACCTGCTGCGCATAGGCGCCGAACTCGACCTGCACCAGCACGCGATCGCCGGGTTTGACCGACGTCACACCCGCGCCCACCGCATTGACTACACCGGAACATTCCTTGCCCGGCACGAACGGCAGCGGCGGCAGGAACTGGTACTTGCCGTCGATCACCAACAGGTCGGGAAAATTGATGCCCGCGGCGCGCACGTCGACGAGCACTTCACCCGCGCCAGGCGCCGGCACGCTCCACTCTTCGACTTGCAGCGCGTCGGACGCGCCGAATTTTCTGACGACGAGTGCTTTCATTGATTGCTGTTCCTGGATCTGCGAAACGCCGGATATTAGCAAATTGCGCCGCGGCACGGCGGCGCCGTACAAACAAAAAGGCGGGGAGGCCCCCGCCTTTTTGCGTTGCTTCGATCGCCCCCTTGCAAGGGCGAGGCGAAATTACTTCTTCATCGGCGTTTCTGCTTTCGCGGGAGCTGCCGGGGCTGCTTTCGGTGCGTCGGCTTTCGGCGCATCTGCTTTGGCGGCTTTCGCGGCTTTGGCATCGGCTTTGGCTTTGGCTTTCGCTTCCGCTTTGGCTTTCGCCGCTGCTTGTTTCTCATCAGCCTTGGCTTTCGCGGCGGCTTTCTTCTCGTCGGCTTTGGCTTTCTTCTCTTCTTTGGTCATCGCTTTCGGGGCTTCCGCTTTCGCGGGGGCCGCCGGAGCGGCTGCCGGAGCAGCTGCCGGGGCAGCTGCCGGGGCAGCTTTAGGCGCATCGGCCGCAACCGCGGTCAGGGTGGTACCAGCAAATGCTACGGCGATCAGGGTGGCTAACAGCTTGTTCATTTTGTTCTCTCCATGGGTTAATCCGGTGGTCCGGATGAGCATATAACGCGCGTCCCCGCCGGCAGTTGACAGCCCTAGGCAGGGGGGGGCCGCCTGCCCGCGCGCGCGCCGGTC
>Ga0114966_10002259_pt1 | contig 17263 bp, 11 predicted proteins | sample M_130207_XF_Meta_FD_87029 | JGI IMG/M metagenome (GOLD analysis project Ga0114966, IMG submission 87029) | Freshwater microbial communities from Lake Montjoie, Canada to study carbon cycling - M_130207_XF_MetaG | ecosystem: Environmental > Aquatic > Freshwater > Lake | place: Lake Montjoie...
CCTGCAGCCCACGACCCTTCATGGTCGAGCGGCTGTGGGTCAGCAGCACGTCGACGATCGCCTCGGGGTCGTTGAGGATGTATAGGTGCTGGCCGGCGAGCCGAGTGTGGGCCAGCGTTTGGTAGTCACGCTCGAGGTTGAGGAAGAAGGTCGCGGTGGCCGGCCCTCTGTTCAGCAGCCGGGTCAGCGAGACCACCTGCGAAGGCCCCGGCGGTCGATTCACGTCGCGCCGACGGTCGCGAGGGATGTTCGCAGGCGTGGCCCGCTTGATGCGGTCCTCGGCAGCGCGGATCTGATCGCGGTAATCGTTCACCCCACCATTGTGGCGCTCTGATGCAGCACATATTTGGTGGGCCCGCTCCCGTCTTTGACGCGTAGATGATGCCCCTGATTCATTCTCCGTTCAACTGACGACGACTCCCCATTCCCTTTACTACCAATAGAATCGCAAGGGGCTAGTGGGCTCATAACCTGTGGCAGGAAGGTGGTGGCGATGCGAAAGGCTGGATCGCTTGTGCTCGCCACCGTTCTCGTGGCCTCCGGAAGTACTTTCGTCACCACAATCGCTCCCGAGTTGATGCACCTTCATGTGCAGAGCGCAGGGCTCAGCGCCTATAGCCTCTTCGGCCCCACCACAACGCCGGAAGGCTTCGGAAAAAGCGGCTCGCTCACCATCGTGCAGGGCACGCCACTCGTCGTTGGCGGGAGCGGCTCAGGAGGTGCTGTCGATGCAGCGGTCTCCGGAGCTCAGCTGAATGGCACACAGTCACCAGGGTCGGCCACCAGCGACCTGTCGTTGTTTCCGGGCTCAGGCATCACCGCGCCGGTGAATGACTCCCACGCTGATCCGTCACTGTCGCCCGGCCGAACGCCCGCCGAGCCAGTCATTGTCGACTCGCAAGACTCGCAGATCGGTACCTCAATTCCTGCCGTGTCATTCGGCGCAACCGACGGCCTGCCCGTTCTGCTTTCTCGCGGCCTCAGCTATACCGTCACTCTGCCCGTTGTCAGAGCAGACCCAGACCTTAATGTCACCGCAAGTCTCCTTGCCCGAGGCCTCACCCTCGACCCGTCGTGCACGAACTACCCGCTGCTCGCAGCACAGGTGGTTCAGCTGACCTGCACGGTCACCGTGAACGCGAATGCTGTGAGTGCGTGGCTGCGAGGTGCGGCCAATGGGGTGGGCAGCAAGATCATCCGGCACTCGATCGACACCACCACGCGAGCCACAGCCCTCGCCACCATCACATCGTCGCCCACGACACTTGAGTACGGCGTCGCCGGCTCGGCAACTATTTCACTGAGCGCGCCCGGCTACACGCCCACGGGCAGCGCAGCTCTCTTCGTTGATGGCCAACGGCTTACGGCTGCCAGTCTCGTGGGCGGTCAGGCAACCTTTGTTCTGCCGTCCACGTTGGGGCTAGGAACGCACACCCTTGACGCCACCTACAGCGGAGATTCCTGGCTGGCGGGTGTCAGCGCCCAGCAGCGCAGCATCACCGTGGTGAAGGCTACTCCCCAGCTCACCATGGCCAACCTGATGTCGCCCGCGGGTCCGATCGTCTCGGTCGGCGTCAGCACCCTAGGGACGGCATCAGTGTCAGGCACAATCACCATCACCGAGCGTGGGGTCACCATCGGATCGGGCACCGTCATTGACGGCTCCGCTCAGGTGACGCTGCCCTCCACGCTCACACCAGGAACTCACACCTTCACGGTTGCCTACAGCGGAACTAGCGTGGTCGCGAGCGGGGTCGGAACGCTCGTCGAATCCCTGCTGTAACTCGTCGGCTCGACGGCTTGACGCCTCAACGGGTTGTGGTTACTTCACCAGCACTGGCAGCGAGTTCGCAACACCTGTGATGTAACCCGAGTGCGACGCCTGAACCTTGAGCACGAGGTACGCGCCCCGGTCGGTTGCACTCACTTGATAGCTGGCGCGTCGGCCCACCACTACCGAGGTGCCCACGGGCAGCCCACGGCTGATGCGTGAGAAGCGCAGCCATGTGTACGAGAACACGACATTGGATTTAACCGACGGGGTGAAGACCCAGGTGCCACTCTGAGGGCCCACAGTACGACCGATAGCCGCCGTTCCGAGAATGCGTGGTCGGTTTTTCGACGCGGGAGCGACAATGCGCGGTGCAAGCGCACGTGCCACCACTGCCCCCACCACGGTCAAGGTTCTCGACAGGCCGAACCTGTTGGTCGCGCGAACACTGCACTGAAGTCTGGCGCCAGCGGTGGCGATGCTGAGCTGGGCCGACGGTCGGAAACCGATGGTGAGAACCTTGGTCGGCAACACCGCGCGCCACGCGTAGGCATACGTGAGGCCGGTCTGGTTCCACGTGCCCGACGAGCATCTCACCGTGCCACCGACCCGAGCCAACCCTGAAATTCTGGGCTTCACAACAGGCGCGGGCGGCAACGGTCCGACGTAAATGACGTGCGACGGCACCGACGTGGCCGTCACGCTGAGATTGTCTCGATTGACGCCTGTCACTGCGCATGTCAACGTTCGACCCCGCAGTGAGCTTGCGAGAGTTCCCGAATTGGCGGAGCCTGACGTGGTGGTGACCGACCGAATCACGGTGTTGCCGCGCTTCCACACGTAGGTGTACGTGAGACCGCCCTGTGACCAGGTTCCTGCCAAACACCTGAGAATCGAACCCACTCGCGGTCGTCCGGTAATGACCGGTGGAACCAGATTGGCGGGTTCCTCGGGACTGGAGCCTCCGTACACTGCAACAGCTCTAGTAGTGCGCGTTGCCGTTACCCCATCGCTGTTGCTAGCCGTCACCTGACACACGATTGCCGCGCCGTAGAGGCGCTGTGCAAGTCTGGCCGTGGTCGACGTGGTTCCCGGGCCTGCCGGCACGGTGAGCAGGGTCGAGGTGAGCCCGTTGAGGGTGTAGTTCCACACGTACGAGTACGTGTAGCCAACCGCGGGCGGCAGCGGTTGGTCCCACTGTCCCGACGAACAGGTGAGGGTGGTGCCCACCAAACCCGAGCCGGTGATACTCGGTGCAGCGCCCGAGAGTTGCGGGGCCGGATACTTCACGCGAAGTGACCTGCGCGGAGAGGTACTCGCTAGGTAGTTGCTGCTGTACGGCGTGAAGCGCGCGTAGAAGCGATGGTCTCCACTGGTGGGAGACACCCCCAAGGTGGCCACCCCTGTCGCGGCGTTCCAGGTGGAGTACGGCGAGTAGAAGAACGGATCGAGATCATCGAAGAACTCAACGACGCCATCAGGATGTGCAGAGTTTTCCGCGGTCAGAGTGACCGACAGCGTGACTGACGCGCCTTCGGGCAGGGGGTTAGTAGCCGGCACCGCGTCAGGCGCGGCCAGCTGGGTGACCGTCAGCGCGGGAGCCGGGTAGACCTGACGCCACGAGCCGCCATCAAGGCCGTCGACCACGCCGAGGCTACTGGTGGGGTTGTACTCAATCACGGTGCGCCAGTACGTGCCATCGGATGAGTCGCTCAGCCGCAGCTCGAGTCGGTTGGCGTAGGTCGACGTGTAGTTCGTGCCACTCCCGCTGTAGGAGTAGAGAGGGCAGTTGGGCGGATCAGCCGGTTCGACCGCGGGGGTAAGAAGTGGGTTGGCCGCCAAGAAGGGAGCGCCACCTGCCGTCGCAGTCGCGAATTCAGTGCCCACTCCTGGCAGGCCCGGTGACATGTGGTCAAAGGCAACGTTTGACTCAATGGCCTGACTACACCACTCGGCCGGCGCGCTTGTAGGGTCCGGAACTGCAACCTTGAACGTGACCTGGCTGCCGGTGCCCGTGGTCGACGCCGCAAGGTACGAGGCGATGTTGGTGATGTCGTACCCGTCAAAAACCTGCGCCCCCGACGAGTCGAACAACGACACTGTTCCGAGGGCGTGCGAGTCGGACACCACCCACGGCGGGGCGACGTCACCTACCGACGAAGCGGGGGCAAGTGCCACCAGCGAGGCGACCATCGCGACCGACGCCACCCATCCCACTCGCGGCATCATTGACGATCTCACCTCCCTACTTCATGCTGCGGAGATTGCGGCGACACGTAAATCGCGTGAACGGAGAATGACCGCGACACACACTCTTGGGCTCGCACAATCGCCGCGGCCAGCGACTCGCGCGAGCGTGTTATGTTGCCCCGGTGTCACAAAGAAACCGAGTTCGTGCGCCCTTGACCTGCATCCTCCTAGCCGCCGCGCTGTCGGCGTGCGGTGGAGAGGCACCGGCTCCCTCGCCCACTGCCGAGAACGGCATTCGGGCCAAGTCGGCCCAGGAAATTCTCGACACCGCGAGGGCCAACGCTGCCGAGCAATCGTCAGTGCACATCAAGGGCACCAGCTCGTGCCCGCTGGGTAAGTTCTTCACCGACATGCGTCTCACGAAAGACGGACAGGGCACCGGAACCGCTCGCTTTTCGGGCACCGTGCTCAACATCGTCACCACGCCCACCTCGCTGTACGTGAAGGCCGACCTCACATTTTGGTCGGGGCTCACCACCCCGGCCAAGGCCGCGACCATCGGCGACAAGTGGGTGTCACTGGCTCCGGCCACCAATCCCTGCCTTGCAAACCTTGGAAGTTTCAACGCGGTCACCACGGCCTACCTCAACTTCCCCGGTGTGCCTGTTAAGGAGAACAGCGTTGCCGTGTTCGGGGAGCCTGCGCAACTCGTTGCCATCCCCCCCGACGTGGGCATCTGGGTGTCTGCGCGAGGGCCAGAGCTGCCGATTCAGGTCGATGAAACCAGCACTGACACGCACATCGCCATGGGCGAATGGAGTGCTCCAGTAACCGTCGAGGTGCCTGCGCCGGGAGACACCATCGACGGCGCCCAGTTCAAGAACTAGCGGCTCAACCTCAGCGCACTGCCCGCTCAGCCGCTGTCGGTGACGGTGGACTTTAACACCGTGGGACCTGCGGGAACGGGGGTTGCCGCGCTTCGCACGGCCAGCACCCCCATCACCGCGATGGCCACCACGAAGGCGTAGAACCACCACCGAGTCAGCAGGCTACGAAGCACCATGTGAACACCCTTCCGCGCCCATCAACTGATCTTGAGTGGCACGCTCGACTGGATGCCGGGCGAATATCCTGAGCGCGTCGCTGTGATGGTGAGCACCAGGTACTTGGCCTTGTCCTTGACAACCGCCTTGTAGGTTTTGGCGGTACCCACCTTCACGGCTGTTCCGGCGGGCTTTCCGCTGACCAACTTCGGGTACCGCTTCCATACGTAGGAATAGGTGTAGGTGCCGGTGGGTGACCAGGTGCCCTTCACCGCGGTGAGAACCTTGCCCACCTTGGCGACGCCCGAGATCTTCGGCCGGTTCGTGGTGGTGGGCGACTTAATAGTGGGAGCGCTTCCCAGTGAAATCTTCACGTTGGCCGACGGCGCCGAGTCGGTGGGGCCACTGATGTTGGCGCCCTTCACCTGACACTTGACGTACTTGCCACCAGTGACGGCCGGGAGAGTGACCGAACTGGTCGACGCACTCGTGAAGAACTGCGTGGTCACCGTTGCGGTGGTCGCTCCGTAGTACCACGCGTACGAGTAGGTTGACGCGTTGCTCCATACTCCGCGACTGCACGCCACGGTGGAGTTGACCTTGGCAGTGCCCGACACAGTCGGCGCGGAAAAGACCGACGGAAGGGGAACAATCACCACATCGAGGGGCGGGTTGGTGAGTGAACTGTCGTTGTTGTAATCACCGCTGAACGACGCCGTGTCAGTGGGGGTGAACGTTGCAATGTAGTGGTGTGCGCCGTCGTCGGGCTTGCCGATGTTGAGGCTGGCGACACCTGTTGCGGTGTTGTACGACGCCGCGCCCAAGCTGGTGGCCGGATCAGTGCTGCCGTCGCTGAACGTTACGGTGCCAGCAGGGTGAGCGGTGACTCCACTCACCGCATTCACCGTGGTCGACAGCGTGACATCGACCTGCCTCTGAATCTGACCATCAACTGCCACCGGATCAGTGGTGGGTGTGGTCACCGTGGTGTTGATCAACTGGGGAGGCGCCGGATACACCACTGCCCAGCTGTTGTTGACCGTGTCGTAGGAGATGGTCGACTCCCAGTAGCGGTTGGTGATGTTGTTGCCCGGCGTCACCGGATCCCTATCGAAGATGCGAATCTGCAGGTAACCGCCGTACCCCTCGGTGGTATCCGGGGTGACGTTCTGGAGGAACGGCCCGATTTCAAGATCGCCGCTGGCGAGTTGAACCACAGGTCCGGTGAGAGCCTTGATCGAGTCGGGACCTGTTGAGAAGGGGTAGACGGACGTTTGGCTGGCAGCTGTCTTAGTGGGGAAGGCGTAGGGGAACGGGACCTTGGCCGTACCGGCCGCCGCCGCCTGCGCTACGCCCCCCGCGTTGGACACGGTAAAGGTTGTTGAAGTGGGTACATCGGTGATGACGAAGGTGGCGGCGTTGGCTACGGAGGTCGTGTTCGTCACCGTCACGCGCTGGTCGGTGAGAAAGCCGTGTACCCCCGTGGTGGTGTAGGTAGCTACTCCCGATGACACCGCAATGCTCGCGATGGACGCGCTCGACGTGGCCGAGGAGGTGGGGAGAACCGCAACGGCGTAAGCCCTCGTGAAGTTGGTACCGGTGCTGTCGGAATCGGCGCCCAAGTATTCGGCAATGTGATCGAGAGCATTACCAGTCGACTCAGAGCCGCCATAGATGCGGTTGCCAGCCGAGTCGTAGAACTTTACCGAGCCGCGCGAGCTCGAATCAGGCTCAAAGAGCGGACCTGTAGTGGCTGAGGTGCTCACCGTTCCAACCAACGTTGATGCAACGAGCCCGACCGCGGCGGCCGCCATCACCCAAATCCTCGACTTCACTGCATGACCTCTTCCTGTTTTTTCCATAAGTACGTTTATGGATCTTTTTCAGTTCCTGGTGCTGCGTCTGCCGAGGAGGAAGGCTCCTCCCGCTGCCGCAATCACGGCGACGAGGCCTAGCACGATCACGGGCATCAGCCCTGTTCCGCCAGAGTTTCCTGGCACCTCGGCCTCATCACCGGCAGCAACCGCTGTTCCGCCCGACGTCTCCGAGGTAGCAGGGGCCCCCGATTCCCCCGAGCCCGCGCCGTCGGTGCTGGCAGGGCTCTGGCCCGGCTCGGCGGCCGGAGTGGCAGGTGCCGCAGTCGATTCCGAACCGGGCTTGGCTGCACCGGTGGGCTTCGGTGACGGCGATGCGCCCGTCTGGCTGGGCGTGAGCAACAGGGTGGCGACAGAGACGGCCTTGCCGTCGGTGCACGAACCACCACCTCCGCTGACCAACTTCCACGTGGTGCCCGTGACCTTGATGACCGCGGCAGCGTAAGGCTTGGACTGAACCGGAACGCCGTCGTTGGACAGGAAGATGCGCAGTTGCACGAGTCCGTCCCAGAGCGGCGCCACCGACACAAAGTCGCGCAGTGCAATGTCGTTGGGTACCGATTGCACCATCGGAACCTTGGCGTTGGTGTAGACGGAGGTGGCGGTGAGTTGTTTACCTGTCCACTCGGCCGGTGGCACCTTCTCGCGAGGCTGGAAGGCATAGAGCGTGGCCATGCCCGACGACGTGAAGTACGCACCAGTCGTCGGCACGTCTGAAACGGCGCGCCACACGAAGGGCTCCTTGCGAATGTCTCCACTGGTGAGTGGCTTCAGGTTCTTGTCACACAGCGTGATGCGGCCGGCCACCGCCGGATCGCTGAACGGAAGGGTGTCGGCGGCAGCCGCCGATGCACCGAGAACAGGTGCGATGAGCGCGGCGCTGACTACTGCGAGCGTGACGAGTCGTTTCATGCGGAACCTTCCGGACCGGCCGGGCCTGAAGGAATCAGCACCGGCCCCGATGGAGGTGAAGCAAGGGGGTTTGCAGGGGCACCACCGTGACGGCCGCCTGGTTGAGAGTTGCCCCGGCGACCACGGAGGCCCACCACGACAAGGCCTAGAAGGAGGAGCGTTACCAGCAGGGTGTAGGGCACGGCCCACAGGTGTGTGGAGGCAGAGGCGGGAGCCACGTCGGGATTCGCGTCGCCCGCGGGCGCCGCAGCCGTCACGGTCACGTCGGTTGACAGAGACACGAGGGGTAGAACATCAGGAATCACCGTGGTGACGTCGACCGAGGCGCCGGGCATCAGCAGAGGGATGTCCTGAAGGTCGCTCGCCTCCTGGCTTGAGCCGAACAAGCCATGCAGAGCCACCAACTGACGACCCCCGAGCCGCACGTTGCCAGCGTTGCGCACGGTGTAGTGCACCACCACGCTGCCCCGGCCAACAGGGTTGAGGGTTCCTGCGTACTCGGCAGTGAGATTCTCCACCGCCAACGCGGGTTCCATCGCACCCGCGACACGCATGTTGAGCCGAACTCCCACGCGCTGCTCGAGGTTGATTTGCGGCGCACCCTCTTCCCCACCAGTGGCGGTAATGGAGGCTACAAGTCCGGCGAGGTGGTCGCCCACTACCGCGTCTTGGGGCACCGTGACGGTGAAGGGGATGAAAAGCTTTCCCCTTGCCGGCACGACGACCTCCGATTTGCCGCCCGGGATTTCAAGTTTCACCCAGGACGACAGATCGTTCGACGACTCGCCGCGAGGCTTGAGCGTGACGGCACCGTCGGCTCCCGACACCGCGTCGACCGCGTAGAGGGTGACGGGAAGTGGTGTAGTGCTCAGATTGACGACGCCGACATAGTCGGTGAGGCTCTGGCCACGTCCCTCAAGAAGCGAGAAGTCCGGGCGCGAGTCGAGCGCGGTGGCGCTGGCCGGTCCGATACCGAAGGTGACCTTCTGAGGTGCCGAGGGCGATGGGCTGGGGGTGTCTGCGGCCGAGGCAGCAGATGCCACGCCAAGCGTGAGCAGCAGCGACGCCGCGAGGCTAGGGACAACTCGGCGAACTCCCCGAAAATGCGACATCTGCATAACTTGATCAGACCTTTTCAACGTGATCGATGAACGACCGTGAGGTGAACGGGAGATGGCAAGGGCGGGGCGATTCCTCATCGGAACCACCCCGCCCTCGCTGTGTCTCAAGGACTCGAATCCGAGCCCGTCAGGAGCCGAGCACCGTGAAGGTGACGGTTCCGGTGTAGGTGCCCGACACAGTGTTGGTCGGTGCCTGGATGGTCAGGGTGCCAGCGAAGACACTGGTACCAAGGCCGTTGTTGGCATGCACCACAGGGTGAGGTGATGACCCACCGAGTCCGAGAGAACCCGAATCTCCAGCAGCCACATAACTCGCCGCAGCGTTGTTGAACGCGGTGAGGTTCTGACCTGAGGTCGAACCACCCGACGCCACCGAACCAAGGAACGTGTTCGGCGTGACGTTCGAACTCGTCTTGGTGATGGTGGTGAGTCCAACGTTCTGGCCATTGATCGTCTGCGTTGCATCGGGCGAAGCAACGCCCGACTTGGTGAGGTTGCTTGCCAGCGCACTCAACGTCCACGGCAGGTTACCGGCGCGGGTGTCGGCCACCTGAATCCCGGCGAAGTTGGCCGTCGTCGAGTAGAAGGTGGCGTTCGCGTCGAGAGTCATCGCCGGCAGCGTGAGGGTGTTTCCACCCGTGTACTGCGTGGTGATGACGATCGTTCCGGGCGCGATGGAGGTGCTGATGTTGTCAACGTTCGGGTCATAGGCCGAAGCCGTCACCGTCAACGCAGCAGGCGAGCTGCTCGACGCGTTGTAGCTGTTTGCATCGGTCGGGGTGAAGAAGGCGGTGATGGTGTGACCGGTACCCACCGAGAAGTTCGACGACGAGTAGCTCAGCGTGAAGGGCGAAGCGGCGTCGGTGCCGAGCACGTTGCTGTTTTCGTCCTTGAAGGTCACTGAACCTTCGGTGACAGGGGTGGAGTTCTGCGTCACCGTGGCGGTGGCGGTGACAGCGTCGGGCTGCTGCACCGTTCCGCTACCCAACGCAACGTTGGTGACGGTCGCCTGCGGGTTTGCCGTCACACGGAACGTGAGCGCCGACGAGTTCACCTGGTCGACTGCCGCGTACGTGGGCGGGTAGTACTTGGCCACGATGCTGTGATCGGTGTAGGCACCCGAGCGTGACAGCGTGGTGGTGGCGTCGGAACTAACAGTGCCACCGGACGACGTCACCGTCTTGTCGGCGCCAATCTGCGTGACTCCGTCGAAGAACTTCACAGTTCCGGCAGCGACGCCGGTCACGGACGTGCTGAACACCACGCTGGTGCCCTGGTTCTGCGGGCTGGTGGGAACTGCCGTGGGCGTAGCAACCGTGGGAGTGATGTTGGTCGGGGTGGCCGCACCAACGACGCGCCACTCACCAGCAGCCAGACCCGAAGCAAGAGCACTTCCGGTGGGGTTCACCTCAAGTGCTGCCTGCCAGAAGCTGTTGCTGGTGTTATTACCACTGTCCTTCAGGCGCACCTGGATGAGGTTGGCATACCCGGTAGCGGAACCGAGCGTCACGCCCTGAAGGTAGGCCCTGATGTCGGCGTCGCCGCTGACCGCTGTCGAAACCGGCGTGGTCAGCGCGTTGATGCTGGCGGGCGCCGGTGAGACGGTGGGATACGTGGAGCTGCCCACAGCCGCCGAGGCGGTCCACTGCAGCGTGTTCGCCTTGGAGTTGTCGGGCAGACCGTAGTACATGGTGGCCACGGTGTTGACGCCGTTGCGGGTGGTCGACGCAGCGGCGTACTTCCACGGCGGGTCGGCGCTGAGAAGTCCGCCGGTGATCTTGGTGCCCGCCGCGTTGTAGAAGGTGATGGTCCCGAGAGCGTTACCGTTGGCGCTGTTGGTCTCGTCCCATCCAGGCGTGGGAGCCACAGCCGAAGCGCTGGTGGCGGTGAACGCCACACCTGCTCCAGTGAGCGCAATCGTCGCGGCAACTGCCACGAGCGACTTCAGTCGTACCTTCATGGTGTGTCCCTTAGGTGAGGGTGGTGCACGGAAATTTCTATGGCGCTAGCAAGTCAAGAAGGTGCCGTGGTCGGGGGCGGCGAGGCGCCGCCCCCGACCTAGGCCGTTAACTGCGACTTAGAAGTCGAAGCTGTAGGAAGCCGTGATGCCCGAGGACGAGATCAGCGACTGCCCACCACTGGTGGCAAAGTACGGACGTCCACCGCTTCCGTACAGGTTGCCGCCCGAGACTGCGCATCCCTGCTCGCCTGCGACTCCGTTGTACGCCACCGAACCCCAGCCCGTGCCGGAGCAGGGGTTGGCAAAGATGTCGCGGATCTTGTTCTTGTTAATACCAGGCTGCGTCTGGTTGACGACATCGTTCATACCCGAGTCGGGGATGTAGATGTACAGCGACCGAGTCTGCGAGTAGGCCAGGCTGCTGGTGAACGTTGACGTGTAGAAGTTCACGCTGATGTTCACCGTTGACGGCGTGGGAACGCTGTTGGCAACCGACTTCACCGAGAGCGCCGTGATGTTGCCGCTCGACGACTTAGACGTGATGGTAACCGAGCTGGTGCTCGGCTTGAACTTGAACGAGCTGCAGCTGCTGATGTTGAACGGGTACACCGAGCCGGAGTTGTCGCAGATGAAGGTGGTTCCACCATCGGTGCTGAGCCGGATCGTCGCGCCACCGGTAGTGGCGACGGTGTACACCTTCGATGTGTCCAGCGTGAGCGCGCCGGTGGTCGCCGTGGTCGAGTTCAGACCGGTGGCGGCGGACACCTGCTCGCTACCTGCCGCGGCAGTACCGCAGGCGGGAGACGAACCAACACCACTGACAGAGGCACTGCCGTACGAGCAGCTGGGGTCAAGGAAGTACTTGCCGGCTGTCACGTCAGATCCCGCACCGTTTTTACCCAGGAACAGGTTGAGACGCGCGCCTGAGATCGGCCCGGTCCGGTTGATGTTAGCCACCGCGGCCGTGGGGTCGTTCTCCTCGGACACAATCGCGCACGTGCCGACGGTGCTGACGGCGATTCCGCCCTTGGCAACAGTGTCGACGAAGTACGAGCGAGTGCCCGAACCAGCCTGCGGGATCAGGGGCTCAATGGTGTCGCTCGATCCGGTCTGGATGAAGCTGCCACTGTCGGCCACCGACACGATGTTCGCGGCGGTCTTGGCGAACGTGAACGTGGTGGTGGTCGGAACAGACGCCACGGTGTACGTGCCGTTGAGGTCCGTGTTGGTGAGGCTAGAGATGGTGACCTGCGAGCCCGCCAGCACCTTGTGCACGGCAGCGGTGGTGATGGTGGCCACGTTGCTCGTGAGAGCCACGTTGTTGATGGTCACCGCCGTGCGAGCCTCGAGCACGGCCTTCCAGGTCTTGCACGAACCGAGGTTCTGCGAGTAGATGGAGGTCAACTCGTCTGTGGTGAGACCGGTGGGCGGCATGTTGCCGCTCTGCTTCGCCACCATGGCCACCACCTCGGTGCCAATCGTGATGCGGTGAACCGTGCCGGGAGCGAAGCTGGAGTCCTTGTTCGACGACGAACGAGCAGCGTCGACGGTACGGGTGCCCGCAGCGATGTCAGCGGCGAGGGCGTTAACGCCAGCGCTGGAGCCGTTGGGACGCTGCACCGGCTTGGTGCCGGCCCGCAGCACAATGGTGGGGTTCAACTGGCACACTCCGTTGCCCGTGTTCGTGAGCAGCGTGGAGTTGGCGTTTCCGGCCGTGGTGCCTGTGCCCGGGTCGCACACACCCGAGGACACGACGCGCAGCGAACCAGAGTCGGCCACAGTGGAGATGGTGGAGGCCTTCGCGAACGTGAAGGTGGTCGTTGAGGGCACAGCCTTGACTGTCCAGTCGCCGTTGAGAGCGGTGGTGGTGAGGCCGGAGAGCCTGACCGTGCCGCCTACAACTAGCCCGTGGGCAGCCGCGGTGGTGATCGTGGCATCGGTGCCGTTGGCCACCACGTTCGAGACCGTGCTGGTGGGAACGGCGATGAAGCCGGTCGCGCCAGCCTCGCCGTAGGCCAGGCGAGCGTTGGCGTCGGGGATGGCGTCGAAGTTGACAAACTTGTTGGGGTTGCCAGTGCTGTTGTAACCAGCAATTCCGTTGGCGTCGCCATCAGCGACGAAGTCACCCGCGAACTGAAGGGTGTCTGACCCCACAGCAACCGTGTCGTTATTGCTGGGGGCGTAGTCAGCGAATGCGGGGCCAGCCGCGAGCATCGAAATGCCCAGGGCGCCCACTGTGCCTGCGACAACCGCAAGCTTGAGCTTGAACATGGGTTTCCCTTCAGGAGGATGGACCGTACGCCCTCACCTTGATGCAGGGGAAACAACACACGTAGTGCGGTACATGAACGCAAGTTGAATGAACTCAAACCATTCAGCGCGCCCCCAGGAGGCACGGGCGTCTGCTCAGGAGAGGTTGGGCAGCATCTGCATCACGGGGCCACTCATGGCCCACAGGGTTGCCAAGAGCAGGGGTACGCCCACAAGCCAGGTTTGCCAGCGCCCCCAACGGCTCCACGACCACACGATGAAGATCAATGCACCGAGCACCAGAGGTGCGGTGAGGGCCACGGAGAACAGAGCGCTCGGATCGGTCTGCATCGCAGTCTCGGCCCGAGGGACCCGCGCTATCGCAACACCGGGCGATGGTTGCGCATCGCCCGAGAGGTCGGCATCCACAAACACGGCGCCTGCCGGCACCAGCCCACCCCACTGTGAGTCGGAGCTGACCAGAGTGAGGCGGCCTGCGCCCGAGGCGAGCAATGGTGGCAGTGGCTCGCCCTCACGCCGCACCGTCATGACCGTGAACACGAAGACCCCCTGACCGGTGGTCACCGTGATCTGCGTTCCGGGTTTGGCCTGACCGATGGCTCCGAAAGGTCCACCCGCCAGCCGACTGCGGCCATACAGCACAGCAACCCCAGCCTGGCCCGGCAGCACGGTGTCGCGACGGTGTCCGGGGCCGGCCAAGAGATCACCGGAGGCCGTGCCCTCGACCACCACCAGGTCGTTGATGCCCAGGCTCGGCGCCGAAATAAGCGCGACAGGAGCACCCGGCGCGATCACCCCGCCGAGTGGTGCCACCTGAAGTGCCAGCTGCTCGCGCAACTGCGAGTAGAGCACCGATTGAGTGCGAGCCTCCTGCAGCGGACTCAACGCGACCGCGAATACCACCATCCACAGCGAGAGCACGCTGAGGATAGCCAGCGCCCACACCACCATGCCGCGGGCTGGAGTGAGGGGCGGTCTGCGCCGGGAGGGAGTTGAGGCGGGCGTGCTCGTGATGCTGGGTGAGCTCACGACCTACCCCACACGCCCATGACCAGCGCGCCCACACCAGAGAACACCGACAGCGCCAGCAGGTAGGGCAGCCCGCCAAATCCTGAGCCGCGAGGAATTCGAGGCGTGATGCCAGCACTGGCCAGCGACGGGCTCACGCTGGGAGAGGGAGTCGGCGTGGCACTTGCGGAGACTGGCGTGCGAGTAGGTGTGGCAACCGTAGATGGATCGCTGGTGGGCTCAGCAGAACTCGTTTCCCCTGCGGAGCTATCGGGCTCAGGGGTGGTCGTCGCGGTGCTCGTTTTGGAAGCGGACGGGGTAGGGGTCGCGGAGGGGGTAGGCGTGGGGGTGGGGGTCGGTGTCGGAGTCACGCCATCAACCCTGGGCACCGCACCCGTCTGAGCCTCGACGGCGGAGGCCGCCGCCAGCGTGTACGCGGCCAGCGCCCCGGCACCGTTTGCCGCTGTCATAGGAAGGTAGCCGGGGGGCAGCGTACCGTTAGTGCGACCCGGCTTCTGGCCCGGCGAGGCGGCGTAGCGCAGGAAGGTGGCGTACTTGGCCGCCACCGATGTGCTCAGCCCCTTGGTGGGCACATCGGCCGACATCAGCAGCAGCCCAGGATAGGCGTCCCTACCTGCCGGAGTGGCACGCATGGCCGCATAGGGCACCGGCCAACTACCCACGGCCACCACGGGCTTGAGCATGGCTACGGCCTTCTTGAGCGAGGCGTCACCGATGCCGACAAACGTGCGTCCTGCATCGCTAGTGAACTTGACGCTAGAAGACACCGTTGACTGAGTTTCGAGTTCGGCGGTCTGCAGCTCACCCTTCTGCGCGTCGGCGTAGTTCACCACTCCCAACTGGAAGCGACTACCCGGAGACTGCCGCCCGAGGGCCACCAACTTTTGGCCCGGCAACCCCTCGTTCTTGCAGAAAACCTGCGAGGCTGCCACCACATAGGTCATGTTGAGCGCCACCACCGAGGGATCTGACACCGGCGACTGCACCTGAGAAAGCCACGGAACTGGATTGTCGCGGAAGCACGCATTGTTTTTGGTGGTCGTGGGCGAGACGAACGAGTCATTGAGCGGCCACGACACCGTGGGCAGTTCGAGGCCCTTGTAGCTGGGGTTCACGGTCATGCCCCACGGGTCGGGGGTGCCGTCGAGCCATGAGCGGGCGGCTGGATCAGCGTTGATGTACGAGGTGAGCGACCACATCACATCGGAATCACTCGACACGGTGTACAGCGCAGACGCCGCAATGCTGGAGTGCAGCGAAGACACCGCCGTGGGGTTGAGCGCCCGGAACTCGGGGTCGGCGGTGATGTCGAGCGGGTTTGTGGCCAGCGCGGCATAGTCGGAGCCGATAAAGGGCAACGACTGATACGACTGACTAAGTAACTTGACCAGCAGACGAGCGTTGAGTCGTAAGCGCGGAAACGGGTGCTTCTCACTGTCGTCGGCCGAGTAGGCAATGGCGAAGCCCGTGATGGCAATGGGAGCCTGAACCGTGGGGGTGTCAAACGGCCGTGAGGGCGGAGCGAGTTGAATCGCCGCCTCAACACTTCCATTGCGCAGGAGGTTCTTTGCCTGTGGCTCCGATGTTTGAACGCTTCGCACCTTGAACAGCTTGGGATTGGTGCAGAACTCAGGGCCCCACTGCGACATCATCTGTCGGGCAGCCTGGCTGCCGTAGAGGTAGAGAGGCGCTCCGCCTGACACCACGTCGCATACGTCATTCTCGGGGGCGAAGTTCAACGGAATCGAGAATCGGTTACGCCAATTGGACGCGGCCCACCACAGCGTGCCGGTGACCGCAAGGTCAGAGAAGTTGGGATCGCCTGTGCCGCCGGCACCGGCGGCGAATTTGCCCGTGGCGATGCAGTCGTTCCACGCGGCTGGACGGTCGGGTCGCGGCAAATCTGGGGTGGTGGTGTCGTCGCAACTCACACCCATGATCGGAATCACGACCAGCGAGCACGCCACGGTGGAGGAACAGCCGAGCGAGGCGTTTGAGTTGGCCGTCTGCACGAAGAACTTCGCTGCACCATTGCCATTCACATCACTGGCACCGTACGTGGTCGATCCGGGATTGAGCGCATCGGTTGAATTTGCCGACTCCGGAGCCAGGCCTGCACACCCGTAGCGTCCACCTGGGTAGTCGGTGCCATCGTTGGCGAGAAAGTGAACCCAGTGCTCGGGTCCGGTGGACGTTCCCTGACAGGCGACTGGAAAGGGGTCGGGCCGTCCATAGGCCGGACCGCGCTCGGTAGCCGTCGCGTAGCGGTCCATGCGAAAGGGCGCATACAACTGGTTGCGAGTGACGTACCGTTCGGCCGGTGTTTGAGTCCAGCACGTCTCGGGCGTGATGGGGTCGGCCTCGGTGTCGGTGCCGCGACACTGCATGACCACCACTGGGTATTCCTGACCCGAAGCATTAGCCGAATTTTGGTCATCAACGAGTCCGCCGGTGGGATGGGCGCCCGTCCACTTCACAGCAATCGGCTGTCCGTCGCGCAATCCAGAGTTGACGCTGACGGTGATTGACACGTTATTGCTGGCGGCCACCGTTTCGAGTCCTGACTTGACGTGCGCTCTCAGGAGAGTTTTGCTCCCCGTGTAGGCGTCGCCAATGCCTGCGCCAGCTTCTGCTGCCGGCATGCTTGCGAGAACCCCAGCGGCGACCACACTGGTCACACTCACACCCACACACAGTCGCGCGCCCCACCACGTGTGCGAGCGCCTGCCGGCCCCCGCTCTCGGCGTCACGAGGTCACCTCGCGTCGACGGACCCACCAGAAGTACACCGCGGGGGGGACCGCTATCAGCGCGATGATCTCAATGGCCACCACAGGCGCCAGTGCTCCGGAGACATCCTTCGACCGATAGGCCGCCACCTCGGTCACGGTGCCCTGAACCTCGGCCGCGGTGTACTGGCCGTTGCCCGTGTTGTCGACCACCTGACCGGTATCGGGATTGACGACACCCCCTCCCCCGGCTGAACCGCCGCCCGTGCCGCCACCGCCGCCACCGCCGCCGCCGGTACCACCGCCACCGCCGGTACCACCGCCACCGCCGGTACCACCGCCACCACCCGAGCCACCGCCGCCG
>Ga0114966_10002262_pt1 | contig 17247 bp, 11 predicted proteins | sample M_130207_XF_Meta_FD_87029 | JGI IMG/M metagenome (GOLD analysis project Ga0114966, IMG submission 87029) | Freshwater microbial communities from Lake Montjoie, Canada to study carbon cycling - M_130207_XF_MetaG | ecosystem: Environmental > Aquatic > Freshwater > Lake | place: Lake Montjoie...
AAATGGAGAGGGTGATTTCCCATTTTGGGTTACTAAAGTATTAATTTTATTGGCGGACAATTACTCAGCATTGAATGATAATTTTCAGGCGAAGACTACTCTGAAATCAATTATTGCAGATTCTGATATTCCAGAATTAATAAAAATAGCACAAGAAAAATTAGACAAAATAATAGCTTCCGAAGAGGCTTTAAAACAAATTAATATAGAAAACAACCCCTTAGAATTAAAATTTGAAGGGGATAGCACAGAACAAAAGGAATTATTTAGCGAACCAATTCAAACCATAGAAATAAAATAATGCAGTTAGTATTTTAATAGACGATATTATACTTTTTTTAGAATTAGTTTGTTATCATTTTTTTTATTGAATGCGTCATTTTCAAAAGTGTTTTTTTATTTATTATAAGTTATTTACAAATGAGAAAAAATATAATTTCAAAATCTATTTTACGACTATTGGCTTGCCCAACACCTATAATTATAAGGCATAGTGAATACTTGTCCTTAATTACAAAATCAATCCTGATTTTACTGTTATATGTTTTGCCAATAAATTCTCTGACAGGTCAAAATAATTTAGATTCAATGATTATTATTAGCATTGGTGAATATAAGCCTAGTATAATGGATGCCAACAAAATAAATGATATCCCCATAATAAATGATTCCACAAATAAATTACCTGTCCGCAATTATACAATTAGTTCAAAAAAAATTAACATAGCTTTTGATATTGAACCTATCAAGCCAGCACAAATGGTTGGAGAGCCACTAAAAAAGATATACAATGCTTTAGTGAAAATTGGTATGGGAACTTACTCCACACCTTATGGTGAATTATGGTTTAACAATTTACGTTCGAAAGAAGCATTGTATGGCTTAAGGTTGAAGCATTTATCATCGTCGGCTACACTTAAAGACTATGGGTTTGCTGGTTTTAGCGATAATCAAATAAGCTTGAACGGAAAAAAATTCTTGAAAGAGCATTCCCTCATTGGTAATTTTGATTATGCAGGAAATGCATTACATTTTTATGGTTATGATGCATCTATTAATACTATTGATGAAAAACAAACCTACCAGAAGTTTAATTTCATTGCTGCAAATACACAGTTATTAAGCCATTATTCGGATCAAAAACGTTATAACCATGATATAAAATTAGGATATTATAACTTATCAGATAATTATAATGTAATGGAAAATAATATAATTGCATTAGGGACCATGCAAACTGCACTAAATAATGAAATTTTAAAAGTTAATGCGTCGATAGATTATTATAATTATAAAACCGAAAAAGATACCGTAAATAATTCGATTGTTAATATAAACCCTAATTTTATTGCATCTGGTGAAAAGTATCGCATGTCCATTGGCTGTAATTTAACTTTGGATTATGTTAATAGTTCTAAATTTTATTTCTATCCTAACCTTGATTTAAGTTATAATGTGATGGACGAAATTATTATTCCATATGCCGGAATAATTGGAGGGATACAAAAAAATAGTTTTAAATCTATTTCAGACAATAATCCATTCGTTCTTTCGGAACTTAAATTGTTAAATTCAAATAAAAAATACGAAGTTTTTGGTGGTATAAAAGGAACCTTATCTGCTGCAACATCTTTTAATGCTAGGGTATCTTATTCAAATGTAAACAATATGCTTTTGTTTGTAAATGATACCAAAGAATTACTGAAAAATAAGTTTGATGTGATTTATGATGATGCCATCATCATAAATATCCGTGCGGAAGCAGCCTACCAGCAAAATGAAAAATTACGTTTTAATATACGTGGTGAATTTTTTAATTATAAAATGGCCACAGAAGTAAGAGCATGGTATAAACCTCAGTTTGAATTGGCGCTATCAGGAAATTATAATTTGCAAGATAAAATTATAGCTAAATTAGATTTATTTTATATTGCTAATCAATTTGCAAAATCTTTCATAACGGATACAGCATCAATATCAGGACAAAAAGTTGTAATTAATGTATTAAAAGGCATTTTTGATGCCAATCTAGGTTTAGAATACAGGTATACTAAAAAACTGGCTTTCTTTCTTAACTTTAATAATATTGCAAATTATCGTTATTACCGATGGATTAACTATCCAACTCAAAGGTTTAGTTTAATGGGTGGCTTATCCTATTCTTTTTAATTTCTCTGTCCTTAAAAAAACTTTCATTTATAACAAAATTTTCCTCTGAAATGTTTCTTAGGAGACAATGAAAACTAAAAATAGTATACAAATATATTGCTCACCAAGAGCTAATTTATGGATGACCGCAATACAAAAAGACTTTGAAAAAATCTTCCGCATTTTCAAACTTTTGAGTTTTTTAAAATTCATGTGTTCAATTATATTCATCTCTTGCTTTTTTTAGAAAATCCAGATAAAGACTCACAAAAAAATATACCACCAACAAACTTACTAAATGATTTATTTTTGATTTTTTTTTAACGTAAAAAATATAAAACTAACTACCTGATAATTAAATAAATTTTTATTTATGAAATGTTTTTGTAACTTTATCTGAAAATATTGGAGGTGTATGAAATATTTATCAATAAAAATACTTTGTTTAGTTTTTTGCTGTTCGCTTAATTTAGCTTATAGTCAAATTTATATTAATGAAGGTTCGAATAAAAACTACTCTACTATTGCTGACGAAAATGGTGATTTTCCAGATTGGATTGAGCTTTACAATGCAGGTAATGATACAGTTAACTTGTATGATTATGCATTGAGTGATAACCCAACTAATCATACAAAATGGACCTTCCCTAATATTAAATTACTTCCGGGCGAACATAAAATTGTTTTTTGTAGTGCTAAAGACCGAAAACCTTTTACAGCTTTTGTTAATGTATTAAACGAAACTAATTTTAATCCAGTGGTAGGTTGGAACAATCACACATTAACTACACCTTTTTATTGGGATGGCATTTCATCTTTAATTTTGAATACCTGTTCCTATAATTCAAACGGCTATTCTAGCAATTCTGTATTTAATCAAAGTGTTACGCCATATTATTCAACTGTTTTTGCTGTTGCTGATGGTGGTTCTTCTATTTGTGAAACACAATTCGGTTCTAAAGAAGCACTGCGTCCTAACATGAAAATAAATAATTATGTAATTGGCACAGAAACGCAACAAAATTGCAACACATGTTACCCTGCTCCATATGGTAATTGGTATTGGGCGGCAAGAAATCAAATGGTTATTCCTGCCGCTGAACTTGCAGCATCAGGCCTCTCTGCTGGGTTTATTACCAGCTTTGCTTTTGATGTTGTTGCTACTGATGCCAACACTGTTTACTCTTATATTGATTGTTCTATGAAATTAGTTTCCTATAATCAAGTAACAACCAACTTCGAGCCGATAGACACCAACGTGAGATTACATACTAACTTTAAAATTTCAACAGGTGGAGAAACTATTTACCTTTATGATGCTGCTCAAACATTAGTAAGTTCACTCCTAGTCAATTGTGCTCAGCCCGACATTAGTGTTGGTTTATTTCCTGATGCATCTGCAAACATTGCACTGTTTTTAAATGGCACTCCCGAAGCCACCAACAATTTATCAACACCATTCTATAGCTATCTTTTACCACCAGTTATTTCTGTTCCTGCCGGACTTTATAATAATCCGCTTACAGTGAGTATCACCAATCCTAATGGAGCAGGAAGCTCTATCCGATATACATTGAATGGAAATGACCCTGACTCCACATCTTCACTTTACAGCGGAATACCCATACAAATTTTTTATTCAGGTGTGTTGAAAGCAAAAGCTTTTTCTGCTACTGAATTGAATAGTCAGGCAGCTGTTGCAAGTTATTTATTTGGCATCAATCATGTTACTCCCGTTTTATCAGTAGTTACCGCTCCACATAATTTATTTGGCACTACCGGTATTTTCGATAATTGGGGATCGGATTGGGAAAAGGCTGCTTATGTTGAGTATTTTGACACGGCCCATCAATTAATTTTTTCTCAGAATGCAGGTATTCAAATTGACGGTGGTTGGGGAGGTAGCCGCTATCTTCCGCAACATTCCTTTAGAGTAGAGCTTGATCATTCAATTTTGGGTGATGGCCCTATATTTTATCCGCTTATTCCTAATCGCCCTGCACGAATTAAATATAGTAAATTTTATTTACGTAACGGAAGCAATAATTACCTCTTATTGCCATATAAAGATGCAGCACATTTAGAATGTCTGGGAGCTCAAACAAACAATTATTATACGGCCTGGCGACCTGTCACCGTTTATATTAATGGGGCTTATTTTGGTTTGTATGAATTAAGGGAAAAATATGATGCGGAGTATTTTAAAGTAGTGGATAATGCCAATCCTGATTCTTTAGATATTTTATCATTAAGCGCCTGGTACGCATTTACCTTAAGGGCTGTAGAAGGTTCGGTTGATTCTTTTTATACTGCTTACAATACTTTCAATGGTTTAAATCCTGCCGACACCAGTTTCTGGAATGCTGCTGATCATTATTTTGATATGCTGTATTACAATGATTATATAATAGCCGAAACCTGGGGTGGTAATGTAGATTGGCCGGGAAATAATATTAAAATTTACCGTTCAAATAAAACCAATTTTCGCTGGCGTTTTTGTTTAATCGATTTTGATTTAAGTTTAAACCCTAATGGTTGGACAACTGCTGTTTCTGACAATATTGCATATGTCTTAAATGCCGATCCCAATAACCCCTATGTCAATATTTTTTTGAAGAGTATTCAAAATCCACGTTTCAAAAATTATTTTATCAATCGATATGCTGATTTAATGAATACCTCTTATCAATATTCAAGGCTATCCTCTGTAGCAAACTCAATGTTTATGCAAACCGTAATTGAAATGCCTAAAGAGTTTTTGCGCTGGGGTGATCCGAATAATATAAACGGACAGATGAATGATTTTGTAAATAATCATCAAACATTTTTATCTGAATTGGCTATCAGAACTGAGCAGGTAAGAGCTCACATACAAAGTAATTTTACGCTTAATGGGCAGGTAATAGTTACGCTGGATGTTTATCCTGCGGGAGCTGGTAAAATAAAAATAAGCACCATAATACCCGACTCCCTGCCATGGACTGGTGTATATTTTGATGGTAACCCTGTAAGACTAACTGCTATTCCGAATCCTGGTTATACCTTTGCTTATTGGGATTCCAATAATGTATTAACTAATATTGATTCAAATATTTCAATTGTACAAAACATCAATGCATCCACACTGTATAATGCTGTTTTTACCCCTATGCCAAATGGTGTGAACACTGCAAATGTTAATTCCTCTGTCATCAATGTTTATCCTAACCCTATGGCCGATAAACTGAATGTTAAAATAAATAATAATGAAACATCAGAAATAAATATTTACGACATTTCATCAAGAAAAATTTTACAACAGACATTTACAAACACAATAACACTAAACACCGAACAACTTGCAAAAGGGGTGTATCTATACGAAGTACGAAGCAGAAAAGGAATTATTAAGAACGGAAAAGTAATCAAACAATAAGCCTTGAAATTCCCCACACAGAAGAAAAATATCACATAAAAGCTAAGTTTTCGTTGCACCTAAAAAGCGAACAATGAAACTGTTCTAGCCCCTTATAAATCAAACATATTCGACAAATTTTCGTTTATTTTATTCGTTTTTTCTAATTTTGTTTTACACCCTAAATCTGCTTCATTGAGTTGTAGAGGAAATGCAAATATTAAAGAGTCCAATTTAAATATTCAAAAATGAAAGGTGCGGTATTAAGAGTTTCTCGCATCCTGGAAATTTTATATCTGTTTTTGGATTTTACCTCAGTTTGCCTTCATTCAAATTTCTTGTGGGGTTTGCAGAAAATTCTCAATTGAATAATCTAGAAATGGGAAGAGTACAATAATAAAATTTATTTGGTAACTTTATTGTTTTCAAAAATATATTGTTCAAGCGCCATGGTCATTGATGGCGCTTTTGGGTTTGGAGCCGATATATTTACTTTTAACTTAGCTTCTTTAACAGCAAGTGCTGTAGTTGAACCAAAGCTGGCAATATGGGTTTTGTTTTGTTTAAACTTAGGGAAATTCTTCAATAATGATTTTACGCCAGAGGGGCTAAAAAACACTAAAACGTCGTAATTCACATTTGCTAAATCTTTTAGGTCACTACAAACAGTGCGATACATAACTGCTTTTGTATGTTTTATTTTTTGCTCCTCTAGTTTATCGGCTATCTCCTCCTTATGAATATCTGAACAAGGTAATAAGTAATTTTCATCATTATGTTTTTTAATTACAACCATCAAATCAATAATAGTTTGTTTACCATGAAAAATTTTTCTTTTTCGGTATAACACATATTTCTGAAGGTAAAATGCCGTAGACTCAGAAATACAGAAATACTTCATAGTTTCTGGCACTATAATTCGCATCTCTTGACACATTCTGAAATAATGGTCAACAGCACTGCGGCTAGTCATAATTACTGCTGTATGCTCTAGGATATTGATTTTGTCTTTTCTGAAATCCAACGCAGAAACACCCTCTATGTGTATAAAGGGGCGAAAGTCAATTTTCACATTGCATTTTTTTGCAAGATCAAAATAAGGTGATTTACTACCCTCTGGCTTTGGCTGTGTAACTAAAATGGTTTTTATTTTCAATTTTTATAAAAGCTGCTGTTAATAATAGAATAATCAATATTCTTAAAAACCAATATTAAAATTATTTAATGTTATTTATAAATAATTTCACTAAAATGACAAATGGTAATATTTCAAAAATGCAAAGATACATAAATAAATATATCTTCGAAATCTTTGAACTGTTAAATCCAATAAAAATTCCACGGAAAGTTCGAATAAACATAAAAATAGATATAACAAGGAAACCTAAATATATAAAAACACCAGGAGGGAATTGTTTAACAAACGATAGACAGATAATTATTGGTAGCATAAATAAACCCAAAGTATTGCAAAAAAGAAATATGATTGACATGTATTCCTTTGCTTCTTTTTCCATTTTAAATATGAAGCCTGCTATTTTGATGCTGGCAAACTTTATGCTATATGCTGATATTATAAAAAATGCAGTAAGAAAATGCAATACAGTAACATTTTGGGTGAATAAATGAAAACCATAAAAAGAAATTAGCTTGTTAATAAATAATGTAAGGGTTATAACAAAGAAAATAGAAAAAAAAACGGATGCTCTATTGCCTATCGATAATTCATTGCGCGACATTTGGTTTGAATTTCGATTGTTATAAAACCCATTAATTATCTGAATTAATTTTTTATGGTTAGTAACGTAAATCCATACAAATAATATAAATAAAAATAACAATACAGCGCTTATCCCAAAATCATAATTAGTAATGTGGTTTTTTGATTTATCGCCCTTTACAATTAATAAATGGTTTTGAAACAAAGAAGTTGCCGGCGCAGAATCCTGCACCAATGTATCATTATAAATTTTTAATGCAGAAGCATTAATAGGTATAATGGAATTGTTATTTATAGATTTTGACAAGGACCGCAATTTACAGATAAGGGATAAATATAACTAATTTGCCAAATCGTTTTTAAAATTGCAGCAGATTTTTATAAAAATGTTAAAAATATATAAAATAATTTATTGTATTATTCATCACAATATTATTAATGGTATAATCGTTCTCTCTTTCAAAAAAATATAATCTTTCAATGCTTTCTATTAAGTTTTTTTTTAATTTCAACCTTTAATTCAATTTTTAATAATTTATTTATTTGGCTATGACATTAGAAACAACGAAAAAGAAAACAAGTTTAATACGCCGGCTTTTAAAGTATGCAGGTATTGCTTTAATTACCTTGTTAATTATTATTATAGCTACTCCATTTTTTTTCAAAGAACAAATTATCCAAATTGTTAAAGATAAAATAAATGAAAATATTAATGCTAAAGTAAATTACGGGAAATTTGAATTTACATTATTTAGCTCATTCCCTGATTTTTCCCTTTCATTAGATAGTTTAATCATACTGAATGTTGGCGATTTTGAAGGGGATACCCTTCTTTATGCTGAAAATTTATCCCTTGGCTTAAATTTGATGAGTGTTATTAAAGGGAAGGAATATAAAATTAATACGATCAGCATCAATAAACCCCGCATTCACGCATTGGTACTCAATAATGGAAAGGCTAATTGGGATATTACAAAACCTTCTAATGAGTCCGCTAACATACCAGCTCCTCCACCTTCAGAGTCATCTACTTTTAAAATGACATTAAAAAAGTTTGAAATAATTAATGGATACATAGTTTATGATGACGCATCCATGAATATTAAAACTAAAATTGTTAATTTAAATCACAGCCTCTATGGTGATTTTACTTCTGATGTTTTTTTAATTGAAACGCATACCGATATTGAGAAATTTACCTTAAACTATGGTGGTATTACGTATTTAAATAATGTGAAAACTGTAATAAAAGCAGACCTAGATGCTAACATGCAAAATTTTAAATTTACATTTAGAAATAATGAATTTTCATTAAATGAATTAACAATTGGCTTGGATGGATTTTTTGCAATGCCCAAAGAGGATATCGATGTAGATTTAAAATTTAAAACAAATCAAACGGAATTTAAACATATATTATCACTTATCCCTAGTGTTTATACCGATGATTTTTCGAGTGTTAAAACTGCCGGTTTATTATCATTGAATGGATTTGTAAAAGGTATTTATAATGAAGTTAAGATGCCAAGCTTTGGTTTAAAACTAAACATAAAAGATGCCATGTTTCAATACCCCTCACTACCAAAATCAGCAACTAATATTCAAATTGATTTAGTGATAAATAACAAAACTGGTAATCCCGATGCTACTGTTATTGACTTAAATAATTTTCATTTAGAAATGGCAGGGAATCCTGTGGATGCAAAAATGCACCTTTCTTCACCTATTTCCGATGCTAATATTAAGGCCGAATTGATAGCTAAAATAAATTTAGCTACTATTAAAGATGTTATTCCTTTGGAAAAAGGAGATGATTTGAATGGCATGATTACTGCCGATATAAAAGTAAATGGCCTTATGTCATCCATAGAAAAAAAACAGTATGATAAATTTGATGCCAAAGGAAACTTTAATGTTTTGAATATGAGTTATAAATCAAAAAGCATAAATTATCCTACTCAAATTAATAATTTGAATTTAAATTTTACACCAAAATTTGTTGAACTTTCTCAATTTAATGCTAAAATTGGAAGAAGTGACATACATATGGATGGCAAGATTGAAAACTTTTTACAATACGCATTACAAGATTCTATGCTACAAGGGTCGTTTAATTTTAATTCTTCCTTACTGGATTTAAATGAACTAATGGCTGATGATTTAACAGAGGTGGAAAGTGCAGGAGTTGCTGCCGACACTGCTCCATTAAGTGTTATTGAGATACCTGCAAATTTAAATTTAATGCTTAATGCAAAAATCGACAAATTTGTATTTGACAATTTATCTATCACGGCTATTACCGGGGGTGTAAAAATAAATAATAGCAAATTGATACTTGATAATATAAAAATGGATTTTAATGAATTAGGCGGAAATATGGGCCTTTCTGGTGTATATAATGCTCAAAATCTTAATAGTCCGTCTGTAAATTTTGATTTAAGCATGTCAAACTTTGATATTTCTAAAACTTTTAAAACCTTCAACAGTGTTCAGAAACTAGCTCCTATAGGTAAATATGCCAAAGGTAAGTTTGGAACTTCATTGAATTTTACTGCCCTATTAAATAAAAATTTAGAACCCGATTTTAATACATTAACTGGTGGCGGTAAGTTAACTGCAACAAATGTTTCTGTTGAAGGGTTCGAACCAATAAATAAATTGGCGGATGTTTTGAATCAACCTAAATATAAAAAAATAGAATTTGAAAATATTAATGCAAGTTATAAATTTAAAGATGGAAGAGTTGAAATAGAGGAGATGCCTATAAAAATGGGCGCTATCAATGCAAATGTTAAAGGCTCTACCGGTTTTGATCAGTCTATTGATTATACTTGGGTGCTTGAAATACCTAGTTCAGAATTTGGAGCTCAGGCAAACGCTGCTGCTGGTGCATTAGTTAATTTATTTAATAATAAAGTGGGTACAAATGTGAAATTAAGTGATAAAGTTAAGGTTAAAGTATTGTTTGGAGGAACTGTAACCAAACCTACAATTAAAACTGATTTATTGAATATGAATAATATGGCGGATAGCAAAGAACTAATAAAAGAACAAGTTAAAGAACAGGTAAAAGAAATTGTAAATCAAGGTGTAGATATGGCCAAAGAAAAGGCTCGTGCTGAAGCAGAAAAATTAAAAGCAGAGGCTCGGGCACAAGCCAACAAAATAATGGCCGATGCAAAAGTATTGGCTGATAAAACAAAAAATGAAGGTTACGCTGCCATAGATAAAACTGTTAATGAAGCTAAAAATATTGTTGCTAAAGGAATTGCAAAACAAGCAGCTCCAAGCGCTAAAAAAGAAGTGGATAAAAAAGTTGCTAAAATTTTAGAAGAGGCTAATAATAAAGCAAATAGTGTTTTGAAAAATGCTGGGGCGGAATAATTATTTAGTATTGAATTTATTAATTTATCAATGATTTTTTTTTGAAATTATTATTTAATTTGAAATTTTATAAGCCAACATAAATTAATATTAAACCAGAAATAAAAAAAATAAAAATGGAAAAAATACATATTTTATGGGCGGATGATGAGATTGATTTATTGAAGCCACACATTTTATTTTTAAAGGATAAAGGATACGAGGTGCAAACTGCAAATAGTGGTGATGAGGCTTTGGAATTAGTCGCAAAAAATGATTTTGCAGTAATATTACTTGACGAGAATATGCCTGGCCTTTCGGGATTAGAAACCCTTAATCGTTTAAAATCTAAATATGCCGAGCTGCCTGTGATTATGATCACAAAAAGCGAGGAGGAGTTTTTAATGGAGGATGCTATCGGTTCGAAAATTTCAGATTATTTAATTAAACCCGTTAATCCAAATCAAATATTACTTTCCTTAAAAAAAACATTGGATAATAAACGTTTAATTAGCGAAAAAACAACTTCCAATTATCAGCAAGAATTTCGACAGATTGGTATGACATTAGGGGATAGGCTAAATTGGAATGAGTGGGTAGAAGTTTATAAGAAATTAGTTTATTGGGAATTGGAGCTGGATAGCAGCAAAGATACAAGTATGATGGAGGTTTTAAAAATGCAGAAAGAGGAAGCAAATAAGTTGTTTTGTAAATTTATCGAAAATAATTATATCCCTTGGCTGAATGGTAAAAGTCCTAACCCCCCTTTGTTTTCCCATACTATTTTTAAGAATAAAGTTGCCCCTTTACTTGATAAACCTGAAACTACTTTTTTAGTTTTGATAGATAATTTACGCTTCGATCAATGGAAAGTTATTTTACCCATTGTTACTGAATATTTCAAAATAGAAACCGAAGATTTATATAGTAGTATTTTACCTACCGCAACACAATATGCACGTAACTCTTTTTTTGCAGGATTGATGCCTTCTGAAATAGAAAAACGTCACCCTGATTTATGGTTTAATGACGAGGAAGAAGGTGGAAAAAATTTACATGAGGAAGCGCTGCTTTCCGAACAGCTGAAACGGTTGGGGAAAGATGTTAAGATGAGTTATAATAAAATAACAAACCATGCGGCAGGTAAAAAGTTATCTGAAAATATGAGTAACTTAATGCAAAATAAGTTGAACGTAATTGTTTATAATTTTGTTGATATGCTATCTCATGCTAGAACGGAAATGGAAATTATTAGGGAATTGGCTGATGATGAAAAAGCATACCGTTCCATTACTTTATCCTGGTTTGAGAACTCTCCTTTGCTGGATATTTTAAAACAAATTGCAGCTAAAAAATGTAAATTGATTATTACTACTGACCATGGAACCATTAAAGTTTCCGAACCATCCAAAGTAGTGGGTGATAAAAATGTAAATACGAATTTAAGGTACAAGCAAGGTAAAAGTTTAGATTATATTAAAAAGGATGTGTTTGAAGTCCGCAACCCTGCTGATGCTTTTCTACCAAAACAACATGTAAGTACAAGTTTTGTATTTATTAAAGAGGATAAGTTTTTTGCTTACCCCAACAATTTTAATTATTATGTAAATTATTACCGTAATACATTTCAGCATGGCGGAATTTCTCTTGAAGAAATGCTTATTCCCTTTTTAACTTTGAGCGCCAAGTAAAATTAATGTATGTGCTTGAAAATTTATTAGCTTTTTCGGATATATGTATATTTTTTTGTTGAATTTAATTATAAATCAGAATGTTACAAGTTGAGTTGCATAAAATATCCGAATTGCATATTGCTGCAAAAAAAATATTGCAAAATTTCCCAGAAAATAAAATATTTGCTTTTTATGGACAAATGGGTGCAGGGAAAACTACTTTTATTAAAATTATTTGTGAAACACTAGGTGTTAAAGAAATAGTTAGCAGCCCAACATTTTCTTTAGTTAATGAATATATTTCTGCCAACGATCAAAAAATTTATCACTTCGATTTTTATAGAATAAATAACATTAGCGAAGCCTACGATATGGGATATGAAGAATACTTTTATTCCAATGCATTTTGTTTTATTGAGTGGCCCGAAAAAATAGTCGAATTGCTTCCTGCTAACTTTGTAAAGGTAAATATCTCCATTGAAGGCGAAAAGCGCAAAATTTCCGCAATATTAGGTTAACATTTATTTTCAATTATTTTGTGTATCCTCTCAAAAGACAAAGGTAAAACTAAATACAATAGAACACAGATGACACTGATTTGACTGATTTTTACTGATTTTATCCGTGCATATCTGTTGCATCTGTGTCATCTGTGTTCTATTTTCCCTGCCTTTTTGAGAGGATACTATTTTATTCGAAAAAATAGAAAAACCCTATAATTCCACCCATTAATATTGCCGAATTCCCAAACTATTAACAATCAATTTTGATAACTTCTTAAAGATTAAAAAATTTTATACTTTAGTTTGTTTAAATTTGTATAAAAAAAATACAATTTACTTGTACTTATAAAAATGAAAACATCTAAAGAGCTTCTTGAGGCCTTAAGTCAAATAGCCTTAATGCCTCAAGAGGAAATGCTTGAAGTAGGTCGTAAAAAAAGCAGTTTATTTATTGGAATTCCTAAAGAAACTTCATTTCAAGAAAATCGTGTCGCATTGGTGCCCGATGCTGTTGCATTGCTTGTAAATAATGGACATCATATTGTTGTGGAAAGCAACGCAGGGAAAATGGCTAACTTTCAAGATCATGATTATAGTGAGGCTGGAGCCGAAATAGTAATGAGCGCAGAAGAAGTGTATAAAGCAAATATTATTTTAAAAGTTGCTCCCCCCTCTTTGAATGAAATTGAAATGATGCAGCAAAATCAAACGCTTATTTCTGCATTACAACTTACAGTTCAGCCCGCTGATTTTCTTAAAAAGTTAATATCAAAAAAAATTACTGCAATAGCATTTGAATGGTTAAAAGATGATGACGGGATTTATACTGTAATTCGCTCAATGGGCGAGATTGCTGGCAGTACATCTATTTTAATTGCTGCAGAATATTTAAGTAATGTTAATAATGGACAAGGTTCCATGTTGGGAGGTATCTCAGGTATTTCACCCACCGAAGTTGTAATTTTAGGTGCTGGCACCGTTGGTGAATTTGCTACTCGTGCAGCATTGGGGTTAGGCGCTTCAGTGAAAGTATTTGATAATTCCATTTATAGGTTAAGGCGATTACAAAGTGATATAGGTACAAGAATTTTTACATCTGTTATTCAACCAAGGGTATTGGCTAAACATTTAAAAACTGCCGATGTAGTTATTGGTGCCATCCGTTCACAGCAAGGACGCACGCCACTTGTAGTTACATCAGAGATGGTAAGTGAAATGAAAGCAGGTTCTGTTATTATTGATGTGAGCATTGATCAAGGGGGGTGTTTTGAAACATCTGAAGTTACTAATCACACTAATCCTGTATTCCGTAAATATGGTATTATTCATTACTGTGTGCCAAATATTGCTTCAAGGGTTTCCCGTACAGCCTCTTATGCATTAAGTACCATATTTGCCCCAATCCTAATAAATATAGGAGAGGAAGGAGGGCTGAAAAACATATTGCTTAAAGATGACGGTGTTCGTAATGGCATATATATTTACAATGGTATTTTAACTAGTCAGGTTTTGGGTGAAATGTTTAAACTGCCTTATAAAGATATGAACTTATTTATGTCAGGTTTGTAATTTTGGATTTGAAAATTAATTATAAAACCACCACATTTATTATCCAGCTTCCCACTCCCATTAAATATGGAAATATTAAAAAAAAATTCAGACCTATTTAGGCGCTTAAAGTTATATGGCTTTGGCGTTTTGTTAGGTTCACTTATTGTTAGTGTTGTTTATAAAGGTAAAGGCTGTCAGCTTCCCAGCTCTGCAAAAATGGAGGAACTTGGTTGGCAAAAATTAGAATATACCAAACAAACGATTTGTAAGATGAATTGTACGAACATTAATGAATCTGAAATTTTAGAATTATTAGGTAATGGTAAATCAGCGGGTAAAGGAAAAGTTAATTACGATAAAAGTGAGGTGCACAATAAACCATACCCTAAATATACAATAGAAGGGATAAGCTCCACAGGAAAAAATATCAGCTTTGTTATTGCTGATTGTGATACTATTTCAAAAGTTATTTCGGCTATTGAATTAAATAATAAAAAGTATAATACTCAAAACGATAGCTGTGATTGCCCTTTAGAAAATATTTTTTAATATTGTAACAATAAAAATAAGATTAACATTTAATCAATTCTAATATTTAAAATGGCTGTTACAAAATATAAAGGATTTGCTACCAAAGCAATACACGCTGGTCAAATGCCCGACCCTACTACAGGAGCAATAATGACACCTATTTTTCAAACATCAACTTATGTTCAGGAAAGTCCGGGGAAAAATAAAGGTTATGCTTATGCCAGAGGTAAAAATCCAACACGATCTGCACTCGAAAATTGTTTGGCTGCTTTGGAAGGAGCTAAATATGGCCTCTGCTTCTCCAGTGGCATGGGAGCCATTGACGCTGTTTTGAAATTACTTCGTCCTGGTGATGAGGTTATTACCGGTGATGATTTATATGGAGGAACCTACCGGATATTTACCAAGGTGTTTGCAAATTTCGGTATCAAATTTCATTTCGTAGATTTAAAAAATGCTTCTAATATTTTAAAATATATTAACGCAAATACAAAAATGATTTGGCTGGAGACGCCTACCAATCCAATAATGCAAATAATTGATATTGAAGCATGCGCAAAAATTGCAAAAAAAAATAATTTGATATGTGCTGTTGATAATACTTTTGCTTCGCCATTTTTACAGAACCCTTTAGCGCATGGCGCTGATATTGTGATGCATTCGGTTACTAAATATTTAGGAGGACATAGTGATGTTATTATGGGTGCTTTATGTTTGAGTGATGATAATTTATACCAACAATTAGCTTTTATTCATAATAGTTGTGGCGCTACTCCTGGCCCACAAGATAGCTTCTTGGTTTTACGCGGTATCAAAACATTGCATATTCGCATGGAGCGCCATTGTTATAATGGACGTAAAATTGCAGCATTCTTAAAGTCACATCCCAAAATTGATAAATTATATTGGCCTGGATTTCCTGATAGCGTTAACCATAGTATTGCCAAAAAACAAATGCGTGATTTTGGTGGAATGATTTCTTTTTCCTTAAAAGGAAACAAACAAGAAGATGCTTTTAAAATTGCTTCTAAATTGAAAATATTTTCCTTGGCTGAGTCATTAGGTGGTGTGGAATCCTTAATTAATCACCCAGCAACAATGACACATGCATCAATACCAAAAACTGAAAGAGACAAGGCTGGTGTTGTGGAATCATTGCTCCGACTTAGCGTAGGCATAGAGGATATAAAAGATTTAATTGCAGATTTAAAACAAGCATTGGCATAGCATCAACTTATAAATCGAATAATTATAGCCTTTCGATAATGTCCGATTTACTCACTAATTAAAAGCAAAAGTATTTAACTTTTGCTTTTTTTATTTAAATTGATTAGTTTTATACCAATCTAATAAAAACATAGTGAATTATTATTATATAACTGGCACAAGTAGAGGGATAGGCAAAGGATTTGCTGATTATTTATTGAAAAATTCTAATAATAGAGTTATTGGTATTTCTAGGCAGCAAAGTATAAATAATAATAACTATAAGCATGTCAATCTAGATTTAACTAATGCTGAAGCAATTTCTAATTTTAAATTTAATTTTCATCCAGAAGCAAAAAAAATCTATTTAATAAATAATGCTGGTTCATTGGGTTTTATAAAACCAGTAGGTAAGCTTGATGCATCAACTATTATTAAAAATTATACACTTAATTTAATTGCACCTAGTGTTTTATCGAATACATTTATTGATTTTTATAATACCATTGATGCAGAAAAGGTAATTGTGAATATTAGTTCTGGCGCAGGCAAAGCTCCTGTTGATGGATGGGCTGTTTATTGTGCTTCTAAGGCTGGACTTGACATGTTTAGCCGTGTGGTAGATGAGGAACAAAAAATAATTGTTCAACAAGCAGATAAAAAAACAGATAAAGGCTTTAAAATATTTTCAATTGCTCCAGGTATAGTAGATACTGAAATGCAAAATGATATAAGAAAAGCTTCAAAAAATAATTTTAGCCGTTTAGAAAATTTTATCGTCTTTAAAGCCAATAACGAACTGCTTGATCCAGCAATTGTATCTGAAAAATATTTTAAAATATTAGAAGATGTTATTAATATTAAAGAAGTAGTTTTTTCTTTAAAAGATTATAAATAATATTTTCAGTGAAGTTTTCGAAATAACTTCGACAAAACAGTTATATTAATAAAAACAGGGGATTTCATTTTTTTGCAAAAAAATATCCTTATGAAAACGCGCGTGAGTAGTGAACAAACGCGATGCAGTGTTGCAGGTGGGGAGGAATTTTTTGTTCTTGATTTTTTGTTTCTGGAGCCTGCCCTGAGCTTTTGCCGAAGGGTATCAAGACAAAAGAAAAACACACAGCTTTTGAACCATTTAATTTGCGGATTTATTTC
>Ga0114966_10002263_pt1 | contig 17245 bp, 17 predicted proteins | sample M_130207_XF_Meta_FD_87029 | JGI IMG/M metagenome (GOLD analysis project Ga0114966, IMG submission 87029) | Freshwater microbial communities from Lake Montjoie, Canada to study carbon cycling - M_130207_XF_MetaG | ecosystem: Environmental > Aquatic > Freshwater > Lake | place: Lake Montjoie...
CCGCTGAGAGAGTCGGGGTGGGTCGCGGTGCGGGCCATGGTGAGATCGCTCGAGGTACACCAGGTCATGGACGAGTTGTTCGCGCTCGGGGCCAAGGGAATCATCGTCACCGACATTCACGCCTGCAGGCTCTAGCCTCTCGGCAGAGCGGGGGTGTGGTCAGGCGCGAAACCTGCGGTCTGCACGGTTCGTGCGCGGCGCGGACCGAGGGCGAGTGCCACAGGAATCTGAGCCAAGCTCACCACAACCACCACGAGCCACACCGGGGCGAATCCGCCTGTCGCATCTCGGATGGCCCCCGACAGAGCCGCGCCGGGCGCACTCGCCAAGTAGGCGATCAGGAAGGTCATGGCCGACAGTCCGGCCGTCGCGCGCGGTGAGGTGCCAAGGTCGATGAGCAGTGAAAGGGCGACTCCGAACCCGCCCCCGATTCCGAGCCCGAGCATCAGCATCATCGGGAGGACGCCTGACGTGCTTCCGGCCGAGAGGTAGAGGGAGCCGGCAACGGTGAGCGCGAGCGTGATCAGTAGTACGGGTCTCCGATCGCCGCCGCGCTGGCTCAGCAGGGGAGAAACCATGGCGCCCGCCATGTTGCCCAGGGTCACCGCGCCTAATAGCAGTCCGGCCACCTCCAGTGTCATGCCCTCTTGCTGCAGGCTGGGTGCCACCCACGCCAGCACGATGACGAAGGTGATGCTCTGCCCTGACATGAGTGCCACGCTCAGCCACGCAGATCCTGACCGCCATGGCAGCCGAATCCGGCCTCCCGGCGTGCGCTCGCTGCGGTGGGTGAACGGCAGCCACACGAGCAGCCCCACCATTGCGGGCACCGCCCATACTGCCATCGCGAGAGGTGCACCCACAGCCCCTGCGATGGGGGCGGTCACGCTCGACACTACGACCGCACCAAGGGTCAGGGCGAACGTGGTCGCCCCCACTGCGAGCCCGATCGTGTGGGGGAGCCTCTCGGCGATCACCCCTGGCACCATGGTGCCCACCATCGCGATGCCGAGGCCACCAACGACGGATCCGACGTACAGGGTGACCCACAGGGGCGGCACCGCACGCACCGCGCAGCCCAACACCACGAGCAGCGCTCCGAGAGCCATGATGCGCTCACGGCTGATGAGGTGGGTGATCTGGGCCGACAGGGGCGAGCCGAGCCCGATCACCACGACCGTAATGGTGGTTGCCATGCCGATCCTGAAGGCGTCGAAGCCTGTCTCGGCCGCGATCAGCGTGGTCACGGGCGGCACTGCTGCCAAGGACAGCCTCTGTGTGCTCGACACCAGCGTCAGCGCCATGAGAAACCGACGCTGCATCTCGTCAGTATGTCGCCCACGTGTCTGGGTAACCCCACATGCCCGAAACTCCGCGTCATCAGCCACGATGAGGGGGTGTCAGACCCAAGGTTCGACGGGGTGGAGATCCCCGTCCCACGTTTCGCCGCCGACGACGGTTCGGCCGACCCCGTGCTGGCCGAGGCGCTCAGGTTGTTTGGCAAGGGGGTGGGAAGTCGCGAGCAGGTGAACATTGCGCTCGGCGCTGCCCGGGTGCTCGTCCCGATGGTGGCGCTCCTCGAGGAGGCCGAAATCGGTGCCGACGGGATCTTGCGTGACAAGTCGAGCTCCATGGCGACGGTGTCGATGGTGGGATCCGACGGGCGTCGCGCCCTACTTGCCTTCACGTCGATGGAGCTCATGCGCGCCTTCAACCGCGAGGCCCGGCCGGCCCCAGCGCTCGGAGCCGAGGCATGTAGGTCGGCCCTCGAGCAGGGTGACGACGCACTGCTGGTCGACTGTCAGGGCCCGGTCCGGTTCGCCGTCACGGCATCGGACCTGGTGGAACTGGCCTCGCGGTCGTCGACATGATCGAGCGACACGCCGGGTGGAAATCGTCGTGCTGGGATAGTGAACGCGACAGGCTTGGCCCAACGCGTCCGCTGAGGGTGCCGCCAACTAAGGAGTCATGATGGGCCGCAAGTTCCTCGCCGAGATGCTCGGCACAGCAATTCTGGTTTTCCTGGCTGTGGGAGCGGCGGTGTCCGGAATCGCGGGTTCCGTGGGGGCCGGTACCCCTGCGGGGCCAGCCAGTGGAGTGGTGGGGGTGGCGCTCGCCTTCGGCCTCGCCCTCGTTGCCATCGCGTACGCCTTTGGCCCCATCACCGGCGCGCACGTGAACCCCGCTGTGACCCTGGCATTTTTTGTGTCGGGGAAGATGAGGGCGGCCGAGGCAGCGGTCTACTGGGTTGCCCAGTTCCTCGGCGCCATCGTTGGGGCCGGGCTGCTGCACTACCTCGTAGTCTCGTTCGGGGTCACCGACCAAACCGGGGGACTAGGCACCAACTCGTATGACAACGGGCACATCAACCTCGTCGGCGCACTGATCCTCGAGACAGTCCTCACCTTCGTCTTCGTATTGATCATCATGCTCGTGGTCGAGCGGGCGGCGGCACCCGGCTTCGCGGGACTGGCGATCGGTTTGGCCCTCGCGGCCGTGCACCTCGTGGGAATTCCTCTGACCGGCACGTCGGTAAACCCCGCCCGCTCGCTCGGACCGGCGCTCTGGAACGGGGGGCAGTCGCTCAGCCAGGTGTGGTTGTTCATTGTTGCGCCACTGGCTGGTGGCGTCATCGCAGCCCTGGTGTGGAGAGTCCTCCGGGTCAACCCCGCCGACGAAGCCTCGGCCTCGCTCGAGGCAGGCTCGGAATCGGAAGCCGGCTGACCACGGCGGCCTGACTCGGGGCGCCTGTCGCCCGGTTTGGGCCCTGAGGTGCGGTCCCGCTACACTGCAGTACGACCAATCGGTGCCCGTTCGGTGCCGACGTCAAGCGGAGTGCTCCTCTCCCACCTGTCGACCACGGTTGCGCAGGTTCCGGTCTCGGGTGTTGCGCCTGCGCGCGCCCGATCGGGTCGAGCCCTCCGCCGCACTGTCACTGCGAGCAAGGAGGCGCCATCACCGTCGAGCCACGGATCAACGAGCGGATCAGAGTTCCTGAAGTACGACTCGTAGGACCCAACGGCGAACAGGTCGGCATCGTGCGCATCGAGGATGCGCTGCGATTGGCGGCCGAGGCCGACCTCGACCTAGTCGAGGTCGCCGCCCAAGGCCAGCCACCGGTCTGCAAGCTAATGGACTATGGCAAGTTCAAATACGAGTCGGCGCTGAAGGCCCGTGAGGACCGTAAAAAGCAGGTCAACACGGTCATCAAGGAGATGAAGCTCCGCCCCAAGATCGATCCCCACGACTACGAGACCAAAAAGGGTCACATCGTGCGGTTCCTGTCGGCCGGCGACAAAGTTAAGGTCACCATCATGTTCCGGGGCCGCGAGCAGTCGCGTCCCGAGCTCGGGTTCCGGCTGCTGCAGCGGCTTGCCGATGACATCGCCGACATCGGCTTTGTTGAGTCGAGCCCCAAGCAGGACGGCCGCAACATGATCATGGTGATTGGTCCCCTGAAGAAGAAGACCGCACCCCGTGGGCCCAAGGGTGAGGACGGCTCAGACGGCTCAGACGGTTCAGACCTCGAGAGTCTCGAGAGTCTCGAGGCCACCCAGGCCACCCAGGCCAACCAGAGCGAGGAACTGACCGACCAGGCACCAACCGAAGTCTGACCAGCAGTGCCCGCGACTCCCCGCCCCGGGGTGTCGCCTGACAGGAGGAGAGCGGCAACCATGCCGAAGATGAAGACGCACAGTGGCGCCAAGAAGCGCTTTAAGGTGACCGGCTCGGGCAAGATCACGCACGAGCGCACTAACCGTCGCCACCTCCTCGAGGTCAAGTCGTCGCGTCGTACGCGTCGCCTCATGCTTGACGCCGAGGTCAAGCCCGCCGACGTCAAGAAGGTCAAACGACTTCTCGGCATGCGCTGAGCGTCACCACTTTCCCCACCCCCCATTCCATCGAAGGAGACGTGACATGGCTCGCGTGAAGCGCGCGGTCAACGCGCACAAGAAGCGTCGTACCGTTCTCGAGCAGGCCAGCGGCTACCGCGGCCAGCGCTCGAGGCTCTACCGCAAGGCGAAGGAGCAGGTCACCCACTCGCTCGTCTACGCCTACGACCACCGCAAGGACCGCAAGGGCGACTTCCGTCGGCTCTGGATTCAGCGCATCAACGCGGCGGCGCGTGCCGAGGGCATGACCTACAACCGATTTATCCAGGGCATCAAGGCCGCGGGCATTGAGGTCGACCGTCGCATGCTGGCCGAGATGGCCGTCAACGACCCGGGCTCGTTCTCCACGCTCGTCGCGCTGGCCAAGGCGTCACTGCCTGAGCAGCCTGCCGCAAAGTCGCCCGCTGCCTGATCTGTCGGCCCCGCCGCTCTCCACGCGCTCCGCGAGGGTCGGCGAGGCTAAACGCCTGCTGCAGCGCAAGTTCCGACGCGACGAGGGACTCTTCCTCGTCGACGGTCCACAGGCGGTGTCCGAGGCGCATGAAGCCGGCCTCCTCGTGGAGGCTTTTCTCGACGCATCCGACGCCACGGCCGCGGCGCGTGACCTCGGGTCTCGGCTCGTCGCGTCGGGCGTTGACGTCTGGGCGGTCGAGCCCGCGGCGTTGAAGTCGCTCAGCGGCGCTGTGACGCCGCAGGGAATCGTGGGGGTCGCGCGTATCTCGCATCCTGGCATCGAGGAACTTCTCGCCTCAGGCCCCCGCCTGCTGGTCCTGCTCGACTCCGTGGCTGACCCGGGCAACGCGGGCACGATCATCCGGGTCGCCGACGCCTTCGGTGCCGATGCGGTGGTCGTCTCGGCCGCCTCGGTCGACGTGTTCAACGACAAGTGCGTGCGTGCGACAACCGGTTCTCTCTTCCACCTTCCCGTGGTGACGGGTGCCGACCTCGTCGACGTCATCCACGGGCTTCGCGCGGCCGGCGTGACGGTTCTCGGCACCGCGGGTGGCGCCGCCGACGATCTCGACAACCTGGCCGACTCCGGAGTTCTCGCCGCGCCCACGGCGTGGGTGCTGGGCAACGAGGCTCATGGACTGTCGCGCGAGGTGGCTAAGGCCTGTGATCGCCTGGTGAGCATCCCCATGTACGGGCGCGCCGAGTCGCTCAACCTGGCCTCGGCGGCAGCGGTGGTTCTGTACGCGAGTGCGCGCGAGCAGCGCCGCGCCTGACCCGCGCAGATTGTCCGATTACGGGACCTTTGGCCCTGCAGGTGGGGCCCTTTGCGGCCCCGCAGCGTACGTGGCGCGGGTCAGCATGGGAGTTGCCGTTCGACCCGCTCGGGGGTCGGACGGCGACTGTTCCGGTACCCCGGATGAAGGGGGAGCTCATGGATCACCACAAACTAGCCGTCCTTGAGAAGTCGGGCTTTGTGGTTCTCGACTCTCATTCCACCGCGATGGACCCCGCCGAATGGCGCAGCCTCGCCTACGTCGACTGGAAGTCGTCGGGCGACACTCGCTTCGCCCCGCTCAAGTCCGCTTACGGAGACGTGGAGTGCAACGGATTCTGGAACCACTCGCCGCCCAAGCCCGACAAGGATGGCGTTGATGTGCCCGTGAACGTGCAGCGCGCCCCGAACCTGATGAAACGCGTCGCCGAGGTGGGTGCCCGTGTGGGGCGGTGCCGCATCATCGAGCTTCAGCCCAACACCTACGCCGACGCGCTCTACAACTTGCACCTCGATGACAATAATCGCCTCAATCCTGCGGACGAGGGGTGGGTGGTGCGCTGCTTCATGCAGCTCACCGACGACCGTGGCTCGGTCATGGTGCTGCGAGACGACGTCTCAGACCCCAGCACCGAGACCCGAATCCCGCTGCCGGCAGGAGCCCAGCTCGTGGTCGACTCCGAGCGCCTGTGGCATTCGGTATGGCACCCCGGCCCCGACCCCCGGTACTGCCTCATCACGTCGTCCGAGTCCGGTCCCGAGCTCGCAGCCTGGATCGCTGCCAACGGGCCGCGTCAGTCGTACGAGTCGGCCTCGCTCAACTCGGGGTTCGCTGCCGTGCAGGAAGCGTCGGCGCAGGCCAGGCGTGGCGCACGCACTGCCTTCCACGGCTACTACCCGACCACCGTCCGCAGCGAGGCGTGATCGCTCGTTCACGTCGCGGCTCGCTTAGGCGCCTCTCGGCGCTGGGTGGGGCACAATGGTGGTGACCATTTTCCCGCACGAAAAGGATCCCGCGATGCCCGACTACGTGACTCTGCCCATCTTCGAGGAGAGGGGCTACGTGGTCCTCAACCCCTACGACCAGGCGGTCGACCCTGCCGAGTGGCTCGACATCGAGTTCGTCGACTGGAAGTCGTCTGGCGAGACCCGCTTTGCGCCACTCGCCAGTGCCTACGGCGACCTTGAGTGTGATGGCTTCTGGAATCACAACCCGGCCAAGACTGACAAGGACGGAGTGTGGGTTCCGGCCAACGCCGACAGGGCGCCCCGACTGGTGGCACGCGCCGAGGAGCCCGGTGCCAACATCGGCCGCTGCCGGGTGATCGAGCTCCAGCCGAACCTCTACGGCGAGACCATTTACAACCTGCATCGCGACGACAACAACCGACTCAACCCCGAGGGCACCGGCTGGATCGTGCGCGGATTCTTTAACCTCACCCACAACCCTGATTCGGTGATGGTGCTGCGCGAGGACAAGGACGACCCCAGCACCGAGACGCGCATCGCACTACCGGCCGGGGCGCAGTTGATCGTCGACACCCAGCGCCTCTACCACGCCGTATGGCACCAGGGCGACGAGCCGCGCTACTGCCTGATTACCTCGTGGGAGTCCGGCCCCGAACTTGGGGCCTACATCGAGCGCTACCACGGGGTCGGTCGGGTCGATTCCTACGCACTGTCCGACGCTGCGATCGCCCAAGGTGAAGCGCTTGCGGCCGAAAAGCGCGCGGCGCGGGCCGCCGCGCTCGCGGCCCGAGGACTCGACCCCACGTTCGGCGACGGCACCATGCGTGCGGCCGAGCGCGACGACGGCATGGGCGAGGCCGAGGCCGAGGTCCTGTCGGAGGCCTAATCCGCATCGGGGGCACCCAAGCACGTACCTATCGCGCTTCGATTCCCCAGCAGAGCCTCGCGAGGGAAGCGGCAATAGACTCACCATCATGTCTGCGCCCAACTCGTCCTTCGACCCCGTCGAGGTCGCGGCACTGAGCCCCGACGACATCGCATCCGCGGTTGAATCCGCCTTGCTGGCCATTGCTGAAGCCTCTGACCTCGACCTCCTCAAGGAGGCGCGGCTCGCTCACGCCGGAGATCGGTCGCCGCTATCGCTCGCCAATCGGGAAATCGGCGCGCTTCCACCCGCAGCGAAAGCCGAGGCAGGCAAGCGCGTGGGTGAGGCTCGGCAGCGGATCAAGCAGGCTCTCGACGCCCGAGCGGTCGAACTCGAAAACGAGCGCGACCAGCGCGTGCTCCTTGAGGAATCCGTCGACGTCACGCTGCCCTACGACCGCCGACCAGCCGGAGCACGACACCCGCTCACGACGATCATCGAGCGTGTTTCTGACGTCTTCACCGCGATGGGATGGGAGGTCGCTGAGGGCCCGGAGGTCGAGGCCGAGTGGTTCAACTTCGACGCTCTCAACCTGCCCCCCGACCACCCCGCGCGCACCATGCAAGACACCTTCTTCGTGGGCACCGAGCACTCGGGCGTCGTGCTCCGCACTCACACGTCGCCCGTTCAGGCGCGCACCATGCTCGAGCGCCCACTGCCCATCTATGTCATCTGCCCAGGCCGAGTGTTCCGCACCGACGAGCTCGACTCCACGCACACGCCCGTCTTCCACCAGGTCGAGGGACTTGTGGTCGATGAAGGAATCACGATGGCGCACCTGAAGGGCACGCTCGACCACTTCGCCACCGCGATGTTCGGTCCCGAGGCGCGCACCCGGCTGCGTCCGTCGTACTTCCCCTTTACCGAGCCGTCCGCCGAGCTCGACCTCTGGTTTCCGGGCGCCAAGGGCGGACCCCGATGGATCGAGTGGGGCGGGTGCGGAATGGTGAATCCGCGAGTGCTGCAGGCCTGCGGCATCGACTCCGACCGTTACTCCGGCTTCGCCTTCGGAATGGGAATCGAGCGCACCCTCATGTTCCGCCACGACGTCACTGATATGCGCGACATGGTCGAGGGCGACGTGCGGTTCACCGTGGCCTTCGGAACGGACGTCTGATGCGCGCCCCGGTGTCGTGGGTGCGCGAGTTCGCGGCCCTGCCCGCCGACGTCGATGGTCGTCGCCTCGCCGAGGCACTAGTCAGAGCCGGGCTCGAGGTCGAATCGGTCGAGGTCATGGGCGCCGATGTCGACGGCCCGGTGGTCGTGGGTCGCGTGGTCTCGGTTGAAGAGCTCACTGAGTATAAGAAGCCGATCCGCTGGTGCCAGGTCGAGGTAGGGGCTGAGCATGGCCACCCCGACACGCCCGGAATTCGCGGGATCATCTGTGGAGCCCGCAACTTCGCGGCCGGAGACCTCGTGGCCATCGCGCTGCCCGGAACGGTTCTTCCGGGCGACTTCCGCATCGCCTCGCGCGAGACCTACGGTCACGTCTCCGACGGCATGATCTGCTCGGCGCGAGAACTCGGGCTCGGCGACGAGCACGACGGAATCATCGTGCTCCCGGCCGATGCGGGCGCTCCCGGCGACGACGCCAAGCCCCTGCTCGGAATCGGCGACGAGGTGCTCGACATTGCCGTCACGCCTGACCGTGGTTACGCGCTTTCGATCCGCGGAATCGCACGCGAGGCGTCAACGGCGTTCCACGTGGCGTTCGTTGACCCCGGACTCGAGCTCGTCGACCTCCCCGCCCCCGAGCCGGGAAGTGAGCCCCACCCCTGCGTCTCCGACGACCTGGCAGCCTGCGACCTTTTCACGCTGCGCACCATTACCGGCTTCGACCCGCATGCGCCCACTCCGTCGTGGATGAGCAGGCGGCTAGTCGCCTCGGGCATGCGCTCCGTGTCGTTGGCGGTCGACGTCACCAACTACGTGATGCTCGAAACCGGCCAGCCCCTACACGCCTTTGATCTCACCAAGCTTCGTGGCCCCGTTCGGCCCCGCGCGGCTGGCGCTGGCGAGGTACTCGAGACGCTCGACCACGTGTCGCGACCTCTGTCGGCTGACGATCTAGTCATTTCTGACGACTCCGGCCCCATCGGCATCGCCGGGGTGATGGGGGGCCTCACCAGCGAGATCGACAATGAATCCACCTCCATCGTGCTTGAGGCCGCACACTTCGACCCCACCACGATCGCCCGCACCTGTCGTCGGCACAAGCTCTCGAGCGAGGCCTCGCGTCGCTTTGAGCGCGGCGTCGACCGTGTGCTTGCCCCCTACGCCTCGGCGAGGGCCACGGCACTACTTCTTCAGCTCGGCGGCGGCCGCTACCTCGGCATGACTGCCGTGGAGGCTGCGCACGAACCCACCACGGTCGCCCTCCCGGTCGGCCTTCCATCACTCACGGCTGGGCTTGCCGTCGATGCTGCCACGGTGGTGGGTCACCTCCGCGCTGTCGGCTGCGCGGTCGATGACGCCTCCGATCCACTTGTCGTTGCACCGCCCAGCTGGCGGCCCGACCTCACCGACCCAGCAGACCTTGTCGAGGAGGTGCTCAGGCTCGTCGGCTACGACGCGATTCCGTCGACGCTGCCCACTGCCCCGGCCGGCTTCGGGCTCACCGAGCGGCAAAGGGCACGCGGCCGGGTGGGGCGGGCGCTCGCCGGCTCCGGATTCGTCGAGGTGCTCTCCTATCCGTTCGTGGGCGACGTCGAACTCGACGCCCTTGGCCTGCCCACTGACGATCCCCGGCGCGCGATGCTGCTGCTCGCCAACCCCCTGTCCGACGAGCAGCCCGGAATGCGCACCACCCTTCTCCCTGGCCTTGTCACCGCAGCCCGCCGCAACATCGGTCGCGGTACGTCCGACCTCGCGCTCTTCGAAATCGGATCTGTGTCGCACCTAGCACCCGGTCAGGAACCGCGAGGCACGACCACGCCCCCACGCCCCTCGGTCACGCACCGCCCGTCTGCCGACGAACTCGCGGCCCTCAACGAACTCCTGCCGACGCAGCGCGCGCATGTCGCGGTGCTGCTGTGCGGAGTTCGCGACCGTGCGGGCTGGTGGGGACCAGGCGTGCCGTCAGGTTGGCCCGACAGCGTTGAAGCAGTGCGCACGGTCGTGGCTGCGGTGAATCGCGAATTGGTCGTGCGTCACGGGAACTCGCCGATGCCGTGGCATCCGGGCCGCTGCGCCGAATTGATTGTTGAGGGTGTCGTCATCGGGCACGCGGGCGAGTTACATCCTCGCGTGGTCGAGGCCGTCGGGTTGCCGGCGCGGTCATCGATGGCTGAGGTCGACCTTGACTCATTCATCCCGTTGGCTCGTGTGGTGGTCAGTGGTCCGCATGTGGGTACCTTCCCCGTGGCTAAGGAAGATATCGCTCTGGTGGTCGAGTCGTCGGTGCTCGCTTCCGATGTCGAGTCGGCTCTGCGATCAGGCGCGGGCGAACTGCTTGAGTCGCTGCGCCTCTTCGACGTGTACGAGGGCCCGCAGGTGGGCGTGGGGCGCAAGTCGCTGGCCTTCGCGCTGCGGCTGCGGGCGCCCGATCGCACGCTGAGCGTCGACGACATCACCGCGGTGCGCGAGGGCGCCCTCGCTGCGGCCGCCGCTGCTGTGGGGGCTAGCCTGCGTGTCTGATAAGTATGTGCATATGCGTATACTAATGTCATGACCGTCACAGCAGGCGTTGCGGGAGCCTCAGGCTATGCGGGGGGAGAGTTGCTACGGCTGCTCGCCTCCCATCCCACCCTCACCCTCGGGGCGGTGACTGCTGCCTCCAATGCTGGCCAACGAGTCAGCGCGGTGCATCCTCACCTCACCGGAGTGATCGACCAGGAGTTCGCACCCACCACGGCCGACGCCCTCGCGGGTGCCGACATCGTCTTCACCGCTCTTCCGCACGGCGACAGCGCGGTGCTGGTGCGCACCCTGCCCGCATCCCTTCCGATCGTCGACCTCGGTGCCGACTTCCGACTGCTCAGCCCCGCTGCCTGGGCCACGTACTACGGCGGAGACCACGCAGGAACATGGCAGTACGGCCTACCAGAGCTTGCTCACATGCGTGCTGCGATCGCGTCGGCCCAGCGAGTCGCGAATCCAGGCTGCTACGCCACGTCGGTGGCTCTCGGCCTCGCGCCGCTGCTTGCAGCCGGGCTCGTCGAGCCGCTGGACATCGTGGTGGTCGCGGCCAGCGGCACCACGGGCGCTGGCCGCAGTGCCAAGGTCGAACTGCTGGCCAGCGAAGTGATGGGCAGCATGAGTGCCTACAAGGTAGGCGGTTTGCACCAGCACACCCCCGAGATGGAGCAGACCCTCGGAATGGCCGCGGGTGAGCCGGTGACCCTCAGCTTCACGCCGATGCTTGCTCCCATGCCCCGAGGGATCCTTGCGACGTGCACCGCCCGACTGTCGGAGGGAGTCACCGCAGGCGTGATTCGTGAGGCGATGCACGCGGCCTACTCGCATGAGGCGTTCGTGCACCTTCTCCCCGAGGGCTCTTGGCCCCGCACCGCCGACACCCTCGGCTCCAATGCGGTACACCTGCAGGTCGCAGCCGACACCCACTCGGGCCGTGCGGTCGTGGTCGTGGCTCTCGACAATCTGGTGAAGGGCGCGGCCGGGCAGGCGGTGCAGAACGCGAACCTGATGCTGGGTCTGCCCGAGGCCGCCGGGCTCACCTCCATGGGGGTCGCGCCATGAGCGTCACCGCAGCCGGAGGCTTCCGGGCAGCGGGCGTCACCGCCGGACTCAAAGCCAGCGGTGCCCACGATGTCGCTCTCGTGGTGAGCGACGGCCCTGAGTTTGGAGTCGCCGCGGTGTTCACCACGAACCGGGTGAAAGCCGCCCCTGTGCTGTGGTCGCAGCGGTGCGCGGAGGTCGGAAGCGCTCGCGCGGTCGTTCTCAACTCTGGCGGTGCCAACGCCTGCACCGGCCCTGAGGGATTCCAAGACACCCATCGCACTGCCGAGCATGTAGCGGCAGCGCTCGGGGTCGGGGCCATCGACGTACTCGTGTGCAGCACGGGGCTGATCGGCGAGCGGCTTCCGATGAACCTCCTGCTGGCGGGTGTCGACGAGGCCGCAGCTGCACTCTCGATCACGGGCGGGGCTGACGCTGCGCGCGCGATCATGACCACCGACTCGGTGCCCAAGACTGCGGTCGCATCGCGGGGCGGAGTGACGGTGGGGGGCATGGCCAAGGGCGCCGGGATGCTCGCCCCCGGGTTGGCCACCATGCTGGTGGTGCTGACCACCGATGCAAGCGCCACCGCGGCGGAACTCGATGTCGCCCTGCGGGGCGCAACCCGGGTGAGCTTCGATCGGCTCGACTCCGACGGGTGTATGTCGACCAACGACACGGTCATCCTGATGGCCAGCGGCGCTTCGGGTACCCAGCCCGACCACGCACTGCTGGCGGAACTGGTCACCCACGTGTGCCAGAGCCTCGCGCGCCAACTGCTTGCCGACGCCGAGGGTGCGAGCAAGGACATCGCGATTCGGGTCTGTTCCGCGGCCACTGAAGACGACGCCGTCACCGTGGGTCGAGCCGTGTCGCGGAGCAACCTCTTCAAGTGCGCCATCACAGGCGAGGACCCCAACTGGGGGCGAGTGCTCGCAGCCGTGGGAACCACTGATGCTGCCTTCTCGCCCGACCGCATCGGTGTCGCAATTAACGGTGTTTGGGTGTGTCGCGCGGGCTCGGTCGGCGATGACCGCGCACTTGTCGACATGAGCGGACGCGCGGTCGAGGTGACCATCGACCTGGGGGAGGGTTCGTGTGAGGCGACGATCCTCACCAACGACCTCACTGCCGCCTACGTGCACGAGAACTCGGCGTACTCGACATGAGGGCCCCGATCACCGTCGAGCAAGCGCTCGCGAAGGCAGGCGAACTGGCCCAGGCGCTGCCGTGGCTCGAGCGCTTCCGTGGCGCCACCGTGGTGCTCAAATACGGCGGCAACGCGATGGTCGATCCGGCGCTCGCCGCCGGCTTCGCGGCCGATGTCGTGTTCCTCCGACTCGTCGGCCTCCTGCCGGTAGTGGTGCACGGCGGCGGACCCCAGATCACCTCCATGCTCAACCGGCTCGGCGTGGCCAGCGAGTTCCGCGGGGGCCTTCGCGTCACGACCCCCGAGGCCATGGACATCGTGCGCATGGTGCTCACCGGACAGGTTCAGCGCGACATCGTGGGAATGCTCAACTCTCATGGCCCGTGGGCTGTGGGGCTCTCAGGCGAGGACGCGCACCTCTTCACGGCTGAACGCCGAGGAACCGTCATCGACGGCGAGCCGGTCGACCTCGGCCTCGTGGGCGACGTGGTGTCGGTTCGCCCGGACTTCGTGCTGGGACTGCTCGAGCAGGGGCTAATTCCCGTGGTGTCGAGCATCGGCGTAGGCGACGACGGACAGGTGTACAACGTCAACGCCGATACGGCGTCGTCGGCCCTTGCTGTAGCGCTGGGAGCCCGCAAACTCGTCGTTCTCACCGACGTCGCCGGCCTCTACCGCGACTGGCCATCGAGCGATGAGGTCATCGCAACCATTCATGCAGGCGAGCTTGAGGCGTTGCTGCCCTCGCTCGAGAGTGGCATGGTGCCCAAGATGGAGGCGTGTCTGCGCGCGGTGAAGGGCGGCGTCGAGAAGGCCCACGTCATTGATGGTCGCGTGCCGCACGCTGTGATTCTCCGTGTGTTTAGCGACAGCAGCGTGGGCACCATCGTGCTGCCCGACAACGAGGTCCCCTCATGACGACCGAGAGTTGGCAGGGGCGCTGGCAGGGCTCGATGTCAGACAACTACGGAACGCCGCCGGTTGCGCTCGTGCGTGGTCAGGGTGCTCGGGTGTGGGACGTCGACGGCGTCGAGTACCTCGACCTCGTAGCTGGCATCGCGGTCAACGCGCTGGGCCACGCTCATCCGGCGGTGGTCGAGGCGGTGTCTCGGCAGGTGGCCACGCTCGGCCACACCAGCAACCTCGCCGTGCACGAGCCCGGAGTGCTGTTGGCAGAGAGGCTGGTGGCTCTGCTCGACCCCTCGGGCGCGCGCGGCGGCCGAGTGTTCTTCTGCAACTCTGGTGCCGAGGCCAACGAAGCCGCGTTCAAGCTGAGTCGACTTACCGGACGAACCCGCGTGGTGGCCGCCGTCGACTCCTTCCACGGGCGCACGATGGGAGCCCTTGCACTCACCGGACAGCCTGCCAAGCGTGAGCCGTTCGAGCCGCTTCCCGGCGACGTGGCCTTCGTGCCGTTCGGTGACCCAGTCGCCCTCGCCAACGCCGTCGACCCACTCACCGCCGCCGTGTTCCTCGAGCCGGTGCAGGGAGAGGCCGGAGTTGTACCGGCACCCGCTGGCTTCCTCGCCGCGGCCGAGGCCGTCGCGCGTCAGCACGGTGCGCTCCTGGTGCTCGATGAGGTGCAGACCGGAATCGGCCGCACCGGCTGCTGGTTCGCCCATCAATCCGAGGGCGCCACACCCGATGTCGTCACGCTCGCCAAGGGCCTCGGCGGGGGATTGCCCATCGGAGCCATGGTCGCCCTGGGCGGCGCAGCTGAGCTATTCACTCCCGGCAGCCACGGCTCAACCTTCGGCGGTAACCCGGTGTCGTGCGCGGCCGCTCTGGCGGTGCTCGACACCATCGAGGCAGAGGGCCTCCTGGAGCGTGCCGGCGCTCTGGGCGCCCGACTAGCCACCGAACTGGCCGCACACCCGCAGGTCAGCCACGTGCGTGGCCGTGGACTCATGCTGGGCGTGGTGCTCACCAGCCCCATCGCCAAGTTGGTCGAGGCCGAGGCCCGAGCGCGTGGCGTGCTCATCAACGCCACGGGCCCTTCCGTCATTCGGCTGGTGCCGCCCCTGGTGCTCACCGACGCCGACGTTGACCTGCTGCTCCACCGGTGGCCAACGATCATCGACGCTGCCGCAGCGCTGGTTTCGTCGTGAGCGTGGCCCGCACCAAGACGGCCCGACGCCGTCGCATCGTTGAGATCCTTGACCGCCGCGAGGTGCATACGCAGGACGAGCTGCGAGAGATTCTCGCCGCCGAGGGGCTCGCGGTCACCCAGGCCACACTCTCGCGCGATCTCGACGACATTGGAGCGGTGAAAGTCGACTCCGGTGACGGCTCGTTGGTGTACTCGGTGCCTCCTGAGGGAGGGGTCGTCAGTCGAGCTGCAGCCGACCCCGACTCGCTCACGCGCCTCGAGCGGGCGACTGCTGACCTGTTGGCCAGCGCCGATCACTCGGGCAACATCGTGGTGCTGCGCACGCCGCCAGGCGCGGCTCAGTACCTTGCCTCGGTGATCGACCACACCGACCTGCCCGAGGTTCTCGGTACGATCGCTGGAGACGACACCGTGCTGCTGGTTACCCGCGACCCTGGGGGCGGCGCAGCCGTGGCGGCCACCATGCTTCAGCTTGCCGACCGTCGCACCACCTCGCCTGACCCAGACCGATCGCCCGAGCACACCCTGAACCACCCCTCACTCACAGAAGCAGGAGAAGAATCGTGACCGACCGCGTCGTACTCGCCTACTCAGGAGGCCTCGACACCTCCGTCGCCATCGGCTGGATCGCCGAGGAGACGGGCGCTGAGGTCATCGCCGTGGCGATGGACGTCGGTCAGGGGGGCGAGGACCTCAATGTCATCCGCGAGCGGGCGCTGGCCTGCGGCGCGGTCGAGTCGGAGATCGCCGATGCTCGCGTCGAGTTCGCCGACGAGTACTGCCTGCCGGCGCTCAAGGCGAACTCGCTCTACATGGACCGCTACCCGCTGGTGTCCGCGCTCTCGCGCCCCGTCATCGTCAAGCACCTAGTCGCCGCCGCCAAGAAGCACAACGCCACGATCGTGGCCCATGGCTGCACCGGCAAGGGTAATGACCAGGTGCGCTTCGAGGTGGGCATCTCCAACCTCGCTCCCGAGCTCACCTGCATTGCCCCGGTACGCGACTACGCCATGACCCGCGACAAGGCGATCGAATTCGCCGACCGCAACTCCCTTCCCATCGAGACCACCAAGAAGTCGCCGTACTCCATCGACCAGAACGTGTGGGGGCGGGCCGTGGAGACCGGCTTCCTCGAGGACATCTGGAACGGTCCGATTGAGGAGGTGTACACCTACACGGCGAACCCCTCCGAGACCCGCGAACCGGATGAGGTCATCATCTCCTTCAAGGCAGGTGCCCCGGTGGCGATCGATGGTCGCGCGGTCACCATGCTCGAGGCCATCGTCGAGATGAATCGGCGCGCTGGTGCGCAAGGAATCGGCCGCATCGACATGGTCGAAGACCGGCTCGTGGGAATCAAGAGTCGCGAGGTCTACGAGGCGCCCGGCGCCATCGCCCTCATGACCGCGCGCGAAGAGCTCGCCAACGTCACGGTTGAGCGCGACCTCGCCCGCTTCGGCCGGGGCGTATCGCAGCGCTGGAGTGAACTCGTCTACGACGGCCTGTGGTTCAGCCCACTCAAGAATGCCCTCGACGGTTTCGTCGACGACCTCAACTCGTCGGTCACCGGCGACGTTCGCATGACCATGCACGGTGGGCGCGCTGTGGTCTCAGGCCGCCGCAGCGAGGAGTCGCTGTACGACTTCAGCCTCGCCACCTACGACACGGGCGACACCTTCGACCAGTCGCTGGCCAAGGGCTTCGTTGACATCTGGGGCCTTCCGAGCAAGATCGCCTCGCGCCGCGACCTCAGCAGGGGCCGTGGCTGACCAGGGCGAGGCCACCACGCGGCTCTGGGGCGGGAGGTTCGCCTCGGGCCCCGACGAGGTGATGGCGGCCCTGAGTCGCTCGGTGCACTTCGACTGGGTGCTGGCGCCCTACGACCTACTGCAGAGCCGTGCCCACGCTGGCGTGCTCGAGCGCGCGGGGCTGCTGACCCCGAGTGATGCTGAATCCGTGCGTGTGGCTATCGACACCCTGAGCTCTGCCGTGGCCGACGGCAGCTTCACGCCCACCGCCGACGACGAAGACGTCCATACGGCCGTCGAGCGCGGGCTGCTTGATATCCTCGGCCCCGAGCTCGGCGGGCGGTTGAGGGCTGGGCGCAGCCGCAACGACCAGGTGGCCACCGACTTTCGGCTGTACCTGCGCGACCACGCCCGCCTCGTGGCGAACGAGGTTCTGGCGCTTCAGGCTGCCCTGCTCGATCAGTCTGAGGCGATGGTCGACGTCGCGGCCCCGGGCTTTACTCACCTCCAGCACGCCCAGCCCGTGTCGCTTGGGCACGAAATCGCCA
>Ga0114966_10002264_pt1 | contig 17243 bp, 30 predicted proteins | sample M_130207_XF_Meta_FD_87029 | JGI IMG/M metagenome (GOLD analysis project Ga0114966, IMG submission 87029) | Freshwater microbial communities from Lake Montjoie, Canada to study carbon cycling - M_130207_XF_MetaG | ecosystem: Environmental > Aquatic > Freshwater > Lake | place: Lake Montjoie...
AACTGACGATTACAGACGTGGAGATGAAATAAGACCAACACCCGTTGGCACAATCGCTGAGGCGTCCAAAATTCTGAACTTGGTTTCAGAATCCCAACCATCTTTAGTGGTTGGGTAGTTCAAACCGCTAAGATACGAAAAAAAATGATATCCAAAAAAATTTACTGAAAATTAATTTTATCTCCTATGGTGATACCATTTTTTTTGCAATACCCACCAGGTAATTCTAAAACCATACTTCCATAACCTTTATATGATGGACAATCATCCGACTTACAAGGTGGACAGTTGTGTGAAATCGACTCAATATGATTATCATCAATGAATAAAATGTCTAAAGGAATGATACAATTTTTCATCCAAAAAGACTGAAGACCAAATTTAGGTAATAAAAACAACATACAGTCAAACCCATCAAAAGTTTTATTCATCATTCCCTGAATTATTTTTTCGGGTGTAGAGACTACTTTACAATTAAGATCGATATTATTTATTTTTATAATCATATTTATAACTAAATATTCAAAAAATGAAAAGATACGGAGGTACTTTGGTTGTTGTCAATAATGAGTGTCTACTTTGTAAAAGAAATTCATCAGGTGACCGACCAGGTGAATGGAGTATTCCTGCTGGAAAAATTGAACCGAACGAGAACTTGGAATATGGTGTGAGAAGAGAATTTTTGGAAGAAACTGATCACGAATTGTCAGGACCCTTGAAAAAGGTTGCGATCATATTGAGGAAAAATAGAACAGGTATCAAATCAAAAGGTTTGTTCTACGTTTTTCTTTCGAAACAAAAAGAAAAAATATTTCCTGATTTAGAAAATGCTATTGATGGTGATGAACATACCGAATGTGGATATTTCAAAAAAAATGAATTACCTGATAATGTATCTCTAGGATTACGTCGATTAATTTCACGATTACTAAAGTAATTTTTTGTGTAAAGTAGTGGATTCCGATACCTTTCGCAAAAAATCTATCTCATCCATTAATTTTCCCACGTCAATATTTTCTTTACCAAAAACTAATTTGAAAAATTGAACTTTGTTCTTTTGGAGATTGTTCAAGTCAGTAATAAGTTTTTCAATTTCCATTTTTACTTTGTGTGATTTTTTCTTTAAGTTTTTCCACAAATTCATTTTGTATCATTTTTGTAAATTTAATGTATGGAGTATCATCTGATTCTGGATCATATCTATATGATCCTAGTGGTGGTCTTTTAGCTCTACCTAAATAATTCAAACCTGAAATATTCGTTATACATTTGTGTCCACCACTCATCGCCTGTATTAAATCCCAACAACTTATTTTAACTTCATCCAATTTTAAAAATTCATCTTCTGATAATTCGTAGTAAGGTTTTTTCATTATTTGTGCAATTTCTTCACGTTCTGTCGGTGTTATCATACCAGAATACTTTGATCCGAAAAGTGCGACGAAATCCTTAAGTGTAAACCCTACAGATTCATCTACAACTGATTTTTCAGAAACATATTTTATCGTTGATAATGGTACAACTCTTTCCTCTAATTGTTTTTTCCATCTGCTAATAACTTCTTGAGCGATTTCACCTAAATTTACACCCTTTAATCCTCTTTCTTCTTTGAATGGATTACAACTTGCTTGTACCAATCCCATTGGCCAAGCAATTACCAAAAAGTCAGCACTAGGGTAATTTTTAAATGGTGTATATCTATCATATGAACCAGGTTTCATCATAGAACCTCCACCATATTGTATGATGATTGAATCATCTAGTTTAACGTTTGGACTATTACTCATTTGTTGAGTATAATCCTCCATGTTCTTTTGTAATATTTCTGGTTTGACATAATTTCGTTCCACCATCAACTTTTTGATTCTGTTATAAATCGAGAGTAAAGATGGTTGACAATTCATGACCAAATCGTCCAAAAATCCTGGTTTATTTTTGAATGCTAATAATAGTTTATTACAAACTAATCCTAATAAAACTTTATTTCTCCTAAGTTCTTTTTGTTTGTCTAACCTAAAAATATAATTGATAACATCCTGAGTGGTAATTCCATTTCTTACGAAATCTGCGGAATCTACCATAGATATTAATTTTATGTCTTCATCAGGAAATATATCTACAGGTGAAACTTTTTGTGATATTGTGGCTACATTGGACCTAGATTGTCCAAAATATTTTGATTTTGTTTCCTCAGCTCCCGCTTGTCGATCATGATGATCGGTATGTATGACAAACATAGGTTTACCATGTGCAAAATCTACCAAAACAGGCATTACTTCCCCACTAGCGTCCGTTTTTTTAATGGAAAATTCTCTGTCACCATATTGAATTATTTCACAATCGACAACTTTAATACCATTGTCTTGTAGATATTTTTTCATACCGAGAGCGGTTGTTACACCATCCAAATCTTGGTGGTAATAAATTTTTGCCTTTTTATATCTTTTGGCAAGTTTTTTGATATCTCTCAGTCCACCTTCTGAAATAATTTTTTTCATCAATTCAGAGTCAGTAAATATTTTAACTTATTGAATTCTGCTAATATTTCATCTCTAATATTCAATAGATCACTATCAGAACTAGGATCATATACATTTGTAAGGGAAATTAAAAATTGAACAACTGAATCAACATATTCCATCACATCCACACTTGTGAGATCTAGTAAAGGTAAATTTAATCCTTGATCAAATTGTGGTCGACCATGTTTACCCATACACACCTCCACAAATGTATCGATCAAATCTGTTAATGCGTCATAAATTGAACCAAATGCTTGATGTTGAGCATAAGAATCTGTTTGCCAATGAAAAATCTTCATTTGATTTTGTGCCATTAACAAGTTTTGTATTACTTCGTTTTTCATTTTATTACATTTTAATTATTAAATACCTGGAACACCAGGTTTTACACCAGGAATTCCACCAAATAAAATTTGAGTGAGAAGGTCTTGTGATTGATTTTGTGGTGTAGGTGGAGTGTTGGGTGTTGATGTTGCACTAGTTTGAGATTGAGTTTGACCAAAATCATCATTCCAATAACTTTGAGCTTCGGGAGTCTGTGAATATTGATTCAAATCATTTGTATAATCACCCATCTGTGATTCTAATTCATCAGGTCCTACAAAATTCCCTAAACCCGCCCAATCAAGGAATCCTAACCACCATTTAGTATTACGCATCAAACCTCTAACTTGTCTATTTCCCCAAAATCTACCAATACCACCACTAAACGGATAATTTTTGAAAGATCCCCACGACCATTTTCCATATTGTTTGGGATTACCACTAAACATTCCCCATTTTGGTTTTCCTCCCAAACCACTGAGTAATCTTCCATCTTTTTCTGCTAATTTTTTCATTTGTTTCAAAATATCAGTAGCTTGTTGTGGACTTAATCTTGCCCCTTTAGCCAATTTACCTGATACTTGACGAGCTAATCTAGAGGCGGCTCTTGATCCTTGATTTGCATTCGATAATAATTTGATCCAATCTGTTATAGTATTTCTAATACCTTTAGTCAAAAACCCTGTAGGTAAATTATCTATTTTTTGGATTAATGTTGGTCCCCAGCTTCTAACTGTGTTCGTCAACTTACCCCAAGTTTTATTGGATTTAGCCAAATCCTGAATAATTTTGGTAGCACCAGCCGCATTGCCAGCTTTACTCATTTTAAGTGCTGTTTCAGCATTTTTTATTATTCTACCTGATTTACCAAAAAGTAATAATGGTTTCGCTACTAAATCACCAAAATATGGAAATACTGAAATCATTGAAAGTATTCCAAAAACAGTGTCCCCCTGTTTCATATAAGAAATTCCATTAACGAAATCAACAACTCCTGTTGGATCGAATATACCAAGTATATCACCTAGGGTATTATACCATTCAGCTTCGTTAATAGTATTTTTATCTTCTAAAAGTTTGTTTTTTAATTTGTGATACTGATCTTCAGTGAGTACTACTTTCATATTCTTTTTTTGATAAATATTTCATTATTTGAAATAATATCAAAAAAAATAAAAGATGATCAATCTCTGATTTGAATGTGAAACATAACTTGATTATAATATTGTATGAAATGTTCGTTGTATAGATCCCATTTGATATCAACTCCATCAAAGGAATAAACCCAAAAATTTTTAAATTTTGGTAAATAAATATCTCTAAATTGACGAAATAACTCTTTTTTTTCAGGTGTTTCTAAATGCCATTCACCAACGATTACTCTAACATTTTCAAGTAAATATTCTATGTTTTCATCATTAATTATATCATACTCACAACCTTCACAATCAGTTTTAAGAAAATCAATTTTATCTATTCCATACAAATTTATAAAAGTTTTAAATCTTATTGATTCCACATATCCTTCAGAGAACCAGGATGGATTTTTAGTGGTAAGTCCATCACTATCTGAAATCATTTTGTTAATTTGAGTTACTGGATATCCTAATGTATTTTTAACTAACCATCTAAAAGATTTGGTATCTGGTTCAAAACAAAAAAAATGTTTTGCATTTTGATGTAAATTTGTATAGGTAAAAGGACCAACACTAGCTCCAATATCTAATACAATATCTGATTCTTTAACCTCAAAATGTATATTGTATACTCAATCAATAAAATTTTCACTTTTACTAAATCCAATCCCATCGTGGGGACCCCATTCAAAATCTTCTATTTTTCTCATTTTTGATATTCTCTATTTTTCTATCCAAATACCATTTAGCTTTCAAGAGATCCTCAAGTTCTTTGTCTACATTTTTCTTTCCAGCTCTTGAGATATACTTGACCGTATTTCCAAGATGGAAGTCCAAATCCCAAGCTTCGATTACTTTAATTGCCTCATAAGGATTGTCAATACCTCCGTAATGAGAGGGATGGTTTACCATTTCATTTTTTTCCATAGTGATATTATTTGAAAGTCCCACATGATCCATCACAACCTTGTCCTGCTCCCTCAACATAACCTATACGAGTATCAATGTGTGCCGATTTGAGTTGTCTAGTTTTAATACCACAAATCCCACAGGTATCATATTCAAGACTTTCGGTTTCATTATCCTTTTTATATTCAGACAATAGATCATCATTTGATAGTGTTGAATACTTATTCTTTAAATTATTTATATTTACATCGTCATACATTAGTTTATGAGTTGCAATCATTGTTTCAGACGCACTCAATGTTTCTGAAATGACTTTTACAATTTTATATGGATCTGCATTTGATGCGGGTCTTCTGTCTTCCAAATAACCTTTCCATTCCGATGCGGTTTTGAGCGGAACTCTTATTGATGCCCCTCTGTCTGACACTCCCCAACTAAACTTATCAATAGACTGAGTTTCATGTTTACCAGTCAATCTAAGTTCATTAGAAGAACCATAATTTTCGATATGTAGATCGTGTCTTATTTCAAAAGCCTTAAGTATTGATTTAAAATATTGTTCACCACCACTCGTTCTCATTTTTTGGTTTGAGAAATTACAATGTAACCCACTACCATTCCAATCTCCTTCTACAGGTTTTGGATGAAATTCTATGTTATATCGATATTTTTCGGATAGTCTCTGAAGTATGTACCTTGCCATCCACAAGTCATCGGCCGCTTCTAAAGAAGATTCACCCAAAATTTGGAACTCCCACTGACCCAATAATACTTCTGCATTAATACCAGTGATATTTAATCCTGCTTTCAAACACAAATTCAAGTGTTCTTCAACAAACTGACGACCATGAACTTGATTACTCCCTATCCCACAGTAGTATGTACCTTGTGGTTTGGGATAACCATTGACGGGAAAACCTAACGGTCTACCATCTTGGAGTATGGTATATTCTTGTTCGAAACCATACCAAATTTGATCATGGTCTCGTAACAAGTGTCTAACATTACTTTCATGGGGTGTACCGTCAGGATTCCAAACTTCACACAACACAAAAAAATGATAATCTCCATGTTGGAATGGATTTTTACAAACCTTAACAGGTTTCAGAACTCTGTCTGAGTAATGTCCTTCTGCTTGTCGAGTTGATGATCCATCAAAAGACCATTCAGGGTAAAAATCAGCTGTAAATCTGTGACCTTTCCATTCTTTTAATATTTTAACCTTACTTCTAAGGTTTGGTTCTGGTTTGTAACCATCTAACCAAATATATTCTGCGGTAATTTCTGTTCCAATTACATTCATTTTTCTAGATTTTTTTGTTGGTTGTGTAGTACCCCGACGCTAATGGTGTTTCCACAATCATATCGTGGTCAATAAGATAGTCCACAAAAAGTCGAGTTTGAAGGGTATTGATTTTTAATAAGTTCGAAATAAAATCTATATGACAAGGTTGTCTTAATTTATTCAAAACTTTTTTTATGGTTTTGTCATTGATAAGTTCCTGATTTAATTCAGTCATTCTGTATTTTTCTTTATAGAATCTTTCTCTTACCAAAACTCCCAAATCATTATCATTTGGATTTTTTATTATTTCTTCTTCCGTTATTTTTATCTGTATCATTTTTTTGGTTTTTAGGTTCAGTTTTTTTTACATCACGTACCTTTTCTTTCCATTCTTTTTTCGGTACATACCTCCAATTAGAATTAGATACACCGACTAAGTTCTCAGCCTTTGAGTCATCCAATCTTTTGATTTCATCCGTTAGGGTGTTGTGAATTGTTTTCATTATTTTTTTTTAAAAATATAAACAATTTAGATTGATTTGTCAAAATTTTTTTTTAGTTCTTCATATTTTTCAAGTAAACTTTTTTGAAAAATTATCTGAATTTTTCTTTTAAACAAAGGTAATAGAGTATTTTCAATTGGTAAATTTTGAGTACAGAAACCTTCTATTATTGATAAATTTTTGTATGGGTCGCTTTCTGATAAATTATCCATCAGATCAAAGTGATTTAATTTTTCGGTCAATAATTTATTGATAACCAAATTTTTTCCTTTTTTATTTTTTTGATATTCAAATTCCCAAAGTGTGTACTCTTTCGAATAAATGTCTTTGTAAAGAAATAAAAATTTATCGTCAAATTCTTTTCCAATTTTCCGTAATTTTACACTAGTTGACTCAAAAGAAAATTGCCATATTGTCTTACAAATCGTGAAATATTGGGTCAATTTTTCTTGAGAATATTTTACTATTTTTTGTAATTCAATCAATTCACTTTCACTCATTTTTGTTCTTGGTTTATATTCTTTGAGATCGTGAATTGAAATCTCGGTGTCAAACTCCAATATTTTATTTTTGATCTTTAAAATTTTACCTGTTTTAGAAAAATGACCTAAAGAACATAGGTGTAACGAAACTAATGAGAAAAATGGATATACCTCACCAAGTGATAAACTTTCTTCAACTCTTTTCAAGAAATAATTCAGAACATATTGTTTGTGTTCCAAATCAATAGGTTTTTTCAAAAACCAATCGGTTTCAAGATCTTTGTAACCATCCATAGACCAAAAATATCACTTATTTTTTTTTTATAAATATCAAATGGGGTCATACAAAACCCAATTTGTGAATATTTATAGTAAAAAAAACTATGTGTGGTTGTAAAAAAAACTCTAATATTTCTCAAAGCCCTGTAAATCAAGGTCAATCTAGACCAGTACAAGAGGCTATTAAGAAAACTATTCAAAAATACTATAACAAGAAATAATTACTCTTCTTCTTGGGTAGTTTTACATAATTGAAACGCTTGATCAATTGTAAAAAAATCTTGATCAGCGGCATAACACTCCAATGTGTGATTTTCTTCGTCTAATATCATAAAACCAGGGAGGTAATCAGATGAAGTTATTTTTTTGAACATATCATACTCTGTTGAAAAATTTTCTATGTCAATTACAGTGTGTTCAATCTTTCCATCATTCAATAAGTCTTTGAATTCTTGACAGTAAGGACAACCTTCCATCGATAGGACTATAATTTTCTTCATGGTCATTGATTAACAAAAGAACTAAATTGATTATCTTGTAATATCCCAACATGTCTATTTTTTACTGAAGAATCACTAAATAACAAAATAGTTGGAACACTTCGAATACCATGGTCAATACAAATTTGATGGTCTTGATCTATGTCGAATTTGTAAACTGGAACTCCGAATTTAGTATAATGTTCTTCTAATATTTTAGATAACATTTTACAAGGTCCGCACCAAGTGGCAAAAAAATCTACTACAAATTTTTCACCAGAGTTTATTTTATTTTCTAATTCTTGTGGTGTAATCTCTTTCATTTTATATTTTTTAAAAGTTTTAAGTACAAATTTAATTCAGAGTTTGATTCTTCATAGAAATAAATATTGGTATTGAATAACTCATACATGTCTTTTTTGAAGTGAAAATAAAAAGGATGTTTAGTTTTCATAAAAATTTCCGAAAACCCTGAACTATCATTGATTGAAAAAAGGACATGACAGTTTTTTTTCAGAGTATCTATAAAGTCTTTACTACATGAGTCGTATTTGTATGTTGAAAAATATTTATTGGTTTTTTTTTCAATATCCTCAATACAATAATCTATCTTGTTTTTCATACACCTTGACCTCTATATTTTTTTACATAGTGTTTCGAAGTTTTATGTGATGAATGTTTTGTCTTGGCATGTACACCTTTTCTTTTTTTCTTAAAGGTAAATCTTCGTGTACTACTTGTTGTTTGTTTCATATTTTTGTTAATTTAAAAATTTTTTAAAAATTGTTTCTTTAGCTACCCCCAAAATCAGATGTCCGACAAAAAAAATAATAGGTTCGGCAAGTCCGAATACAGAAAACCCAAAACATATCGAAAATATTTTCATCATTTGAAAAAAATGTTCTGCGTCTGAGAATCCAACAAAAAGAGTGGATCCATAGGGATATCTTTCTTCAAAAGGCATATCAATACCGAAATGATACCATTTTTTTTTGTAAGGTACTAGATTTTGATTGTTATCTAATTTCCATTTGTTTTTCCAAGATGTTTTGGAATTCCATTTTGATAATTTACCAGTCCAAGTACCTCGAATACACTCGTCCTCTAATTCGTTAAAAAACATGAAGAGGAAACCTGAAATTAAAATAATTAGTAATGACATAAATGAATTATACCTAAAAAAAATCGATTGTCAATTCAATGAAAAAATACCATATTTGGTTTGTACAAATTTAGCTTCTATTTCAATTTTAGTTTCAAGTTTATGATTTGTTTCTTGAAATAGTTCAAAAACTATATCTACTAATTCTTTTTTACTTAACTCATAGTCAGAACCTTTTAAAAAGTTTTCCTGAACTTTACTTTTGATTTTTGTGTAAAATATTTCTTTATTCATATCCCCGATAAGAACATGTAATTGATTCGGGTTATTTTCAAAAAAATCTATAATTTTTTTGTAGTAAATCTGTACGTCAACATTCATATTTATTCAAATGATATGTAAGTATCTCTAGATTCTATTTTTTTAGTTAAATCTGGACTAATTTTTGTTTTTTGAGAAACTGTCAAAAATCTTAATTCACTAAAATCACCAACCCAATTAGGAACTTGTGCTATTCGTGGGTCTACTACACATATTGTTTCAAGTTGTATTAAACTTTTAATAAAAATTGGAAATTCAGAAGTACAATATTTTAGATTGAGTCTCTCCAAATTTTTGAAATTTTTAAAATTATCATCAAATGTCAAGTCCGTTGTTGTATTTGACTCACCTATTATAACCAAGTCTGTAATATTTTTTGGAATATTATTTATCAAGGTATCAAAACTGTATAATTTTACATAATTTCTTATTCGGTTGTCTCCAGAATTGGTTAAATCCAACTCAAAAGTCAATCCGTTATTAAAAGTTTCATTAGACAATTCTTTTGTAAACTTATCTCTCAATTCATTTTTGTAGTTTTGAAAGATTGGTAGATTTAATAAAGTTATCTCAGAATCATCCAATTGTTTAATGGATTTATTAAGTAATTTTTCAAGTTTCTTTTTCATATAATATTGCAAAACACTTGATTCTGAATTTTTAATTTTATCAGTATTAAGATCAAAACCTAAACTAATATACTTCTTTTTCAATTCAGGAGTCAAAGATTTATATTGTTTATCATCTAAAGTTCGACTGTTAATTTCCATCCAAAGTTCAATTAACTCTTCTACTGAATAATCAAGTTCCGATAAATCTTCCCTTTGTTTGAGATCAGTGAACCATTCAAATAAACTGATACTTGGTATATTCATATGCCTCAATATTGAAACAATTTTGTTTTCTTGTTCTGTAAGTGGTTTAGGTACAAATATGTCTTTGAGTCCATCTAATTTTGGGATTTTAGACAATATTTCAGTCCAAGGTAAAACATGGTGTCCTGAATATCTTCCTGAATTTGATCCATCCGCAAGTTTCATATTACCATCAGGTTGTACTAGAATAACGGAAGCGAAATTAAGGTCGTCAAAAGGTAAATCTTCATCAATTACATAATATAGAGTCAAATTGTCTCTAAATCTGTAATTATAATAAAGATTACCTTCACCTTCTCTAGATGTACACCATGATCTACCATTTCCCAACATGATACATTCAGGTTTATTAGTGGGTGCATATATTGTCAAATTTTTCTTTGGATGACTGACTTGCGGAATATCACTCGTGTCAACTTTAGCAATTTCGGTTTTTTTAGTTGCTAAAATAGTATCAACTACTGATTCTATTTCATTCATACTCAATAAATGCAAAGGAGGTGTATTATCAGGTATTTCATTATAATATTCTAAAGCGTTGTCTAAATAAAAAATAATTTGGTCTTGACTCCAAGTAGGTTCTTCTTTCCTAATTTTTTCTAGTAGTAGTCCCAAAAAATTTGTTTGAAAAATTTCATTTACTTTACTCATAAATTTCAACCAAGTATATTTTTCCATTTTTTTTATTTCTTCAGGTTTCAAAAATGGATAAATTTCATTATACTTTCTAATTGTCTTCTTTAATATTGTATTACTAGGTGCCTGACCTTCTTCATGCTTCATTGTTTTAAAATGAGTAGTTAAATCTTTCAGCCTATTTTTGGCTAATTTGGCATCGACTAGTTTTTTTACTGTTGTGTAATTCAAACGTGTGATATCTCGGAATTCAACGGGTAGTGAAGATGATATATCTGCAAACTTCAAGATATAATCTTTTACTACATCGGGATTCAAGGAGGTACCTTTTGTCCAATTTTGAACTAACTTTTCTACAATTTTTTCAGCGATTTCACTGATTATAACTTTCCTTATCTGTTCCTTCAAACTCATCTTTTTTTTTAATTATAAATACCTTTTTTTTAGAAATAATTCATAGTTATTAATTCTTCAGATAGTATTTTGTTGAAGAAATCATTTTTTAGATTTTAATGTTTTTTTTTCAGTGAACATGACTATTTTTGAATAAAAAACAAAATGAGTTGTAACGAATGTAAAGAACGATCACAAATTAAACTAACTTGGATGTTGATTTTATCATTTGAAATTTTAATTACATCAATATTGGGCCATATTTATCTTTTCAAAAGTTTCTTTTGAATTTAACTACGTTTCTCACATAAAGATCACCACGTTCATCTTTTTTAAACCCTTTATTTTTAACTCTTAAAGGTACCGATGTGTCAAACATCTCGGGAAACTTTAATTTTAGTTCTCCGTCAGGGTGTGGTATTATAAAATCATCATTTTTAAGTTCCTCATAGTTCAATACATTAATGTAAATCAAATCATTTCCCATTTTTTCCCAAGTGTTAGTGTTGGTCATATTTATTTTTACCAATAAATTACCAAAACCAACTGGATTATGATAATCACCCAATCCATCCAATCTATAAAAATCTCCCGAATCACTTCCGTGTGGTATTTTGAATTTTAGATTTTTAATTTCGGGTTTTACTCCTGAACCACCACAACCATAACAAGCTTTTATGACTTTTTGTCCTGTTCCATGACAGGTTGTACAAACAGTAGTTTGAACCTGTCTAAAAAAAGCATTACCAAAAACTTGTTGTATATGTCCAGAACCGTTACAAGTTGCGCAGGTTTGCTTTTCTCCACCTGAACCATTACATCCATCACATGCAATATTTCTACGATAATTAACCTCTTTTTCGACTGATTGAAAAGATTCTAATGGAGTAATATCTACTTGAATAACTTTGTCTGGAACTTGAGGTCTCCTGTTTCTATTTCCAAAATGAGAGGCAAATGGATTGTTCCCTCCCATGTTCTTAAACATTTCCTCAAACGCTGATCCAAATCCTGACATATCCATTCCACCCATATCATAACTTTTTCTTTTATTGTCGTCACCCAAAATATCGTAAGCTTCAGCGATTTCTTTAAATTTTTCTTCGCCTTGAGGGTTTACATCTGGATGATATTGTTTACTTAATTTACGATAAGCTTTTTTAATTTCATCGTTAGATGATTTTTTATCCACTCCTAATATTTGATAATAGTCTTTCATATGTTGAATTTTCAAATTGTTTTATTCAAAAATAAAGTCAAAAGAAGAATAATCAAGAAATATGCCAACAAACAAAAAGCAGAAGAATTTTACCAAAAAATGCTTGAAAAAAGTGAAAAAGTATTGTTCGAAAAAAAAGTTGTTGGTGGGAAAATAGTTTCTTTAGAATTGGGTTTGTTACAAAAAAAATCAAATAAAATAACCCCATTTTTTATTCGTGATGAATTCGGAAGAAACCAAAAAGTTGATTTAGATGATAGTAATTATCAGATAGTAAAAATCGAAACTTACAGAGAACCAGAATTAATATTTGATTATCAACACAAGAAAAAAATTACTGTTGAGAAATTTATTAAAAATTATCTTTCCCAGGATGGTTTGAAAATGATTTCAAAACTAAACAATAAAATGATTGTTCAGAATGAAGAATTATTATCGATTTTTGTTCTCAAAACAGATGAAGAAGTTCATCGACTATTTGACGAACTTTTCGAATACTTCAAAAATATTAAAAAATATGATTGTATGTTTGTGAGAGATCTTGATGTCGCACAAAGGAAGTACCTATACGATTTTTTGACAAAAAAAGGTATCAATATAGATTACCTGTATCGTAAAGAAACTGCTTACCCGACTGGTTGAGACCTAAGTAAGTATATGAACTCAACATTGGAAATTTGAACTCTAAATTTATCTTCAACAGATTCTATCTGTGGTATACTTTTTTTAGTAAATTCAAAGTCTTCTAGATCCATTTCAAAAATAATTGTTGATTTGGCAAATGGATGGGAACTTTCGATAACATCTGCAATTTTTGCTAATTCGGTTAGAATCCCAACATTTTTTTCAGTTTTTGCCATAATGATAATTTTTTAATAACAATTATTTCTTCTTTTTTAGTTTTTTTGATTTCAGAAATAATGTCTTCTTTATATTTCAAAACAAATATCTCATCCTTAAGTTGTTCTTTTTTATACCACTCTTTTTCCTCAGGTGTAAAATTATTGTTCTTGTTCATTTTTTATTGGTTTTTTGTTTTTGATTACAGGTACCAATTTATCTTCAATATTAATTACCAAATTCTGAAGATCATCTAGTGAATTACTTTCGAAAATTTGTTTTAAGTGTTCTGTTTTTTCTCTAAATAGTCTTGTTTTTTCTTCCAACTCCAAATTATAAGTAATCAATTCAAATATTTTATCCAATTCAGAATTCTCTTGTTCTGTTGACAAGTCTAGTAAAAATGACATAGCTATTCCTGAACCGGTGTATTTTTCGTCTTGGACCGCATTTATCTTCTCCAAGATTTCGTTTGGGAACTTCCAAGTCGATGGAAATAGTAAATCCAAAGAAAAAAATGTTTTGATCTTTCTTATAGACCTGAAATATGGTTGGAGATATTTTAATAGTTCAATGAAATTCATGATAGTAGGTAAGTTATAATATATGATAATGCTAGTCCGTAGAAAATCAATTCATTTCGTTTTATAATTATCTTATTTGGGTTGGGATCATTAACTAAAGTGAAATATGTAAGAATAATAATCCTTAATATTGATATGACGCAGAAAATAAAAATAAACAATTCCATCTTATTTCTCTGTATTATTTTCTTTTCTGTGGTTGTTAATTTCAATCCTTAATGCCTGTAATAAAGATTTGATTTCTTGTGCTGTTTTTCTAGATCTCCTACCAGCACTCACATTTCCTTTGAAGAACTTATTTGTATCGATTGATAACCTCTCCATCAAAATTTTGATGTGTTCTAGTGTTTCCATATTCTTTTTGTCTCAAAAATAGTTAAAATTTGTGACAAATCAATTATTGAATTGTAAATTTTTGTTGAGTAATTTGTATATTTCTGTTAACATTTCGAGGTCCGATTGTGAATAACCAACTTTGTCATCAAATAAATTTGTAAAAAAAGGTTCTAAATTATCGGAAATTATTTTATTTTGTGTGTTGTAAAACAAATCCATCAACAACTTGGAAAAATAAACTTTATGATCACCATCAATATGAAAGTTGATATTTTCTTTTGAGAATGCGTCTATGGTCTTGGACCAACACCAATCAAAATGTTTTTGTTTATCGTCTTGTTCAAGTTGTATCGTTGTTTCTGTGACTTGTGTGTTGGTAGTATCACCCAAATAGGTGGACTTTATTAAATCAATTAAACTGTGCACAAAATCACAAACCAAATCTTTTCTCTCCAAGATAATATTGTTCATGTTAAACCACGTTTCAACATCATCTTTAGGTAGTGGATTCATAACCCAAGCATAAAAATTATCCATAAACTTACATCTATGGACAATTATAACAAAATATTATATTTTTTTGTATATTATTGAGTTTTTTTGTTATATGACATCATATGAAATATTTTGTCCATATCCTCTTTAATGAGTTTTGATTTTTTTTCTTCACTCTCCCCTAACTTTGAGAACATATCATCAAGCTTATCTGATCCCTTTGACTCACCTGCATTATCTACAGGTTGGGTAACCCTGTTGTATGATCTTTGTTTCTCTTTACCATACAAATTTGCTTTTCTTTTAGCATTAATTTTTTTACCCAATCCAGTGTCTATTGCGTTTGCTCCAGGACCATTACCTGTTTTTGGAGACCCTTCAATATTCATCTCCATCCAATCATCATTTGGTTTGATTTCATCGTAAGAAAGGTTCTCCATACCTGGTGAATATGCAAAGTTCTCAATATATTCTTCGACCGCTTTGGACGGAGTGTAAGCCTTTTTGTCCATTTTTGCTAGTTCACCATTACCTTTCGGGAAGGTTGTTGGATTTGTTTCGAAATTACCTTTAGATCCCTTTTTTACATAGTCTGACATTTTTTTCTTCACCGCTTTGTAGTAATCTGTATTTTCAGTTTTATCTGCTTTCAACGCTTTATTGGTGTCACCTACTTGGGTTTGTTCTTGAACAACTTTCTCGATCAGATCGATTAGTTCATTTTCACTTAAGACCAAACTTTTTTTCAAACTTTCATTTTTTAACTTTGGTGATACACTAGTTTTCATATCTCGATATGGTTTTACATCTTCGATATCATCTCCATCAGTATCTTCACAAGCAAATTTTGTACCTCTGTAAAGAGGTTCTTCTTCATTCATCTCGTCTATATCTGACGTATCAGTGTATGTTTTGTTTCCTAATTTAAATTTCTCACCCTTTTTTGTTTGAGCTAACTTAGCGGTGAAAGCATTACCTTCCTCCATATCATCCTCTTTTGTTTCTTTTTTCTTCTTTCTCAATTCAGCAAAGTCAGCTCCAGTTATTTTGTTTTTTGGATCTGCCTGTTTAGCAATATATTTTTGTCCACCACTCAACTTATTTTTTGCTTCAGTTAAAATCTTATCTGAGTTTTGTGATGCGATTTCTTGAATCACTTTGTCTACCAAATTATTAATATCTTTCATACTTTTTTTATTTATAAATATCTTCGATTACAAATTGTTGTAATTGTTTATTATCATTTTTCTAATGATAGATTCACTTATACCGAATTCTTTTGATAATTTCTTCGATAGTTCCATAACTTCATTCTCTGTAATTTTTAGAGCTTTTATGTCCCCCTGATTACAATAAGGAAATTTTTGACATTTACCCTTGACTGTCACGAATTTACCACCAGGGATTTGAGGTTTAGCACGACCTCTCCATTGTTTTGAATTGGGCGCCACCCACGCGGGGGTGGAATATTGCCCTGATGATGCTGTAGTTGTCGCTTCCTTAGTTTCAACCTTATTTCCGAATAAAGGTGCTGAGTATTGACCAGCACCTGAAGCTCCCGTGGCTTCTTTGGGTTCCTTTTTTTTAGTTTTTACTGCAAATTTCATAATATCTTTTTTTGGAACTAAATAAACAGGAAGGTAATTCCTGTTTTCAATTTTTATTGCTTTGTATAATCTATTTAAACCATCCGCAACGGATAAATTATTGTTTTCCTTAACTACTAGTAAAGGGAATGATGTGTTCGCTTTCATCATTCTTTTTTTGTCTTTAGAATTTTCGATGTCATAATTTTTATTCCACCATTCTAAATTGTGTTTTAACTTATTTAAAGGAAATTTTTTATGATAATACTTGTCCGAATTTGCATAAACAAAGTCATATATTTCTTCAACATAAAAATTATTACCCTCATCGTCAGCAAATTTTGAGTTGGTGAAATAGTCCATAGTGTCTTCTTGAACATTTGATTTAAATGAATTACCAAGTTTGTCGAAATCTACCATACCTTGTACGTCCTTGGCACTAGATTTTCCTTTACTCACCAAGTTATCAAAATTTTTTATCAAATTATTCATCAGGCGTTTTTTAATCTACTTTGCCACATACTTCTTTGTTGGTACATCATACCATAAAATTCTGTGAACATTTTTATTATGAGTTCTTTCAACTCTTTTTCAGATTTTCCTCTTTGAATATCCTTGATTACCAAATCTAACACTCTATCCTCAAACTGTTTAGCAGTCGAGGCATCTATGATAGACTTGATTTGTTTTTTAACGATCGATTCGATCTCGTTTTTATCTGATGATGTCAACATACAGTTGAACTACCCAACCACTAAAGATGGTTGGGATTCTGAAACTAAGTTCAGAATTTTGGACGCTTCATCGATTGTGCCAACAATAGTTGGTCTTATTTCATCTCCACGTCTGTAATCGTCAGTTCCTGACGATGTTTGTTTATATCCTTTAATTTGGATGTTTTTCATTTGGTTTTTTTTAGTCAATTCACACCTTCCAT
>Ga0114966_10002265_pt1 | contig 17241 bp, 10 predicted proteins | sample M_130207_XF_Meta_FD_87029 | JGI IMG/M metagenome (GOLD analysis project Ga0114966, IMG submission 87029) | Freshwater microbial communities from Lake Montjoie, Canada to study carbon cycling - M_130207_XF_MetaG | ecosystem: Environmental > Aquatic > Freshwater > Lake | place: Lake Montjoie...
AGTGGCAACTCGTCGCTGCTGGTGTCACCATAGGCACCTTCATGTTCCTGTTCGCACACCAGACCCTACCCGCCATCCTGATCGCCTGCGGAGTCGTGGTCACTCTTGCCAACAACTGGATGTCATTCGCCTTCCACAACTACCAGGCCGAACTGTTCCCCACCCGCATTCGGGGTCGTGCCGTCGGCTTCGTCTATGGCTGGAGCCGGCTTTCCGCAGCCTTTGCCGGACTCGCCATCGGCTGGATCCTGAAACAGGGCGGCACGCCTGCCGTAGCACTGTTCATCGGAGCCGCCATGACCATCATGGTCATCACCATCGGAGGCTTTGGCCCCCGGACGAGGGGCCGGTCGTTAGAAGACATTTCCGGTCAGTAGTTACCCCGAACCGCTGGCTACGGAACAGCCACTCTGGCCGCCAGTTCAGGCGATGCCAACGCCCGAAAATCAGTGAAGTTAAACGTGTAGATGAGCTCAACTAATGGCAGGAGCTGATCCTCTGATTATCCGGATTGCTCACCCGGGTAGATTTCGGGGCGTCGCCGATAGTCGCGTCAGCAACCGGGTAGACCCCGACCAAGCCGTGCGAGCTTCAAGAAAACTCGGTGCGGCCCTGTGGGCGAGGGCTTCGCAATCCACTGCAGCCACCAGACCTGAAGTGTCGAGATACCAGCGCAGAGACCGAAAATCTCGTGTTCCCGGTCTCCCCGATCCACATTCAGTGCTTGCAGTATGTCGTAGCCTCGTGGCAATTCTCCGGTATGGACCAGAAATCACCCCTCACGAACCAACGACGGACGGTACGCTTCGGGGTGCAGCAATATACCCTCCGGCGTCTCCCGCAGTTCTAATGGCCCTGAGGGTACCACCTGCCATTCCCATATTCTTACCGAAACGCAAAAACCGGGCGCAGGCAAACTTCTGCCCGAGCCCGGTTCCCGACTATTCAGCGAATCAGCTGCTACGCTTCCAAAGCCTTCTTCGCGTACGCCATGCACTTCTTCACTTCTTCCGGCGACGTGCCCGCGCCACGGTACTCGTACTCAGCCAGCGCCGAAATCGGCCACTTGTTCTTCTTCAGCGACTGCAGCACGCCCTTAATATTCGTGTCGCCTTCGCCCCAGATCGTGTTATCGCCCTGGTCCTTCTTCCGGTCCTTGATGTGCAGGATGACAATCTTGTCATGATGCTGCTCCAGATACGCAACCGGATCGAACCCAGCCGCTGTGAAGTGGCCGATATCCAGGTTGATGCGGTACATCTTTGACATCGCCAAAGCTGCCGCAAAGCTCTCCGGCGTGGCGAATTCGTTCGGATCTTTCAGGTTCGAATGGCCGTGCATCGCCACCATGATCTTGTGTTTTTCGGCGAACGGAACCACTTTCTTCGCCACCGGCAGCGTTGTCGACGCGGTGATCACATTCACCCCCAGCGCCTTCGCGAACTCAAAACCACGCTCAATTTCGGCATCTGTCATCGCGGCATTGAAGCTGTAGTTGTACCCAACCAGCTGAATCCCCGCCGTATCGAACTGTTTTTTTACGTTGCGGAAGTGCGATAAATCCACCGAAAGCCGCCACTCACGCAGGGCTTCGCGGGCTTTTTGCTGGGCATCGCGGGCCGCTGCCATCGCTGCAGGGTCCTGCGGGCCACGACCACGTCCGCCACCAGGAGCGCGAGCCGGAATCGCCGGAGTCTTCCCCAGTGCCGGTGATTCCACATGGCCTGAAAACAGTTCGCAGGCACCCACACCAGCGTCGATCATCCCTTTAATGGCATCGTCCAGAGACAGATCCCGGTAGCTGTACGACTGGCTGCCAAGAAGCACTCCGTGAATCTTCGAATTGATCTTCGCTCCGAAAGCGGACGGCCCGAAAGCGGTCGAAAGCGGCAGGGTGGCCGCAGCAAGTTTCCCAAAGTCTCTGCGCGAATACATGAGTTTCATCCTTACGGTTACTCAGTTTATAACGGAATCACCTTTCTTGGCCGCCCCCTAATGATTTCGGCAGCCCATCCCGATAGATGGCAGGAACTGATTCCGAGCCGGATGCCCGAATACAAATGATCATGATCGTCGATCTCACATTCTGGCTTTGCCTTGCGACCGGGACCGGGGCAACCCTCGCCGCAGGGGCCGCCATTGGTCTTGTTGGCAGAGAACAACGGCGCACCCTGCGCCAGAGAATCCTCGAGGGAGCTTTTCAGGCCAGAACCAGCGAATTGGATCGGGAGCGCAACCGCGAGCGGGCCCGCAGCGCCATCCTCGAACAGCTGGTTGGAAATCAGCCACTTGGAGGGGTCCTCGACAGCATCGCAGCGGATTTCTGGCGGGAAGTACCTGGAAGTCTTTGTTGTTTTTTGCTTCGCCTCCATGACACATGGCGACTGGTGGCTGCTCCCGGCGTACCCACGGATTGGGCTGCCGCTCTCCGCATCGCGTTCTCGCGCAAAGACGAAGGCCTTTTGGATGCCGACAAGTCCCGTGTGGACTGGAATAGCTTTCGCGCGACGCTCTCCGGCACTCCCCCATTGGCGATTCATACCCGCACCATTGGTAACAGCGATGCCCAGGTGGGTATGCTGCTGAGGTTTGAGTTGAAGCCCCCCGCCAGCCCGTCTGATGCAGACCAACTCCCCTCGCCCGAAGCCTCTTTGCAGGCCGCTGCACAGCTCGCCTGCATCGCGATTGAACACTGGCGATTCTGCGAGGACCTGCGACACCAGGCGCATCACGATTCCTTCACGGGTCTGCCCAATCGGAGCCTCCTGGAGGAACGCCTCGCACTCTCCATCCAGGAAGCTGCTGCCGCTCGCCAAATGCTGGCTGTCTTGTCCATCGACGTGGACCGCTTCAAGCGCCTGAATGACACCCTGGGACATCGCTCCGCAGACATAGTACTCACGGAAATCGCATCCCGGATATGGAAGACGCTTCGTGCGGGCGATCTGGTTGCCCGCATGAGCGGCGATGAATTCATGGTCATCATCGGCAATCTCCTGAAGACCTCGGAGGTGGACGAGGTTTCGTCCCGAATTCTGGAAGCAATCCGCCGGCCCATGTTGGTCGAAGGAAAGGCGATCTCCCCGACAGTCAGCCTCGACAGCGCACTCTTCCCGGCAGATGCGGCGGAATCCGACAGTCTCCGCCGTAAGGCCGACGGGGCCATGCGATGCGCCAAGAGCCTCGGACGAAACTGCATGCAGTCCTTCGGCCTCCGCCTGGATCTCCTGGATCGCGACAGGCTGGAGGAAGAGGTTCGGGAAGCTCTGGAGTTCCAGCGGCTCACTGTCCACTACCAGCCAAAGATCGGTGCCGCCGGGTGTTTTTGCGGCCTCGAAGCCCTGTCTCCGGCCAGTTTCATTCCGGTCGCCGAGGAATCCGGGCTCATACACCAACTCGGGGTCTGGGTTTTGGCCGAGGTTTGCGCCCAGATGGTGGATTGGCACAGTCGGGGTCTCGGCTGGGTCGCGGTAGCCGTAAATGTGTCACCCGCCCAAAGCGCCCGTCCCGGTTTTGCCCTGGAGGTACGCAACTGCCTCAAAAAGTTCAACGTTCCCCCGACCAGTATTGAACTGGAATTGACCGAGAGCATCGTGCTGGGCGGAGGGGCGGAGCGCGAGGCCCAAATGCGGGACCTCCGTAGCTGTGGGATTCGTTTCTCTATTGATGCTTTTGGGACCGGCTATTCCTCTCTCAGTTATCTGTATCGTCTTCCCGTGCTGTATCGTCTTCCCGTGGATGCTATCAAGCTGGATCGCTCGTTCGTGCAGGCCATCAGCACCGATGAGGCCGCCCGTCGCCTCGTCCAGGCCATGATTGGCGTGGCCTAGGATCTGAGCCTTGATGTCATTGCGCAAGGCGTCGAAACCGAAGGCCAACGCCTTGCCCTCATCACGGCAGGTTACCCCGTCATGCAGGGGTACTTCTTTGCCCTCCCCGCCCCTGAGCCCCAGTCGGGATTGTTGACGGAGACGACAGACCCATTACGTCCCCCGTCCGCCTCGGACGACTTATTGCGTCTGGGGCAGGCCGTGGCTTTCTCTGAGTTCCAGGCGGTGTAGAATACCCGTTTGTCTTCCACACAGTTGAAGTCAGGAAAGAAGTCCGGGGTTCTCATCACGGGTGCCGGTCGGGGAATTGGTAAACGCCTCGCCCTCGGTTTTGCCAAAGCAGGTGCCCGAGTGGGCCTGTTGGGGCGCAATCAGGCCGAACTCGATTCCACCCGGCTCGAAATCGAATATGCCGGGGGGGCCGCGCTCAGTCTGCAGGCCGATGTCTGCAACGCCGACCAGATCCGGGATGTAGTTGGCGAAATGACCAGTCTATGGGGCGGGATCGATGCGCTCATCGCCTGTGCAGGGGTCCTGGGGCCGATCGGGCCCTTTTCCTCGAACCGTCCCGAGGCCTGGCGTGAAGTCTTCGACGTAAATGTCTACGGCGTCATCAACTGCTGCCATGCGGTCCTGCCGCAAATGGTCAAACGTCGCAGCGGCAAGATTCTCGCCATCTCCTGCGTCGGGGTTGCGTCACCCCGGCCCGGCTTTGCCGTTTATTCAGCCAGTAAGGCCGCGGTCGCCAGATTTGTGGAAAGCCTTGCCGAGGAAGTTCGGGACAACAACGTGCAGGTCAATTCCATGCTTCCAGGCGGAGCGTACACCAGCATGACCGACGAGGTCCTGCGCGCCGGAAACGATATCGATGAAGCCGAAATCGAGTCGGCAGGTCAGGTTCGCCTTACCGGTGGCGTGCCTGCGGAAAAACAAATCCAGCTGGCCTTGTTCCTGACTTCGGAACGCTCCAACCACGTCACAGGCAAGCTCATCCAGGTTCAGGACGACTGGAAACGGCTCGAGAACGAAAATGGCCGTCCTGAAGCTTACACGCTCCGCCGACACCACCGCTGACCCGGCCCGCCGCCAGGCCCGCAATCCCGCAAGCTGAACCGCCAGGCGCGGGCAGGACGAAGAACCTCCCCGCACCAGCCCTCCACTACACGAATCGCCCAGGCGATCCGCACGTTCCCACCGGCGAACCATGAGAAGGACGCTCCGGCACGTGGGGCTGTACGCTGCCTCCAGCTAAACTGAAGCGAAATGCGTAACAGACGACATTTCGCGGTCTTTGCCGCCCTCGCGGCCACCGCTGCCCTCTACTCGGCCACCAATATTCCGATCCGCGGTTTTGACGCAGCCTCCGCAGCCGCTGAAATCAAGTGGGAAGAAGCCGCTCGAGCAGTCCCCGAATCTGCCCGTGTTCGGCGCGTCATGGAGCGCCTCTCAAACCAGGCCCATCTCGCCGGCACCCCGCAATCCAAAGAGACAGCTGAGTATCTTCTCGCCCAACTCCGGGAATTTGGTCTCGAAGCCCACATCGAGCAGTACGAAGCGATGCTGCCCCAACCCAAATCACGGCTGCTGGAAATGACCATCACGGCCAACGGCAGCGTCACCAAACGTTTTACCGCCAAACTCGCCGAACCGGCTATTGCAGCCGACAAGAACTCCTCCGACCCCGGCATGGTCCCCAGCTTCAACGCCTATTCCGGCGACGGCGACGTCAGCGCTCCCCTCGTCTACGTCAACTACGGTGTCCCGGCTGACTACGAAACCCTCGCAGCCAAAGGTATCGGCGTGAAAGGCAAAATCGTCATCGCCCGCTACGGCGGCAGTTGGCGCGGCATCAAACCCAAGGTCGCTGCCGAACACGGAGCCATTGGCTGCCTCATCTATTCCGATCCCCGTGACGACGGCTATTTCCAGGGTGATGTCTTCCCCAAAGGTGCCTATCGCCCGCCAGATGGCGTCCAGCGCGGCAGCGTGATGGACATGGTTCTCTACCCCGGCGATCCTCTTTCCCCGGGTTGGGCCTCCGAAGCTGGTTCGAAGCGCCTCACCATCCCGGAAGCCTCCACCCTCATGAAGATCCCGGTGATGCCCATATCCTACGCAGATGCGCAGCCTCTCCTCGAAAACCTGGAAGGCCCCGTCGTTCCGGAAGCCTGGCGTGGTGCCCTGCCCTTCACCTATCACATGGGCCCCGGGACCGGCACCGTCCATCTGAAACTTGAGATGGACAATTCAACCCGCCCCCTTTACGACGTCATCGCCACCATCAAAGGCTCCGAATTCCCCGACCAGTGGATTCTGTTTGGCAACCACCACGACGCCTGGGTTCATGGTGCCGATGACCCTCTCTCCGGCGTGTCTGCCCAGCTCGAAACCGCCCGTTCGCTGGCGCAACTCACCCGTCAGGGCTGGAAACCAAAACGGACCATCATGCTCGCCTTTTGGGACGGCGAAGAGTACGGTCTCATCGGCTCCACGGAATACATGGAGAAGCATGCGGAAGAGCTCAACCAGAAGCTGATTACCTACATCAACTCCGATTCAACCGGCGATGGCCGCATCGGCGCCGGCGGCTCGCATACCCTGGAAACCTTCGTCCGCGAAGTCCTCCGCGACGTGAAGGATGTCGACAGCGACAAGAGCCTCCTCGACGCCGCCACCGCACCCCGTGCGACACCCCGTCGCAACGGGGCTGCCGCAACCGATGGCGAATTTCACCTCAGCCCCCTCGGTTCCGGGTCCGACTACACGCCTTTCCTCCAGCATCTCGGTATCGCGTCCCTCAACATGGGTTTCCAGGGTGAAGGCGGAAACGGAATCTACCACTCGAACTACGACGATTTCTACTGGTACAGTCATTTCTCCGACAAAAACTTCACCCACGGTCCGGCGCTCGCCCGGGTCACCGCAACTGCTGTAATGCGCCTCGCCAACGCCCCCCTTCTGCCCTTCGAATTCGGGCGGCTCACAGCCTCCATCACCACCTATCTCGATGAAATCGAAAAGCTGCCAAATCAGAAGACGAAGGTCGATCTGATCGCCGTCCGGGCCGAACTGAAAAAGCTCCAGAAAAGCTCGGCCGACCTGGAAAAAGCCTGGTCAGCCGCGAATGCCAAACTTTCTACCGCAGCCCCGCAGAAACTGGCTGCCATCAACCAGATCCTCTTCCGGAGCGAGCGCAACCTGACTCTGGATCCGGGCCTGCCAGGTCGCCCCTGGTTCCGGCACCGCATCTATGCCCCCGGCAAATATACCGGCTACGCGGTCAAGACCCTGCCTGGCATCCGGGAAGCCGTTGAGCTCAACAAACCGCAGGAAGCGATTGAACAGTCGAAGCAGGTCGTGCAGGTTCTGGCGACTCTGAGCGGCCAGTTGGAACAGGCAGCGAAGCTGCTCGGAGGTCTTTAATGTCAGTACTGAACGCCGAAACCCCATGGGGGGCACTCGAAATTGCCGACGCCCACGTCCATTTCTTTTCACCCGCCTTCTTCAACGCGCTGGCGACCCAAAAGCCGGACGCGCATGATGCCGAGGGTGTCACGAAACTCCTTGGCTGGGATAATCCGACCTCCCCCGAAGCCCTCGCTTACCGCTGGGCGGGCGAACTTGATCGTCACAACGTTCAACGCGCCATGCTGATCGCCAGCATTCCGAACGACACCCATTCTGTCGGAGCAGCCATCGAGAAATACCCCAGCCGCTTTTCCGCAGTCTACATGGCGAACCCCCTCCTGCCCAGCCCCGACATGCGCCTCGAAACGGCAATCCGGGAAGACCGCGTCAACGGGATTTTTCTTTTCCCGGCCATGCACCACTACTCGATGCACGACCCGAAGGTGCGCGCGCTGATTCAGGTACTGGCCGGCCACCCCCACTCCCTCGTTTACGTCCATTGCGGTGTTCTCAGCCTTGGCTTCCGCAAGAAACTCGGCCTGCCCTCGCCCTTCGACATGCGGTACTCGAATCCGATGGACCTTCATGAACTCGCTTCCAGCTTTCCCCGGGTGAACTTCGTCATCCCCCATTTCGGTGCCGGGTACCTTCGCGAAGCCCTCATGGTGGCCGACTTGTGCCCCAACGTCTACCTCGACACCTCCAGTTCGAACGGCTGGACCAAATACCTCACCATGCAAACCAGCCTCGAAGGGGTTTTCCGGAACGTCCTGAATGTTCTGGGCCCGAAGCGACTCCTCTTCGGCTCCGACTCCTCATTCTTCCCCCGTGGCTGGGTAAAAGGGGTCTACGACACGCAGGTGGAAGTTCTCTCCCGCATCGGCATCTCTTCGGAAGATGCAGCGGCGATTTTTGGTGGTAACCTCCGTCGGCTGATTGAAAATCGACCTGCTGAAAAAAAGTAGAGAAGTTTTCCTGCCCGGAGCCACTTTAATATTTAAGACTTCGTGTTTTCCTTTTCGTTCCTGCGGAAGAAGCGCCGTGCGGGCTCTTCCTCCGACTCCACTCTGGCGCGCCTCGGCCGGGTACTCAATCAGCCGGAACCCGGCAGCATCTCCGATGGGCTGGACGGCCTCGAGCCCTCAGCGCCTCCCGAGCGGCGTCAGGCCACCAGCCTGCAACCTCTGCACTTTCCCCTGAAATCTCCCAGGCGCATCGCGGTGCTGAAACCTGGTTTTGCGATCCCCCCGAACGCCCGCGAGTTCGCCGCGTCGGACTCTTCAGGTATCCATGCCTGGGCGCCCGACGCTCTCGTCGCACCCCTGAATACGGCCCTCCTATTGGCAGACCAGCAACTCCGCGGAAGATTCGAACTTCCCTCGCTGGAAATAGCCCTCACCGTAGTCACCAGGCTCGACGACTCGCCGCTCGCGCCGCACCACCGGGATCTGCTGTGGCGCGCGTTCCAGGTCCCCGTTTTCGAGCAGCTATTGAGCTGGGAAGGCTCTGTCATCGCCCGCGAATGTGAACTCCATTGCGGCCTTCACCTGGACGATGACACGGTGATCGCCACGGTCCGTGACGAGGAACTCCTGCTCACCCACCTGAACCAGATCGAGAGACCGATCATACTGGCTCGTACCGGCTACTCTGCCGCTATTTCGACTGATGCATGCGACTGCGGTGCCTCGTCGCCGAGGCTTTGCACCTTGGCATCGGTCCGGACCAGAGTGCGGGCCAGTGATTAACCGTCGGCGGCCAGGTCACCACAACGGCCCCCGAACCCACCCAGGGCATGGACCCGACCACCGGGCACCCGTCGGGACCAGAGTTCGGACCAGGAACTGACCGTCGGCGGCACCCAAGCACCAGTAAACTCGCCCGAGCTTTGTCACCTTGGCACGGGGAGCAGGGTTCGGGCAAGGATTGACCGTCGGGGGCACTCGATCACCAGCAGACCCACCCGCACGCAATCGCCGATCACCGGGGCCTTGTCACCTTGGCACGCGGAGCAGGGTTCGGGCAAGGATTGACCGTCGGCTGCGACGTTACCACAACGGATGCCGCACCCAGCCGCGCAGTCGCGCTAAGGGTTGATCGCCAGGAGTACAGGAGCGCTGGCCACGCCACCGACCGTCACCACTACCGACGCAACGCCGATCGGGGCATTGGCGGGAATCGTATAGTTGATCTGCGTCACGCCGATCGCCCAGGGGGGAACCCCGAGGTAGGCGATAGTAGCAAGCACTCCACCTACCCTGACAGTGACATCCCCCGAAGGCCTCGGGGTTGTGATGCTGTTCGGCAAGGCCCCTGAAACCAGCGCGGGTGTTGCCGCGCCTTCCCCTGTCGTGTAAAGCGTAACCGTCTGGCCTCGCTTTGCCGCCTGGTCGGGCACCGGTGCCCCGTCGAACATGAAGATGCCTGGCGCACTGGCAGCAATGGTCAGGGCACTGGTAGCCGTTTGTCCGTTATGGGTCACCCGGAGGGTAGCGCCGCCGGGTGACGAGCCATACGGCACCTGCAGATTGATCTGGTCCGGCGAAACGTAGTAAAGCGGTGTTGCCGCCCCACCGATGGTCGCCGTAACGCCGCCCAGACTGGTGGGTAACGGCACCACATCGGCGCTCTGGGCAGCTCCGGCCAGAAACTTGCCGAAGACGGCCAGAATCATGCCCGGGGCCACCACCGGCTTGAATGAAGCGGCGTTTACCGCTCCGGTAATTACAATCCCGGTAGCAGCTCCCACGGAAATGGAGGAAGGTGGACTGTTAGCCGTATTGAAGCTGGAATCACCGTTGTACTTTGCAGTGAGCTGGTTCGAGCCGGAGTTCAACTGGGCAGCCTGCAGCGAGAGGGTTGCCGTCGCCCTGCCGGACGATACCGAAAGACTGCCGGCCCCAAGTTGCGTGGTGCCGTGAAAGAACGACACGGAGCCCGTTGGCAGCGTGCTGCCAGTGCTGGTTACGATGGCGGTCAGGACGACGCTCCCGCTCAGCGGAATACTGGTCAAATTCGACGTCAGAGAAACCGTCACATTCGCTTTCACCGTACCGGAGCGTCCCCAGTTGGTGATCAGGTTGAAGGCATCTACGGAGCCCAGGCCGGTCACCAGATCATAGCCGCCCGCTGCCGAGTAGCCAATGAGGTTGGCTGTGCAGACAGCTACCCGACTCGAACAGGGATTGACCATGTTGGTACCTGTCCTGATGTCGTGAAAGGCACCCGGCGTGCTCACCGCCATCGCATAGAGGCGGGGATTCACGTTGCCCATGCCCGCCGTCGCCTGCAGGCCATTCACCACCTGGTACTGATTGAGCAAGGCCAGCATCCCGGAGAAAGCAGGGGCCCCGGCGGAGGTTCCGCCCACCACCTGCAGAATTCCATTGCGATAGATCAGGTAACCGTTCTTCTGCGCCGAAGCCGAGAGCGCGATATCGGGCACATCCCGGAAGTTGTCATTGGGAACGCCGGGGCCTGTCTGCCAGGCGGGCTTCGCAAAGAAGGAGCTGACACCGCCTCCCGAGGAGGCGAGATTTCCGGTTGTCGAGTCATTCCAGGCAGTCTCTGGAATGTACGAAAGGACAGAGGCCTTGTTCACGTCGTTTATGGCATTCCAGTAAGTGCCGGTCCCTTCGGTGAAGGTGGTGCCGCCGATTCCGGTGACTTCAGGAATACTCGCCGGAGCGTCCACTGCCAGTTCCGCCACGGTTCGGGAAGTGCTGGTGAAACAGTCGGCAGCCCCGCTGTCCCCGGAAGCCGCAACCCAGGTAATGCCTTGTGAAACTGCGCGTTTAGCGTAGGTATGCAGCAGGCCAAGATCCACGGCCCCCAGTTCGGCTTCGCAGAGACCGTAACTCATGCTAATGACAGGGGCCAGATTCTGGTCGATGGCGTAGTAAAGGGCGTCGGTCACGTCGTCCGAGTAGACGTAGATGATGGTCGCGTTCCTGGCCACGGCACCGGTCCAGTCAATGTCCAGAATCGCCTCTCCCACGTCACCGGCGCTGATCCCCGGATCGACCGTCCCCGGAACCAGGACAATTTGGGGGTCATTGGCCGGAAGATTGAAGCTGGAGCGAAACAGCTGCAAATCCGTGAGGGGGACCTGGCTTTGTCCGACCACCACGATCTTCTGCCCGACACCCGTGATGTTCTGTGCATAGAGGGGCTTCAGGTTGTAGAGGATCGCGTAGTCATCGGGGGCCAGATAGTGGGTGCCTGAGCCTGGTGAGGTGTATCGGGGCGCAGTGTATCGGGGATGACGCAATCGGAAATCATGGAGACCGCGAACAGCTGCAATCCTGCCTTGCAGGGCAGCGCCCACGGAGGGTTCCGCGACATTGGCGAAGTGGGTCTCTCCGGCGACCGAGTAGCGGTGAATTTGAGTTCCGAAGGCAGCCTCCACTTTGCGGAGCGAGCCCTCGAAGCCAACCGCAGTTCTGCCGCGCGCGATGGAAGTCACCTGCAGGTCCTGGCTCTCCAGCCAGGTGACAGCTGAGGTGATCTCGGTATCCGAAGCACCAAATCTCTGCGCGTAAGCCTCCGGACTCAGCCAGCTGTGATACTCCGGAGATGCCGGATCCTGCTGCCTTACCAGTAACTGATCCAGGGCAGCCTGACGTTCCGGGGGAATGGCAAAGACAAGCTGGAGGCCTCGCATGGTGCTATCCGGAGCCCGCCCGAGGTCCGCAGCACTTCGCAGTGCAGGCTGGACGTGCCCACGCAGCGTGGGGCGCCGACCCTGGCCCGCGACCGCGAGGCAAAACAAAACTGAAGTGACAACTATCCCCGAGACACGCCGCATGTTTGCTCCTTACTATTATTGAGGTTCGACGGCAAAAAAGTACACTCTCATTGGCGCGCTCGCCCTGATGGTAGTTCTGCGAGTTGCCCTGCTTCCCATCTGGCCGGTCCCGTTGCCGTCCATCTATGACGGGTTCAGCTATCTTCTGGCCGGGGACACCTTCGCGCATGGCCGCCTCGCGAACCCGTCGCACGCGCTGCCCGAATTCTTCGAGACCCTGGAGGTCCTCCAGCAGCCAACCTATGCCTCACGCTACCCGCCCGGCCAGGGCCTGATGCTGGCTGCCGGGCAGGTGTTGTTCGGCCATCCGTGGTTCGGGGTCTGGATGAGTTGCCGCATCCTGCTGAGTGCCCTGCTCTGGGCCGGCTGCGCCTGGCTGCCCCGGAAATGGGCCCTGGCTGGACCGCTTCTGATTCTCCCCATTTGCCTGTCCGGTTACTGGATGAACAGCTATTGGGGCGGCGCTGTTGCGGCGACCGGGGGCACTTTGATGCTGGGGGCTCTCGGCTGGCTGCGCCGGAGTCCGGCCCGGCCACAGATGCAGTTGGTCCTGATGGCACTCGGCGCCGTGATCCTGGCTTGGAGTCGGCCCTTCGAAGGCGCTTTGCTGGCGCTGCCCATTGCCTTCGTGACCTTTCGCACTGTCCGGACCCCGAAGAGCTGGCTCATTCCGGCTCTGGTGGTTTTGGCCGGTGCAGGCTGGCTCGGAGACTACAAGTACCGGGTTACCGGGTCCGCGCTCAAAATGCCCTACCAGGCCTACTTTGACCGGTATGAAACGATCCCTCCGCTGCTCTTTCTCCCCACCGTCGAGCCGGGGAGCAGAAATTACGGGCACTTCAATTTTGAAATGATGGACAACACCCGGATGCGGGCCCGAGGGGATTCCGCTCACCAGCCGGGGTTTCTGCTCAGAAGGGCACGGGAGTGGATGGCGTGCATCGCCGCGTTCACGGGTAGTCCCCTGTGGACCATCCTCCTGGCCGGCATGTTGCCCTTGTTCCTGCGCGGGAAGGAGACTCGGTTCCTCGGGGCACTACTGTCTTTGGTGGTGGTGGCGACGCTGGCAGAACCTGGCCTGTTTGCTCACTACATGGCTCCGTTTACTCCCGTTTTCGGCATCCTGCTTGTATTTGGAATTCGGCAACTGAAAGTTATTGGCATCGTTTGTTTCGTTCTCCTGACAGGTTATGTCTGGCTTGGTTTTGCTCCGCGGGTGGCTCAGGGCAGGACTCCGGACCGCTTTCGGAGTGCCAACGCTTATCGCGCACAGAGGGAAGCCGGACTACCGGACAACCCCAGTGGACACGTGGTTTTTGTACACTACACGGTGGCGAAGGTCCCTCATGCCGAGTGGATCTTCAACACTGCGGAAATAGACAAGCAGAAGGTGATCTGGGCGCAGGATATGGGGCCCGCGAAAAACCGGGAACTGCTTGCCTGCGACCCGAACCGCAGCTTCTGGTACTTCGAGCCGGACGAACCGGGAGCCAGCATCATCGACTACGGGCAGCAACCTTAGAGCTGCATCTTGGCCAGCAGGGCCGGGTAGCGGGGATCTTCGCGCAGACTATCGAAAATCGGGTTCGACTTCAGGCCCAGGATGTTGGGGTCGCGATCGGTAATCGCCTGATCCAGCAGTTCGAAGGCGCTTTCCGTGTCTCCGAAGGCGGTGTACACGTAGGCGATACTGACCGGGGAGATGTAGTCGCCCGAGGCTCGTCGTTCAATCGACTGCAAGAGCGGCCGGGCGGCGGCCAGATCCCCGGAGGCGGCCAGTGTCATGGCTTCCAGAGATGCCACAAATTTACTGTCGGCGTCGGCCTGGCGGGCGCGGGCGTAGCAGCCCGCAGCCTCCGCAAAATGGCCGGACTGGGTGTAAACCTGGCCCATCATGGCGTGCGCCAGGTAGTATTGCGGGTTCATATCCAGCACCTTGCCGAACTGGGCGATGGAGAGGTCAAAATTACGCTGCAGGTAGTGCAGGAAGCCGAGGTGGACGCGGAACAGGATGGAGAGCGGGTCGAGCGAGAGCGCGTTCTGCACCTGCGTGATGGCTTCGTCCAGACGCCCGGTGGGCCGCAGGAAGAAGAAAGAGTACATGTCGCGGGCAACGGGCGACGCGCCGTTGAGGTCGATGGAGCGGACCAGTTCGCGTTCAGCACCTTCCCAATCCCAGTCGTAGAGGGCCAGAATCGCACCCAAAGTCGCATGGGCTTCGGCGACGGTGTCGTCCAGATCCAGAGCCTTCCGGACAGCGGCTTTGGCTTTCGGCATCACTTCGCGGGGCGGGGCGAAACCGAGGAAGCCCTCCGAAAACCAGGCAGATGCCAGCCCGTCGTGGGCGAGGGCATAGGAAGGATCGAGGCGAATGGCTTCTTCGAATAACTGCTTCGAGGCGTCGAGGCCTTCGCGAGTCATTTTGTAGAGTTCATAGCGACCGCGCAGGTAAAGATCGTAGGCTTCCACGTTTTCGGTGAAGCGGCGGATCACCATCACGGTGGAGGCAGGGGCTGTGGGCTGGCTGGTCTCGTTGGTCAGGCGGGTCTTCAGGTGGCCGACGATGGAGGCGGAAATCTCGTCCTGAATCTCGAAGACATCCGTCATTTCGCGGTCGAAACGCTCGGACCAGAGATTACTGCCATCGGCAATGCTGATGAGCTGAACGCTGATGCGGACCCGATTGCCGGATTTGCGGACACTGCCTTCGAGGACGTTGGCGACGTTGAGCGTTTCGCCGATCTTGCGAACGTCCTGTTGGGCTCCGCGAAAGACGAACGCTGAGGTTCGGGCGGTGACGCGCAGGTTCGGGACATGCGTCAGAGCGTTGATGATTTCTTCGGCCAGGCCGTCACTGAAGTACTCATTTTCCTTGTCCGAGCTCATGTTGACGAACGGCAGCACGGCGATGGAAGGGGCCTGCGTCACCGGGGCTGACCGGGACCAGACGCCGGAGGCGAGAGACATAACCCCGGACCGGGTGGCGAAGTAGATCTCTTCGAGCGCGGCCTTCACGTCGGACATGGCCTGGTAGCGCTGGTCGGGGTCCTTTTTCATGCAGCGGGAGAGGACGTCCTGCAGTTCGGAGGGCGAATCTACACCGGCTTCCACGAGAGATTTCGGGGCGTCGCGGAGGACGGCTGCCAGCGTTTCGAGCCCGGATTTCCCGTGGAAGGCACGGGCTCCGGTGAGCATTTCATGAAGCACGGAGCCGAAGGAGAAGATATCGGACCGGGGATCGATCCGGCGACCCTGCGCCTGTTCCGGCGACATGTAGGCGACGGTGCCGATGATGGCACCTTCGGCGGTTTTGGGACCGGTGGCGAGGTGGACGGAGCGGGTAACATCGTCGTCACCGTCGAAATCGAGGGCGCCCCCGCTTTCTTCACCGGAGAGCTTGGCGAGGCCGAAATCGAGAACCTTGGCGAGGCCTTCGGGCGTGACCATGACGTTGGCGGGCTTCAGGTCGCGGTGGACGATGCCGATGTTGTGAGCGGCGGAGAGCGCGTCGGCCATTTGCATGCCGAGCTTGATGGTATCCACGACAGGGATCTTGCCGGCGGCGATCATGGCGCCCACGGTCTGGCCCCGAACGAGTTCCATGACGATGGAATCGCCGGCACCTCCTCCATGAGCGGCGGTCACGATGTCGTGGATCGTGATGATATTGGGGTGGTTGAGGGAAGAGGCCGCGCGGGCCTCCTGTAGGAACCTGGCGCGCATATCCGCCGATTCTGCGGACGAAGTGATGAGGACTTTTATGGCGACGTGGCGACCCAGTTGAGTGTCGCGAGCCTTATAAACTGCACCCATTCCGCCTTCCCCGAGCTTCTCGAGAACTTCGTAATGGGAGATGGTGGTGCCGATCATGAATAAAGTGCCTGAAACATGAGTGTTACATACGGCATATAATGGAGGCAGCGGAATTGTGCACCAAACAGGGGTCTTCCGCGTCATAACAATATATGAACAGCCGCGCCAAATTTCTCGTCGTTCTGTCTTCCACCGGACTGGTTGCATTTCTCCTCCTCGGCGCGGTTGTTTCGCAGAGTGTGGCGGCCGATACCAACACCGGGCGGAATGGAGTTTACCCGCATATTGCGGTCTACTCCGAAGTGCTCTCGAGGATCAAGAGCGAATACGTTGCCGAACCCGACATGAATGGTGTGTCGCTGGGCGCGGTGAACGGGATGCTGGAAGCGCTCGATCCTTATGCCAGCTTCCTGAACGCCACGCAGTTCAAGGAATACGTCAAGAACTACGACGCTTACAAGGGCGAACTGGGGCTGGTACTGGCCAAGAAGTTCGGGTACATCACGGTGGTTTCGGTAGTTCCGGGGTCGCCGGCGGACAAAGCTGCGCTGACGACCGGCGATTTCATTGAGACGATCAAGGGTGTCGGCACCCGCGATATGCCTCTCGCGTTTGCTTCGTTGCTGCTGAAGGGCGAACCGAATTCGACGATTGATCTGACGGTGCTGCGTCGGAAGCCGGAGCCGCAGAAGCTGACGATGACACGTGCGGTGCTGACGTACCCTGCGGTGGAGTCAAAGCTGATGCCCGAGGGTGTCGGCTACATCAAGGTTTCTGTGCTGACCAATGGCAAGGTGAAGGAAGTGGCGACGGCGGTTGCGGCGCTGGAAAAGCAGGGTGCGAAAAAGCTACTGCTGGACCTGCGTTTCTGTGCGACGGGTGACCCGGAAGACGGCGCTGAACTGGCCGGGCTTTTCCAGGGTACGGGCACATTGACCTACGCGGAAGGCCAGAAGTATCCGAAGAAGATCTATTTGGGCGACGAGAAAAAGGTGATCAGCAAACTTCCGCTGGTCATCATGACGAACCGCGGCACTGCGGCGGCCGCTGAAGTGGCTGCTGCTGCGCTACAGGGGAACAAGCGTGCGGCTCTGGTTGGCGAACACACTTACGGAAACGCTTCGGTGCGCCGCCCCATTACGATGGAAGACGGCAGCGCGATCATCCTGTCGGTGGCGAAGTACTACACGCCGGAAGGCAAGTCGATTCAGGACAACGGCGTGACACCGGAAAATATGGTCGTGGAACAGGACCAGAATGCGGGTGATTCTGATGACGACGGGATTCCGGATGTGCCGACGAAAGGTCCCTCTGAGGACATGATCCTGAAGAAAGCACTGGAAGTTATCGCGAAGAAAGCTTAGAACTTCTTTAGTTTGGTAA
>Ga0114966_10002268_pt1 | contig 17231 bp, 6 predicted proteins | sample M_130207_XF_Meta_FD_87029 | JGI IMG/M metagenome (GOLD analysis project Ga0114966, IMG submission 87029) | Freshwater microbial communities from Lake Montjoie, Canada to study carbon cycling - M_130207_XF_MetaG | ecosystem: Environmental > Aquatic > Freshwater > Lake | place: Lake Montjoie...
AATCAGTCTTTAGATGTATATAACCACCAGGGCGCAATATTTGTTTATATTTTCTAAGAAAAATTGGATGTGTTAGCCTATTTTTTGTTTTTGAAATTCTAAGTTGAGGGTCTGGGAAAGGTAACCATATTTCTTCTACTTCACCTAGAGAAAAATAGGCATTAATCATACCGATTTGGGAACGAAGGAATGCGACATGTTCCATTGATTTCTCAAGTGCTTTCTTTGCTCCAACCCAGATTCTATTTCCTTTAACATCTACTCCTATAAAATTCTTATCAGGATATTGTTGTCCTAGCCCTATGGAGTATTCTCCTTTCCCACAAGCTAACTCTACTATTATGGGATTTGAATTATTGAAATATTCATGCCATTTTCCTGCAGTCCCCTCCGGGTATTGAAGAACATTCTTAAATGTTGTGATCTCGGCAAAGCGAATAAGTTTTTTTTGAGCCATAGTGGTTACGAAGTTAAACCATGAAATGCTATTCCTCTTACTTTTTGTATTTATAATAATATATTCTTCCGTGATGATTTGCGCGCTTTATTAAAGTGTTAATCTATATTAATTCTGTTGTATTCCACTAAGCGATATTTTCAGACTGCTCTACTTTCATACTGCAGGAGCCCGTAAGCTGTTGCTATGATTAGGCATAACACCCGCCGGTCTATTATTTAACTTTTAAAATCATCATTATGAAGAGATTAATCATTGTATTGTGTTTTGTTACTACAGGGCTTTTGAGCTTGGCCGCAGAGAAGTCTGGAATGAAAAATCATTCTGATTTTTCAATGTTTGGAAATGTTAATACCCATGGTGATCAGCAAGCTCTTGATGTGGTGCAGCTTGACAATTGCACCGTAACCCTTAAGGCCTCTGTATTTATGGGATTTTTTTCTATTGAAGTTAGTTGTAGTGGCACAGGATCCACTTGTCAAATAGCTACGCAGAGGGCATCTTCTTGCCTTAGTACTGCAATTAATACCGTTAAAAAGAGTGTGACATAAAATCCGTCGGGTGTTATGCTAATTTTTTATTCTTAAATATATATTTATGAAATATATCTTGTTTTTTATTTTTAGCACAATTTCGATTATCATACGTGGACAAGAAAATCATAGTGCTTATGTTGTTCGTTATCATGGAAATTTTAATTCTTTATTTGAGCGAAGTGAGAATAGACGAAACGTAACTGCAACATTGCTTATGCAAGGTGATCGATCTCTATTCACCATGAAAGAAAATGGGGATGAAGTAGTAGACCCTTCCAATATTTCAATAAATCTTTCTCCCGATAGTTTATTTACGGTATATAAGGATGTCGAATCCAATTCACTTGTATTCGATTTTATGGATTTAAACCAACATCCTTTATATTATGCAGACACCCTTCATCCAATGGAATGGAAAATTCAGGATGAAGAAAAAAGGATTAACGGGGTCCTATCCAAATTGGCAACAACATGTTTTAAAGGACGAAATTATAATGCTTGGTTTGCTCCAACCATTTCTATTTCAAATGGTCCGTGGAAGTTGGGAGGATTACCCGGATTAATATTAGAGGCATATGATGATGAGATGCAGTGGAAACTCACCTTTGACTCCATGGTGCAGTGTGAGTCTATAAATTTCACTCGATATGATCGACTTATTTCAAATGGAATTAAAGGCTATGATGGGTTTACAGACTATTTGAAAAAAATGCATAATAGACTTCAACATGCATTTTCTGCTCAAGCAACAGGTGACTGCCTAACCTGTGGTACTAAATCGGTTGTCAAATTATATTCCTGGGAAAAAATTAACTGATATGCTACATGGCTATATATTCCTCCTGTTGAATTTAATTAGGTCTTGGGGGCCTATAATTGAGCAAAAAGGAAATGAATTTTATACACATTTCGATTCTATTATTTCTGCCAGTAAGGATACAATGACCCCTACTCCTTATATTATAAAGTCTTTGAAAGAAGTCAAGCTAACAGCTCCTAAAATTCCTTATGAATTAAGTGGAGACACAATGACTTATGATGTGAATAAATATAAATCTATCGAAACGCTGAAAATTGAGGATATTTTAAAAAAAATTGACGGATTTTCAGTAGACCCAACTGGCAAAATATCATTTCTTGGGAAGGAAATTAGGAAAATATATTTAGATGGAGATGACATAGCCGGAAGTCAGTATACGTTATTGTCCAAAGTCATTCAGTCTAATTCTGTTTCTAAGATTCAACTTATTAATAATTATTCTGAAAACCGGTTGCTCAAGGAATTTACTTCCTCATCAGATTTAGCACTAAACTTGAGGATGAGTAATGAGGTCAAAAATAGGGTGAATGCAAATCTAAAGGCCGATTATTCAATAAAAAAATACCTAGCATTAGATGTTTCACAACTGTCAATGTATAAAAAATTTAAGGCGGTTTCCTCTATCACTGCCAATAATATCGGTAAAGAGAGTATTAATCAGAATAGTAATCTCATGAACTCATCAGATGAAAAAAGTTCATCAGCGAATGAGTTTAATCTAATTAATAATTTTATTCATCCTGGTAAAATTATACCACCATACCTAAAGCAGACATATACTCATTTTAATAATGACAAACAATTGTCAACTTATTGCACTATTAGGCCAACTAAGAACAGTCATCTCCGAATATTTGGGGCTAGCAATAACCTGAAGTTATCATTGCAAGACTTTTCAAATCAAACTATAAAGTCGATACAAAATATATGGCATTTAGAGTCTAGTCTGAATACGAAGGATTATTCAAAATCAGCTGAATATACCATGGAATATAATTTTGATAACGCTCGTAATAGAATATTAACTTACAATGTTTTTTTGAAAAGTATTCAGAACATCACTCACTATAGTGAAGACCGATTAACGAATATATTGGACACAATTAATCAAAAAATGATTCTAATAGATAAAGATTATCATATCGCTTTAAATGAAACATTTAAAATACGACGAAAGCATATTCTCAGTATTGAATATAATTTTGGGAAACAAACTATTACTAATAGTCAACATGTAGCATCAACTCTGCCTGAAAAAATAATTTACTCGAAGGTAATTATGTCAGCCTATCGACAGAATTATGTAAATAGAGTTTATACTCATTATTTTAATATGTATTTATTAAGTAAGAAAAAATATGGGAGTTTAACCTATGGGTTCATTTTAAATAAATTTAATTCAAGTTCAGGTAATAGAATATATAATAATATAATTCAAATTGATACCCCACTGATCAATATTTCTTATCAATATGAAATAATAAATTCATCATTTTACACTAATATCTTATTACAGAAGTATAAGTACTTCACCTACACATTATATTCTTCTATAGGGCATTCAAATTCATTCATCTCCTCTTCAAAGAAATCAAATTTCTTAATACATAATTATCATATGACATTTTCTTATAAGAGAAGGCCATTGAGTATTTTGTCTTTAGAAATACTGGGTAAAAATGATGGAAATGATTTGTATACTAATTTTCGCTATCCTTTATTAAGTGAAATATCTTCTACGTTGATCGGATCTAGTAATATGAGTCCGAATAAAATATTACAATTCATAGCAAACTATAATTATACAAATCTCTATAGGTCGTTTTCATTAAATTATTCTATTTCCGGCATCTATTCTTCTGGGAACAATATTTTATCAAGTAATTTAAACCCCAATAATACTGTCTTAACATTTTTTAAAAATACTGGCACAAATCAGTTGTCGGTATTTTGTAAAATGGATAAATACATTCACCTAATTAAGTTGAAACTTACGTATATATTTCAATTCAATAGTTCTAAAATCCCAAATTTAATTGATGGGGTATTGGATAAGCCATGTATGTTTAATACTTCAAATAATATTGGCTTGACTACTGCCTGGGATTCAAAAATTCAGATGGAATGCAATGTAAAACAATACAACTCTTCCTATCATAGTAAATACTTAAATTCAATTATTGATAAGTCAATGGTTACTATCGAATTTGGCCAGAAAATAAACTATCACTTTTCGAAAAATGCTATGATAGTAATACATAGTAAAAATATCAAGAGCCGGCTATTCCCGAGTTTAAATTTATTAGACGGAATAATTCAATTACGGAATAAAAAAAATATTCTGTTTACTCTCACTCTGCATAATATCTTAAATAATAATTTATTTAGAGAGCGTTTGATATTCCAGAATTCAATTGTTGAAAGGAGATTTAATATGGTACCTCGTTACATGTTGTTTGGTATAGATTATAGTTTTTAATCTACAGGGATATTGGTATTACTGTTTGCTTGCTTTCATTTCCGAATCTATTTACTGCTGTAATTATTATATTTTTCAAGATAATTTCTGATCCTGTATCATCTTTCATCTTTTTCTTCAACGAAATTGATATTTCATCAAGCATACATATTTTATACTTCCATGTATTTTCATATTGGTAGTACACTACCCATTTGAATATAATGTCATTATGATATTTTTGTTTCCATTTTATGTTTACTAATTCACTTTCTTTTGTAATACTTACTTCTGGTGCATCTGGTAATTTAGTATCCAACCAACTACTTGATGGGATTAATGCTTCTTGTTTATAAGGACCTTCTAGTAAAACATCAGCTAGCTTTGGATTGTTCCTTAAAGATGAAATGTTCCAATGAATTACTCCTTCACTTTTAGGTACTATTTTATGTGTTAATAAGATTTCATCAACTACTTCTTGATTAGTGAATGAAGTTGGATTTTTTGTTACAACATTAATCCCTGGCCATAAATGACGTTGTAATGTATTTTCACTTTGCCACCATGTTAATAATTCTGGGAACCGTTGTCCCTCCTTGTTGATTGGCCAATAGAGTTGAGGAGCTAAATAATCAATCCATCCTTTGTTCAGCCATAATTTTGCATCCGCATATAATTTTTCATATTGATCGAATCCTACCACTGTAGATGGGAACCCTGGACGATAGATCCCAAATGGGCTTAATCCAAATTTCACATATTTTTTTTCGGCTTTTATTTCTTTATATAATCTTTCAATTAAATTATTCACACCATTTCTTCTCCAATCACTTCTTGATAAAGTACCTCCACTATTTACATATGCATTCCAACTTTTATCATCTGGGAAATCTTTTCCCCCATTAAAGGATGGGTAAGGGTAAAAGTAGTCATCAAAATGAATACCATCTACATCATATCGTCTTATGATATCCAATACTACCTCAGATGTTCTGTCCTGTGTTGCTTTCAAAGAAGGATCCATCCACCAATATCCCTCCTGTAGTTTAACCACCATTTCTGGATTTTTTTTAACTACTGATGCTGGACTAAGTGTTTTATTTTGACTGTGATGTGCACGGTATGGATTTAGCCACGCATGCAATTCTAATCCTCTTTTATGTGCTTCTGTTATCCAAAATTCAAGTGGATCGTAATATGGCTGAGGTGGAAGACCCTCTTCACCTGTTAAAAAATATGACCATGGTTCCAACTTGCTTTTATATAATGCGTCGGCTTGAGGTCGAACTTGCAGAATGACTGCATTGAATTGATTTTTTTTCAAAAAATCGAGTAGGACTATAGCTTCTGCTTTTTGTTCATAAGCTGATAACCCCGGTTTACTCGGCCAATCAATATTTGCAACTGTAGCAATCCAAGCTGCTCTAAATTCTCTGATTGGAGATGCAATTATTGAGGTAGAAATTTTATTCGGGGGAATTACTCCACTCTCTTCTTTATTGTCTTTCTTGTTAGTTGGGGGTGGGTCTTTTGCTACACTTTTCTCTGGTGTTGGTTGTGAAGGTGTTAGCTTTGGTTTTATAACAACCTCTTCTTGAGGTTCAACCCTTTTATGTTGTATTTTTTCAGCGAGTTCTTTAACTACTGTGCAGCCTGTTAGTATAGAAATCAGGGAAAGTAGCAGGATTTGACTTTTCTTACAGCTTATGAATGGCATATATACAAATTTACCAAGCAAAAGGTGAACTTAACATTCTTCTCTTTCTTTTCGACTATTTTGAAGATTGCAAGTCTAAATTGGAATAAAATCAGTCCAAATACTCTCCAAGTAGATAAGTTTACGTCCATTAGGCAATTTTTAGAGGCATATTTTCGTTTATTATTCTTCACTATCACTTGTATCTTAATGAATTAGACTATAATTTTAGCCTCTAGCTCGATATTTTGACTATTATTATCCGATTAACAAAGCTCGTTTATTATGAATTTTAATCTTACCCTATCCACTAAAAAGCACCTGAACAGTCTTTTTATGGCAACGTATTTGGTTAGCCTTATGCTTATAATGACGGGTTGCCCATCCAAATCTACAACTACCCCTATTGTAAATAACAATAATATACCACCAAATGCTAATGCTGGTCCAGATCAAACCATCACCTTGCCTACAAATTCAGTGAATTTATCAGGCACTGGTACTGATTCCGATGGTTCAATTGCATCCTATGCATGGTCTAGTGTGAGTGGCCCTGCATCCATCAGTTTCAGCTCATCTACAACTGCTTCCACAACTGTAAATGGACTCAATGTTGCTGGTACTTATGTAATTCGACTGACAGTTAAAGATAATAAAGGGGCATCTGCAACGAATGATGTAAATATTGTTGTTAATGCTAATCCAAATGTTGCCCCTTCATCTAATGCTGGTATAGATAAAAATATTATACTCCCAACAAATTCAACTACTTTATCTGGATCTGGTACGGATACCGATGGAACCATCGCATCATATGCTTGGACTTCCGTTAGTGGACCAGCCGCTGTTAGTTTTGGTTCAGCAAATGCCGCTACAACAACCGTATCTGGATTAACCGTAGCAGGTATTTATGTTTTGAGGTTAACTGTTACGGATAATGATGGGGCTACAGCCAGTGATGATGTTTCTATTTTTGTAAACCAACCTCCAACTGTAAATGCCGGTAGTGATCAATTAATTAGTTTACCAACATCTTCTACAACATTAACTGGATCAGGAACGGATGCTGATGGAACAATCGCATCGTATGCTTGGTCAAAAGTAAGTGGCCCATCAGCTATTTCATTTGGATCAGCTTCAAAGGCTTCTACTAGTGTTTCAGGTTTAACAGTTGCAGGTGTTTATGTATTCAGGCTAACTATTAGAGATAATAAAGGTGGAATCTCAACTGATGATATCAATGTTCTTGTAAATCAGCCTCCTGCTGCAAATGCAGGGATTGACAAAACTATTATTCTCCCTACTACTACCACTAGCTTAACGGGTATCGGTTCAGATGCTGATGGAACTATTGCAGCATATGCATGGTCTAGTGTTAGCGGACCATCAGCAATTGCATTTGGCACACCGTCACTAGCGAACACAACTGTTTCTGGATTGACTGAAGTAGGGACATATGTTATTCGATTAACTGTTACAGATAATAGAGGTGCAAAGGCTACGAACGATGTGAATATTATTGTTCTTCCAAAGCCTAAGCCAACTGCTAATGCAGGTGCAGATCAAGTAATTACTCCACCTGTTTCAAGTGTTACGCTTTTAGGTGTTGGTAATCCTTCTTTCAATACCGGTTCAATACTTTCTTATACATGGACTTTCATAAGTGGTCCGGCAGTTCCAACATTGTCTTCACCTTCAACTCCATCAACAGATGTATCTGACATGACTGTTAAAGGTGATTATTTGTTTAAACTTACTGTATTAGATGATACAAATGATTCTGCATCGGATACCGTTGGTATTCATGTAACTCAAGTGCCTACTGCTGATGCTAGTGTTGATCAATACATCAACTTACCATTAAGTAGTGCAACATTAACTGGTTCTGGAACTGATCTAGATGGAACTATAGTTGGTTATGGCTGGGCTCTTGTTAGTGGGCCTGCTGCAGCATCTATCACGTCACCTTCGCAAGCGTCAACTGGTGTGACTGGTATGACAATTGGGGGTAATTATGTCTATAGACTTACTGTGACAGACAATAATACAGCAACTGGAACTGATGACATGACTGTTTTTGTCAATAAGCAACCAGTACCTAATGCTGGTGTTGATCAAATTGTGAAATCAGATATTAGTACTACCACATTAACTGGTTCTGGAACTGATGCAGATGGCACAGTTGTAACATATGCATGGAGTTTTGTTAGTGGACCTGCAACCCCAAGTATTACATCATCTTCATCATCAACAACTGGCATTACAGGAATGAGCGCTGTAGGGAATTATGTTTTTAGGTTAACACTTACAGATAATCAAGGAGCTATTGGAACAGATGATATAACCGTAATGGTTAATCAAATTCCTACAGCCAATGCGGGTTTGGATACAACTTTATATTCTTCAGTGAGCACAAATCTTTTAACTGGTAGCGGTTCTGATATTGATGGAACTATTATAGGATATGCATGGGCACTTGTGAGTGGTCCTGCAACAGCATCAATTATTTCTCCTTCGGCTGCATCAACTTCTATTTCTGGAATGACTGCAGCAGGTACTTATATATTTAGACTTACTGTTACAGATAATGCTGGTGATACAGCATTTGATGATGTAAACGTCATCGTTAACCATGTACCCATTGCTAATGCAGGAGTTGATCAATCAATCACATTACCTACAAGTAGGGCAAATTTATTTGTCGCTGGAAATGATTTAGATGGAAGAGTTGTTTCTTATGCTTGGTCAAATGTAAGCGGTCCTAACCCAGTTATTTTTGGATCAACGAATTCTGTTAATACAGGTGTTTGGGGCATGACCGTAGCAGGAACTTATGTATTTAGGGTTCAAATAAAAGATAATAAAGGCGACTCTACAACTGATGATGTAAGTATTGTAGTGAGTGCTGCTAAATCAGACTACTCCACTATACTGCCGTTTAATGATGCTTGGAAATATAATGATCTAGGAACTGATCAAGGTACGTTATGGAGAAGTGTTGGTTTTGACGATGCCACTTGGTCTACTGGTAATGCTGAATTTGGATATGGCGATAACCCAGTAACAAAAATAAAATATGGATTAGATTCGTTGAAATACACTACCTATTACTTTAGGAAAGTATTCAACTTTGCAGATCCTTCTTTATATAAAGGAGTGCGATTGAATATCCGTAGAGATGATGGCGCTGTTGTATACCTTAATGGCGTAGAAGTGTATAGATCTAATATGGGGTCAGGTGCAGTTGATTTTACTACGTTAGCTATAGACGCTTCAGATGATGGGGCAGATATACAAACGAATATAATCCCAATAACATCATTTGTTCAGGGGGATAATACTATTGCAGTTGAAATACATCAAGCAATAAAGACTAGTACAGATGTTACATTTGATATGGAACTTATTGCATTAACAAGTGCAAATCAAACACTGTTGAGAGAGCCATATCTTCAAATGGCAAATGGAAGTGAAATAACGATCAAATGGAGAACTGGCGTGCCCGCCGATTCAAAAGTTGAAGTAGGTAGCAGTTTTGGTACTTACGATATTTCTGCATCAGATCTTATAGATACCACGGAACATGAGATACGTGTAACCGGATTAACTCCGAACACTAAATATTATTATCGTTTTGGAAGTTCAGATGTTTCACTTGATGGTGATGCAACAAATTATTTCATGACCGCCCCATCAACAGGAGTAGCAAGAAAAATTGGTGTTGCCGTTTTTGGAGATCCTGGTACAGGGAATAATGGATTTAAGCATAATTCCATCTCGCCATATGTAAATTATGTTGGAGCAAATCCAGCTGATCTTATGTTGATTTTAGGGAACAATGCATATGAAAAAGGATCAGATGAAGACTATCAATCAAATTTCTTTAACCCAGCAAGCAATAGTATTTTAAAAAATCATGTATTGTATTCTGCTCCTGGTAATCATGATTATGCTGATACATCAATTAGGCAATCGGATAAACAAATACCATACTATTCTATTTTCACTTTACCTCAGCATGCTGAAAGTGGTGGGGTTGCATCGAACTCAGAATCATATTACTCATTTGATTGGGGAGATATTCATTTTATTAGTCTTGATTCCCACGGATTTGAATCTGAAACATTGAGGTTATATGATACAACTAGTCCACAAGTGATATGGTTAAAACAGGATTTAGCAGCTAATACTAAAAAATGGACAGTTGCATTTTTTCATGAACCTCCATTTACATTAGGCAGTCATAGTTCTGAAACAGATCAAGATTTGATTTTGATTAGGCAGAGGTTAGTTAAAATACTTGAACGAAATGGCGTAGACCTTGTTCTCACAGGGCATAGCCATGATTATGAGCGGTCTTATTTATTAAATGGATATTCTGGAAGTGAAGCATCATTCGATATTACAACACATGCCTTGAGTAGCTCAAGTGGTAAGTATGATGGCACAACAAATTCATGTGTATATAAAACTGTTTCAGGACAAACTGCACATGGTACAGTATATGTAGTAGCAGGCTCTGCTGGCGGAGCAGTTGATGGTGTGCAAGTTGGATATCCTCATAATGCTATGCCTTTTTCTATGTATCAAGGGGGAATGTTTTATTTCGAAGTTGAAGGGAATCGATTAGATGCTAAATTTATACGCAATGATGGCGTAATTGGCGATAATTTCACCATCATGAAAGATGTTGGTGTAAAGTCTGAAGTAACCATTATCTCTGGTCAATCCACTACGTTGACTCCATCATGGAAAGGAAATTATAATTGGTCAACCTCTTCAACTCAGCAAAGTATAACTGTTAGTCCAACTACAGATAGTATATTTACTTGCACAGATAGTTACGGTTGTATCATTGACTCATTTACTGTTAACGTAACACCATTGCCACCAGGTATCGGATCGATGGCAATGCCCGTTGAGAATGTTAAGTCGTTAAAAGTGTTTCCGGTTCCAGTAGCTAAAGGAGAATTACTGCATATTACTACCACAAAGATGGAGGCATTGGATTTTGTGCTAGTCAATATGAGTGGACAAACGGTAAAGAAGTTAAAGGTTCAAGGGAATGCTGATATTAATACTTCAGATTTATTACCGGGGGTATATATACTCCGCGCAGTAGGTGGCGGACCTAATGACTTTAGAAAAATTATGGTAATGGATCGACGTTAGGAATTGATAAACTATTTTAATAAAGGCTGTCTATTAAAGACAGCCTTTATTTTTTGATTCACTAACTAATCAATGATTTATTCAAATACAGCCGGCCCATCTAAACATTTATTGAATGAGCCAATCAAAAGGGAATCAAACACCTAACCTTTTGTAATGAGCTGTTCATGATATTCAAGTAGGTTTTATAGGATAATGAAATTTCTACTCCTCCTCTGTATGATGATGCAGCTTTAAGTTTGGATACATTCACATCATAGGTTAAACCAAGAGACATTTTATACCAATTAAGTTTGATTACCGGAATAAACGCATCTGACCAACGATAAAAACCACCCAATCCTAATCCAACGCCATCCTCTTCAGCTACATCCCAAAAATGATGGAAATACATTGCCCCGCCTTGAAATTGTTTATTTCCTCCTTGAAAAAAAAGATCTCCATATACAATCAAATCATCATAATCAGAAACAGGTGTATTCACTCCCATATTGAATACTATTTTTTTATTTAGTCGAATGTCATTTATTTCGTTGAAGGCTACTTTGGGTTGTGTGAAGTGAAAGTAAGCTACTCCGAAATATGCTTTTGCAATAGAAATTTGACTACTCATGTTTAACCCAAAAGCAGCATCAAAGTATGTCAGGCTTGTTCTGGTAAAGGTTTGATTGGTTGGGTTGAGTTGACTATATGAGCCTCCTACAAATTGGTCGTCAAACGTAAGTGCTAAGGGATTGAATTTTTGCTGTACAGGTCCTCCTAAAAATCCTAGTGAAAGATATGTATTATGTTCCCCATCGATTAGTTTATGGTATGTAACCATAGGAAGAATTTGTGTTTTTCCAAGTTTCGAATCCCCGGCAACATCATTCGTCATTTGTAATCCAACACTTACATAATCTGCTGAATTTTGAAAAATACTTGTTCTGGCTTCTACTGCAAGTGCGGAAGTTTGATATGGAACCGTAACACTTTGCCACTGGCTTCTATATCCACTCGTTACCCTCATGTCTCCTTTGTAAATCCCAGCCAAGGAAGGATTTCTCAAAAGGGGTAATTCATAGAATTGCGAAAAATTAATATCCTGACTAACCACACATGTTGGTATATAGAATAGTATGAGAAGTGCAAGTTGTATGTAGCGTCGTGTATTCATTTATCACTTTAATAATGACACATTTCCTTTATAAAAATACGATGTTCCATCATCACATATAACTTCAAGAGTATAAACAAATACATCCGGCCCTGGCACCACACCTTTAATTTTCCCATTCCATCCAAAGTTCGGATCATTGGGTTGGAAATTGGCTTTGTCGAATACTAGCTCACCCCATCTATTGAATATTCTAAAGGATTTTATTTCTTGTATACCGCTGGCTCGAACCATAAAAATATCATTACGCCCGTCGTTGTCAGGTGTGAACGCATTAGGAATAAAAACCTGTGAATTTTCACAGAAAACTTTTATAGTAATAGAATCGGATCCAGAACATCCATAAAAATTAGTTGCTGTTACAAAATACGTGATTTGATTTCTTACTCTAATATATGGGTTAGGACAATCTATACAACTCAAATCTTTTACTGGTGACCATAACCATGTTTGAATAGGCCCTTCTGTAATAATTGGCTTCAATGGAAATAATGTTCCAGTGGCTAATAATTGATCAGGTCCTAAATCAACAGTAGGGTATTGCCCTACTCCAACCAATATATAGCCTGTGTCCCGTGAACAATTATAGTCATCAAATCCTATAACTCGATAACGAGTAGTTCTTGTTGGTTTCGCAATTGGATTTTGAATATTGTCAGCAGATAGATCTAGCGATGGTGTCCATTCATAATATTTTGCTCCACTTACAAGAAGTTGAACAGAATCTCCAACACAGATATTTACTTCATTGTTAAACTTAAGATGAATCTTAGGAATGACTGTTATGGTGAGTGTATCATAAGTATAACAACCTTTCACTGATGTTCCTTTAACTGTGTATGGAGTTGTTTTCAATGGTGTGGCTATTGGACTTTGGCATGCAATGCATGAAAGACCATCAGACGGATACCAATTATAAAGATCTGCACCAGTTGCCGTCAATGTAACATTGTTTCCTTCACAGATGGTTACATCTGGTGCTGCATTGACAACAGGTGTTTTGTAAATATTAATGGAAACTGATGTTGTATCATAACATCCAAATTCAGTTCCTGTGATAAACTTATATTGATATGCGCCTTCTTGTGAATATGTATTGATATAGCTTGATCCATAGTATACGTCACCTGAGGAAGCAATCCATTTCAATAGCGTGATCTGATCTTTTGATTTTACATAGGCCTCTAACTTAACTTCTTTGTCTGTACAACCAATTGAATCAGTTCCTATTTGAACTGATGGGAGGCTTCTTACAAATACAGGAACTTGAGTAATCGATGTATCACTACAACCTGAATTGCTTATTACAATCGATTTGATGAGGTAGGTATTGCTAGCTGAGTAGTTGTGCGAGAATGACAATACATTAGAAGATGTTCCGTCACCCAAATCCCACTGAATTGACTTAATCCCATAAAATGCATTCGAGCTGTCTTTGAAATCCATTCGTGTATTGCCGCACGAGTATTCAGGTATGTATGAAAATCCACTCACCACTCTATCAATCTTAATGGTATCAGTTACCATCAAGTTATATTCACATCCTGTATTTGAAATGAATTTTATAACCGGTATGTAATTTCCTGGGTTTAGGTATTGATGATACACTAATCTCTTATCTGTTTTGAGAATAGTTCCATCGCCAAAATCCCAACTGATAGAATCGGTAGCAGTAGGGGAAGCTTCAAAACGAATAGATTCATTGATACATCTGTATCCAGTATTGAAACTAACAGAACCTGTTGGACTATTTATGATAATATCTTTTGATCCCACATAGTTACATCCTCCGGATGCTTTTACATAAAGCGTGCTGTTATACGTTCCGCTTCTAGTGTAAACATGTTCAACACTATCTCCTTGTGCACTAGTTCCATCTCCAAAATTCCAAGTAGATAATATATTGTCACGGTATATATTATTAAATACAACTTTCAACGGAGGACAGCTTGATACTGAATCGCTAACACTATAGTTTATTTGAAGCGTATCTACTATGTTGACTATTTTTTGAATAGAGTCACTACATACTACGCCATTGATATTTGTTTTATAGGCAATCAGTGATATGGTATATAATCCTGTTTGGCTATATGCATGGCCTGGGTTAACGAAGCTTGTTGTAGCACCGTCTCCAAATTGCCAAAAATAGGAATCTGCTCCAGTGGAGTTATTGGTTAGGGAAATACTATCTCCAATACATGATTTATACGATACAGCTTTAAAGTCAGGTGTTGGAAGGCCAAACACACTAATCAATTCTGTTGATGTTGTGTCTGTGCACCCATTGGTTGCGTATAGAAGTACTTGATAGTTACCGGCTTTCAAATACGTATGCGTTACAGTATCAATGTTCTTATTGGTGCTGAGTACGTTCCCATCACCAAAATCCCAACGGAATGCATTTGCTCCAGATGTATTGTTGATGAAGTGTACTGTATGATTTACGCAGCCCTCTTTTTCACCAGCATTCACTGCAAAATCAAGCAAAATTGTATTGGGATCTACAATGATTTGATAGAAGGATGAATCTGTTCCACAATCATTGATGGCATAAAGTTTGGCATAGAAGGTATCTCTAACACTAGTAATATACGTATGAGAAATGGGTTCTCTAACTAGGGAAGAGTCTTTGTACCCATCACCAAAATCCCACACGTATCTATTCCCTAAGCCTTTAGATGTATTACTAAAGGTTACTTGCATAGGAGAGCATCCAATGGTTCGAGTTGGAGTGAATAGTACTTTTGGTTTAGACTTAACTCGAATTGTCTGAGTGAAGGTTGCAATGTTACAGGATGAAGTAACACTGAGTTTAACATTGTATGTCGTATCCCCGTATGTTGGATTTGGGTAATATATTTCCGATCCTGGAGTTGCTAAATTAGAGGAACGACCATTTCCGAAATTCCATGCATACGTAAAGGCACTTAAATCGGGAGTGTTATTTTTGAACGTTACTGTTAATGGTCCACAACCAACGCTATCAGAAACATCAAATGTTGGGTGTGGAATTTTATACGTTATGAATTGATTCAACAAACTATCCGATTTACAACCATATAATGAAGTAGTAACTAGTTTTAATGTGATGGTATCATCTTCATTTACCATTGTATAGTTAGGTAAGTTTAAGCCTGTACCTTGAAGCGCATTATCAATATACCAGGTGTAGTCTTTATTTCTATTTGGATAGGTTTGCAGACCTACTCGTGTCGAATTGATGAGATATGGGGGACATCCAATAGTATCAGTCGGATTGAATATTGCCTTTGAATCTGGGTTAACCAAGATGGTGATATCAAAATTGGAACCAACACAATTACCATACAAAGCGGAAGTAGGCGTAACTACATACTTTAATGTACCTGGTGCATCAGTGCTATTCAATAATGTTTGAGCAATGGTTGATTGTGGATTAGGTTGAGATGAACCGCCTGTAATTGCCCCAATAGGAATTGATGTCGGTAACGACCAGGTATATGTTGTACCATTTGGTATAATTCCACCGCCTATATTGTTTTGAGGTAAAATGGAAAATGATTCTCCATTGCAAATGGTATCTTTTTGTGCAGGAATGGTTGGCTTTGGATTTACTAAGACCTCAACTTCAAATCCACCGCCTCCGCATGATCCAGAAGATGGGCTAACCGTATACCTAACAGCTGCTGGAATATTGGTGGTATTGGTTAACACTTGACTTATAGTGCTAGTTGCGTTTGACTGCGCAGAACCTCCCGTTACACTGCCTGGTACTACAACAACAGGGGCATTCCACGTATATAATGTACCAATGGGAGCATCTGTTGGGGATATAGAAAATGCAGTGCCGCTACAAATGGTAGCATTTTTTGGTGCGATAGATGGTTTTGGATTTACAGTAACCACTAGGTTAAAAGTTGGACCAGTACAATTTCCTGCAGTTGGGGTGACGACATAGGTTAAGGTTTGTGAAGTCGTTGTGGTGTTGACTAAAAGTTGACTTATAGTTGCTAGTACATTTGTTTCAGCAGTACCTCCGGTTATGGCATTGGTACCAGAACTTGTTGGAGCTGGCCAAGTATAGAGCGTTGTAGCGGGGACAATTGTTGTTGGTGCAGCATTACTTGGAGTTGTGCTGAATGATTCCCCACTACATATAACCGCAGTAAGATTTGGTATCTTGGGTTTTGGATCAACTTTTATAGTAACATCAAATGCAGCACCATCACAATTGCCAGATACAGGCACCACTTCATATATAACCGTTGCTTGAACATTCGATACGTTAGTTAATGTTTGTCCTATTGTATTTACAGGGATAGTTACATTAGATGCTCCGGTGATTGAATTCAATGGAAGTATCGATTTTATTGTCCATTTGTATTGTGTACCAGCTGGAATTAGATTACTTGTATTAACAGTTGAAGTGCTAGGATTATAATTAAATGAGGTGCCACTACAAATTGTCTGCAACGTTTCTGAACTGATCGACGCTTTTGGATTTACGGTTACTACAAAATCAAAATTTGGTCCTACGCATGTTCCAATAGTTGGCTTTACTATATAGCTCATCGTAGCAGCAGTATTGGTTGAATTGATTAGTGTTTGAATTATCGAAGATTGTTTAACTGCTTGTGCTGTGCCACCTGTTAGACTTCCCGGTGTCCCTTCAACAGGTTGCACCCATGTATACATTGTTCCAGCAGAAGCACCCGTAGGGGTAAAGTTTATGCCATCTGATGAACAAACCGCTAATACTTGGTTTGGAATAGTTGGTGTTGGATTAATAGTTACAAGGATAGTTGTTTTGGGGCTTGGACAATTATTGCTACTCGTTTGTGAAACATAAAAAGTTTGTGTACCTACATTTGTTGTAATAGGTGTTGGAGCTGGAGAAACAATTGTATTTGATGCATCATACCAATTTAATGTAGCATTCTGGTCAACTGCTGCA
>Ga0114966_10002270_pt1 | contig 17220 bp, 9 predicted proteins | sample M_130207_XF_Meta_FD_87029 | JGI IMG/M metagenome (GOLD analysis project Ga0114966, IMG submission 87029) | Freshwater microbial communities from Lake Montjoie, Canada to study carbon cycling - M_130207_XF_MetaG | ecosystem: Environmental > Aquatic > Freshwater > Lake | place: Lake Montjoie...
AAGCAGTTAATCCTATAATTAATATAGTTAAAATATTTTTAGAAAATAGTGGATATTCTTTAAATTTATTTAATTCCTTTAATGATATACATATAGAGATAATAGATTTGAATTTTCAAAATAAAATAACTATTACTAAGGAACTTAATTTGCAAAAATATATTAAATGTTTATCTAATGTTTTTTATATAATTAATAATGATATAAATGATATTATCAAATTAAGATTTAAGCGTGTATCAAATTATAATGAATTTGAAGCACAAACAGGACTAATTATAGATTTGGTCAATAAAAAAGTTTCATCAGAACAAATTAGAGAAGAATTACAGCGTAATTTTAATTTATCTGAACATGAAGCACAAACAAAATTAACTGATGCATTATCTGAATTAGAAATAGTACAAGATGCAACACAAAATAAAAAAATTAAAATTAAAGATAATCCCGGGTTTTACATAGAAATATTAAAAGAGAAACATACACCTAATATAATAATTAATATATCAGGCATCAATAATATCAAATACTTATTAAGTATACCTGTGTATATAGATAGTTTAATTAGATTAACACAAAATACTGGTATTGATGATAAATATAAAAAAGTTATAGTTAAAATATGTAATGTAAAAATAGATGAAAAACAAAAAAAAACTATAGCAAATAAAAGCAATGCAATACCAGAAAATATAAAATTTAAAGATATTGTATCATTACCAGAAATACAAAATACAACATTAAATATTAAGGATGGAATAATTGTAGAAGAAGCAGTTGTAAGTAAAAAGGCTAATATATTAAATTTTATGTTAGATGATGATGAAGATGATGATGAGGATGAGGATGAAGATGATGGAGGAGTAGCTGAAGAAAAAGGGGGCATTAATGGTGGAGAAAACTCCAGTAATAGTAGTAGTAATAGTAGCAATAGTAGTAATAGTAGTAATAGTAGTAATAGTAGCGATAGTTTAAGTAGTGGTGATAATAATACAGAGAGAAAATTATCAACTACAGATATTACTGGTATGAATTTAAAAAAACCAAATCCTTTTTTCTCAAAATTATATGCAAAGGAACCTACATTATTTTTAAATAAGGACGATGGTCCATATATTGCATATTCACGGGCATGTCCATCAAATGTAAGAAGGCAACCAGTTATATTAACAGATAAAGAAAAAGAATATATTGATAAATATCATAATGGTTCATATAATAAAGCAATAAAATATGGTTCTAATCCTAATAATCAATACTGGTATATATGTCCTAGATATTGGAGTTTAACTGATAATGTAAGTTTAACAGAAGAACAAGCAAAATCTGGAAAATATGGAGGTATTATACCAGAAAAAGCATCAAAGGTTCCTTCTGGCAGTAAAATTTATGAATTTAAACATCAAAAACAACATACAGGAAAAAATGGTGCATATGTTGAACATTATCCCGGATTTTTAAAAAGTGGTATTCATCCAAAAGGATTATGTGTTCCTTGTTGTTTTAAAACGTGGGATAATCCAGAGCAAACTAAAAGAAGACAAGAATGTGCTTTAAAACAAAAACCCATAATAAATGCTACTAAAATAGCTGAAAAAAAGATTGAACCTAAAGTAATTATTCCCATAAAAAAATTTGCAGAGAATAAGAGTATGGGTGTAAGCGAATCAAAAACAACTGCTCTTATAAGAAAACAAGAGATAGGTGCAGAAAGAAAGCAAGAACCAAGTGCAGTCATTCCTGCAAAAAAAACAAATATAGATGAAACTAGTGAAGCAAAAAAACAAGCAGTTATTAAGATAACTGAAAAAAAACAAGAAAAACAAGAAAAAATAAAAGATGATAAAGAAAACAAAATTGATAAATATATTAAATCGGTGGAAAAATTTCCACTTGAACTTAATAGATGGGGATATTTACCATTATCTATACAAATTTTTTTAGGCACAGATAATACAAAATGCTACACAAGTAATATAAATACAGAACTTAAATCAAATCATAAATGTTTATTACGAAATGGTGTTGAAAATAATAAATTGCAGTCATTTATTGCATGTATAGCAAGCACTTTTATAGATATTAATAATAATAATAAACACATATCCATAATAGAAATGAAAAAAATAATAATTAAATCATTAACATTAGATAATTTTATCACATTTCATAATGGAAATTTAGTTAAAATATTTGAAAATAATAATATTAATATTAAATTAACTAAATATAATAATACTAATATTTATAAAACCATAAAACAAACAGATACTACTCAAATGCAATTTTTAACAAAATTAATTAAAGCATATGAAAATTTTATTAATTTTTTAAATGATGATAATATAATAATAGACCATACATATTTATGGGATATTATAAGTATTCCAAATAAAAAATTATTTCCGAATGGTATTAATATTATAATATTAGAAATACCCAATAATGATATCACTAGTAATGTTAATTTAATCTGTCCATCAAATAATTATTCTAATGAAATGTTTAATGTTAATAAAAGTTCGCTAATATTGATGAAAAGTGGAAATTATTATGAACCTATATACACATTAGAAGATAAGATAACAGAATGGGAAATAACTCGGTTATTTAATTTAAGAAATCAATTTTTAATGCCATCTCTAAAAAATATATTAGATGTTATATCTAAAACATATAATTCAAAATGCATACCATTTAATAGACAACCTAATATATATACATTTAAACAAAATATTGCATTATCTAAATTAATATTATATTTAAATGAATTACGCTATACAATTAATTATCAAATTATGAATTTTGATGCAAAAATAATAGGTGTTATTGCAGTTAATACACAAAATAATACTTGTTTTGTTCCATGCTATCCATCTTCTAGTGTAAATATAATTAATATTAAAATGATGGATGAATCAGATATATGGACAGATTTTCAATCAACCTTTGATTTTTTAATATTACTATCACATGAGTCTAAAAAAAATATATTGTGCTTACCTCAAATAAAAGTTCTTGAAGATGGATTAATTATTGGATTATTAACAGAAACAAATCAATTTATAGCAACTGATAGACCAGAACAAAATAAAATCTTAATGGAAATGAAGACAATTGATAGTAATAACCATATAATATCAGATATTGTATCAACTACTATAAATGCCAAGGATAATGAACGGGCTACATTAATAAAAATAATAAAAATGGAAAATAACTTTTATAATATTTTTAGAAATACAATAAGAATCTTATTAGGCACTTTTAATAATAAACAAATTAAAACAAATATTGAAAAAATAATAGATAGTCCATATTTATTGTATCAAACTAAAATATCCAGTTTGAATACACAACTTAAAGAACTAACAAAAAACCATATTGGATTTATTAATTATAAAAAAGATATTCTATTAAGTATAATTAACACAAATATAACCAGTTGTGGATTAAGCAATTGTGAAAATAAAAAATATTGTTTAAAACAATCAGATGAATATTGTAAATTATTAATCCCTAAAAAAAATCTTATTAATAATATTAATAATGAATCTAGTTATTTTATAAAAATATCAGATGAATTATTGCGATTTAATAGAATTAGTCAGTTTATTTTTGAACCCAAAACATTTCTTTCTTTTTCAGATATTAAATATAATTTACAAAAAGACGAAATTATCTTATTGCAATCTTTACTTACACAAGAATATTTTGAAAATTTAATAATATCAAATAAAAATAAATATATTTTAAATAATACATATGATAGTGCTAATCCTATAATATCACAAACATATTCAAATATTATTGAAGATAATATTCAACCAAAAAATGTAGATAATACTATATGTTCTATAACTAAACAAAATATTGGTGGAACTTTAAAAAAATTATTTCCAAAAACATCATTAGAATTAATATTTGGAAATACTCCTAATATATGCTCATTTGAAATAATAACAATCATTATTAATGATAATAATAAAATTAATAAAAATGAAGAAATTATTACAAAAAATAAATTAAAAGATGCATTAATAGAAGAATATACAAAATATGATATTCCAACTAAAAATAAAATCTTACATATTTTATTTAAACAAGGAAAAAAAATAACATTAAAAGTTAAATCTGGAGAGATATCATTTGATCATATGATTATAGATGAAAATTACTATATGACATCATTAGATATATGGATTATAGCTATTAAGTATAATGCACCTATAGTATTTTTATCAGGAACAACATTATTTGAAAATAATGAGAGATTATTTATAACAAATAATGATATTTCTGAAAATTATTATTTTATTAAAATACCAGCAATTAGCGATAAATTACCTTCATACAAACTTTTTGTAGTTAATAAAAAGGCTAAAATATCTCCATCTATTCTTTCGCAAGAATTACAGGAACAGATGAGACAACCAAAATCAAATGCTATATTATATAATTTTATACATAATTTTGATAATAAATCTAAAAAATTTAAAATTATAGAGTAATATTTTTTTTTTAAAGAATAGATTTAACAAATTTAAGAGCATCATTTGCATCTTTCAATGGATTTACAAGAGATGTAAATCTCTCAACAATAACCTTATATTTATTAATATTTAAACTATTTTTAAATATAGCATATATAAGTGCTATACCTAACATATAAATATCTGCTGTATATTTATATTTTTCTAATAAGTCTTTTTGGTTAGGATTGCTACTTATAACTTGTTGTAATTCAGAACCCACACGTATTAGTGTATCTTTTAATAAAGGAAATTCTAACATCTCATGCATCCATTTGAGATTTTTATCATTATATTTTATTAATAATTTTTCTAATATAAAACTACTATATGCTGGTAGTCCAGGCAATATTGAATAAGCAGACCCATTTGTATTACCTTTATAAATATATAAGAATATTGGAGAATGATTTAATCCAAATATTGTTCTGATAGTAATACGATTAATATTACGCATTTTGCCCCAATCAATTAATTTATATTTATCAGAACATTTTACTATATTATCCATTTTAACATCATCATGCTGGTAATTATTTTTTTGTAAAATTACTAGAGATTCTAATATATCAATTAAAAGAGGTTTAATAATAGGTTTAAAAACATTATTACATTTATGTCCAAAAATTAAATGCATTTTGGTATTATTTATTAGTGTAACAATAGCACCAATTAATTCAATATTTTTAAATACTCCAATATACTTGACAGTTAAAAAATTATTAGAATTTTTTCCATAAATATTAATTACTTGGCGATTTAAGTTAATTTCTTCAGTGAAATCTTTTTCTATAATTTTTTCTTTATTATAGAAGTTATCTGTTTTAATTATTTTTACAATTTTATTTTCCATATTATTTAAAAAATTATTAAATTTTGTTATGTCATCAGCATTTTTAATAGTTAATGTATTATTTTTTTTAAAACCATACAATTTTATAGATTTTATATTAGGTAAGTCTTTATCTAATATATTAAATTGTAAAATATTATTTTTATACCCTAAATCATATGCTGCACCATGTTTTCCTTTTGCAATTAATCCATTTTCTTTTTGTTTGATAGTTTTATTTTTTAATTTATTGTTTGTAATAATATTGATTTTAGCAGTTTTTTTAAATATATTAAAATGCATATTATTTTTATATATATTATTTATATAAAAATAATATGCATTTTAATATATTATAAAAATATTATATAATTTAAAATTTCTATAAGTTATTTTATAACTTATAGAATAAGTATTATAATTATTTAAAATCCGGGATTATAATTAGACTCATTTATTCCAAGATCAACTATTTTAATATTATCAGAATTAGATGTAATATTCAATTTAATATCACTACACGGGGTATTTTGAGATTCAATACTAAATGAACTATCTATTATATCTTGAGAATTTTCATTTATAGTATCCACATTAATCGCATTAAATTCTTGCAATTTATCCATATCAAGCATAACTTGAAACGCACTTGTTCCAAAAAACCCTTCCTGACCACACATTACATTTGCAGAAATACCTCTCATAATATCTAGTTCCGCATGTTTTGCTGCTCTTAAAAACATTTCAGGTGTTTCCTCAAAAGATGCTTTTGCAATAGGACCAATATCATCATTATTTATTCCATGTCTAAATATAGATGTCATTCCATCATTTGTAGTCATTCTATCACATAATATACTTAAATGATGATAATTAATATATGCACCATCAAATTCTATCGCATCTGTAATTTCATTAAATATAGCCTGTCTTGCTGCTTCAATTCCTAATACTTTATAAATTTCTTGAATATCATTTGTAATTGTTCTATATGGATCAATATGATCTAATGCTAAAATATCCATTAAATTTGTCCCAATGGTATCTAAAATCCATATTTCTTTTTTAACAAATGATCCTTCTTGTTCATCTATATTATCTGTTATTTTTCTAGGAATTACTTTTTTAATATTTTTAATACCTCGTAATATCATATTATCTAATATGCTATCTTGAAATGCTTGTAAAAGGTATATTTCATCTGACTGATCAAGTGATGAACCTTTTGATATTATGTGTTTTTTTTTAAGAATATTACTTTGTCGTATTCTAAAAATAATCTTATCAGAATTATAATCAGAATACACACAAGAAACACCTGCATCAGCATAATTTTTAATAGCAAAATGTATATCATCCATTGTAATATTTTTATCTAGCATTATTTCAATATTTAATTCCATACGAACAATCCATTTTGATTTTGGACTATCTTCTGATTCATCAAAACAATCTCCCATTATTTCTTCAAAATTATTGTATTGTTCTAATAATATTCTGTCTTCTTCTATTAATGTATTTTTATCATCTGGATCAAAACAAATTTGAATAGAATTTACAATTTCACGAAGTGTAGTGTGTTCTATTGTATACATAACATCCTGTGCATTTTTTTGTTCCAATTCTTTATCTTTTTTAAGATATATTGTGCAAGATGGATTTTTGGGATTATTAGATAAAGACAATATTTCTTCTATTCTAGGAACACCACGAGTTACATTTGATTTACTTGCTACTCCAGCAAAATGAAAGGTATTTAATGTCATTTGCGTTGTTGGTTCTCCAATAGATTGTGCTGCTACTAATCCAACCATTTCACCAGGAGCAATAATAGATTGCTGGTATCTTAATACTATTGTATTTAATAGTAATGTTAAAGATGATTTATTAAATTTATAAATTGTTAAAAGATAAGTAGGTGAAAGATAATAATAGTATAATGTTTTAAATAACTCAGTTGGAGCTATATACACATTTGTCATTAATATATTCATTGTATCATCAATCATTTTAAATGCTTCAAATGGTGTAATATCTATTTTTAAATTAGGATATTTTAATAATTGTTCTTTAATATTATCAATAATATATTTAAAAGCTACAGGTAAATGTGCTTTATCACTATCTTTATTTTTAAACACATTAGATATTATATTATCTCGTTGTTCAATCATATATTTTGTTATATCTATACATTTTGCTATTAATTGTTGTTTTTGAGTTTTAATTCTGCTTATTGCTTCTTCAGTATAATGTAATATATATATATCATCATTTATATTATCACTTGGCATTTTATAATGTGCATAAATATCTTCAATAGACATATTAACAAGATATATAATTTGACTTTCAGTTTTTAATGGATCAATGCAATCTTCGCCATAAGAATATTGGACTATTCGCCCTTTATTATTTCTAACAGTCATATCATATTCAACTTTTAAATCTTCAAGTCCTTTAACTAATCGTCGTTGAATATACCCTGTTTGACTTGTCTTCACAGCTGTATCAATAAGACCCATTCTACCACCCATTGCATGAAAGAATAATTCTTCTGGAGTTAATCCTGATATAAATGAACTTTCAACAAATCCTCTAGCATTAGGACTATCATCAAATTTATTAAAATGTGGTAATGTTCTATTTTCAAATCCATATGGAATACGTTTGCCATCAATATTTTGCTGACCTAAAGTTGCAATCATTTGAGATATATTTAATTCACTTCCTTTTGAACCAGCATTTACCATTACAACAAACCGATTATCTTTATCAAGACTCTCTCTACCAATTTTACCTGCCTGAGTCATTGCCTGATTTAAAATATTATTAATACGTGTTTCAAATTCTTCTTCATTTGTTTTACCTGTTTTATTTTCAAAAATACCTAGATGTGCTTGCTCAATTAATGATTTAACCTCTATTTTTTTAGAAGTAATAGCATCTCCTATAGCTTTAATCGTTTTTGTATTCGCTATTAAATCACTAATTCCAACACTATATGATGATGTTTTCATATATTCTGTAACAATATTCTGCAAATCATCAATAAATTCTACTGCTGCCATTGAGCCAAAATCATTATAAATTCTATGAATTAATCCATTGCTACTATCACCCAATACACCTTTTTCCATTTGTCCACGAATATATTCTCCATTACTAATTTCCAATACATTATTAGATGTAGAATAATTATCTGCATCTATAAATCTTTTAGTTTTATATTTAAGCGTTAATGGGGGTAATATTTGTGTCAATAATTCAAAATTAGTAATCTTATCATTGCGTTGAAGTATGCCATATAAACTATTAATATCAATTTTATTATAAGCCATTAATAAATTCATTGCATCTCTTGGCGTAAATACTATATTTTCACGAGTAATTCTGTATGCACCCAAAAGATTATCTTGAAATATTCCAATTATTGGTTTATTATTAGCAGGACTAATTATTTGATATTGAACGGATGCCAGCATTTTTAATTCTGTTTCCGATTCTACATCTTGAGGCATATGCAAATTCATTTCATCTCCATCAAAATCAGCATTATATGGTTTAGTATCTGCAACATTCATTCTAAATGTATCACCTACACTCATAATTTTAGCAATATGACCCATCATACTCATACGATGTAGAGTTGGTTGCCGATTAAATAATATATAATCACCATCCATCATATGCCGATGAACTTTATCTCCATTTTCTAATTCAACTGATAGACGATCTACATATCTTAATGATATATTTTCACCATTTTTTTTTTCAAGTATTTTTGCTCCTGGATAAATATCTGGGCCATTTTGAACCAATTTAAGCAAGAAATTCTTATTTTTATCATTAACAATTATTGGTTTTGTAATATTCATAGCTATTTTCATAGGAATACCCAATTCCATAATAGATATATTAGGATCAGGTGTAATGACAGACCTTGCAGAAAAATCTACACGTTTTCCCATAAGATTTCCGCGAACTCTTCCAGTTTTACCATTAATTCTTTCTTTAATAGATTTTAAAGGTCTTCCAGAACGCTGAGCAACAGATGCTACGCCAGGTATATTATTATCAACTAGTGTAGCTATATAATATTGCAACACAGTAGTTAAATCATCTATAACATTTGCTTGAGCATTTTGTGAAATTTTTTCTTGAAGTATTTTATTAGATTTTATAATATTTACGATAATATGACTTATGTCATCTTCGCTTCTTTGTTGCGAATCATGCTTAACTGATGGTCGCACTGCAGGAGGAGGAATTGCAAGAACTTGACATATCATCCATTCTGGTCTTGAAAATATAGGACTAAAACCCATAAATGTTATATCTTCATCTGACATGCGTTTAAATATTTTAAGAATTATTTCAGGTGTAAGTTTTAATGATACAGGCGATCCATCTTCTTCAGAATTTTCAGCCTCTTTCCAAATAGCAAGCAAAGTAGCAAGGCCTTCTTTTTTTATTTTAATAGGTTGCGTATATCCACAACCATCATCAGATGATTCTCCACAACTTTTAATAGCATTTGCAATATCAAATACAAATTCCCATCTATCCGATGGAGACATATCCAACGCATGTTTATATTTCTCTTTGCTTAATAAAATCTTACCACATTTAAAACAGCAACATCGTATAATTTTAATAATAGTAGTCAAATATTGATGATAAAATACTGGACGAGCCAATTCTACATGTCCAAAATATCCTGGTGTTTGCATATATTCCAATCCATCCGTAGGACAAATCAATCCTGGGTCAAGAATACCCATTCGTGGATCAAATAATCCACCAATTACAGGTTTATTATTAATATAAGTATCACGACTAGTTATTTCAGCAACAGATGATTTTTTTATTTCTTCTGGAGATAATATACTAAATTGTATGCCAATAATTTTAGATGGTGATTTAGTATTTAATCCATTATTATTTATTCCACTTTTATTAAGTTTAGTCATCTCCTTATATTAAATAAATAATATTTAGATTATTTTTGTTTCAATTTTATATTAATTAAAATAAATAGCATAAATAGAATATTTGTTAAATATATATTATATATTATATTATGACAGATGATTGTAAAGAGAGAAATCACCCAATGAAATTAAGAAATAGAAAAATTATATCATTATTTAAAAAAAAATATCCCGATGATGATTCTATCTCATCTAGTATAGTTGATAATGATAGTAGTGATAATAGTGATGAAGAAAGTATATTAAGTAATATTTCATATAATAAATTAGTTTCTACAATTGCTAAATTATATCCTTCTAAATATAATTCTTGTAAAAGTAAAAAATTTAATAAAAGAAGGATTAGCAATAATTTTATTGCAATTAAAAATAATAAATCACCTAATGCCAAAAAACAAAAAAATAACCATGCTGATAAATATAATATTATATTTACAATTAATGAATATAATAAAAAGGGTAAAAAGTCAAATAATGAAGATGAAGAAGAAGATGAAGAAGAAGATGAAGAAGAAGAAGAAGAAGAAGAAGAAGAAGAAGAAGATGAAGAAGAAGAAGAAGAAGAAGAAGAAGATGAAGATGAAGAAGATGAAAATGAAGAAGAAGAAGTAGATGATGAAGAAGAGGAAGAAGAAGATGATAATGATGAAGAGGAAGAAGAGGAAGAAGATGAAGAAGAAGATGATAATGAGGATGAAGAAGAAGATGATAATGATGATGAAGAAGAAGAAGAAGAATTGGAATATGAAGAGATTAATAAAATATTAACAGATCCAACTATATTAAAAACTTTTAATAAAAGTATTAATAAATTACAAAAAAATAATAATAAATCTATAACAAATATAAATGCAATTAATTTAAAAAAAAATATATCTTGTTTTAATAAATTATTAAAGAAAAAACAATTGGTAAATGATACTTTATTTTTTAAACAACATTTAACATATACAGAACAATGTAATATTATTGAAAAATTAAAAAAAATACAAAAATATTCTAAAATAGAAAAACCATATAGACTTTCTCTAATAGAATTAGATATTCCTATTGAATTTAAGGCATGTGCTTTAAAAAAAATAAATCAATTTCGCTCTATGGAACCAAGTTGTGGAGAATTTTATAAAATAAAAAATTGGATTGATACATTTATGCAAATACCTTTTGGTATTTATAGAAATTTGCCTATTAATATTTCTGATGGTATTGATATATGTCATGATTTTATGGAAAATGCAAAAAAACAATTGGATTTAGCAACATTTGGATTAAATGATGCAAAACTTCAAATAATGCAATTAGTTGGACAATGGATATCAAATCCAGATGCAGTAGGAACAGCTATTGCTATACATGGTCCTATGGGAACAGGAAAAACAACTCTTGTAAAAGAAGGCATCAGCAAAATATTAAATAGAGAGTTTGCCTTTATAGCATTAGGTGGAGCTACAGATAGCAGTTTTTTGGAAGGACATTCTTATACATATGAAGGTAGTAAATGGGGACAAATTGTTGATATTCTTATTCGGTGTAAAACAATGAACCCTATTATATATTTTGATGAACTTGATAAAGTTAGTGAGACACCTAAAGGTGATGAAATTATTGGAATTTTAACACATCTAATAGATATTAGTCAAAATACAAAATTTCATGATAAATATTTTTCAGAAATAGAATTTGATTTAAGCAAATGTTTATTTATATTTAGTTATAATGATGAGACAAAAATAAGTCCAATTTTGAGAGATAGAATGTATCGTATAATTACAAAAGGTTATTCTAAAATAGAAAAAACATCCATCGCAATTGATTATTTACTACCTAAAATTAGAGAGCAAGTTAATTTTAATGAAGATCAGATTACTATACCTACAGATATTATTCAATATATAATAGATAATTTTACTAATAATGAATGTGGTGTGAGAGATTTAAAAAGGTGTCTTGAAATTATATATACAAAATTAAATTTATATCGCTTAATGAAACCAGGTAATAATATATTTGAAAAAGAAATGTCAATTGATATTCAATTTCCATTTACAATGACACAAGATATATTAGTTAAATTACTTAAAAAAAATATTTCAAATAGCGATATACCATTTGGTATGTATAATTAATATTCTGATGGAAATGTTCTATTTCCACCTCTTTGACTAACATACATTGCTTGTTCTGGTGATAAACAAGCACATCCAGTAGAATTAGAATATGCAGAAGGACAGCATTTGGGATCAAACTTATTTTCTCCTAAAAAATTTATATTACCATCAACTAATGTATTGGGATTGGATGCAACATTTCCTTCTAATGATTTAAGCCAATTTTGCGAAGAATTATTTTGCAAATCTTTATGATTTTCCCAACTTTGAGGAATATCAGAACCCATTTGATAATTTATAGATGCACCTTTTAACATATTAAATCCTTCACGCATAGACATTTTAGAGCATGAACATAATACATGACCACCTAAAATATATCCTATAAAAATACATAATAATATTATCTCAATTCTCATAGTATATCCAAAAAGTTTAAATTCCATCTTATACATAAATAATAGATAAAAATTATAATATTGTTGACAATAATATATTATTTTTATCATTATTCAAAAACTTTTCTAAACAAGAATTATAATCACATACAATAAAATTATCTAAATGGAATACTCGTGTATTTGTTATTAAATGATAAATATATTGTATATTTTCTAATTGTATGCCATCTATTTCTTTAGTATCAACCATTCCTAAAGAAATATCTCTCATATATAAATTTGCACCTCTTATTATTTTATCTCCTATATAATACTCGCATATATTGTTAATATTTTTAGCATATATTTTAATGACTCCAAAAATAATCTCTCCGCATTTTAATATATCATTCACCTTAATATCTTTTATATTAATTAAATCACCATTTTGTAATTCTATTTTAGTATTTTCTAATAATCCACCATCAATATGTTTATGTATATGTTTATTTTTAAAATTAGTAGGCAAAAATTTTCTAGCATTATTTTGCAATTCTTTTATTTGTATTTCATTAATCTCATCCCAATCAAAAAAAGTTGTGTTATTAATAGATATTAATTTATTTGATGTACCCATACAATATATGATTGGTTTAGTATAGTTATCTATTTTTATACTATCTGGATGGTCTTTAACATTAATTTTACCGCTTTTTGCATGAAATACAGGATGGCAACCTGAAACTATTATATTATCTAAATTATAAAACTGATTATCTAATGTTGCCAATTGCATAATAGATGTAATATATGAACCATCATGCAACCTAGTATTTACATCTACATTTGATATTTTAATGGTTTTATCAGTATTCCACAATTGTAATTCCGTGTTTTCATCAAAACAATGTTTTTTCAATTTTGGTATGCCTTTTAATCCTGATAAATGAAATACGTTTTTCATAAGTGTTGCTATTATACCCATAGGCACAGCAATAGATAAAAATATAGCAGTCATACTTGCAGCCATACCAAAATTCATTGTAGCCCATAATATTGCAACCATTACTACTAAAGCAAGTAAAATAGCAACAATAAATTGATATATTACACCCATTAGAGATTTTAATGACATATAACTTCCTAATAAAGTATATAATCCTGCAACTATTATTCCATTTGCTTTATTTAACATATCTTTTGCGCTAATAAAAATATTTATAATAGGGATTGTAATATTTAATGCTCTTCCAAAAATTTCTTGTGTAATATTAGAAATATCATTTCGTAATTTATTAAACATCTCTCTAATAGAATTCATTGCTTCAGTTAGTTCTTTAAATATTGTTCCCACGCTACCAATTATATAATATATTGGTTCAAATGCAAATCCTATTATAGATGATAATATACTATTAATACATCCTGTAAAATTTTCAGAAGTGTATTTAAATGCACTCTCGCCTTCTGGTGTATTTATTATTCCTGCAAAAGGAATAATATGTGGTTTGCATCGTTCATTAACCCAATTATTTTTAATAGGTTCAAGATTATTAATTACAATAAAATATGACATTAAAATAAAAAAAATAAGAAATATAAATATTGTTATATATAAATCGGAACCATATCTTTCTAAAAATCCTTTAATATTATAAAACTTTGTTATTTTATTATATATATCATCCATTATATATAATAAAATAAATAATAAAATTAATTATATACTATTATCTTTATCTATATATATTATTATTTTTTTGAAATAGAACCATTATTATCTTCCCAATCATGAAATATATTATTGCCTATCTGTATTATATGATCATTTGTTATTAAACACGAAAAATACTCAGATGAATGATTACTTGGTATAGCATATGGATAATAACATACTTGCTGAAAATCATTTAAATCTTTATTATAAATTAAATGTGATCCTGTTACATATATATCTTTATTATTTTCTCCTCCAAGAATTATATAATAATTATCTATATATTTTTTATGTTCATCTAAATTGTGTAGCATCATAACACCTTCTACAATACTTCCATTTTTTAATATTTCTCCCAATTTAACATCTTTCATTTTAATATATTTACCCGATTGTAGTTGTATCTTTGTATCTGGATGAAAACATTTACCCAATGCGCGCACTAATTTTCCAGGTGGTCCATTCCACGTACTATTCATTGTTTTAATACTTCCATCTAATACATACATCATAGTTACTAATATTCCAACTAATTTAGCAAATAAATCTTTAATATCAATAATTATTCTCTGAAATTCAATTATTATATTTAAAAATACACTAAATATACTGGATATTGTATCTGTTATCATATTACGAAGTTTATTAAAAAATTCTCTAGAAGAATTTAGAGATTCTGATAAACCTTTTGCTGTTTCACCAATTACCCCAATATTATAATTAACAGGTTGTAATAAAAATGACATATAACTACTTTGCATATTTTGAATGCAATAGGTAAAATTTTCACTAGCATTTATACCATCAGGTCCAACAATAGATGCAAAAGGCATTATGCTAGGATTGCATCTATATTCTATCCAATTATCTTTTATATTTTGAATACCAATAGTTAAAATATTAAATAAATAAAATACTAAAAATAATAAAATAATAAGTATAGTTAAACCCAAATCACTAGATTTCATAATAACATATATTGTTATTATAAAATATCATTTGTTGCTTATTTATTTTTCCTTGATAGTTTTTTTTTATGTTTTTTAGTTTTATTATATTTTTTATTGTGTTTTGCTCTATATTTTTTATTATGTTTTGTTTTATTACTACCACCAGTTTTATTAATAGGTGGTTTACTTGCAAATTTATCAAATTCGCTATTAGCTGCACCTGTCATATATGTAGCGTTTCCACTCGCACTATATTCATTTGCTTTATTATCCGGTCCAAATGATGGAACTGTCGCAAATCCCGATTGTGCTCCACCCGAATATGCTTTTGTCATCCTTGCTTGTGCTGCATTGCTTTCCATCATATTATTCATTGCTGCTTGTGCTGGATTGCCGCCATTTGGTGCAGTAGTATTAAATGGTAGAGCCCTAGCATATGATGCTGAACCTCCATAATTTTTTTTATTTGCTTTTGTTCGTTTTTTTACCATAATATATTATACATAGAAATAAATTATTTATTTTTCTTTATAAATTTAGTATATGTTTTATCTATAACTTTTAAGTCTATTCCTATATTAGGTTTATTTGATACAGGTTTTACTTCATTAAATAAATCATTTATTATTAATAAAGATTCTTCTTTTTCTTTTCTCTCTTTATTTAATTTATCTTCTTCATTTTTTATACCAGTTTTATCTACTTCAAATTTTTCATAATATTCTATTTCCCATGTCTCATCCATTTATAATAAATTATTTATATTAATACATTATTTTATTACGTATAAGTTATATTATATTTATATTATTTATTATAAATGGATTTTTCGGATAGATTAAATTTACAAAAAATGATTAATACTAATAATATAGAAGATTTAACAGAAACAATACAAAATAAAAAACATAGTCAATTAATTACTAAAGATTTTCAAAAACTAATATTATTAAAGAAACAATATTCTATCAATATGTCAAATAATGATGATTTTGATAATGTATGTATGGAACAATGCTCTTTTTTATTTACTAATTATACAGATATTTATAATAAGATTAAAAAAGACGAATTAGACCTAAATATATTTATGCAATTTTTAGACATTTTAAAAATGATAGAAGATGGAAAACTAAACCAACATGAAGCAGCGTATAATGTTGGTGTTTTACTAAAAAAATTATACATTGATAGTGCTTTAAAAAAAAGCAATAAATTAAATAATCAAAATGATAATGAAATTATACATATACAACCAAAAAATGTATCTTGGAATGAATGGAAAAAAAAATATAATTAAAAATACGATTTTAAATGTTATAAATAGTATTGGAATTTTATTAATAATTTACCTTTTCAAATAAACTGGAGTAAAAATAAAATATTTAATTATAAAAATATAAATAAAAATATACAAATGTTTATTAATTGTTTACAAAAACCAAGCATGTCATGGAAAGAAAAATTTAAGAAAAATTTATGAAAAATATAAGAACATTAAAGTTATAATAATTTTTTTATTATTAATTTCATTTAATTTTTCATTATTAAAAGTCATTAATTTATATGCATTTAAAATCTTTATATTAATTTTCTATTTTTAGATTTTCTATTACTAGATTTTTTATTTTTAGATTTTCTATTAATAGTATATTTTTTACTAGTGGATTTTTTATTACTATATTTTCTATTACTTGATTTTCTATT